>Ga0214170_1000003_pt1 | contig 154572 bp, 139 predicted proteins | sample TroBogEpilimnion_2_FD_153008 | JGI IMG/M metagenome (GOLD analysis project Ga0214170, IMG submission 153008) | Freshwater microbial communities from Trout Bog Lake, WI - 27JUN2007 epilimnion | ecosystem: Environmental > Aquatic > Freshwater > Lake > Epilimnion/Euphotic zone | place: Trout Bog... | reverse complement strand
TGTTGCGCAGTTGACAGAAATTGGTCTTGGACAATCTTCAGCGGTTGGTATTGGTGGTGACCCAATCAATGGGTTGAAACATATTGACGTTATGAAAGCATTTAATGATGATCCAGACACTGATGCAGTCATTATGATTGGTGAAATTGGTGGTCCAGATGAAGCTGATGCAGCTCGTTGGTGTCGTGACAATATGAAAAAGCCAATTGTTGGCTTTATTGCTGGAGTAACAGCTCCTCCAGGAAAAAGGATGGGTCATGCTGGAGCATTAATTTCTGGTGGTGCAGACACTGCAGATGCAAAATTAGCTATTATGGAAGAGTGTGGATTTAAGATTACAAGAAATACTTCTGAAATGGCAAAGTTACTCAAAGCAATGATTTAATAATTTTGTGTTTATTATAAAAAGGGGCCTTGCCCCTTTTTTGTTGAATAAAATTTCATATATCTACTAAAATAACAAAATCGTTTTTTTACAATAAGAACAAGGACAAGCAATGGACTTTTCATCAAGCGCAGTGTGGGTAGCTCTAGCCTATATTATTTTTACAAACATATTGTTATCTGGAGATAATGCTGTTGTTATTGCAATGGCATCTAGAAACTTACCCAAGGAGCATCAAAAGAAAGCTATATTTTGGGGAAGTGCAGCTGCAATTGTTATGCGGATAATATTAACTTTAGTTGCTGTACAGTTACTAACTTTGCCATATTTAAAGATTATTGGTGCTGTATTGCTTGTTTATATTGGTGTTCAGTTGATGGCAGATGGCGATGATGATGAAGAAATGACTGCTCCACCGAGTGTTTTTTCTGCAATTCGTACGATTTTAATTGCTGACTTAGTGATGAGTTTAGACAATGTTGTTGCTGTTGCTGCCGCTGCAGATAGAGCGCCTGATGGCATGAGAATGCCATTAATTTTATTAGGATTAGCCTTGAGTATTCCTTTGATTATTTTTGGAAGTACTATGTTACTTAAGGTTATGGAAAAGTTTCCTGTAATTATTACTTTGGGAGCTGCATTATTGGGATACCTTGCTGGTGAAATGTTTGCAACTGATCCAGCAGTTCATGATTCATTGATCAATGCCTTGGGTCCAGAAAATGCAGACTTACCATTTCAGGTTTTAGGAATTTTATTAGTTGTAGTAATTGGTCTTTGGTTAAAAAAGAAATCATCTAAATAAGGCTTTTGATTCATTTTCAAAAGTCTTGATCAGATAGTTAATACGATTATCTGCTTCAATTAGTCATAGGTTCAGCGATGATGATTAAACTCATCATCGTTAGCAACACCATAATCAAAGTTATTGGTAAAGATAAATAAAGCATTTCTCTTTTTGTTCTAGTTATCTTTAATAGGATGAAGTGGCTAATCACAATTGCAAGAATATGACCAATAACAATCGAAAATAATGCCAAATACCAAATAAGCCCTGCATCTAATATTGCTATATTTGGTCGAAATTCTTTTGTTCCAAATATATTCCATCCCAGATGAAAGGGATCGGATATTAAATAAATGATATTTTGTGCCTGGATAATAAAACTAGAAAAATTGTGGGCTACTAAATAAGCGATAGCGATAGGTATTAGACTCGGAGCCAACAAATCTGACAGGCGATTTGTCGAAAGTGAAGAACAAAACTTACAGCCTATCCAACAACTAGCTTGGTATATCGAAAAGAAAATTAGCCAGGTAGCTAATAAACTAACCGTACCAATAAAATAGCGGTTCGTGTCAATTAAATATGGAAAATTAGATTCAATTAATGTCTCAAATTCATTCCAAATTTGATTTCCGTGAAGACCATCAAATAAAACTGTAGAAAGCATTGCAATAATAAATGCTGATAATCCTATGGGAATTTGATTGTTTTGATGAACTTCCGTAAGTTCAAAACCAAAAGGTCGAAAAAGTAGATCTCCCTTTTTTGCGTCATATTGAAAAAGCCCAAATTTCCCTAATAGTGAAAAGTAGATTGAAAAAAAATCAATTTGATTTTGCCAATTAGACACACCAAAAAGGTACATACATACGAAGCTTAATAGAGACCAAATAATAATTAAAAAACCGATTTGATGGGGAATAAAAGCAATAGGATAAATCAGCTCAAGCCAACTCCAAAGAAGTAAAAAAAATGTAGCAATATGAATTGATTTAGGTAAAAAATGAGTACTCGAAATGACTACTTTTCGATTAGAGAAAAATAATTTTTCAATACATTGAAAAATAATGACCCAGGGATTAATAAGGGGCCAAAAATTACCTAAAAATGCTATTAATAAAGAAAAGCCCAACCACCAAGTAATCCAAATAAAGTTTGGGGCCAAATTATCGAGGGGGTTAGGATTACCTAAAAAACAAGATTCTAAAACGACAAAAAACATCAAAACAGAAATAGACTGCATGCAAAACTTTAAGCAGCGGATTATATTTTTTTGATGGAGATTGTTTAAGATTACTTTAGGATAGTTTAAAACACTATTGAATTTAGTGAAGATCAAAAATACCGCAAGAAATGAAAAAAAAACGATAGCACCGCTGCCAAGAATAAATAAATGAAGCGGGAGTGGTAAATCGTATCGTTCATCAATACTATGAGCAAAAGCTTCAGGGATGATAAGTAAAGAAAATAAAAAGAGCTTTTTAAGATTGATTTGAAAACTAATCACATTAGTTTGGAAAAACTTCTATAGTTGCAAGAGCGTGATGATGTGATGGCGGCGCTTTAGCATTTACTGCAGGATGCCATTCAAATTGAAATCTTCCAGTAGCATATGCTTTAAAACTCATTGTTTGAGTTTGATTTGGAGAAAGTTTTACTGCTAACTGATAAGCGTGAAGATGAAACTCTCCTGGCTCGTCACTGGAAACCTTAAGGTTAATTTGATCATTATGCTTTACCCTAATCAATTGTTGGGACTTAGCAATATTCCCTTGAACAAGATCAAGGGAGGCATTAATTTCTTTAGCGTAAGCAAAACTTATAGAATAGAAAAAACAAGTAACAACGAAATTAAATAATAATTTCATCATTTATCTGCAGCATTCCAATTTGCAATTTCTCTGGCTTTACCAGTGAGAGACAAAATATGCATACCTGTATTTGCTCTATCAACGATATAAATGTATCCACGATCATCAACTTCAACATTATTAGTCTGAATTGCTTTTTTGTTTGAGGCTTCAGTAACTGGAAGATCATTTTTTGCACTTGGAGGAGATTCCAAAACTACCGTGTTTTTATTTATTGCAGGAACGAAATAAGCAACTTCTGTAAGGTTGAAAGGGTTTCTTACATCAAGAACTCTGAGACCGGCATTGAAATGAGAAAAGAACATTAATTTTTTATAGTAAATCTCTGTCATATTCTCGTTGGAAGAGTGAGTTCCAAATCGACCTCCTTTAGAGCAATAATTGCCGCTCTTTTCAGGCACTGTCCAACTTGAAACCCCAAAAGGTTTTTTCTCATTCGTTGAGTCGAGAACCCAAACCATTTGCCTACCTTCGAGACACTCCTTTTGGATTGCTTCATCTGTTACAACTATAAAATCACGTTTTTTGCCAAGAAGATTTTTTTCAAATTCAGGAACTTCTAAATCAAACATTGGAAAGGTTGTATGAGCACCATGCATTGCTGGCATGTCAATACGTGCTACTTGGGGGTATAGTAAGTTTTCTGGAGTGGGGTCTTTAGGACCATTAATTAATTTATCTCTATCTACGATTTGAATAATTCCCTCAGTATTAGTGCCGTAACCGAAATAAACTCTGTTTCCTTTGGGCCCAGTTGAAATTACGCCATGCAATTGAGTTGGTACTGGACCTCCTGCCCCAGGTTGTTGACCAACTAAACCAAAGTCTCTGATAAAAACTGGATTTGCTGGATCTGACAAGTCATAAACTTGAGTCATACGAGTCGTACGCCACTGGGGATTTCCAGAGACCAAAAAAGCTATACCTGTGTCACACTCCCAAAAGTTTTTATGTGTGTCTTTGAGACCTTTAACAATCGTGGTTAAGAGTGTTGGTGATTCAGGCTTGGTTACATCCCATATTTCGTGAGCTAAATTACCAAAAACTCGCAGCATATAAAATTTACTTTTATCGCCTTTAGGTAAGCTTGCACCGCTACAAATTCTCACCATTTGGCTTCCACCACGTTCAGCCTTCCCTTCTTGTCCTGGAATATGGTGTAAATAAACTGGTTTTTTAGGATTTGTGACATCAATGATGGATGTACCGTTATCTTCTATTTTTCCATTTAAGGGGTTTAACTTTTTATCACCATGATGACCGATATAAGCAATCCAACGATTTCCTTGTTTTTGAATTGTAGGTTGATATGCGGTACGACCTTGAAGATCATCAAAACCCTCTAACTTTATATTTTTTGAGCTTTCTACACCTTGAGCAAAAATTTGGGACGTAATGGAAATACCTAAGATGAATAAAAAAAATGCTCTCAAGAAAATCTTAAAGATGCTTTTAGAATGGAAATGAATTCCCATAATGGTCCCCTTTTTTAACTTCTAGTTATTGAAGAATTTAATATTTTTAAAACTATACACAATTTTTATATAGAAAAACAAGAAAATGAACTAATCATTTATTATTTTTCTAAAGTCCAATCTCCTGATTTACCCCCACTCTTTTCTAATAGTTTTACATCAGAAATAACCATTCCTCGATCAACTGCTTTACACATATCATAGATTGTTAATAAAGCTACTTGAACAGCTGTTAGAGCTTCCATTTCAACGCCAGTTTGACCAATTGTTTTTGTCAAAGCAATACAAGTAATGGAATTTTGTTCTTTGTTAATTTCAAAATCAACAGAGACATGTGTAAGTCCAATTGGGTGGCAAAGAGGGATTAAATCACTAGTTCTTTTAGCACCTTGAATACCAGCGATACGGGCAATTCCTAAAACATCACCTTTTTTGTGATTACCTGCAATAATTAATTCCAAAGTATTGGGCAACATTGAAATATTTCCTGTTGCTTTGGCAAGACGTTGTGACTGTAACTTGTCACCAACATCTACCATGTGTGCTTCACCTGCTTGGTTAAAATGATTTAGCATAATGTTGTGAGTTCACTATATAAGGGTTTCATTGAAAAAAGGCATCACTTACTTTATTTTAGTTTCTATGTTTTGGATAGACTTATTGTATCCCTTAGAAACTCTCGCACAAGAAAAAGTAATCATCCAAAACTCGGTGAATGAATTTGCTAAAGAACCACCCTTGGGAGGACAAATTCCAATCATTCTCCCTGATTTGGGGGACATTTCTTCTGCAGATATGAGCCCCCTTGACGAAAATAAATTGGGTGAGCGAATCATGCGCGAAATCAGAAAAGATCCTGATTTTGTTACAAATTGGATGATGTATGACTACATTAATTTACTGGGTAGGGAACTGGTAGCAGGTGCACGTAAAGAAAAAATATCTGGTTCAGAAATTACAGGTCCTTTTTCTCCAAAGTTTGAATTCTTTTTTGTAAGAGATCCAAGTATTAATGCTTTTGCTTTGCCTGGAGGATATGTAGGTATGCATACGGGCTTAATAGTTCTTGCAGATAATGAAGCACAATTATCCTCAGTTCTTGGTCATGAAATAGGGCACGTTACACAAAAACACATTGCTAGAGGAGCGGGTATTGGTGCGAGTAGTGGCGTGATGATTTTGGCATCATTATTATTAGCATTAGTGGCGTCTAGAAGTAATCCAGGCGCAGCTCAAGGACTTGCAATAGGTGGACAAGCCTTAGCTGTTCAAAATCAATTATCTTATTCCAGAGACGCTGAGAGGGAAGCTGATCGCATAGGTTATCAAATTTTAGACTCTACGGGTTTTGATGTTAACGGCATGCCTGGATTCTTCCAAAAATTACAAAAGGCTACAGTTGTTATGGATTCTGGGGTACCAACCTATGTTCGAACACATCCACTAACGAGTGATCGTATCGCTGACATGCAAGATCGTGCGAGAAATGATGAGAGCAAAAATAAGCCCGTTAAAAATTCCTTAGATTTTTATCTTAATCAAACAATGGCTAAGGTAGAACAACAAGGTCAAGCCAGTGACTTGTATCAAACTCGTGAATTCTTTAACAGTCAAATTGGAAGTAGAAAATTAATTAGCAATCTTCAAGGACATTTTGGTTTGGCTTTAATAGCGCTAAAAGAAAAACAAACTGAAGTTGCAGAGATTGAATTATCTAAAAGTAAAGAACTATCCAATCAATTAAGTTCTAAAGAGATCTCTCCAAGAAACACTTTCGTTTTTGATTTAACGAGTGCTCAAATCGCACTTGCTAAAAAAGACTATACACAAGCTCAAAACATTGCCTCTAAAGTACTGAAAGCGTACCCTTACTCCAAGGCTGCAGGCGTTATGTTAGTGCAATCATATTTTGCTGCCGGTAAGACGAATGATGGAATAAAGTGGCTTTTACAAAAAACCGCTGTGCAAAAAGATGACGTTACTTGGTGGACCTTACTGGCTCAAGGTTATGCGGAGCAAAATAATCAACCCAAATATCACGCTGCAATTGCTGAAAAATACGCATGTGAAGGAGCACTTCCTGCAGCGATACAACAACTATCAATTGCTAAACAAGAAAGTACGAATGATTTTTATCTATTATCTGAAATAGAAGCCCGAAAAAAACAACTTGAATTTTTGTATATTGAAGAGTTGAAAGACAACGGAAAATACCCTAAATCAAATTGATTTAGGTACTTTCGTAAAGTTAAATAATTTAGGAATATCTTTACTGTGTATAGGTTCTATGTCAATTTTTTGATGCCATAAAAATTCACCAATACTGCCACAGCTATTTTGGAAAATTTTTGCAAAGGCTGAGAAAATTTCTAAATCATGATCATGAAGAAGTCCAATCGAATGCACTTTTTCTTTATTGAATTGACCATCTTTACTTAAGGTATCAATTTCGAATTCAGCTGAAAAAGATATTTGATCCATTTCATCTAAAAAACATCCAGTTGGTTGTATAGGTTCCCCGAATGTATTTTTTAATTCCCAGTGGCCACCATCCAAGGGATAAAATCTGATAACCCAAGGAGAGTAAGCAAAATTGATATAAACCCTCTGAGGACCATTTTGAAAAAAATGTCTACCCAAATCATCTCTAGCCAGATGACTTTCAATATATTTTTTAAAGCCTTGATGGGTAATTATTTCGCCAGGAAGCTTATTCTTTTGAGCAAATTCATTTTGAATTCGCCATTCCCCTCGTCTGTCAAAATAAAGCCAGCCAAAGCAATGTGGAACTTGAGGCCATTTTCCTATGGATTGAATGGTAGATAAGTCCATGAATTTAAATGGTCAGTGAAACCCATGATCTCCAGCAATAGACGGAGAGTGAATTAATTCTTTATCCACATGACTTGTATGTAAGTGCGCAATTCTCCAACCCATGGTTCCTTGAACCAATATCATGGTCATATGTATAAAAAAGGATGGCTCTAGGTTATCTTTCTGAAACCGAACGGCCTCTGTACTATCAACAAAGGTTGTACCCATATAGGTATGAGAGGTTGCTGTAAGGGTATCTAATAAAATAGAGTTTTTCATTAAATCTTGAAGACCAATTCTTAATTGCTTATGACCTGTAAGTCGAACTCCATCAGGGAGGATGCAAGTAACAGTATCTTCTTCAAACCAAAGACCAAGTGCACTTTCTAAGTCACATTTAAGTAGGCAGCTATACCAGTTATCAATCACTTCTTCGACATCATGAAATAAACGAGCAGAGCGAGACATTAATTGGATTCCCTTAAAGTAATGCAACGTTGAAGTTCATCAAAAGCAGCTTGAGGTTTTATCTGATTTAGGCAGTTTAAATGACCTAGTGGACATTTTCTTTGGTGACATGGGGAACAGTCAAGTCCTAAAAATAAAACACCAGCATATGGGGATAATGGCGGAGTATGTTTAGGATCGCTTGAACCATAAAAAGCGATTTGCGGAATTTCTAATGCAGCAGCAATATGCATAAGACCAGAGTCATTACTTGCAAGACCGCTAGCCTTAGAAATAATTGAAATAGATTGATCTAAAGAAGCAACTCCAGCCAAGTTTTTTATACGATGATGCAAGTTTTTGTCAACAAATTGTAATATTTGCTCACAAATTAAAGAATCTTTTGAACTTCCCATCAAAACAACATCGGATGATGGATCTGAATGTAAAAGTTTAATTGCCAATTCCCCAAAGTGATTAACCGGCCATTGTTTTGCTGGCCCATATTCAGCTCCAGGTGCAAGAATATAAAAATGAGGACCAATCCTTGTATTTGATAGCTTTTCGTTTAATGAATCATCTACTTCTAATCTTGGTCGATTAGTTTCATTTAAATCGGTACTGTTACTTCTTACTAAGTTAGCCAAATTAAGATAGTGATTCACCATCGGAGGCCGATTCTTTTTGGGAGGGTTGTCTAGACTCTTCGTTATGAATAAAGAGCGAAGTTCACCTTTGTAAGCAAAAATCTCAGGTATTTGAGCTAAAACCGGAATAAGGATTGATTTCCAACTATTGGGCAATAATATTGCTTGATCAAAGCCAAGCGTCTTAATATGTTTTGCTACATCAATCCTTTTAGATAATTCAAGCTTGCCATGAGAAAAAGCCATTTCAATTACATTCGGCTTTGCAGGCATTGCCTTATAGACAGGAGCAACCCATGGAGTTGCTAGGACAGTAATATCCTCCCCAAAATCCCTTAAACGCCTAATTAACGGTTCCGACATCACAGCATCACCAATCCAATTGGGAGCAATGATGAGGCTATTAGACATTCTTAGGAATGTCCTACCTTAGCACCTGGCTTTAGATGGTATTCTGCCCCACAATAGGGACATTTTGCATTGCCCGTATGGGCAATATCTAAAAAGACTCTGGGATGTAAATCCCAGTTCACGCCTTTACCAGTTGGACAATGCAAAGGAAGATCTTCAGGGTCAATTTCTATAGGAGTTTGAGGAGTAATCATGATTATTTAACGTAAGTAAGCCAAGAATGATATTTATCATTTTTACCTTTTACTATGTCAAAAAATACATTTTGTATTTTTTCAGTAATTGGACCTCGGCCACCGTTACCAATTTGGCGATCGTCTAGTTCACGAATTGGGGTTACTTCAGCGGCAGTTCCAGTAAAGAAAGCTTCATCTGCACAATACATTTCATCGCGAGTAATGCGCTTTTCTCTGACTTCGATATTTAAATCGTTGGCGATCTTCATAATCGCATCTCTTGTAATACCAGCCAAACAAGAAGCTAAGTCTGGAGTGTAAATAACGCCATCACGAACGATAAAGACATTTTCACCAGACCCTTCAGAAACATATCCATCAGTATCAAGCAATAAAGCCTCGTCATATCCATGGGCAGTAACTTCCTGGTTTGCTAGGATAGAGTTTATATAGTAGCCAGATGCTTTTGCTCGAACTAGTGAGACGTTAACGTGGTGGCGACTATAGGAAGACGTTTTTACACGAATTCCCTTATTGATACCATCATCCCCTAAGTATGCGCCCCATTGCCAAGCTGCAATCGATACTAAAATTTGATTACCTTTTGGAGAGATTCCTAATTTTTCGGACCCTATCCAAGCTATTGGCCTGAGGTAGCAGGATTCTAATTGATTTGCCTTAACTACCTCAATTTGAGCTTTCATCAGCTCATCTTGGGAGTATGGCATCGCCATCTGAAATATTTTGGCTGAATTAAACCAACGTTTGGTGTGCTCTTCAAGACGGAAAATCGCTGTGCCTTGAGCAGTTTTATAAGCGCGCACTCCTTCGAAGACAGCCATACCATAATGCAAACTATGGGTAAGCACGTGTACATTGGCATCTCGCCAATCAACTAATTTGCCATTAAACCAAATAAAACCATCTCGATCAGACATTGACATTTATAATTTCCTAACAGGACATTAGAGGAATAACTATTGTAAAACAGCCTAAGATTTTTTATGAGAATTTCCTCAATTGGGCATTTTTGGAGTCTTAAAATCAGTAATTCATCATGTATGATGAAACCTTAAACTTAACCTTACTTATATATAGTATTTAAAATGATTCATTCAAAATCTCTTAAATTCAATCGTTTATCAGACTTAGTTGCCCAAAATCTAATTCAGGGAAAAAAAGTTTTCATCCGCGCCGATTTAAATGTTCCACAGGATGCAACTGGACGTATTACTGAAGATACTCGAATAACAGCATCTATACCAGCCATTCAAATGTGTCTTAATGCAGGCGCAGCTGTTATGGTTACATCTCATTTGGGTCGACCGACAGAGGGGCAATTACAGTCAGCAGATTCATTAGCCCCTGTTGCTGATCGTCTTGCAGAATTGCTAGGTTGTAAAGTTGCCTTGATAACTGATTGGGTGAGCGGCGATTTTCAAGTAAACCCTGGAGAGGTAGTTTTGCTTGAAAACTGCAGAGGTAATGTGGGTGAGAAAAAAGATGACATAGATTTATCTAAGAAGATGGCTAAGTTATGTGATGTTTATGTTAATGATGCTTTTGGAACGGCTCATCGCGCAGAAGCCACCACCCATGGTATGGCTAAATTTGCTCCAATAGCTTGCGCGGGACCTCTTATGGAAGCAGAAATTGATGCCTTATCTTTTGCTTTAAATGAGCCAAAAAGACCACTAGTTGCGATTGTTGCTGGCTCAAAAGTATCTACCAAATTAACAATCTTAAATACTTTAGCTAGCAAGGTGGATCAGTTGATCGTTGGGGGCGGTATTGCAAATACTTTTATGCTTGCTGCAGGTTTGCCCATTGGCCTTTCATTATCTGAGCCAGATTTAGTAGATCAGGCCAAAGAAATTATGGACATAATGCATCAAAGAGGAGCTTCGGTACCCATTCCAGAGGATGTTATTGTCGCAAATGAACTATCTCCATTAGCTCGTGCAAATAATGTTGAAGTTAAAGACGTTGCTGAAGATGACATGATCTTAGATATTGGACCTAAAACTGCAGCAAAACTATGCAACATGATTGCTCATGCGGGAACAATTTTGTGGAATGGCCCTGTTGGCGTTTTTGAAATTGATCAATTTGGTGGTGGAACTAAAATGTTAGCTGCTGCAATTGCACATAGCCCAGGTTTTTCTGTTGCAGGTGGTGGAGATACCTTAGCAGCAATTGCTAAATACGGTATTGAAAAACAAGTAGGTTATATTTCTACGGGAGGTGGAGCCTTTCTTGAGTTTTTGGAAGGTAAAATTTTGCCCGCAATTGCTATCCTTCAAGAAAGAGCTGTTGAATGAGTTTGACTCGAGCCACTAAAATTGTTGCTACCCTTGGACCTGCAACTACCAAACCTGACATTCTTAAAGAAATAATATTGGCTGGTGTAGATGTAGTTCGTTTAAATTTTTCCCATGGAGTTGCCCAAGATCATCGTGATCGTGCGCAATTAATTAGAGATATTTCTAAGGAGATAGGCAAAGAAATCGCCATCATGGCTGATTTGCAGGGCCCAAAAATTCGAGTTGGAAAATTTGAATCCGGAAAGATTAATTTAAAGGTCGGCCAAAAATTTTTGTTAGATGCTCATTGCTCATTAGGGGATGACTCTAAAGTTGGACTAGATTACAAAAATTTGCCCAAAGATGTATTTGTTGGCGATCAGTTATTGCTAAATGATGGTTTAATAGTTTTGCGCGTTGAGCAAATAGAGGGCGATTGCATTCATACGATTGTTGAAATGGGTGGCGAGCTTTCAAACAACAAAGGAATTAATCGCGCAGGGGGAGGGCTTACAGCCCCAGCACTTACAGATAAAGATAAAGAAGATTTAGTTACTGCAATTGACATGGGAGTTGACTACATTGCAATCAGCTTTCCGAAAAATGCCGATGATATGAGATACGCCAGACAAATTGCGCTTTCTCATGTCAAAAATAAGGGCCAAGAGGTTAGGTTAATTGCAAAAATTGAACGTGCTGAAGCAATTGTTCCAGGCGTTCTTGAGGAAATCATTGATGCATCAGACGGTATTATGGTTGCACGTGGCGACTTAGCAGTTGAAGTAGGTAACGCAGCTGTACCGGCTTTACAAAAAAGAATGATACGTCTTGCAACTGCGGCTGATAAGTTTGTTATTACTGCTACTCAGATGATGGAATCAATGATTAACAGTCCTATACCAACTAGAGCTGAGGTAAGTGATGTTGCCAATGCTGTTTTGGATGGAACAGATGCAGTTATGTTATCTGCAGAAACAGCTGCAGGGCAATTTCCTGTCAAAGTTGTTGAGCAAATGGCGGCAATTTGCGTTGCAGCGGAACAATCAGAAACAGTAACATTAGATGCTGATTTCTTAGATCAAACTTTTACAAGAATTGATCAATCCATTGCTTTTGGAGCGCTCTTCACAGCTTATCATTTAAAAGTCAAAGCTATAGCTGCTTTGACAGAATCTGGGTCAACAGCATTGTGGATGAGTCGACACAAAATTCATATTCCTATTTTTGCACTCACTAATAGAATTGGAACGCAGCGTGCTATGGCGATGTATAGAAACGTAACCCCAATTCAAATTAACGTTAGTTCTGACCGCGACACTGCCTTAAGAGAAGTTGAGCAAGTATTGCTTAAAAAAGGTGTTGTTCAGTCTGGAGATATGGTTGCTTTAACCGTTGGCGAGCCAATGGGTGAGGCAGGCGGTACAAATACCCTTAAAATTATCAAAGTGAAATAAATCTTTTTGGAGAAAACATGCCTTTAGTATCAATGCGACAATTATTAGACCATGCGGCCGAGAATGGATATGGTCTTCCAGCTTTTAATGTAAACAATTTAGAGCAGGTTCAAGCAATTATGTCTGCAGCGCAAGAAGTTGGCGCACCAGTTATTATGCAGGCCTCTGCCGGTGCCAGAAAATATGCTGGAGAAGCTTTTTTAAGGCATTTAATTGAAGCTGCCATTGAGTCGTATCCAGATATTCCTGTTGTTATGCACCAAGATCATGGACAAAGTCCAGCTGTTTGTATGGCCGCCATTAAGAGTGGTTTTACAAGCGTAATGATGGATGGTTCATTAATGGGTGACGGTAAAACAGTTGCTAGTTATGAATATAACGTTGCTGTTTCACAGGAAGTTGTTAAGTTTTCTCATTCTATTGGGGTTACCGTTGAGGCTGAATTAGGTGTTTTGGGGTCTTTAGAAACAATGAAGGGTGATAAAGAAGATGGTCATGGGGCTGAAGGCACTATGACGCGCGAACAACTCTTGACCGATGTTGAACAAGCAGCAGACTTTGTAAGACAAACACAATGTGACGCATTAGCTATTGCGATAGGTACAAGTCACGGCGCATATAAATTTAGTAAAAAACCAACTGGAGATACTTTAGCAATTGATAGAATTCGTGAGATTCATCAACGTATACCTAACACTCATTTAGTAATGCATGGATCTTCATCAGTACCTCAGGATTTATTGGAAATTATTCGTGAATTTGGTGGCGACATGAAAGAAACTTATGGAGTTCCTGTTGAAGAAATTCAAGAAGGAATTAAAAATGGTGTCCGAAAAATTAACATCGATACAGATATACGTTTAGCGATGACAGCAGCAATTCGTCAATATTTATTTCAAAATCCAGGTAAATTTGACCCAAGAGACTATTTAAAACCTGCTAGAGAAGCTGCGAAGCAAATTTGTAAAGCGCGTTATTTGGCATTTGGTTGTGAAGGTCAGGCTTATAAAATGAAACCCATTAGTCTTGAAAAGATGGTTGAAAGATATAACTCAGGTGAGCTTGCTCAATTAGTCAAATAATGGAATCAGCACTTTTTGAAACCTCTATAAGTTCTTTGCCGCTTATCTCAAAAGGTAAAGTTAGAGATATTTATGCTGTAGATGATCAACATTTGTTGATGATTACAACTGACCGCTTATCAGCCTTTGATGTAATCATGCAAGAGCCAATTCCAGGTAAAGGTATTGTTCTAAACCAAATGGCTAATTTTTGGTTTGAAAGACTGAAAAATATTGTACCCAATCATTTGACTGGAATAGATCCTAGGTCAGTAGTTCAACCAAATGAAATAGCACAAGTTGAGGGTAGAGCTATCGTTGTTAAACGTCTTAAACCTATTTTGGTAGAAGCTGTTGTTAGAGGATATTTATCAGGTAGCGGATGGAAAGACTATCAAGCTACAGGTATGGTTTGTGGCGTTAAGTTACCAAGCGGTCTTCAAAATGCACAGCAATTGAGTGAGCCTATTTTTACTCCCGCCGCAAAAGCTGATGTAGGGGATCACGATGAAAATATTAGTTTTGATGAAGTTATTCAAAGAGTTGGTTCATCTATTGCAAATCAGATGAAGGATATTAGTATTCAACTCTATAAAGAAGCTTCTTCTTTTGCAGCTCAAAAGGGTATTTTGATAGCTGATACTAAATTTGAATTTGGTTTAAATGAAAATGGCGAGATGGTTTTAATGGATGAAATCCTAACAGCAGATTCTTCAAGATTTTGGCCTGCTCAATCTTATGTTGTAGGAGAAAATCCCCCTTCATTTGATAAACAATTTGTAAGGGATTGGCTTGAGTCTGTAAGGATTGAGGGGCAACCTTGGAATAAAAAAGCGCCAGCACCACATTTGCCTGATGAAGTAATAATTCAAACCGCCGCCAAGTACCAAGAGGCTTTAAATATACTAACTCAATAAATTGATTATTTGCTGAAGGATATTAGATGACCATACAAGAAAAGACTCAAATAGATCAACCAATTGTTGGGGTTGTAATGGGGTCAAACTCGGATTGGGATGTCATGTCTTTTGCTGCTCAAATATTGACCGAGTTTGAAGTGCCGCATGAGAGGCAAGTATTATCAGCTCATCGTATGCCAGATGAAATGTTTGCTTATGCAGAAAATGCTCAAAGCCGTGGACTTAAAGCAATTATTGCTGGAGCTGGTGGAGCCGCACATTTACCCGGAATGATTGCAGCAAAAACTGCTGTTCCAGTATATGGTGTCCCAGTCCCATCAAAATATTTAAAGGGTGAAGATTCTTTATTGTCAATTGTGCAGATGCCTAAGGGCATACCTGTTGCAACATTTGCTATTGGAGAAGCTGGCGCAGCAAATGCTGCCCTTCACGTAATCGCTAATTTAGCTTTATATTCAGAGACGCTAAGAAATAAACTAGAAGCGTTTAGAGTATCGCAAACAAATAAAGCTAAACAAATGACTCTTCCGTAATTTAGAATGACTGATCACGCAAGGCCTTTGTACCCACCTGCTTATTTAGGTATTTTAGGAGGGGGTCAACTTGGTAGATATTTTACGCAAGCTGCTCAAGATTTAGGTTTTTCAGTTTGTGTATTGGATCCAGATCCTAATAGTCCTGCAGGACAAATTGCTCAAAAGCATATTCAAGCCGAATATGAAAATCAAGAAGCTTTATTAGAAATGGCTGGAGTATGTTCAGCCATCAGTACAGAATTTGAAAATGTACCGGCCAAAACGATTGATTTTCTTATTGAGCAAGGTGTTTTTTTAGCACCTCAAAGCTACCCTGTTTCTATAGCGCAAAATCGTATTAAGGAAAAAGATTTTTTACAACAATGTCAAAATCTAATGGGCATAGGTCCAGTAGATTATGTTGTTATTCAAAAAGAAGAAGATTTAAAAAATGTGCCTACTAACTTATTTCCCGGGATATTAAAAACTGCTCAGCTTGGCTACGATGGTAAGGGTCAACAAAAAGTTGGTAATCCTCAAGATTTAGAAAGTGCTTGGCAATCTTTTGGAAAAGTACCATGTGTTTTAGAAAAAAAGCTAGATTTATCCTTTGAGTTATCAGCTGTTATCACCAGGGGATATGATGATTCAGTTCACTTATTGCCGATTGCACAAAATATTCACGAAAACGGTATCCTACATTTAAGTCTTGTGCCAGCACCATCAATTAATGCTGAAATTGAATTAAAAATTCAACAAGCAGCTAATGCAATCATTAGACAATTGAAATATGTTGGAGTGTTGTGTATTGAGTTTTTTGTGTTGAAAGACGGAAAATTAGTTGTTAATGAAATAGCGCCTAGACCTCATAATTCCGGACACCACTCTCTAGATTCCTGTACAACAAGTCAGTTTGAGCAGCAAGTCAGAGCATTAGCGAGGTTACCTTTAGGCGATTCTAAGCTTATCAGTTCCGTTGTTATGCTGAATATTTTGGGAGATGTTTGGTTTCAAGGTTCTGAACTTTCGAATAGTCATTCACCGCCTTGGAGTGATATTTTAAGTATGCCCTCAGCACGTTTACATTTATATGGCAAGAGCACTCCTAAAGTTGGAAGAAAGATGGGCCATATCAATTTTTTAGCTGATTCAGTAGATGCTGCTCTAAAAGATGCTCAAAAAGCAATGGACATATTGGGTATCAAAGTAGAAAGTAAATAAGCTTTGAACCCTAAAATTTATTTACCTTCCAATATACAAATAAGTTCTATTGTTAAATACTTGCTCGAAGGAAATTTAGTAGCAATTCCAACAGAGACGGTATATGGATTAGCTGCAAATGCGTGTGATGAAAATGCAATTGATAAAATTTTTCAGCTAAAGAATCGTCCCAATAATCATCCTTTAATTGTTCATATAGCTTCCCCTAGACCTGAAGAAACAGAAGAAAATTTTTGGGAAAAAAGTTTATCAAGTTGGTCAAATGATGTCCCTCCCGAAGCCATTGCATTAGCTTCAAAGTTTTGGCCAGGACCATTAACATTGATTCTTAAAAAAGCAAAAAATGTCTCTTTAAAAATAACTGGTGGTCAGAATACTGTTGCCATTAGAGCGCCAAATCATCCGTGGACCATTAAGGTGCTTCAAGAGTTTAATAATGGAGTCGTTGCTCCTTCTGCAAATAGGTTCGGACATATATCTCCAACTACAGCTCAGCACGTTTATGAAGAGTTTGATTCTGTTAATTCTGACATCGGAATGATGATTTTAGATGGTGGTCCATGTGAAGTTGGAATAGAGTCGACGATTCTTGATTTGACTAGACTAGATGAAGTAGGCCCTGTAATTTTGCGACCTGGAATGATCTTAGAAAAAGATATTTGCGCGTGTTTGGGTTTAAAGAGTTTAGGCAGTCGTGATGAATCTATTAGACACTCTGGGGGACATTTAGGGCATTACGCCCCTAGAACACAACTTATCATCCAAAGTGTAAAAGATTTGAATGATGATGATTTCAGTCAAGAAAAAATTTGCGTTGTCACTTTCATGGATATTGAGCCCCTTAAAATGAAATGGCCTCAAAAGTTGGTTGATTGGGTAAAAATTCCCCTGTCCTCAGATTTATTAGCAAAATTGATGTATGAATTGCTTCGTGAATTAGATAAAAAAAATTATAAAAAAATTATTTTTGATCAAATACCAATTGGCCCAGAATGGGTTGGAATTATCGATCGATTAAAACGATCTTCTTATGGATCTGGAAATATCAATCATTAGGACAATCATCAATCACCCAACTAATGATAGCGTCATTGATTGATGATCCTCCAGCACTTGCATTAGGATGATTAACCATTGAAGAAACAGCATATACTCGCCCAGATTTACTGACGACATATCCAGCAATGGCTCTCACATTTTGTAGAGTTCCAGTTTTCATATAGGCCCCTGTTTTTTGAAGAGTAAGGGGTAGAGTTTGATCAGCAATAAAACTAGAAGATGCATTGCCAGGAGACCATATCTTTTTTAATAAACTGATTAATCTGTTTTTCATCGTCCCATCCACTCCTGCCACGGGTAGGGAACTTACCAAAATATCATTGTTCTTCGAGTAAATAATATTGTTTAATAGGCGCGTCATGCTATCTGGAGAAATCCGTTCTATATTTGATAAACCTGATCCATTTTCAAGAACTAATTCAGGAAAATTTAAATTTGATTTCTTTAACCAGTCTTTGATGACACGAATGCTGTCACCAGTGCTAGTGGGCTTGCCACTTTTTTCCAAACCCATTGTTAAAAAAAGTTGTCTTGCCATAACGTTATTAGAATATTTATTGATATCTTTGACAGCATCACTAAGAAGAGTTCCTTGATAGGAGATTAATAATTTTGCATTGGATGGGGTTGAGCCATCAAAAGCTTGGAGTGGAACTTTCCAAGTTCCGCCAGCTTCTTCCCAACTAGCTAAGAAACCTAGCTTGAGAAAATTATTTGCGTCTAAGGCAACTGTATTCCAATGAATTTCTCCACAATTTTTTGATAGTTTTCCAATGAAACTAGCATTCCATTCATTGTCAGAAATTTTAGTGATATTGATTTTTAAATCTTTGGTCCAATCACCGCAAGGACTATTTGTTAAATCAATCTTATTGATAACATGAAGCCCTTCAAGCTTTGGGGTGTAGGAGATTTCCACTTCAGAGTTAATGGAATTTATTTGAAATGATAGAGTTTGAAATGAGAACAATAATGGGTCTGGAACTACGTTATAGGTTCTTGTTGTTTCACCATCGTTTGGCGCTGTTTGACGGACTGACGGTGCGTAAGCAGTTCGATCAAAAATAAGATTTCCTTGAATATTTTTTATACCAAATTGTCTTAATGCTGCAACGACTTGGGACATTTGTTCTGGAACTAATTTGGGATCACCAAAACCTTGAAATATCAAATCACCGTTAAGAGTCTCGTCTATCAGCGTACCATTTGTATAAATATTTGTTTTCCATTTGTATTGAGGTCCCAGAATGTCCAAACCTGCTGCGGTAGTCAATACTTTCATTGTTGATGCAGGGTTCATTGGATTAGACGCATGCCAACCAAACTGGAAGTTTGGATTTGCATTCTTACCAACTGAAGTTACGTTAAAGCCTATAGAATTAGCTGGTATTTTTGTATTTTGAATTGCCTTTTTAACAATTTTAGGAAGCTTCTCATCTGCCAAAATATTTGTTGGATGAGTAATAAAAAAGGAAAAACAAATAATAAAAAAATAAATACGAGACATTGGATCATTCAAAGCTATTAAACAAACTCTAGTTTAAGTGACTTTAATTGAATTTCTTTTTAGAAAATGCAAAAAAGTACTTATGAGTGATATAAAAATTTGATAGCATGAAAACTCACGTTAAAAATAAGAAAAAATCATGAATAAACACGAACTTTCTGAGGCAATTGCAATTGGCGCTGATATTCCTTTAGTGAAGGGTGAGGAAGTACTCAAAGCAATTTTAAAAATTATTGAAAGCCAAATAAGTAATCATGAGTCTGTGCAGTTATCAGGATTTGGCACCTTTACAGTTAAATCTAGAAGCGCAAGGGTCGGAAGAAACCCTAAGACAGGTGAACAAATAGAAATTGCTTCATCAGTTGGAGTGCGCTTCATACCAGGAAAGTCTTTTAAAGATCAAGTAAATGAAGCAATAGATTAAAATAATTTGATAGCAATTTAATCTTGATTTTCTGAGGGGACAATTTTGACAGTTATAACTAATATAGAAGATTTGCGTGTTCTACATCAAAAGCGCGCTCCAAAAATGTTTTACGATTATGCCGACTCTGGATCTTGGACTGAGAGCACATATCGAGCTAATGAGTCAGAATTTTCTAAAATAAAGTTTAGGCAACGTGTAGCAGTTAACATCGATAATCGCAGTATTGCATCTACGATGCTAGGGAATACCGTGAGTATGCCGGTTGCTTTAGCACCTGTTGGTATGACTGGTATGCAATATGCTGATGGTGAAATTTTAGCAGCCAGGGCTGCTAAAGAATTTGGAGTTCCATATTGTTTGTCTACTATGTCCATTTGCTCAATGGAAGAGATTGCAAAAAAAACAAATCACCCTTTTTGGTTTCAGTTATATGTAATGCGTGATAAACGTTTTGTGCAAAGCCTAATAGAGAGAGCTAAGGCAGCGAATTGCTCAGCTTTAGTGCTTACTCTCGATTTACAAATTTTAGGACAAAGACATAAAGACTTAAAGAATGGGCTTTCCGCTCCTCCCAAGCCTACTCTTAGTAATTTAATTAATTTATTGACTAAGCCTAGATGGTGCATGGGTATGTTAGCAACTCAAAATAGGCAATTTGGAAATATTGTTGGACACGTTGAGGGAGTTGATGACATGAGCTCTCTAAGTGCTTGGACAGCAAGTCAATTTGATCCTAGTCTAGATTGGAATGAAGTCGCTCAAATTAAAAAGCAATGGGGCGGCAAATTAATCTTGAAAGGAATTCTTGACCCTGAGGATGCGAAATTAGCCGTAGCAGTGGGCGCAGATGCAATCATAGTATCCAATCATGGTGGAAGACAATTAGATGGGGCTCCGTCAACTATTGAAGCATTATCTGCCATTGTGGACGCAGTAGGCTCTCAAGTTGAAATTTGGTTGGACAGTGGCATTCGATCTGGTCAAGATGTAGTTAAAGCTCTAGCACTAGGCGCAACAGGAACTATGATTGGGCGCTCATATATTTATGGACTTGGAGCTATGGGTCAAGAGGGAGTTACTAAGTCTTTAGAAATTATTGCTAAAGAACTAGATTTAACGATGGCATTTTGTGGAATAAAAGATGTTCGACATTTAAGTCGAGACATCCTTTATCCTGGAAGTTTTTAACGCCCACCTGATACATCAATTAGTGCTCCGTGGATGTAGCTTGAATCTTCAGAGCACAACCAAACGACTGTTTTTGCAACTTCTTCAGGGGTTCCAACTCTACCGAGAGGAACTCCAGCAGCCCATTTTTGAATGACTTCCATACCGCCGTGAACATCATGGATAGAAGTTCCGATTAAGCCTGGTCGAACCGCATTGACTCTAATGCCGACGTTACCAACTTCCTTTGCTAGTCCAAGACAGAAGCCATCAACAGCAGCTTTAGAAGATGCGTAGTGAATTTCTTGAGCGATACCGCCGGTTCTTGCAGCAACTGAAGACATTAAAACAATGTTTCCACCGGAACCACCTAAAGCTGTAGACATTCTTTTTACGGATTCTCTCACGCACAGAATGAGACCAATAACATTAATATCAAATAATTCTTTCAATTGCTGTTCTGTAGTTTCAGTAATCGGATTTTGACCACCAATGATTCCAGCATTTGCTACTAGTGAGTCAAGAGTACCAATCTTGTCTACCTCTTGAAATAGTCTAACAATTTCAGATTCCTTAGAGCAATCAGCTTGAATAGCAATTGCTTTACCATTATTTTTTTGAATACTAGCTACTAGTTCGTTTGCTTCTTTTGCGCTATTTGTGTAGTTCACAACAACAAAGTAGCCTTTACTATGTGCTTCCTTAGCTATTTCAGCACCAATTCCTCTGCTTCCCCCAGTAATTAACATTATTTTTTGGGACATATGATCTCCTTGTATATTTTTATAAGATTAGACTTAAATAATATCTGAATTTTTTGTATTCAGAAAATTTTGCATTTGTTGATTTAGCTGTAAGATTTCATCTTGAATGAGATTTATTAAAAGAGTTTGATTTTCTGTATTTGAGTCTTTAAATTCGTGGCAGTAGTTCATTAGAATCCTTGCATTGACTAATTTTGCACCTCCCAAAGTTTTATGACAAAGCGATGATATTAGGATGGGTTCAAAAGGTTTTGGAGTTTTTTCTAAAAGTTCTACTATTTCTTCTTGTGTAGAAATAATAGATCTTAAAACATCCCTAGCAGAGCTTAAATCTTGGTTTGTAAAATCTAGCAAACGATTAAAGTCCCAACGTAAGTCATTTTTCTTAAAAAGTATATTTAAGCATTTGAATAGTGCATTGAGCTCAATAGGTTTTATGAAAAAAGCGCTAACGAGTTCAATATCATCTTGGTTCAACTTTTCTTCGAACTGAGTATCTCCTGTAAGAATAATGATTTTAGTTTTGGGGTATTTTTGCTTGAGAGCTTTAGCGAACTCTCTCCCAGATATATTAGGCATGAACTCATCGCTTACAACTAAATCAACTTGCTTAGAACTTAAAAAGTTCAATCCATCAATAGCATTTTCAGATTGAAAGCATTCAAAACCTAAATGGGTTAATTGCTTACAAATAACTTCCCTACAAGCGGGATAATCATCAACGATTAAAGCCGTTTTCCCCGAAAAAGATTTTTTAAAATTAACATGATTGATCGTTGATAAATCTGTTATGGAAGCTTTAGGAAGGGATGAAGAGCGTTTAAACCTTACCTTAAAAGATGCTGATGTTCCAAGATTAGGTTTGCTCTCAAGATGGAGCTGACTGTCCATAGAACCCAGTAATGCGTTCGTAATTGACAAACCTAGTCCAGTGCCGGGTATTTGTTGATTCTGAAACGAAGCCGAACGTTCATATGGCTCAATGATTCGATCAAGATCTTTTTCTGGTATCCCACAACCTGTATCAATGATTTGAAATTGTAAAATTTGCTCTGCATGGGTATCGTTTAAGACATTAATGATGATAAAGATTTGACCATTTTGGGTGAACTTGATTGAGTTACTAATTAGATTTGATAGAACTTGTTGAAGGCGTGTTCTGTCAATCATTAGACTATGAGCTAATACTTTATCAAGATGCAAATTAATATGATTTGCTTTATGTTGACACAAGACTTGAAATGATTCGATTAAATCCCTCAGTAGTGATTTTATAGATGTTGGTTCGTGTGTTAGATCTATTTTTCCAGACTCAATTTTGCTGAGATCTAATACTTGATTAAGAATACTTAAAAGTGATTTAGATGTTTGATAGGCATTTTTTACTAAAGATTTACTTTCTCTACTCATTAATGCATCACTTAAAAGTAACTCATGTGTACCGATTATGGCTTGTAATGGATTACGAATTTCATGGCTGATCGTTGCTAAAAATGCTGATTTAGCTGAACTCATTTTATGAGTATATTGATTTATCTGCATCATTGAAAATATGCTTTCTTGGGAGTCGGCATACGATTTAGTTACTTTAAAAAATTGGTAACTTAAAAAAATAATGACTGGTAACAAAAATATAAAAATACCGAATAACCAAGATGCCCACTTGGGATGATTCAAAAACTGAAACCCTGTTTCTGGAATAAAGTAACAGTAGGTTGATAATAAAAAAATTGTTAACCCAACATTTAAATAAACAAATATTCTGTTATTCAAAACTAATCTCTTAATCACTTACTTTGTTTTGTTTACAAAAGCTGATGAGATCAGCGATATTATTTACTTCTAATTTTTCATAAAGCCTACTTTTATAGGTGGCTACTGTTTTGTTACTTATATGAAGATGTTCTGAGATCTCAGAGTTAGTAAAACCTTTACCTAAAAACTTAAGGACTTGAAACTCGCGGTCGGAAATACGATCAATTTTTTCCTTATCAGTTTCTAAAGACTTAGAGTTGGTATATGCTGAAAAAAATGAATATCCTTGTGATACTGCAATTGCAGCAGTAATAATAATTTTCCCTGAAGCGGATTTATTGACAAAGCCTTGAGCACCTAATGAACGAACTCTTTGCCCGTAAATCCTTTCATCATGACTAGATAAAATTAATATTTTTATATCAGGGTCCACTTTAGTTAGCCTGCCGATAAGATCAAAGCCGTCAGTTTTTGGTAAATCTAAATCTAAGACAACCATCTGGGGGTTAAGGTTTTTAGTTAGGGAGATACAGGACTCCCCGTCGTGGGCAAATCCCAATATTTCAAAAGGAACTTGATTACTAAATAAAGATCGAAGTGCTAAAAGCATTGCAGGATGGTCATCTACTAGTAAGACCTTTGTAAACATATTTAATCCCCATTTTGAATTTTCTTTTTAGGGGTGTTTTTAATAAAATCATTAAAGTGGCTCATAGTAATTTTTAGTAATTGATGCTTTGATACTGCTGGCATTAGTAAGGGTCCATAACAAAACTGAACCTTGTTTTCTTTCACAAAGTTGAAATCATGAACTAAAGAAATACCCTCGCCATAAACATGGTAATTGTTGTCATTACAAATGATCAATAGATCATTGAATAGCTCAAATGAATAAGAAGTTTTCATTGCAGCGCGAATTAAATTTGTAGATAGATGTACCCCTTGAAATAACCCAGTTTTCATATTGTTAAATTCATTTTTGGATCCGGAAAAATGATGAAGCTCTAAGATCAATCCTAAGCGTTGTAGTTGTGCGAGTTGTTGTTCATATCTCTTATGTTCAAAATCTTTCGATCCTATTAGCATCAATCGAATGAGTCCTACTGGTAATTGGGATTCTATTAATATTTTTTCGAAACCTTTCATGAAGTTTTCGTTATTTAAAAATGTAATCGGAAGTGGTATTAAAGTAAGAATAGCTCTTCCATGACAACACCAGTAAGCTATATTTTCAAGAGCATCTTTAAACCCTTTTAAATAAACTACTTCACTAGTAGGTTTATACAAGTCATTGCAAATTACCCCTTCAAAAAATAATGTTTTAGAGTTAAAAATTGGCTCCAGATTAATCAATTGCTCTATAAATCTTTTGGAGTGACTTTTGGGTTGTTCAACACTTATTTGTTTAGTAATCCAATTTTTTAAGTCATTCATTACACCTCGACTCTTATCCATAAAAAATCCTAAAATAAGTTGATATTGTTTAGTCGAGTGTAGATATTGAAAGGGTAGAACTAAAGAGGCAAAAACTGAATTTCTAGTAGGTAAATTCTTAAATAAGAGCTATAAAAACGAATTTTGAAATTTTTTTGTATTATTGAGCCTCTAATTCATAGGAAATAACGAATGAGTCAAAATATTCTTTCAGCAGTTGTTGGCATCATGATTTTTTTCACCATAGCTGTGGCACCAACAGTTTTTACTGTTCTTCCGAAAGAGTGGTCTAGTGCTTATGTGAGAAAGTTTTTCCCCAAATATTATTTGATTTTAGGGGTACTTTGTTTACTTGCTGGCCTAATCAGTAATGAAGCAGACATAGCAAATATCTCGTATATTTGCGCTGCCTTATTTGCTTTTTCTCTATGGGTTTTAACCCCTTTAATTAATAAAGCTTCGGATAATCAACAAATTTCGCAGTTTAAATTATTACATCGATTAAGCGTGTTGATTAATATTGTCCAGTTGTTTCTAATCCTGTATGCAATCTGGACAAGTTATAAGTAATTATTATTTTCTGCAATATGAATTAATTTAGTCTTCAACCTTGCCAATAAACTTTACAGTCTCTTGAAGTTTTTTGACTTCTGATTTCCAATAACTATTAAACTCTTCTCCATCCATGTATTGCAATATGGAGTTTCCTTTTTGCATTGATGATTTAAATTGTTCGTCTTGCACAGCTTCTCTCACAGCTTGAGTCAATTGTTGAATGATTTGTGGTGGCACGTTTGCTGGAGCAAATAAGGAAGTCCATAAAGAGTATTCAACATTAATGTTGCTCTCTTTTAATGTAGGAGTATCTAAAAATGGAGCAAATCGTTTATTTCCCGTTTGCGCAATTGGAATTAAGCGATTAGATTGAACTTGAGGATAAGCAACACTTGGGGCTGAAGCTAATGCATTTACATGTCCTCCAACTGCTAGGGTAATGGCTGGTGCTCCACCGCTTGTCGGGACATGCTTTAGTTTTATACCTGTAGCATTTTCTAACATTGCCATTGGTAAATGGGTTGCCCCATAAGTTCCAGAGGATGAGATGGATAAAGAATCTTTACTCGTAGAGGCCTTCTTAACAAAATCTTGAATAGTTTTGACCCCTATTTCTGGATTAACCAAAATAATTGCTGGGTCGGAGGTGATTTGAGCGATTGGAACAATCTTACTTAGATTGTAGGACGATTGACGATTAAACATTGCATCAATTGCAGGTTGTGTTGCCAATGATGGTGATGTTAAAAGAAGGGTGTAACCATCAGGGCTTGAGTTGGCAACAAAGGCATGACCAATTGCACCATTAGCTCCTGGTTTATTAATAATGAGTACGGGTTGCTTCAGTATTTTCTGAAGGGATATCGCTAGACTTCTTCCGACATTATCTACAAAGCCTCCAGGTGGATTTGGGTTAATGATAGTGATTGGTTTATTAGGGTAGCTATCTTGGGCAAAAGAATAATTTATTGCTAAAAATATGGTTACTAGATTTTTGAATAGTTTTATAGTTTTTATCAATTTATGTCCCCAATTTATTTTTTTATAGAAGGTCTCACAGAACGAATTTCTCTTTTTAATTCGAATGAATATCGGTAACGATCTTCAGGATGACTACTTATTGTGATTTGAAAAATTTCATGATCATGTCCCGTGTATGAACGAGCTACTACGAGTGCTGATGTATCTTCTTCAACTATGAGTTCTTTTGCGTATTGATTTGGTATTTTTTCTGCATACACTTCAACTTTTGCTTTTTCGATAACTTCTTCATACATATCTACAATTTGTTCACTAATGGGGATGCTTAAATGTTTTGGATGTTTAACAACTCCTGCGTATTTGGGAAGAATGTAATAAGTAGTTAAGCAAAGAGGGATTGCAGAGTTATTTTGGAACCTTAATGAAATAATACGAAACCATTCTTTACCTATTTCGCATTGAATTTCTTGGGCAAGTTTTGGATCGGCTTTAATAATCGAAGTTTCAATTATTTTGCGCGTCATTTCTCCGGGGTAGTCTAATAATTCATTTACAGCATTAACCGACTGAGACATGATGATCGGAGGTTGGGTCGCAATTACCTTAGAACCAGTTCTTGGCCTACGATTAATTAAACCTTCTGATGAGAGTGTACTTAATGCTTGCCGCAGTGTTGGGCGACTTATCTTAAATTGAATACACAATTCTTCTTCAGTTGGTAATTTCGATCCGATTGGATATTTTCCCTTTTGAATTTCAGACCGAATTTGATTTGAAATAGTTTGATGGATTGGTAGCTTTTTCATTGGGGTTTTATAAATTTCTTCCACCGCTGGCATCAACCATAGCTCCAGATGCATTTGAAGCTTGTCTAGCTTCTTCACCTTTAAAAATTAATTCAATTTCTGTTCCCTCTGGATCTTTAAAGAACAACTGGTACTGATCGTTTTCTGGAACTGCAAATTCAACAAATTTGATGCCATTCTCGGTGAGTATATTTCTGAAGTGGTTTAAATCTGTAGTCCACAGTGCAATATGATCGAAAGCATCTGTTTTTTTAGTGTGTGGTTCAGGGGACCTTGCTGTTGAAATATGTACGATGGGTTGATCATTGAGATACATCCATGCCCCAGGTCTTGAAAATGGTGGTCTGTAACCATCCTTTAGTCCTAAAATCTGGGCGTAGAATTTTCTGGTGCGTTCTAAATTACTGGTGCTGACATTAAAATGGGCAAATTCAACAATTGGCATGCGTACCCCCTATATTTTTTTATTAGAATCGACCTAGAATAATAAAACTATATCATCATGACAATTAAAAAAATATATTTTATTTTGTCAATCCATTAAAAAATAAAATCAATTACTTCAATGACTTGCTGAACTTCATTTGACTATTAGGGTTTTTACTATGTTAATTGTATTGACAATTAACGCCCTCAAAATTAGCATAAATGAAATTATTGATCGAGATCTATATGAATGCCCCAGAACAGTCGTCTAGCTTAAAAAAAGTAGCAATGAATCGAATAGCTAAATCATTTACTGATGTGAGCTATGAAGAGGCAAAAGAGAGAGCCTATGGCTTAGTTCCATTTTTGAAGGAGCATGTTGAGCTCACTGAAAAGACAACCTATATCCCTAAGCCAGTTGTTGATGCAATTCATGAGTCTGGTCTATTTAGGTATCAACAGCCCAAAATTTGGGGTGGTATGGAAGTTGACTTTCGTGGGTTCATGGAAATCCCATATATTTTAGGTTTGGGTTGCCCTTCAACTGCTTGGGTATTTGCAAATATGGCTTCTCATCACAGGCAACTTGCACAGTGGTCTATGCAAGCTCAGGAAGATATTTTAGGAACTGATCCTGATGCATTAATTGCTTCAGGAATTGCTTATGTTCAAGGCCAAGGTAAACAAGTTGATGGTGGACTTTTATTAACTGGGCAATGGGGCTTTTCTTCCGGAGTTGATATTTCATCATGGAATATGTTGGCTTGTACGATAAAGGATGGGGACAATAAAGTTATCGATTGGTGCATGTGTTTAGTTCCTAAAGAAGATTATGAGATTATTGACGATTGGCAAACAATGGGGATGCGCGGCACTGGTAGTCGTTCTGTAAAGTGCAAAGATATTTTTGTCCCACAACATCGTGTTTTATCGATGCATATTCATAAACCAGGATTTAGTTTCCCTGGTTGGAAAGTTCACACTAACCCAATGTTTAGGGTTCCAAATAGTTCTGTTGGTGGTAATGGAATTGCTGGATCGATGATTGCAAATGCTCAAACGATGTTGACTGAGACTATTGCATGGATAAAAGAAAAAAGTTCAACATACACTGGGGCCAAAATGTCTGATATTCCATCTTTGCAGATGAAAATAGCGGCTGCTGGTGGAAAAATTGATGCCGCATACACTTGGTTAATGAGCAATACTATTGAGGCTGAAATGACCTATAAAAATGGTCAGACCTTTGATGTTGAGGCAAAACTAAAATATCGTAGGAACACAGCTATGGGCATGAAGATGGCCAATGAGGCAGTTGATATATTGCATGAGCTTCTTGGCGCAAATGGTATTTACGAAAAACACTCATTTGAGAGAATGTTCCGAGATGCTCATGCATCTGCAGGACATTTTGTTTTTAACATGGATGCACAACTAATTCCATATGGACTCAAAACTTTAGGTGGTGAGTTTAAGAGTCCAACGATGTAATTGAAAACAAAAAGATCTTAAATGGCACCTTTTTGTTTTAGGATTTTGTCTACCCAAGAATGGTCATAAGTACCGTTAAGGATAGACTCAATAGTTTGCTCTTCTTGACGAAGTTTTTCTTTGCTAAGAGTTATTGCTGAACTTGCTATATTTCTTGGGATTGCAATAACACCGTCTACATCCCCGACGATGATATCACCTGGGTTGACTAGCATTCCGCCTATAAATACTGGTTGATTAATGGTACCTGGACCATCTTTAAAAGGGCCTCTCAAAGATATCCCTCTTGCCCAGCATGGGAAAGACTCTCGATCAAATGCATCTGTATCTCTAACTGCTCCATCCACAACGCAAGCAATAGCGCCTTGCTTAATTGCTATGGTCATTAATATTTCCCCAAAAAGGGCTCGATCAATATCTTCATCTCCAGCAATAACTAATACGTCTCCGGGTTGAATCATTTGAAGAGCTTTATGAATCATCAAATTATCACCAGACCTTACCTCGACAGTAAAAGCGTTTCCACAAGTCTGAATCGGCTTTTTATTTATAGGCAAAATTTGTTTAGCAACTAAATTGCGACCTAAGCTGTCACTAATGATTGAGGTAGGTATTCCCGATAACTGGGCGATTTCATTCTTTAAAGGGGTGGTGCGTTCTGAAATGATGTATCCGTTTGACATAGATTGACCTATTAAATTTGATATGAAGATTCTAATTCTTTTTAAAATACAGTCTATATAAATAATTTTATTTAATAAAATCAATGATTAGTAATACTTTTACCAATGAATCTTTCTTCTTTTTCACAGAAAGTATGAGCATTGTTGCAAACAAATTAGAGTGCCTTTATAATTGTTAGCAGTCGCCGATATAGAGTGCTAATAAAATTCTATAGTCGTATTGATATTGTTTTAATAATTTTATTTTTTAAGGAGAAGGCATGAACTTACGTCCCTTGCATGATCGTGTGATCATCAAACGTTTAGACAATGAAACTAAAACCGCTTCTGGAATCGTTATTCCAGATAACGCTGCGGAAAAACCTGATCAGGGTGAAGTACTTGCTGTTGGTCCAGGAAAAAAAGATGACTCTGGTAAGCACATAAGTGTCGATGTTAAGGTTGGCGACCGTGTGTTGTTTGGTAAATACGCTGGACAAACTGTCAAAGTTGAAGGTGATGAACTTCTCGTTATGCGTGAAGAAGACATTATGGCCGTTGTTCAAAAATAAGCTTCATACTCAGTAGAAAGGAATTAACATGGCAGCAAAAGACGTAGTATTTGGAGATTCAGCACGTGCTCGCATGGTCGAGGGCGTAAACATTTTAGCTAACGCAGTTAAAGTAACTTTAGGACCTAAGGGTCGTAATGTTGTTTTAGAGCGTTCATTTGGTGGACCATTAGTTACTAAAGACGGTGTATCTGTTGCAAAAGAAATCGAATTAAAAGATAAATTGCAAAACATGGGTGCACAGATGGTTAAAGAAGTTGCTTCTAAGACAGCAGATGATGCTGGTGATGGAACAACAACTGCAACAGTTTTAGCACAATCAATCGTACGTGAAGGTATGAAGTATGTTGTGGCTGGTCATAATCCAATGGATCTCAAGCGTGGTATTGATAAAGCAGTTTCAGCAGCATTGGCTGAAATTTCTAAATTAAGCAAGCCTTGCACAACAACTAAAGAAATCGCTCAAGTTGGTTCGATTTCAGCAAACTCAGACAGCAGCATTGGTGATCGTATTGCCGAAGCTATGGAAAGAGTTGGTAAAGAAGGTGTTATCACTGTTGAAGATGGTAAGTCACTTGCTGATGAGTTAGACGTTGTTGAAGGTATGCAATTTGACCGTGGCTACTTATCACCATATTTCATCAACAATCCAGAAAAGCAAGTAGTAATTTTGGATAACCCATACATTTTGTTGTTTGATAAGAAAATCAGCAACATTCGTGACTTACTCCCAGTATTGGAGCAAGTAGCTAAGTCTGGACGTCCATTATTGATTATTGCTGAAGATGTAGAAGGCGAAGCTTTAGCAACTTTAGTTGTTAATAATATCCGTGGAATCCTCAAAACTTGTGCAGTTAAAGCTCCAGGCTTTGGTGACCGTCGTAAAGCAATGTTAGAAGATATTGCTGTATTGACAAGAGGTCAAGTGATTGCAGAAGAAGTTGGATTAACTTTGGAAAAAGTTACTCTTGATGATCTCGGACAAGCTAAGCGTGTTGAAATCGGTAAAGAGAATACAACTATCATTGATGGCGCTGGCGATGAAAAGCAAATCGAAGCTCGTGTAAAAATGATTCGTGCTCAAATCGAAGAAGCTACTAGCGACTACGATCGTGAAAAACTTCAAGAGCGCGTAGCTAAACTTGCTGGTGGTGTAGCGGTTATTCGCGTTGGTGCAGCAACTGAAGTTGAAATGAAAGAGAAAAAAGCTCGTGTAGACGACGCTCTCCACGCAACGCGTGCAGCTGTTGAAGAAGGTATTGTTCCTGGTGGTGGCGTAGCTTTAGTAAGAGCTAAGCAAGCTATCTTGTCATTGAAAGGCGATAATGCTGATCAAAATGCTGGAATTGGTATCGTTTTACGTGCAATGGAAGAGCCATTACGCGTAATCGTAACTAACGCTGGTGATGAGGCAAGTGTTGTTATCAATCAAGTTGCTTCAGGTTCAGGCAATTATGGTTATAACGCAGCAACAGGTGAGTACGGTGACCTCGTAGAACAAGGTGTTATCGATCCAGCTAAAGTAACTAAAACTGCATTAGTAAATGCTGCTTCTGTTGCAGGCTTGTTGCTCACAACTGATTGCGCAATTTGTGAAACACCGAAAGATGATGCTCCATCAATGCCTGGCGGTATGGGTGATATGGGTGGTATGGGTGGTATGGGCGGAATGATGTAATTCCCCATAGCATTTGTTAGTAAACTAAACTGGCCCCAGTTTATAGACAATATGGTCTAAATCTGAGGGTCAGTTTTTTTTGAAAATTAATAAACGATTTAAAGATTTATGTTATAAATTTCACATGAATTCAAAAAAAATATTAAGTTCATTGTTATTTTTATGCGCATCTCCTGTTTGCTTTGCTTCTGGAGCGTCACGACATTTTGAGCAAATTCTTGCTGATTATTTAGTTTGGGTAGTGATTCTTGTAGTACCAGTAGTAGTTATCTACTTATTTTGGAAAATACATATCCTTCCAGAACTATATGCAGAGAAAATATATCACCCACAAACAAAACTTATAAAAGTACTTTGTTTGCTTTCTATAGTATTTGGAGGGCTTCTCTGGCCATTGGCATGGATATTGGCTTATTCCAAACCCACCTTTTACAAAATGGCTTACGGCACAGATAAGTCAGACGAGTACTTTTTAAAACCAGACGGACATCATGCAGATAAACCATTGAATATTTCAATATTGGATGATGAAATTTCTAATTTAAAAGAAAAATTAGAAGGTCTCGAAGAGAAAAAACGTCATATTTTAGATCCACAAAAATTAACTTAATCAAAATATAAAAAATGTTAGAAATTATTATTGGTGGATACGCTGGATTAATTTGGTTTATCTTTATCAAGAAAAAATGGCTTCCTTGGAATATCCAATCTCAAGTAGGGTCGGTTATTGGTGGCTTATTACTTACAGCAGCCATCGTATTTACAGTAAATGTTATTACTCCTGGATCTGAGGATGTTAGGGTCATCAATTTTGTGACAGAGGTTGTTCCGAGAGTACAAGGAACGATTACTAAAGTAGCTGTGGAGGGCAATACCATGGTGAAAAAAGGCGATATTCTGATTGAAATTGATCCTAAACCTTACCAGCTAAGAGTAAGCCAACTAGAAGCACAATTAGCAGATACTCTTGCTTCAGCAAAGTCATTACAACAAAACTATGATGGCGCAAAAGGAAATACTTCAGCTGCTAAGGCCACTTTAGACTTAATGACGAAAAGATTGAATGAGTCAACCGAATTAGCGAAGACCGGCGCTGGCAATCGTTATGACGTTGAATATTATCAGGCTGAAGTTCAGAAAGCTAAGGGTGCGTATGATTTAGCTAAATCATCAGAAAATACAGCGCAGTTGAAATTAAATGCTGTCGTTGGTACCGATAATGCAAGCGTTGCGCAAATAAAGTCTCAATTAGAAAGTGCTCGCTACGATCTTGAGTCTTGTACTGTTCGAGCTCCAGCAGATGGGTATCCAGTTGCAGTCACAGTACGTCCTGGCAATTATGCTGTAGCAATGCCTTTGAGACCGCTCATGAGTTTTGTTTGGTACGATCAAAGAGTATTAGCATTTTTTGATCAAAACGAATTACGTTTTGTAAAGCCTGGGGATGATGTTGAATTTACATTAAAAGCTGTTCCAGGAAAAATCATTTATGGCAAAGTTGATTCAATTGTTTGGGCTTCTAGTCAGGGTCAGATTGCACAATCAGGAAGTATTCCAACAGCTCCAGCAGAAATGCTCCATGCTCCATTACCGCTTAAATATGCTGTCAAGATAACACCTATTGAAATGGATGGAGAACCAATACCATCAATGCCAATGGGAGCGCGTGGCATGGGTGGACTTTATACAGAGCATATAAAACCTTTGCATATAGTCCGAATGCTCGTTATTCGATTACATGCAATCCTAAACTACTTGGTATTTAAACTACCATAAGGATGAACATGAATCAAAAAAGCTTCATCGTTCTGATTGTGGCTAGTTCCTTTTTGTTTGGATGTACAAGTAATCCTCCAAAGAAAGATGATGTTTTAAATTTGGCTTTGGGTAAAACTGAGGTTCTTCCACAGTGGAGTAGTCAATTTACCGCAGGTAAATTTGATGAGGAAGCTTTAGGTTTTTCTTTGGATGCAAAGCTTCAAAGCCTGATCAAGGAAGCAATAATCAATAACTTAGACCTCAGGCAAGCACGTGCTAGAGTTGAACAATCCAAAGGTGTATTAGCGGCTACTTCAGGACAAAGACAACCTAATATCGGTATTGGTGCTCAAGCTGGAACTTCCACAATACCAACAGCTACTTCTGGAATATCAGGCGCAGGATTAATTGCTTCATGGGAACTTGATGTATGGGGAAAGATTGCATCTGCATCAAATGCAAGTGAAGCAAGGTTGAATGCTACTGATTTAGACCGTGTTTATGCTCAACAATCTATTGCAGCAAGTGTCATTAAATCTTGGATAGCAATTACTGAGGCGAGTCAGCAAGTTAATCTTTACCAAAATTTAGTTAAATTTGCCAAAAATCAAAATCAACTTTTAATACAAGGTGAAAAGGTTGGTAGGAATTCACAACAAGATGTAAATTTAAATGCTGCCAATATAGATAGTTATCAAAATCAACTACTGTCATATCAGACACAATTAAATCAAGCCAAGCGTTCTTTAGAAATTCTATTGGGGCGTTACCCAGCTGCTGAGATTGAAGCTAGTCAGAAATTTCCTCAACCTATTCTTGATATACCAGCTGGCATCCCATCAGAAATCCTTTCAAGACGGCCGGATGTCTTAGCTGCACAACAAAAATACAATGCTGCATTTTATGACACAGAAGAAGCAAAACGTGCCAGATTACCTTCCTTAAAACTAAGTGCTGGTGTTGCTTATATTGGAGAGTCTGCACTTTTATTAAGTTCAGGAATTAACAATCCTATTACAAGCGTAACGGGTCAGCTACTTTTCCCTTTATTTATGGGAGGTCAGTTACAAGCTAATCAGGATATTAAAACAGCTAAACAAGAAGAAGTTTTAGCCCAATATGCAAAAGTTTCTTTAAATGCTTTTAGTGAAGTTGAATACGCTTTAGATAATGACAAAAAACTAAAGCTCAGACAAGATTCCTTGGAGTCTCAAGTTAATAATATGCAAAAGGCACTAGATTTTGAAAGAAGTAAGTTTCAAGTTGGAAAATCTGATCAATTTCAAGTTTTGCAACAAGAGATTGTTCTTGCAAACGCACAAAGTAACTTAAATAGACTATCAAGTGAAAGATTGATGAATCGTGTTTCTTTGCATCAGGCGCTTGGGGGCCATTTTATGAATGGCGTTACTCCTTAAAACTGATTAAGAATTTCAGAGCATTCGCCACCAAGAAATTGAATACGTTTAAAGTACGATTTCCAATCAGGGCTTAATTTAGATATCTTAATTTGTTTTATTTTTGTCTTTTCATCATGCCCCGCCTCTATAAAGGCAAGCCAATAGGATGAGTTATCACCAACTAAGATAGCGTATGAAGCTAAATTTTTTGGATTTAAATTTGCAGTATCTTTATAAATAAAACATCCCATATTACTAAAACTTTGTTCAGATAAAGCTCTGATGCCAGATAGGATATTGGGAGATTCGGCGGATTTTTGCCAAGGAACAATATCATTAGAAAAAATTAAATTAATATCTGTTCCACCATTGAATTGAGCAATAGAATTAAATTTATCTTCCTTGGCTAGAAGAGCAGATCTAAAGTTGCTTAATAATGGTCCTATAAGATCTCGCCAAGTTTGGTAGGCACTGCCAAATCCATCTTGAACATCTCCAATAACGAATTTAGGCTCAGCATCTCCATAAATGACTGGTAAAAATTTTTGAACATTGGGTGCTTGTGAAAAACATGCTTTAACTACGGCTGGCTTTGAGTACCAATCGCTTCCTTTTTTAGCCTCATCAAGGAAAGATTTCATGACTATCGCCATATCTAAATTGTTAAGTCCAGAGTTCTTTAATTTTTCGAAACCAATACTACAAGTGTTGGTGAGAGCATTTCCTTCCGCATTACTTAATAATTGCAAAAGACTTGGAGATTTATCATTGAGTAATTGTAAGAAATTTAAATTTCCCTTTAAGGTTGGGTGATTTAAAACATTGCTTGATGAAATCCCCTCTCTATTAGGAAAGTCATTCACACCTGAAGCGGAGGGATCAAATATTGATTTTGTGTAATTGAAGCTTAGTTTTACGGTTAAGAGTTGTGTTTTATCAGCTTTAGGATCTAGCTGAAGTGTCTGAATCTTTTTATCAGGGGTGCTACCTAAATTTCCTTCAGCACGATAAATAGGGATCTCTATCATTTCTACCCCATTTCGTAATTCAGACCAGTCGAAGGTAATTGGAACTTTACCGTTAAGACTACCTTTCAACATATCTTGTGTTCTTTTTTGCGCATCAGAAATTACTGGATTTGATAAAGCAGAGCTTGCTCCAGCAATTGTTCCAGCTGCTCCACCTGTTGCCACAATTGCAGCTGCTCCAAGAAGAAATTGTGCTGACCCAACGAGATCATTATTAGTGTCTGTAGCGGTCTTTACATTAAGCACTAAGGATAGGCTTCCAGGGTTTAATTTAGAGAAAGGTTTTAGTAAAGAATTCGAGACAATTTTTAAAGGAACGGTGCTTAAAGAAGCACACTGATTACCTTTATCCCTTCCATCAAATGTTGCGATAGGAACTTCAATTTCACTAGTTTGATCAAAAAAACCGTTTCTAGTTATTGATATTAAGAGTTGTGTTTTTTCACTTCCCCAAAAACTTTTGTTAGATAGTGAGACACAACTTGAGATTGGAACGACTTCTGAAGTAATCGTTATATATCCATCATTGCCATAGCCATCAACAAGAAATGCAGGGGCTTCTCTTGGATAGAAGGTTGGATTTATATCTGGGAAGAAAAAGGAACCTGAAAAACTAAAATTAGTGAATGAGATCAAAAAGAGGGAGAAAATTTTCTGAAAAAAATTCACTAATCTATTACCCGATGTTAGTTAAGTTTCAATACACTTAAAATTAAAGATGGATTTAATTCTATGAAAGTGTATTTGATTCTAAACTTACTTTTACCTTATTTAAAGAAGATAGATTTAAAACAATATAAAAAAATTAAATATGTTTTAAATCTATCTAAATAAGTTGAGTATTTCTTACTCTACAGCTTTGACCATGTCTTCAATGACTTTTTTCGCATCACCGAAAACCATCATTGTCTTATCCATATAGAATAATTCGTTATCCAAACCAGCATAACCAGAAGCCATTGAACGTTTGTTCACAATAACTGTTTTGGCTTTGTAAGCTTCAAGAATTGGCATTCCAAATATTGGGCTACCTGGAGTTCTTGCTGCAGGATTGACCACATCATTCGCACCCAAAATTAAAACAACATCAGCTTGTGCAAATTCGCTGTTAATGTCTTCCATTTCGAATACTTGATCGTAAGGAACTTCAGCCTCAGCTAAAAGAACGTTCATATGTCCTGGCATACGACCAGCCACTGGGTGAATCGCATATTTAACATTAACGCCTTGGTGAACAAGCTTCTCAGTTAATTCTTTAAGTGCGTGTTGAGCACGTGCAACAGCAAGACCATATCCTGGAACAATAATGAGAGTCTCAGCATTGCTCATTAGGAAAGCTGCATCATCAGGAGATCCACTTTTAACTGGGCGTTGGGCTTGAGATCCAGCTGCAGCAGCAGTAGCAGTATCTCCTCCAAATCCACCAAGAATCACGTTAAAGAATGATCTATTCATTGCTTTACACATGATGTAAGAGAGAATTGCACCAGAAGATCCTACTAAAGACCCTGCAACAATTAACATAGCATTATTCAAAGAGAACCCGATTCCAGCTGCAGCCCATCCAGAGTATGAGTTAAGCATAGAAACCACAACAGGCATATCAGCACCACCGATTGGGATGATGATTAAAACACCTAGAACAAAAGCAATGCCAAGCATTATCAAGAAAGGTGTCCATGCTGGAGTTACACCTGTATCAATTGCAAAATAAATACCGCAACCAATCATGATTATTGCAAGGACTAAATTTAAAAGATGTTGCCCTTTAAATGTAACTGGAGCACCTTGGAAAAATCTAAACTTATATTTACCAGATAGTTTTCCAAAAGCAATTACAGAACCTGAGAAAGTTATCGCACCAATAAAAGTCCCAATAAATAATTCGATACGATTACCAAACGGTAATGCCTGGTTCTTTTCAACAATATTGAAAGCATGTGGCTCTGACACTGCTGCAATAGCAATACATACAGCAGCTAAACCAATCATGCTGTGCATGAATGCTACTAGTTCTGGCATTTTCGTCATTTCGACGCGTTTTGCCATTACAGCGCCTAAGCCACCACCCACTACAAGGCCACCTAATACATAGATCATTCCACCAGCCAATGAAGTGTTTGCAAGTTTGCTAATGAGTCCTACCGTTGTAAAAACGGCGATAGCCATACCTGCCATACCGAAAATATTTCCTCGGATGGATGTTGTTGGGTGAGACAGACCTTTTAAAGCTTGAATAAAGCAAACAGAGGCTACAAGGTACAGTAAAGTAATTAAGTCCATACTCATGCTGATTCTCCTGTATTAGCTTTTTTCTCTTTTTTCTTAAACATCTCTAGCATTCGTTTGGTGACTAAAAAGCCGCCAAAAATATTCACCGCCGCAAGAGCGACAGCCATTGTTCCCATGACTTTGCCTAATGGCCCTTCAGTGAGAGCTGCAGCAAGCATAGCTCCAACGACAATGATCGCTGAAATTGCGTTTGTCACAGCCATTAAGGGAGTGTGAAGCGCAGGGGTCACTGTCCAAACAACGTGATAGCCTACGTAGATTGCTAAAACAAAAATAATAAGGTTGTAAATGCTATGACTGATTTCCATGATTTTCCTATATAAGCTTAAGCATTGGTTCGAATGACTTTACCGTCTTGGCACATTAAGCAAGCGGTAACAATATCGTCGTCTGTTGGGATTGCAAGACCACCTTCTTTTGTGACTATAAGCTTCATAAAGTCCAAAATATTTCTTGCATAAAGGGATGAGGCGTCAGCTGCAACTGCTGCAGGCAAATTACTCATTCCAATGATAGTAACTCCGTGTTTAACAACGGTTTGATCTACCTCAGTTAATGGACAGTTTCCAGACCCATTCTCGCCTTTACCAGCTGCAAGATCTACTATCACGGAACCTGGTTTCATTTGAGCCACAGTTTCGGCGGCTAGCAACATTGGAGCTTTTCTTCCAGGAATTAATGCAGTAGTAATAACAATATCTGCTTGTTTAGCTCTCTCAGCAACGAGAGTAGCTTGTCTTTGCATCCAAGAAGCTGGCATTGGTCGGGCATATCCACCAACACCTTTAGCAATTTCTTTTTCTTCTTCTGTTTCGAAAGGGACATCAACAAACTTTGCACCCAAGGATTCAATTTGCTCCTTGGCGGCAGGTCTAACGTCTGAAGCCTCGATAACAGCACCCAATCTTTTAGCAGTTGCAATTGCTTGCAAACCTGCAACACCAGCACCTAATATTAAGACTCTGGCAGCTTTTACAGTTCCTGCAGCAGTCATTAACATTGGCATAAATCTTTGGTAAGCATTAGCAGCAACCATTACAGCTTTGTAACCAGCAATATTTGCTTGGGATGAGAGCACATCCATACTTTGTGCCCTTGTTGTTCTAGGCGCAGCTTCAAGCGCAAAAGCTGTTATACCCTTTTCAGCCATAGCAGCAATCATTTGATTGTCAAATGGATCAAGCATTCCGATTAGAACAGTACCTGCTTTAATTTGCGATAGTTCATTCTCAGATGGTGCTCGAACTTTGAGGATCATCTCACATCCAAGAGCTTCAGCATTTGAACAAATGCTAGCCCCAACAGATTGATATGCAGTATCAGGAACGCTTGCTGCGATACCAGCATTTGTCTCAACAAAAACAGAATGTCCAGCTGAAATATATTTTTTTACGGTTTCAGGCGTTGCAGCAACTCTGAACTCACCAGCTTTGGTTTCTAATGGCACACCAATACGCATGCTAATCCCCATCATTAAATTAATTCAAACAGTTTAAGGCAAAACACACTACCACTAATTAGTGTATCGCCCAATATAAACAAATAATCATACAATATTGAGGTGTTTAATGCTTATTCTTCTTTAATTCAAGATTTGCCCAATCTTGACATCCGTCCAGGCGCCAAAGTCGTCGTTGGTATGTCAGGAGGCGTTGACTCGTCAGTTGCTGCTTGGATATTAAAACAGCAAGGCTATGAAATCATTGGACTTTTCATGAAAAATTGGGAAGATGATGATGATTCAGAGTACTGTTCAACCCGACAAGACTGGATAGATGTTGTGTCCGTTGCTGACTTATTGGGGATAGATGTTGAGGCAGTAAATTTTGCTTCAGAGTACAAAGATAGAGTTTTTGAGGACTTTTTGAGAGAGTATTCAGCTGGAAGAACACCAAACCCAGATATTTTGTGTAATGCAGAAATAAAATTTAAAGCATTTTTAGATTATGCAATGGAACTTGGAGCTGATGCTATAGCAACAGGTCATTACGCTCGAACTGAGAGAACTCAGGATGGCGTTAGATTATTAAAAGCTAAGGATTTAACCAAAGACCAAAGTTATTTCCTTCATAGGCTTAATCAAAACCAGTTATCTAAGGTTATTTTTCCATTAGGTGGAATTAACAAAACCCTAGTCCGTGAAATTGCAGACAAAATTGGGCTTCCTAATGCAAAGAAAAAAGATTCCACAGGAATATGTTTTATTGGAGAAAGACCATTTCGGGAGTTTTTAAGTAAATACTTACCCACAAAACCAGGCTTAATTCAAACACCAGAAGGTAAAAACGTTGGAGAGCACATTGGTTTGTCTTTCTATACTATTGGACAGCGTAAAGGAATAGGAATAGGTGGCAGTAATGATTCAAGTGGGGATGCTTGGTACGTTGCTGGAAAGGATATGGAAAGAAATATTCTTATCGCAGTTCAAGGACATGATCATCCACTATTGCTCAAAGCAAAACTAAATGCTCAAGATGCTTCGTGGGTTTCAGGGAAGTTTCCTGAATCTAACATCAGGTATGCCTCTAAAACGCGATATCGTCAAATGGATGCCCCATGTGACTTGTTGATTCCAGAGGCAAATAATCTTGAATTTAGTTTAAATTTTAAAGAAAAACAGTGGGCCATCACACCAGGACAATCTGCAGTCTTATATGACGGAGAAATATGTCTTGGTGGAGGAATTATTGTTTAATTTTTAAACTGGATGAGGCGTGTCTTTAAAAGACTGGCGCTGACTGAGCTTTTCATAAAAAGCGCTTAAATTTGGAAACTCATCTTGCCATTTAATTTCAGGAAAGCGAAATAAAAGATATCCACAAACGGTACCAACGGCAATGTCAGCTAAGCCAAATTGATTGTTATAGCACCAAGTATTTGAGCCTAAATTATCAGAAATAGTTTTTAAGCCAACCGAAATCTTACTTAATTGGCGATTAATCCATTCTTGGCTAATATTTTGACCTCTCGGCCCCCAAGTTCTTTCAAGACGGGTTAGGACTGCAGCTTCCAAAATGCCATCTGCTAAAGCTTCCCAAGTTTTAACTATTGCTCTTTCTTTACCGGAGGAGGGAATAAGATGACCTACAGGGCTAAGGGTATCGGCATATTCAACAATCACACTGGAATCATAAAAGACGCTACCATCATCTAATACTAGCGTGGGCACTTTTCCAACAGGATTTAAAGTTTGTAATGTAGATTCTGGACTCCAAACATCCTCAAGCACTAATTCAATGTCGATTTTCTTTTCCAGAAAAGCAATGCGTGCTTTTCTAACAAAAGGGCTTGCTATTGATCCAATTAATTTCATAACAACATCCTGTAAAAAAATAATATGCTTATGATAAAGAATAAAATGTTACATATTACTTTAACTTAATTTAAAACCGTGACTAATTCAATTTCTACTTTATCAGCATTATCTCCAATTGATGGCCGCTACGCCTCTAAAACAGACTTATTGAGACCTTGGTTTTCTGAGGCAGCTTTTATGCATCATCGTGTAAAAGTTGAGATTCATTGGCTAATTGCACTATCTCAAGCAAAACTACCTGATATTCCAAGTTTTAGTTCTGAATCTGAAGTGAAGCTTTTAAAAATTCTTGACCAATTTGATGAAAGTCATGCTCAAAGAATTAAAGAAATTGAATCTGTTACAAATCACGATGTAAAAGCAGTAGAGTATTGGCTCAAAGAGCAAGTCAAAGGAGACTTAGAGTTAGAGAAAGCGAGTGAATTCATTCATTTTGCTTGTACCTCAGAAGACATCAATAATACGTCACATGGCATGATGTTAAATGGAGCTGTTTATAAAGTGATGCTTCCAAAATTGGAAGAGGTGTTTAACCAACTTAAAGATATTGCTTTATTAAATGCACACATTCCAATGTTATCTAGAACTCATGGACAGCCAGCTTCACCAACTACATTAGGTAAAGAAATGGCTAATATAGCCAAGCGCCTTGAGAGGGCTATACAAAACATTAAAAAAGTTCGAATGACCGGAAAGATGAATGGAGCAGTTGGCAATTACAATGCACATTTATCCGCTTATCCAAACGTCGATTGGGAGTCCTTCTCTAAACAAGTTGTTGAAGAGCGTTTAGGGCTTGAGTTTAATCCCTACACTATTCAAATAGAACCTCATGATGCAATGGCTGAATTGTTTGATGCATTTGCTAGGGCAAATACCATTCTTCTTGATATGAATCGAGATATTTGGGGTTATATTGCTTGGGGATATTTTAAGCAAAAAACAAAAGAGGGAGAGATTGGCTCTTCTACTATGCCTCACAAGGTTAATCCGATTGACTTTGAAAACTCTGAAGGTAATTTAGGAATCGCAAATGCACTATTGCGCCATTTATCTGAAAAATTACCTATCTCACGTTGGCAAAGGGATTTAACAGATTCAACAGTTCTTAGAAATTTAGGAAATGCATTTGGGCATACATTGTTGGCTTACGATAGTGCGTTACGTGGCCTTAAAAAATTAGAGACTAATCAATCTCGTATAGCAGAAGACTTGGATAATTGTTGGGAAGTTCTGGCAGAGCCTATTCAAACTGTGATGAGACGTTATCAAGTTCCAAACCCTTACGAGCAATTGAAGGAATTAACGCGTGGAAAATCTATCACTAAAGAGGGTATTCAAACTTTTATTGAAAACTTGGATATTCCAAGAGATGCTAAAGATTATTTATTGAAATTAACACCTAGTAATTATGTTGGCCTAGCTGTTGAGTTGACACAAAGACTTAAAACAAGTTAACAAATTAAGATCAAGGCAATGCAAAAAAATACTAAGCCAATATCTGGCGTATTTCAATTTGTAATTGTTTTATATCAGTTTCTCTGGCATATCTTATTGCCATTTGTTCTGTTTCGATTGTGGTGGAAGGCTAGGAAAGAACCCAAATATTTGGAAAATGTTTTGGAGCGCTTAGGTTTTTATCGTTCTAAGCGCCTTAAAAAAAGTATTTGGATTCATGCTGTATCAGTTGGCGAGACCAGAGCTGCAACTCCCTTAATAAAAAAGCTCATTGATAGTGGCTATAAAATTTTACTTACGCACACAACTCCAACTGGGCGTCAAACAGGAGCTGAGTTATTTCAAAAATATATCCTTGAGGGCAAATTAGAGCAGTCTTATTTACCCTATGATTTTTGCTGGCCAGTATCTCGCTTTTTCAAGCATTTTGAGCCCAGCCTAGGTTTGATGATGGAAACAGAAGTTTGGCCTAGTATTTTATTTTTCTCAAAAAACAAATTCCCTATTTATCTTATTAATGGACGTTTATCTGTTAAAAGTAGTCATAATTTTTCTAAATTTGGAAGTCTAAGTAAAACCTTATTTGGATTATTTTCTGGTGTATTTGCGCAAACGCAGAGTGATGCAAATGAATATCAAAAATTTGATATTCAGAATTGCATTGTTACAGGAAATCTTAAGTTTGATGTTCCTCTTGATCAGAATCTAATAGACCTTGGAGTTCAATGGAAGTCATTATTTAAAGATAGGCAAGTTATCGCAATTGCAAGTTCAAGAGATGGTGAAGAGAAGTTGATTATTCAAGCTTGGATGAAATTGAAAATAGATTCAAAACCATTGCTAATATTAGTGCCAAGGCATCTCACTCGCATGGATGAAATTGAAAAATTTCTCCAGCAAGAAAACATACAATATATAAAACGAAGCTCTATGGAAACTCCAGAATTGTTTAGTCAAGACATTCTTATCGGAGATACTATGGGCGAAATGTCTATGTATTTATCCATGGCTGACTATGTAATTATGGGAGGGAGTTGGATGGGAACGGGCTCTCAGAATTTGATAGAGCCAATATCACTAGGTAAGCCGGTAATCCTGGGCCCATCAACTTTTAACTTCGCAGATATTAGTCAAATGGCTGTTAAGGCTGGAGTTGCTCTGCAAACGACTGCTGGCTCAATTACTGAATTAGAGAACGACCTAATCAACATTATGCAAAGATTCATAGATCAGCCTAAAGATTTAAGTGATATGGAGATGACTTGTAGAAGTTTTGCTACTGTTCATCAAGGCGCCACACTGAAAACCTTGAATAATCTAAAAATTTAAGTTGTTTTAAGCTCTTAAGCATAGTCAAGCATCCATTGGCTACTCATGTTATATTTTCAGGATTGTTTGAGGAGACTATATGCATTTAACTATTATTGGCGCAGGTATTGGCGGATTAACTATGGCTTTAGCCGCCCATCATCATGGGATATCCTGTGATGTCTATGAATCTGTTTCTGAGATTAAACCGGTAGGAGTTGGCATCAATATTTTGCCTCACGCAAGTAAGTTTTTATGTGAATCTTTAGGCTTAGAGAATCAGCTCAGTAGTAAAGGTGTGCTAACAAAAGAAGCTATTTTCTTTAATAGATTTGGCCAAAAAATATATGCTGAGCCTTCTGGAAGATTTGCTGGTTATGCTTGGCCACAGTACTCTATTCATCGTGGTGATTTGCAAATGGTCTTGTTAGATGCTTTTTTACAAAGAGTTGGTAAAGAGCATTTACATTTAGGCTTAGATTGTTCGAGAGTCGATGAAGAGCAAGGGATTGCTTATTTTAGGAAGTCTAAAAGTGACGATGCTACTGAAATCGCTGTAAGCTCTGATGCTGTAATCGCTTGTGATGGAGTTCATTCTATAGTACGCAAACAACTTCACCCAAATGAAGGAAAACCGCTTTATTCCGGCGTCAATATGTGGCGAGGAGTAACTAAGTGGAAGCCGTTTTTGTCCGAGGCTAGTATGGTTCGTGCTGGATGGTTAACACAAGGAAAGATGGTTATATATCCAATTAGAAATAATATTGATGGGCAAGGAACACAATTAATTAATTGGGTTGCAGAAGTTGAGACTCCAAATCACCTCGAAAGAGATTGGAATAAACAAGGAAAGCTCGAGGATTTTATTGGAGCATTTGAGGATTGGCACTTTGATTGGCTAGATGTTCCCGCGTTGATTAGAGGAGCAGAGTCTATTCTTGAATTCCCAATGATTGATCAAGATCCATTACCATTTTGGACTAAAGGAAAAGTAACTTTATTAGGTGACGCTGCACACCCAATGTACCCAAGGGGATCTAATGGCGCTGGCCAATCAATCTTAGATGCACAATGCTTGGCTGGATTGTTAGCACAGAGTAGTAGTGTTGAAAATGCGCTAAAACAATACGAAGATATTAGATTGGAAGCAACAGGTAATGTTGTAAGAATGAATCGAGTAAATCCTCCAGATGCGATCTTAAGAGAAGTTTGGGAGCGATCAGAAGATAAGCCATTTGAAAAAATAGAAGATGTAATTTCCGTTGAAGAAATGGAAGCAATCACACAGCGATATAAAACAGTAGCTGGCTACGATAAAAAAACTGTTGGAGTTTAAGCATGCGTTTTCTTTCACTTGGTAAGTTGATTTTATTTAGCTTTTTTATCACTTCAATGGGGTATGCGCAAAATTCTCAGATTCAAGGTGGCGCTCCAATAAAATTAATCGTGCCTTTCACTCCTGGTACTGGCCCTGACACCATTGCTAGGGCAATTGCTCCGAAACTCTCGGATAAACTTGGCCAGCCAGTTATTGTTGATAACCGTGCTGGAGCATCTGGAAATATTGGCACAGAGGCTGTCGTTAGAGCCAAGCCGGATGGAACTACCTTATTGGTAACCGTGAATACTTTAGTGATGAATCGGTCTTTATATCCAAAGTTAAATTTTGACCCTTTAGTCGATTTAACCCCAATGACTCTAGCAGCTTATGGTGACTTGGTTCTAGTGGTGCCGGAAAACTCCCCATATAAGAATATTACGGACTTCATCAAAGCTGCAAAAGCATCACCAGGTAAGTTGACTTATGCTTCTCCAGGAGTTGGGACACCACATCATTTAGGTATGGAAGCCCTAAAGCATATTACTGGCGTACATATTTTGCACATTCCTTATAGAGGTACAGCGCCTGCTGTCACAGATTTATTAGGTGGGCAAGTTGATTCTATGTTTCTACCTATTCATGTATCGATGGGTTACATCAAGGCGGGTAAGTTAAGAGCTTTAGCAATTGGTGCGAAAAAAAGAAACTCAATAGCTAGTCAGATACCTACATTTTCAGAGCTAAAGATTGGCGAAATTGACGTATCTATGTGGTTTGGCGTCATGTCACCGAAAGGTGTACCCACTGATGATTTTAATAAATTAAGTAACTCATTAAGAGAAGCATTAACTGATCCAGAAGTTAAAACAATTTTTGCAGGCCAAGGACTCGAGCCAGCTACTAGCTCTTCTCAGGCGTTCAAAGACATTATTGAAAAAGACACTCAGCGCTGGGCCAAGATTATCAAAGATCAGGGTATTACAGCTGAATAAAGCCTTTATGCAATAAAGGCTTTTAAACTTGAGCTCCAAAATTAGGGTCTTCAGTTTTGGCTTGATCTTTGTTAGCCTTACTATCTTGTTTAATCAAATCTTCACGTTGAACCCCGAGCCACATAGCTATTGCTGCGGCAACGAATACGGATGAGTAAATACCAAATAAAATTCCAATTGTTAGAGCAACAGCAAAATAATGTAGTGTTGCACCACCAAATAGCAACATAGCAAGTACCATCATCTGAGTACTTCCGTGAGTAATAATGGTTCTACTGATTGTGCTGGTAATTGCGCTGTCAATGATATCGGGCGTATTTAACTTACGAAAACGTCTAAAATTTTCACGAATTCTATCAAAAATAACAACGGATTCATTCACGGAATAACCTAACACTGCAAGCACAGCGGCTAATACTGATAGTGAAAATTCCCATTGGAAAAATGCAAAAAAACCAAGAATAATGACCACATCATGTAAGTTCGCAATAATACCGGCTAAAGCAAATTTCCATTCAAATCGAATAGACAGATAGATTACTATTCCAACCACTACAAATAATAGAGCTTTGATACCACCATAGAGTAGTTCTTCACCAACTTGAGGGCCGACATACTCAACTCTTTGCAACTTAACTTGAGATTGAGCTTCTTTTAATTTACCCATAACTGAGGAGCTTTGATCAGCTGAAGACATGATAGAGCCATCAGGATTCTTAATGAGGGGCAGACGTATCATTACATCTCTAGAACTACCAAAATTCTGAACATTCACCTCGCCATAACCTAGGCCAGCCAATGAGTTTCTAATATTCTCAAGCTCTGCCGTTTGTTCATATTGGACTTCAATAACGGTTCCTCCCGTAAATTCAATAGAGAGGTTTAATCCTTTATGAAAAAGAAAGAATACTGCAGCAATAAAAGTGATAAAAGAAATAGCATTAAGTACTAATGCATTTCGCATAAAAGGAATATCTTTTTTGATTCGAAAAAATTCCATTTTTTATCCTATAGAAACTGATTGAAGTTTTTTCTTAGCGCCGTACCAGAGATTTACCAATCCTCTAGAGAAGAACACAGCAGAAAACATCGAAGTTAAAATGCCAAGACAATGCACAATTGCAAAACCTTTGATTGGGCCTGAGCCAAAAGCTAGAAGAGCTAAACCAGCAATAAGAGTTGTTACGTTGGAGTCAAAAATTGTGGCCCATGCTTTTTCAAATCCTGTAGATATCGCTAATTGTGGACCAACTCCTTGGCGCAACTCTTCTCTAATTCTTTCATTGATTAGCACGTTTGAGTCAATCGCCATACCTAAAGCAAGGGCCATCGCCGCAATGCCTGGCAAGCTCAAGGTGGCTTGCAACATGGATAAGACTGAAATCAAAAGTAATAAATTGACTGCTAATGCTAAAACTGAAAAAAGACCAAACATCATGTAGTAAACAATCATAAATATCGCTATTGCAGTAAATCCATAAATAAGCGATTTGAAACCTTTTTCAATATTTTCCGCACCTAAACTTGGTCCAATTGTGCGTTCTTCGATAATCTCCATGGGGGCTGCAAGAGAGCCAGCACGAAGGAGGAGTGCTAAATCATTAGCACTTTGGGTTGTTGGTTGCCCAGTAATTTGAAATTTGGAACTAAACTCACCTTGAATTGTTGCAATGGTTAGAACTTCACCTTTACCCTTTTCAAAAAGAATCATGCCCATAGGCTTTTGAAGATTCTCTCTCGTCATTTCTTGCATGGCTCTTCCGCCAGCAGCATCTAGAGTTAAGTTAACAGAGGGACGTTGATTTTGATCAAATCCCGCACTTGCATCAATAATACGATCACCAGTAATGATGATAGACTTCTTAAACACTCCTTGTCGATCACCAAATTTAAAGGCATCCATACCTAGAGGAGGATTATCTTGTAAACCAATGTAAGGTTGAACTGGATCAGCTAATCTGGCTTCTAAAGTGGCTGTTCTACCGATAATATCTTTGGCTCTAGCGGTATCTTGAACACCTGGAAGTTGAACTACGATTCGATCAATGCCTTGTTTTTGAATAACAGGTTCTTTAACTGCTAATTCATTAACCCTTTTATTTAAAGTAATAATATTTTGTTTAAGCGCATTTTCTTGCGTTGCTTTAATAGCGGCGGGTTTAAAAGTACCAACCAATTGAGAACCTTCGACTAATTTCTCAAGTTGAAAACTCATATCTGGAATTGATTCAATTAAAAGATCTTTCGCTTTTTGAGCATCCTCTGCATTAGCAAACTTAATAGTCATTTTCCCATTTGTTTTTTCAATACTTTGATAACGAATGGTCTTATCACGCAATCTACCTCTGGCATCTGAAGCTAAAGCGTTTAATTTTTTATCGATTGCTCCTTGCATATCTACTTTTAATAAAAAATAAACCCCGCCACGAAGATCCAAGCCAAGAGGCATTGGAAGGGCATTAATACTGGTTAAAGACTTAGGAGTGTTTGATAAAAGGGAGAGTGCAACAATGTAATCTGGGTTTGAGATATCAGGATTGATCGCTTTTTCAATGATATCTTTTGCTTTTAACTGTGAGTCAGTATCATTAAAACGAATTCTGATGACCCCTTCAGAACTAGAGTCTTCATAGCCTAGTTGAGACTTTAATAAGTCGGCAGATTTTAATGCTGAGTCTACTTTTTCAAGAAGCTTAGGATCTAATTTAAGAGTTGACCTAGCAGGAGCTATTTGAATCGCTGGAACCTCACCAAAAAGGTTGGGTACCGAGTAGACTATTGCAATAATTAGTGCAACAACAATAACTATGTATTTCCAAAGAGGGTAGCGATTCATTACGATTTATTAAATAGATTTAAGGGTGTCTTTTGGGAGTACAGCTGCAATAGCAGATTTTTGCATTTTTACTGTAAGGTTTGGAGCAAGTTCGACGCTAACATACTGGTCATTTAGTTCTGTAATCTTACCTAATAAGCCACTAGCAGTAGAAACCTCATCACCTTTAGCCAAAGACTCCAACATTGCCTTTAATTCCTTTTGGCGCTTCATTTGTGGCCTAATCATAATGAAATAAAGTACTGCAAACATGCCAACCATCATAATAATGGAGGAAAGACCACTATCCGCACCACCAGCAGCACCAAATTGAGCGTAAGCGTTATTGATAAACATATTGAATCCTTAGAAGTAAATTGAATTTTATAAAATAAGTTAGATTTTAACGGACTTATATTGTTTTAATGGAAGTTTGAGCATAAACATCCTCAGCGGTACCCATTTTCCTATTTTTCTCAAATTCTAGAGTAAATTCTAAAAAGGCATCTTTTTCTAAAGAGACTCTTATCTCAGACATTAAATTGAGGTAATAGTGAATGTTATGGATGGTATTTAATTGAGCTCCAAGAATTTCGTTTACTTTTTGCAGATGGTGTAAGTAAGCGCGACTAAAGTTTTTACAGCAATAACATGAACATGTTGGATCAAGTGGTCGCTCGTCATTTTTGTATTGAGCATTTCTTAATTTGAGGTCACCAAAACGTGTAAAAAGCCAGCCATTTCTGGCATTTCTAGTTGGCATGACACAATCAAACATATCGATTCCTTGACCGACGGCGAACACAAGGTCTTCGGGAGTACCAACTCCCATTAAATAACGCGGTTTATCTTCAGGCAATTGATGACCAATAAAACGTAAAATTCTTTCGAAGTCCTCTTTAGGTTCTCCAACAGATAAACCACCAATTGCAACACCATCAAATCCTTGATCTGTAATTTTTTCAAGAGAGTAGCTCCTTAATGATTCAAACATCCCTCCTTGAACAATTCCAAAAAGCGAGTTTGTTTGATTAAGTTCTCTAAAACGATGAATACTTCTTTCGCCCCATCTTAGGGATAGCTCAAGTGAGTTTCGGGCTGTTTTTTCATCTGTTGGGATACCGTTTACTTGATAAGGAGTGCATTCATCAAACTGCATTGCGATATCACTATTCAGTACGTTTTGTATTTCCATAGAAACTTCTGGAGACATGAATAGCTTATCCCCATTTACTGGAGATGCGAAAGTAACACCTTCTTCAGAAATTTTTCGCAATGCACCGAGGCTAAAAACTTGAAAGCCTCCTGAATCAGTCAAAATTGGCAGATTCCATCCCATAAAGTTGTGCAAACCATTAAATGTTTTGATAACATCAAGTCCAGGTCTTAACCAAAGATGGAATGTGTTTCCTAAAATAATTTGAGCTTGAGCCTCTAGCAAATCTCTAGGAGTTAAAGCTTTTACAGTACCGTAGGTTCCAACCGGCATAAACATTGGTGTTTGTAACTTACCGTGAGGCAATTGAAATTCAGCTCTTCTTGCATGGGAAGATTTGTCTTTATGACTAACTTTAAATTGAAGATTTGAAGTGTTCAATTAATAAACCTTTCTAAAAACATTGCATCACCATAACTAAAAAAACGATACTTTTTCTCAATTGCATGTTGGTAAGCTTTTTTTATCGATGAATATCCGCTAAAAGCACTAACGAGCATTAATAAAGTTGACTTAGGCAAGTGAAAATTAGTTATTAAGGCATCTGCCACTTTAAAATCAAATCCTGGAGTTATAAATAAGTTTGTGTCCCCACTATCACCCATGGTTACAGAAGATTCCAATGTCCTCAAAGAGGTAGTCCCAACACAGATGACCCTTTTATTTGCAGATTTTGTATTTTGAATTGCTTCCCTTGTTTGAGGAGGAATCCAGTACCTTTCATAATGCATTTGATGACTAGATAAATCCTCGTTTCGAACAGGTGAAAAAGTTCCGGAGCCAACATGAAGGGTAATGTTGGCAGTTTTTACCCCCTTCTCATTAAGGAGTTTTAATATTTCATTGTCAAAGTGAAGACCTGCTGTTGGGGCTGCTACAGCACCTGGTTCAGAAGCAAAAATAGTTTGGTATCTAGATTGGTCATCTGTATTAGCTTTGTGTTTGATATATGGCGGGAGGGGTAATTCTCCAATTTTTTCTAAAATTTGTAACGCATCATTCTTAAAGTCTATTAAATAGAAGGGTGAAGGCTCTTCATTTTTCTCTTCTGAATTTTTTATGTTTTGACGCTCAATAACCATTACTTCTATGGGATTATTTTCATCGCCTAAAAATAATTTAGAGCCAGCTCGAATTGATTTTGATGCTTTAATTTGGCATAAAACATGTGTATTCGTTAACACTCTCTCAACTAATACTTCAATTTTTCCGCCGGTTTCCTTGCTGCCAAATATCCTTGCAGGAATAACTTTGGTGTCATTAAAGACTAATAAATCCCCTTTATTTAAAAGGTTAACAATATCTTTAAAATAGAGATCATGAAAAAGGGGTTCATTCGTTGTTTTTACATGGTCCAATACTAGCAATCTGCTCGAACTTCTTTTAGCAAGAGGAAATTGTGCTATCAACTCAGTTGGGAGTTCATAATCGAAGTCAGAAAGTAGCATATGTCAATATATAGTTAATGGGTTATTTTAATCGTAATAAGAAACTTAATGACCAAGAAAGAATCAACCTTAACAAAATTAGGTTTAAATACCCCCGCAGATTTTGCATTGTATTTACCAATTAGGTATGAGGATGAAACTTCTTTAAAAACAATTGAACAGGCAATTCAAGATGCTGGACAAGAGACCGTTCAAACTCAAGGAAAAGTAATACATAGTGAGGTGAAGTTTAGACCTAAAAGGCAATTAGTCGTTTTAATTGCAGACAATACTGGAGAGTTAACCCTGCGGTTTTTAAACTTTTATCCTAGCCAGCAAAAGCAAATGTCTTTAGGCAGCTTCCTCAGAGTCAGAGGAGACATAAGACAAGGTTTTCTGGGACCCGAAATGGTTCACCCATCTGTTAAATGTGTTCTTCCAGATACCCCATTACCCAATAAATTAACCCCAATCTATTCAACCATTGCTGGAGTAAGCCAATTAAGTGTTCGAAAAGGAATAGAAAAAGGTTTGAAAGACTCGTCTGCAAATCAATTTTTAAAAGAGATAATTCCACTAAACGCAATTGAAAACTCAAAATACGCCTTTTTAAAAGATTTACCTACTTTAGACAAAGCTGTTTTTACACTACATTATCCAAGTGCGCTCGAGGATAAAAACGCACTCATGGATAGAACACATTTAGCTTGGCGCAGAATTCAATTTGAAGAATTACTTGCTCAACAAATTTCACTTCAGCGTGCGCACCTTGAGAGACAAAAAAGAAAGTCCCCCAAGATTTTATATTCTGAAGGAAATATTATTAGGGCATTAAAAAATAAATTTTCCTTTGAGTTAACTGAGGCGCAAAAAAGGGTTTGGTCAGAAATTTCTGATGATATGAGCAAATCCTATCCAATGAATAGATTACTTCAAGGAGATGTGGGGAGCGGAAAAACTGCTGTTGCAGCATTAGCAGCAGCTCATGCTATTCAAAATGGGTATCAAGTTGCTTTAATGGCGCCAACTGAAATTCTTGCCGAACAACACTATTTAAAATTTAAAACTTGGTTTGAACATTTAGATATTGAGATTACCTGGTTAACAGGTAGTCTAAAAAATAAAGATAAAAAACTTGCACATGAAAAAATTAAGAGTGGACAAACGAAACTTGCAATTGGTACTCATGCTCTGATTCAAGATGAAGTTGAGTTTGTAAATCTTGGATTAGCCATCATTGATGAACAACATCGTTTTGGAGTTCGACAAAGACTACAACTCCACTCTCATCAAGGAAGTGAGAAAGTATTTGCTCATCAATTAATGATGACAGCGACTCCAATCCCAAGAACTTTAGCCATGACTTACTATGCAGATCTTGAGGTTTCAGTAATAGATCAACTACCCCCTGGAAGAAAACCTGTTATCACTAAAACTTTTCGAGAGTCTAGACGCAATGAGGTTGTCAATGGAATATCTCAGGAATTACGACTGGGTAGGCAAGTTTATTGGGTTTGTCCATTAATTGACGAATCTGAAGTGTTGCAATTACAAACAGTTGTAGAGACTCATGAGATATTGAAAAATGAGTTGAGTGAATTTCAAGTTGGAATGATTCATGGCCGGATGTCGAGTGACGAAAAATCTTTAATCATGAAGCAGTTTAAAGATGGGTTGATTAATGTTTTGGTTAGTACCACTGTCATTGAAGTAGGTGTTGATGTTCCTAATGCAAGTCTAATGGTGATAGAGCATGCCGAGCGATTTGGTTTTTCACAAATTCATCAATTACGAGGGCGGGTAGGGCGAGGTGAAGCAGAGTCGGTTTGTATATTGTTATATAGCGATCAATTGTCTCAAACTGCAAAAGAAAGATTAAAAGTTTTAAGAGAGAGCTCAGATGGATTTGTTATCGCAGAACAAGATTTGTTACTTCGTGGTCCTGGAGAACTTTTAGGAGCTAAGCAATCTGGGGACACAATGTTACGATTTGTGGATTTACAAAGAGATGCGTGGTTAATTTCGTTAGTTAAAGATTTTGCACATGATATATTAATTGAATCGCCTGAACTTGCTGATTTACATTTACGTCGCTGGTTAGGCTCTAGAGTAGATTTTCTGAAAACATAAATATGACCCTTACAGAACTTCGTTACATTGTTGCTGTTGCAAAAGAAAAGCATTTTGGAAGAGCATCACAAGTCTGCTTTGTTTCACAGCCAACTCTTTCTGTTGCAGTAAAAAAATTAGAGGATGAGTTAGGTGTTCAAATTTTCCATCGTCATTCAAACGATATTAGTTTAACTCCCCAAGGTAAGTTATTAATAGAACAAGCTCATAGAGTTTTAGATGAAGCTAAGCGCTTTATCGATATGGCTAAAATTGGAGTAGACCCTATGAAGGGGCCTTTAAGATTAGGGGCGATCTATACAATTGCCCCATATTTGCTTCCTAGCCTTGTTCGCCAAGCAAAAGATACTCTACCAGATATCCCACTATTTTTATATGAGACATTTACTTCTTCAATTTTGGAGATGATTAAACAAGATGAATTAGATTGTGCAATTTTGGCTGAGCCTTTTAATACAAATGGGCTTGACGTTGTAGAACTTTACGATGAACCGTATCTAGTCACCGTCCCAGAGGGACATGAATGGGCGAAGCGAAAGAATATTGCCCCCAATGAGCTAGCCTCACAGAATATGCTACTACTTGGAGCAGGCCATTGTTTTCGAGATCACGTATTACAAGTTTGTCCTGAACTTAATCGTTCAAAATTAATGTTTGAAGAAGGACCTAAAAACTTTGAAGGTTCTTCCCTAGAAACAATAAGGCAAATGGTAATCGGGGGTATTGGCATTTCCGTATTACCAAGAACTGCAGTTTCGAATCTTCAATCAAATGATACCTTTGTTAGATATATTCCTTTTACAACTCCTGAGCCTTCAAGAAGAATTGTATTAGTTTCCCGAAAAGGTCACATAAGAGCTCCAGCTGTTAGAGCGCTCGCTCAGATAATTAAACACTGTAATCTTATGGATGTGAAATGGTTATAGTATGAACGCGATACGCTCACGATTAATTGAATATGCTTATTTAATTAGGTTACATAAACCGATAGGGACGGTTTTGTTACTTTGGCCAACTTTGTGGGCATTATGGTTTGCGAGCGAAGGTAAACCTCCATTACTTCACGTGGTGATATTTTCATTTGGAACTTTGCTGATGAGAAGTGCTGGATGTGCTGTAAATGATTACGCAGATCGTGAGTTTGATAAACATGTTAAACGCACTGAAAAAAGACCACTTACCTCTGGAAAAATTTCAGGTAAAGAAACTTTAATGGTGGCAGGTAGCTTGGCATTAATTGCATTTTTATTAGTGCTGCAACTAAACCACCTTACAGTCATATTGTCGTTTTTTGCATTATTTATTGCGATTCTTTACCCTTACACAAAGCGTTTTTTTTCTATTCCTCAAGCCATTCTTGGAATTGCTTTTGGTTTTGGGATTCCAATGGCATATGCCGCAGAATTAAATGCAGTTCCTTGGCAGGGGTGGTTAATGCTACTTGGCAATATCTTTTGGGCAATTGCATATGACACTGCATATGCTATGGTTGATCGTGATGATGATGTCCGAATTGGGATCAAAACCTCAGCGATAACATTTGGAAAATATGAAGTAACAGCAATTGTGATTTGCTATATTTTGTTTTTTGGGATTATGGCGTTTTTAGCCTATTGGCAAAACTTAAACCAATGGTTTTGGTTTGGTTGGTTAGGAGCAGTGGGATGTGCAATTTATCACTACTTTCTAGTTAAAACACGCGACCGAATGAAGTGCTTTGCTGCTTTTAACCACAATAATTGGCTAGGCGCTATTCTGTTTCTTGGGGTGTTTCTTGCGTATTATTTTCAATAATTACTTTTTAGCAAATTCATCACCCATTTCTCGAGCGCGCTGATTTGCAGCAAATACAGCTTCTTCTAGAGCCTCACCCCATGCTTTACTTTTAAGAACTTCTAAGGCCGCAAAAGTTGTCCCTCCTTTTGAAGTCACTTTTTCACGAAGCTGTCCAGCTGAATCATTTGAACTGAATGCCAATTCTCCTGAACCGATGATTGTTTGTGTCGCCAATATTTTTGCTTGCTCAAGACTTAGACCAAGTGCTTGACCACTTTGAATAAGATGCTCAATCATGGAGAAAACATAGGCTGGGCCACTACCTGAAATTGCTGTTACAGCATCAAGTAATTTTTCTTGTTCTACCCATATTGATTTGCCAATGGACTTAGATACTAAGTCGATTATTTTAATATCTTGTGCGCTAACATTTTGACCAGCGTATAAAGCAGTTATACCCTTTTGGATTAAGGCTGGGGTATTTGGCATTGCTCGAACAATTTTGTGATGGTTTAAGCCCTTTGCAATGTCAGCTATTCTTACACCAGCCACAATACTTAGGGTTAAGAGCTTGGGGTTCGAAAGATGGTGAAGGCAAGTATTTAGCTGATCAAGCGCATCTGAAAGTTGTTGTGGCTTCACACATAAAATAATTAAATGTGAAACACCCAGAAAGTTTTCGCATTGACCGAGGTCAGTTGCAGTTCTAATTTTGAATTGTGTACTTAGATAATTTCTAGCAGTAGGTAAAGGATCTATTGCCAGTAAATTTTGAGGGTCAAAATTTTGTTGTATCAGACCGCTAATCATGGCGGAGGCCATATTTCCTCCACCCAAAAAGGTAATTTTGATATCTTTAGATTCCATCTTTGTCTTCAATTTTTTCTTCGCTATTTTCTTCGACTTTGCGCTCACCAAATATTGCCGTACCAATTCGCACCATGGTACTTCCGCCAAGAATGGCTTGTTCGAGATCATCTGACATTCCAACAGAAAGGGTGTCAAATTTATTTGTAAATTGGTGTCTTTTTAAATGCTTTTGAATATCTAAAAATAGTTTTTGGAAGTTTTTGATAGATTCCAAACTAACACCTGGTTCAGGAATTGCCATTAAACCTCTCAGAGTCAAGTTGGGTAATTCGGCCAAATCTAAACAGGTTAATAATGCTTCTTTTGGGTCAACACCACCTTTTGAAGATTCTCCAGATATGTTGACTTGCAAGCAAATATTTAAATCAGGTAAATCTCTTGGTCGTTGATCAGATAAACGTTGCGCAATCTTTAATCGATCAATACTTTGTACCCAATCAAAAGACTCAGCGATAAAACGCGTTTTGTTACTTTGAATAGGCCCTATAAAGTGCCATGTTAAGCGATCACGAATATCCTCTAATGCTTCAACTTTATCTAAGCCCTCTGGAATATAGTTTTCACCAAATGAATATTGACCAGCCATAAAGGCATTACGAATCATTTCAGCTGAATGTGATTTGGAAACTGCAATTAACTCAACACTTTTTGCATTTCTATTTGCTTTTTCACAAGCAATGCGAATTCTATTTTTAACAAAGCTTAAATTATCAGCTATGGGATTCATCGGTTTAATTTGATTTTAAAAGGAGTTGATCAATAATTTCTATCCAATGCACTACAGGTACTTTTTCGTTCTGTAGCTGGCTAATACAACCAACGTTCCCCGAAACTATGTATTCTGATTGATTTTCTTTACAAGTGTGTAATAGATTGCTTAACTTTTGTGCACGAAGCTCATTTGAGAGCTTTTCTTGAAGTATGGAATAGGTGCCTGCAGATCCGCAACATAAGTGACTATCGTTACATAAATTGACTTGAATACCTATTTGGGTAAGAAGAGATTCAACCTTCCCTTGTAATTTTTGCCCATGTTGTAATGTGCAAGGGGGGTGATAAACAAGATTTGATTTTTCAACCTTACCAAGTTTGGAAACGAATTGTTCTGAAAAGTTAAGAAGAAGTTCACTTACATCTTTTGTAATTGAACTTATATACTTTGCTTTTTCAGAGTACTCGGCGTCATCTTTTAAAAGATATCCATAGTCTTTCACCATGACCCCACAACCAGAGGCGTTCATGACAATCGCAGAAACTTCATTTGCTTCTATAACTGGCCACCAAGCATCAATATTTCTCTTGATATCATTTTTTCCACCTTCGTGATCATTTAAATGGTGACGAAGTGCGCCACAGCAACCAGCTGATTTGGGTGAAATTAAATCAATATTTAAAAAATGAAAAACTCTTAAAGTGGCTTCGTTGATATTAGGAAGCATGCCCGGTTGAACGCATCCTTCCAAGAGAATCATTTTTTGATTACCAGAATTTTCTTTCGAACTTACTTTTGGACCTGAGAAAATTGAATCTGGAATTTTTCTTTGTAAAGAAATCGGCAAAATAGGTTTTACAGCCTTACCAATTTTCATTGCTGGCTCAAAGACAGACTTTCTTGTCAAAGTTTCTTTTAATAACCAGCGAATTACTCTTTCTTGAATAGGTCTTGGAGGAGTTTGGCTTTCAGCCCATTTTCTACCTATATCAAGTAGATGCCCGTATTGCACACCACTAGGACATGTACTTTCACAATTTCTACAAGTAAGACATCTATCTAAATGAGTTCTTGTTTTTTCTGTAGCAACTGCTCCCTCAGCCATTTGTTTAATGAGATATATTCTCCCTCTTGGACCGTCGAGTTCATCGCCAAGGAGTTGGTATGTTGGACAAGTGGCAGTACAAAATCCACAATGCACACAATTGGATAATAAGCGCTGTGCCTCGAGACCATCTGCTTGGTTCAATAATTGAGGGGATAGATCAGTTTGCATATTTAATAAGGCATTCTTCCAGTTTTGAACAAGCCGTGAGGATCAAAAGTTTGACGAACACGTTGTTGGACTATTTCTAGGGGTGCGGTTAGGGGGTTTTCTGAAAGCGGAGTAAACACGCTTTTAGATGAATCATTGGAAAATTTAAAGAGCGTTGCATGGCCTTGATGTTTTAAAGCCATTTTTTGTGCTTCTTCATGAGAAATATTTCCTCTAAACCATCTTTGACCGCCGTTCCACTCTATGAGAACCTTTTCTTTACCCATGAATTGATCAGATAATGGGTTAACTGCAAAACGCCACAGAGCTTGGGATGAATCTGAAAAGAATGAGTGGGTTTGTTCACGCAAACTTTCCCAAAAAATAGATGACTCTGAACTATCAACGACTTCAGATGGAAATTGCTGTTGTAATTTTGAAATCGCAGCCTCTACACCAGCATTAGCTCCAGATAATCTTATCCAAAGTTCACCTTGGTTATTTTCCCCAATCCATGCACTAGCTGACAGAGGAAGTGGTTGACTTGCCCAAGAATTCATTTGGAAAATTGCATCTTTATCGGTCATTTGAAACTTTAAGGTTTCAGTTCTTACTGGTTTAGGTAAAACTTTTATTGATACCTCAAGGAGAAGTGCAAGAGTACCAAGTGATCCAGGCATTAATCTAGAGACATCATACCCAGCAACGTTTTTCATGACTTTGCCACCGAAGGATAGAACATCACTCTTACCATCCATTATTTTTGTACCCAAGACATAATCTCTAAGGCCACCATATTGGCCTCTACCTGGACCAGCTAGGCCAGCAGCAACCATACCACCTATGGTGGCATTATCACCAAAATGGGGAGGTTCAAACGGAAAGTATTGATTTTTAGAGGCTAATGCCGCCTCAACTTCTTTTAAAGGCGTTCCAGCACAAACAGTAATGACTAATTCCTCAGGTTGATAGTCAATGATTCCTTTGTAATCAAGAGTACTTAAGATTTCACCTTTGGACTTATCACCGTACCATTTTTTTGAATTTCCACCAACGATGTTGATGACTTTCTGTTCTGAAATAGCACTTAGGATTTGATCTTTAAATTGATGGATTACAGATTGCATAATGGCCTCTAGATTAGAAACGCTCTAATTCAGGATGTGGAAGGACACCATTACTTATTCGTACACGGCCATATTCTGCACAGCGATTTAATGTTGGAATAGCTTTATCTGGATTGAGTAATTTTTGGGTGTCAAAAGACTCTTTTATTCCCCAGAATAAGTTTCTCTCTAATTCAGAGAATTGTACGCACATGGAATTAATCTTTTCTATACCAACACCATGTTCACCAGTGATAGTGCCGCCTAACTCTACACAAGTTTCAAGAATCTCAGACCCAAAATCTTCCGCTCGTTTCCATTCTGAATAATCTGCGCCATTAAATAGAATCAAGGGATGCATATTTCCATCACCTGCGTGAAACACATTCATGCATGCAAGTTGATATTTAACTTCCATATCCTGAATACGTTTTAAGAGGGTTGATATTTGACGCCTAGGAATTGTTCCGTCCATACAATAGTAATCAGGAGAAACACGACCTGCGGCGGGGAAAGCATTCTTTCTTCCACTCCAAAACTTTAATCTTTCAGATTCAGAAGCTGAAACTTGTATCCTAGAAGCACCGGATGCCTTTAGAACTTGGCTCATCTTTTCAATTTCTTCAGCAACTTCCTCGGGTGTCCCATCTGATTCACATAGTAGTATTGTTTTAGCGTCAGTATCATATCCAGCATGAACGAACTCCTCTACAGCTTTAGTCGCTGGCTGATCCATCATTTCAAGACCGGCAGGAATAATTCCTGCACCAATGACTGATGCAACAGCATTACCACCTTTTTCAATATCATCAAAACTGGCCATGATTACTTTTGCCAATTGTGGTTTAGGGATAAGCTTTACTGTTACCTCTGTGACTACAGCAAGCATTCCTTCACTACCGATAAATATAGAAAATAAATCCAATCCTGGACTATCGGGAGCAACTCCTCCAAACTCAACCACATCACCATTAATAAGAATAGCTCGTATTCTTAAAACGTTATGAATTGTTAAACCATACTTAAGACAGTGAACTCCTCCAGAATTCTCACTGACGTTTCCACCGATAGTGCAAGCGATTTGAGAGGAGGGGTCTGGTGCGTAGTACAGTCCAAACTTTGCAACAGCTTCAGAAATTGCTAGATTGCGAACCCCTGGCTGAACTACAGCAGTTCTTGCGAGAGGGTTGATATCTATGATTTTTTTAAATTTTGCAAGAGAAAGTACTAAGCCATTTTCAATTGGCATAGCGCCACCAGAAAGACCAGTTCCAGCGCCTCTAGGAACTACAGGTATTTGATGAGTATGACAAATCTTTAAGATTTGAATGACTTGATTTTCGGTTTGAGGTAAAGCGACCGCAAGCGGCATTAATCTATAGGCAGCTAGACCATCGCATTCGTAAGGGATGGTATCTTCAGGTTCCCACAAAAGAGCATCCTCATCGAGGATTGGCTTTAAAAGACCAATAACAAAGTCTTGTCGAATTTTAAGAAGTGGTGGAATTATCGCGTTCATAATTAAATTATCCCTCTATAATACATTTTATGGGAAATAGACTTACTCAAATTGTGACTCGAACCGGTGATTCCGGAATGACAGGCTTAGGCGATGGTACGAGAGTCGAGAAAGCTCACGATAGAATTTGTGCAATGGGTGACGTTGATGAACTTAACTCACACATTGGTGTTTTACTTACCATGGAGTTCCCCTCAAAAGTTGATAAAGAGATCAGAGCACTATTAAATCAAATACAACATGACTTATTTGATCTTGGCGGGGAGCTTTGTATACCTGAATATACGCTTCTAAAAGAAGAGCAAATTACGAATTTGGATGAAAAATTAGCCTTTTACAATAATCAATTGCCTAAATTAGCTGAATTTATCCTTCCCGGAGGCACTCGAGCAGCTGCACAAGCCCACATTTGTAGAACTGTATGCAGAAGGGCTGAAAGATCAATTGTTCAACTTGGCTTAAATGAAAAAATCAACGACACGCCAAGACAGTACACCAATCGTTTATCCGACTTACTATTTGTGCTGGCTAGGTTTTTAAACCTCAGTGCTGGGGGTAATGATGTTCTTTGGAATCATCATAAATCCCCCAAAAATGACTAAGCTCTTCTTTTTCTGACACCTTCAGCCAGTATTTCGAGAGTTTTAACTGAGTCATCCCAGTCAATACATGCATCGGTAATACTCTGACCATATTGAAGTTTGCTTGGATCATCTTTTCCTGGCGTAAATTTTTGCGCGCCACCAACAAAATGGCTTTCGATCATGACTCCAAAAATTGATTTAGATTTTTTCTTGAGTTGATCGGCAACATCTTGAGCAACAACGATTTGACGTTCATGTTGCTTGCTTGAATTTGCATGAGATAAATCCACCATCAATGAAGGATGAAGTTTTGAAGCCAAAAGATTTTCGCTTGCTTCTGCAACACTTTTTTCATCGTAATTAGGGGCTTTACCACCACGAAGAATCACGTGACAATCTTTATTGCCGCTTGTTTGAACGATAGCAACTTGGCCATTTTTGTGAACGGATAAAAAGTGATGACCCCTTGATGCAGCCTGAATAGCATCGGTAGCAATTTTGATATTTCCATCTGTACCATTTTTGAAGCCAATTGGAGCAGATATACCCGATGCGAGTTCTCTATGAATTTGACTTTCGGTGGTCCTTGCACCAATTGCTCCCCAAGAAATGAGATCACCAATGTATTGTGGGGAAATGACATCCAAAAACTCACTTCCAGCGGGCATTCCGAGCTTATTAATTTCAATTAATAATTGACGAGCAATTCTCAAGCCTTCATCAATCTTAAAGCTTTCATCTAGGTACGGATCATTAATTAGACCTTTCCAACCTACAGTTGTGCGAGGTTTCTCAAAATAGACACGCATTATAATTTCGAGATCTTTCTTAAAGTGCTCCCTTTGCTCTAGTAATTTCTTTGCATACTCAATTGCAGCTGCTGGATCATGAATTGAGCAAGGCCCGATAATGACAAGCAATCTATCATCATCACCATGAATTATGTCGCGTATTTTCTTGCGAGACGAAGCAATTAGCTTTTCTACAGGAGTATTTGCGATTGGAAAAAATCGAATTAAGTGCTCAGGTGGAGGAAGAACATTGATACTTTTTATACGAGCATCATCTGTAGATGATGTTTTATCAACATGAGCGTACCAATTTTCTTGAGTACTAAGAGCTTTATCAGTCATCATAATCCTTATTTGGGATGTTATAAATTACGTTAAAAAAAACCGCCTTTTAGGCGGTTCTTTTGGGAATGTTTTTAAACCATTACCTCTCGACCGCCAAGCCTGAGATTGAGAAATAATAGAAATAAAAGAAATTCTTGTTCATAAGGTTTAATTTACCACAATTTTTTTAAAACCTAAACACTTCCACCTACAACCATGTTGTCAATCCTTAGAGTTGGTTGCCCTACACCTACAGGTACGCTTTGACCTTCTTTTCCACAAACACCCACCCCTTCATCAAGTTGAAGATCATTTCCAATCATAGAAACTTGCTTTAATGATTCTGGACCGTTGCCAATAATAGTCGCACCTTTTACAGGATATTGAATTTTGCCATTTTCAACCCAGTAAGCTTCGGTTGCGGCAAACACAAATTTACCATTGGTTATATCAACTTGACCGCCACCAAAATTAACAGCGTATAGACCCTTTTTCATACTTTGCAGAATTTCATTTGGATCTTTATCACCGCCCAACATATAAGTATTTGTCATTCTTGGGAGAGGTAATGAAGCATAACTTTCTCTGCGACCATTTCCTGTAAGAGGCATTTTCATGAGTCTAGAGTTCATGGCATCTTGCATAAACCCTTTTAAGATTCCGTTCTCAATTAATGTAGTGCATTGTGTAGGGTTCCCTTCGTCATCTACATTAAGAGACCCTCTTCTACTTGATAAGGTTCCATCATCGACCACAGTGACACCTTTTGCAGCAACTCTTTGGCCTAATTTTCCCGCAAAAGCTGATGAACCTTTTCTATTAAAGTCACCCTCTAGACCATGACCAATTGCTTCATGCAAGAGAACACCTGGCCAACCCGGACCCATTACGACAGTCATTGGTCCTGCAGGAGCAGGTTTAGACTCTAGATTGATTAAAGCAGAATTAACTGCCTTATCAACCCATTGGTTGATAAGGTCATCAGAGAACATGAGGTAGTTTTTACGACCCCCACCTCCAGCATTAGCTGTTTCTCTTCTACCATTTTGTTCAACGATTACAGTAATTGATACTCTTACTAATGGCCGGATATCTGCCACTAACTTGCCATTACCTTTTGCAATTAATACAACATCAAATTCACCCGTTAAGCTTGCCATGACTTGAACTACTCTGGGATCTTTGGACCGAGCTTTTTTTTCAATTTTTTCAAGTAGCTTAATTTTGTCTTCAGTTTTTAAAGAGTAAATTGGATCTTCAGGAACATAGAGTAAATTTTTAGTTGGAGAAGGATGAGCATTTAAGATAATCTTTTTCTTACCGCCATCTGGGCCAATAACCCTTGTTGATTTTGCAGCTTGTAAAATTGTATCGGCATTGATTACATCAGCATAAGCAAATGCAGTTTTATCTCCGCTTACTGCTCTGATACCAACCCCTTGATCAATACTAAAGTTTCCTGATTTGACAATGCCTTCTTCTAAACTCCAAGATTCATAACGAGTATGTTGAAAGTATAGGTCTGCGTCGTCTAGCTTATGAACATACATCTGGCCTAGAGCTTTTTCGATAACACCTTCATCGACTCCACCTGGGGTAAGTAATAAATTCTTTGCAATTTCTACTGCGTTAATTGTTTGGCTTGGCATATATTATTTAAAAATGGGTACGATGCATTAATGCTGGTAATTTTTCTCGAATTTCTTTTAGTTCAGTATGATTAAGTTCACCAGTAACCATACCTTCTCCAGCATCTAAAACGTTTTGGATATGCCCCCATGGGTTAATGACCATAGAGTGCCCCCAAGTCTGACGACCATTTTCGTGGGTACCGCCTTGGGCAGAGGCTACGAAATAACATTGGTTTTCAATAGCTCTTGCACGTAATAGAATTTCCCAATGAACTTTTCCAGTTGTATAGGTAAAAGCGGCGGGAAGCAAATGACAGTCTACTTCACCCATTGCACGGAACATTTCAGGGAACCTAAGATCGTAACAAATACTTAAACCGAATCTCCATTTTTCACCTTGATGTTGAATCTCAAATGTACTAAGGCTATTACCTGCTTGAAGAGTTCTTGACTCATCGTAGCTTTCACCGTTCGACGAGAAGGAAAATAAATGAATTTTGTCGTATTTACAAATCACTTCACCGGTTGGGGAGAACACGAGGGTTGAGTTCAATACGCGATTTGGATCGTTGGTCGAAATTGGTAAAGTACCTGCAACAATGTAAATATTATTTTTTTTAGCTGATTCGGCCAAAGATTCTTGAATAGGGCCCGTACCAAAGCTTTCTTGAATACTTAATTTATCCCGATCATGTTGCCCAAAAAGACAAAAATACTCGGGTAAAACGGCCATGTTGCAAGCACTATCTGCCGCTTTAGAAATCAGCTTTTGCGCAGTAGATAAATTTTTTTGAAGGTCACCTGTAGCGACCATTTGAAGGCTAGCAATTTTAAACATACTAATAGGTTAGCATCTTTTAAGCTCTTATGGGTTAGAAGGGTTTAAAGTTGGAGGTGTTTTTTTATCTACTGGGTTTTTAGGAGGCTCATTCAATAATGATTTTCTACGAATATTTTGTAAGGTTTCTTGATCTAGTGGCTTGCCAGACTGATCTAAAGGAATAACCTCTGGATTTTTCCAATCCCCTTGAACAAGTATGTCAGTTTGTAGTGCTTTGTTTATACCTGTACTAAAAAGATATTGACCAATCATTGTTGTGATACCGATGATTGGTGTAACAAAATAAAAAGCTGCAAGTGTTGCTGATCCAAAATTAATTCTTGGATAAATAGTAATCCTTAAATCTTGGGTTTCACGATTTAAGTTAATAATTCCGCGGGACGTAATTCTAGCTAAAGTGCTTTTCATTTCAAAGTCATTGGAGCGAATATTTCCTCTTCGGATATTTCCAGAAGCTGTTATTTCATCAAAAGGCGTTCCTGACTTTATAGATTCTCCCAAGCTTCCTTCGAAATTGAGAGTGGCAAATTTAAACAAACTTTGAAGGCTTAAAATACCAAGTAATTTAGCAGCACCAGGATCCACTTGTAAGATGGAGCCGTTTTTAACATCCAACTGTATATCACCATTGAGACTAATAGTATTAAAGTCAATGGGGGAACCTTGCCAACTTAAATTTCCTTGAATATTTCCTTTACCACGACTTACTACTTTTGCAGCAATATCCATTGAGGTGAGGAATTCTCCTGCATCACTTGTTAGAAGTTCGAAATTAAGACTAGTTTTCCCAATATCATTTCCAGAGGGTAAATCCCATAATCCTTTTAGTATCAGTTCCCCATAATTATTTTTAGTTTTTAATTCGTTTAGTTTCCAATCCATGTAAGTTGCATCGCCTTGCAACTTAATTTCTCCAAATTGCATTTTTCCAAAAGAAAAATTACCAACTGTTAGATCGATACTTGGTAAAGATTTAATACTAGCTTTCGGAATGTTTTTAGACACACCAGAAGTGTTTGACGTGGAAGAGTTGGCAGAGGAGGTAACTGGTATTTTTAATTCTTTAAAATCCCCTCGAATAGCACCAAAAGGTAGGTCAGGTTTTTTCGATTTCCATTGTAAATTTCCAAAAATATCTTTGGCTTTAATGGTCGAAGACCAGTCACCTTGATTTTCATTAGCGTCAATATTAAGGTCTACTATCTCACTACCCAAGATTGATAATTTTGATGTTTTACCGACAACAGAGATTGGGATATTGTTAGTTTGTTGAGGACTTTTTGTAGTAAATCTTTCAGAATAGTTTGGATTGTTTTTTTCAAAATCATTTATCAAGTCAATCCATTTATCTAGCTCAATAGAATCGACATCAAATGCAACTTGGAGCCCATTTAGTGAGTTGGGTAATTTTGAATTACCAATAGCTACAGATGCATAGTTTATTTTGTCCGTGGAATATTGACCTGTTGATTGTATGTAATTTCCCAATTTAACTTGCCAGTCAACTGATGAGTTAGAACTTGATAAAACATTAAGTTTAAGATTGCCTTGAAGAGGATCACCAGCAGTCTTAAAAAACGGTTTAGGTAAATTAATAAGGGTGGATTTAAGATCAAGATTGAGATTTAAAGAATTATCATTATTCTTTTTGATTAAGCTGCCTTGAACTCCAATCTTACCCGTTAAGAGATTTTGAATAGTTTCAGTACTGATATCTTCACTAATTGCTAACAGCTCTAAAAGTAAAGCACTATCAAGATCTGCTTTTATATCCAATTGATCTTCATTACCTGGATTTGTCTTGATTAGCAAAGGACCACCCATGAAACTACCATTGATATCTATTTTTTTTAGTCCACGCTCATCTACTGAAATTGCACCTTTGGTAACTACTGCAGGTGGATTATTTCCCCATTTGATTTGATTTTTTACGAGTCCGATTTGAGCATTAACTTTAGTATTTTCTTTCTCACCAAATTGATGGTTGAGTTGAAGATCAAGATCAACTCCACCTGTAAAACTCATTTTTTTTAATTCGGGTTGCCACTTGTAAGCAATTGGAGTTGCAACAAGGTATTGTAAAAAATCACCTAATGGCCCTTTAGCGCTGCCCTTAACATTCAGTGTATTTGGCAATTTTGCGATATCCATATCAGCGCTTATATCTTTAAGAACAACACCTTTATAACTTCCGGAAGATACTTGAATTTTGATAAGATTTTTATCCATATCGATTGTTGATTGGATTTTTTCTAAGTAAGGCCATTCACCTTTTAATTTTTTATTAGGTGCAACTGGACGATAAACACCTTCTTTTAAATTAATGTTGAGCTTGAATTGATTTTCTGATTTTGGCGTGTAGGGGATTTTGTTTGTTGGACCATGAATCACCACAGAACTATTTTCCATAATGCCTTCGGAAACTGTAGACCTTAAGTATTCAAATGTTGGAGGTGCAATCGTTTTAGGTATTAAGCCTAACAAATTAGATACACCCATCTTTGCCACTTGTATATTGAGATCCAGGAAGTCATTGTTAGATGATATGGCGGTTAAGTAACTGCCATTGGCCTTAAGTTCAGAAGATTTATCTTTTGCCAGAATATCTTCAAAGTGTATTAGCCATTCTTTGTCTTGTTTTTTCCAATCAACCTTTCCTGATATTGGAGGTAAGTTAACTCTATTGTTTTCAAAATAATGATCCGAACTCAAACTTAAACTTGGGGAATCAATTTTAAAATAGCCTTCATTTAAGCTGGACTTTATTTCACCGGAAAGATTTTCTACTCCAGGGAGTAAATCACCATATTTTTGCCAGCCAATGTTTTTCAAAATACCTGTAATTTCGAATTCATTATGTGATTTACTTTTATTTAAAAAAGCATAATCAGGAGGGTGTTTATTCCACACAAAATTAAAATCCTGAAGAATTCCTTTAGGCTTCAATTGATATATAGGATTAAATATTTTTGAGGGGAGAGGAATACTTTGAATAAGTCTTGAAAGTTCAGAAACTGGAATTTCTGGAGCTTTTATAGTGGCTTTATTAATATCATCTCTAGCTGAATTTGGCGAAATGCTTATTCCTAGTCCAGAAATTTGGTGTGTTTTTTGAGTGTCATCTTGAAATTGCCAAATAAAATTTTCAACATCAATAAATTGATCATTTTTTTCTACATGTTGCTTCAAATTAAGTTGTAGTTTGTTGAGATGCAAATCAGGTTGTTTATTTGCCCATATAACGTTGACTTGATTTGCATTAAGAATGGCTCTTCCGGCCTCAACTAGACCATTATTTATTTTTACTTGACCTTCAAACTCTATTTGGCCTGATCCAGATTTGATTGGAAGTTTGGTAATCTTCAATAAATTGGCGGCATTTATTTTTTTGATATCTAAATTAAATTCGCCATGCCACTTTCTCCAATTACTTGGATTGGATAAAGCTTCATGATCAAATTGCCCATTAAAATTTAAAACACCTTGTGTTGGTTTGACATAAGCGTTTAAATTAATATCGTGATGGCGAGCTTGATTTTTTAAAGAAAATGAATCAACTGTGAATTCATTTACAGAGTTTCCTTCAAAGTCATCAATCACAGTTACTTGTAGACGACTAGTACTTAAGTTTCTCTCGTTAAGAACCCATTCAATAACACTTGTATCACTCCCTGAACTTGATAAAGGAAATCCAGCAATACTCCATTGACCATTAGTATCACGATCGGCAGTAAGAGTAATGCCTTCAGATTGAAGATAGTAAAACCTAGGCATCCCTGACCACACAGAACTCCAAGAAAGTATTCCTGATAGTTTTGGAATATTTAAAACATTGTTTTTAAGTGTGTCACCCGCATTAGGATCTTTTATAAAACGAATATCCTTGATTTCGAAACTTGGTCTAAAAATTTCCCAATTCGTTTCAATTGCTCCAATAGTTGCATGTATGTTTAATTCTTGACTAACTATTTTTTCAATTTGCTCTTTTCTAATTTCAAGTTGTGGCCATATCAAAAATCTAAATACAACTTGAGTAATTACAAGTATTGAGATTAGAAGACCTAAAAGACTATAAAGAAATAGCCTAAAAACTTTCGATTTTTTAAAAAGGTCTGAAATTACGTTCAACATGCTGTTTTTTACGGATTTATTGAATTTATAAATAGCAATATACTTATTATCCGACATGAAGAAGAAGTTCTCTATTATTTGTTTGGAATACCTATGAACACAAGCCTAGATATAGCTAAGAACTACTCGCAATTCATAGAATCAAAACTACTTGCGCACCCAGAATGGTCTGAATGGGTAGATTTACATAGTCAACAAGAGGTTGATCAGTTATTTATTAACAAATTATTTAAAGAGCATTTAATTGCGGATTTTAAAAATTTAAGTGAGCTTGAATTTTTATCTAGGCTTAGAGTAGCTCGGCAGAAGCTGATGTTGGTATTAGGCATTAGAGATTTAGCCATGAATGCTGATGTTAGCGAGGTAATGCGAGCAGTGTCCACACTTGCAGAAGTTGCCCTTGATTATGTTGCTGAGTATTTCACAGAACAGATGTCATTGATTTACGGAAGATGCTACTACCCTTCCGGCAAGGAAATGAAGTTATGGGTCATTGGCATGGGAAAGCTAGGTGGTCATGAATTAAATGTTAGTTCAGATATAGATTTAATATTTGTATATGACTTTGATGGACAGACAAAGGGGGGGCAAAAATCTTTGTCTCATCATGAGTGGTTTTCTCTTTTGGGAAAGAAACTTATTAAAGGGCTTTCAGAACTAACAGCCGATGGTTTTGTATTTAGAGTCGATATGCGATTACGCCCTAATGGCGATTCAGGGCCCTTGGTATCTTCATTAAAAATGTTGGAGGAGTATTTTCTAGTCCAAGGTCGGGAATGGGAGCGATATGCATGGATTAAAGCAAGATTGGTGTATCCACTATGTGAAGATGATGGAAGCGGCCTTAGTTCATCTTTAAACATGGTTGTGAAGCCGTTTGTATATAGAAAATATTTAGATTATGGAATTATTGACGCTATAAGAAATTTACATCACCAAATTCGTTATGAAGCTAATTTAAGAGCAACTCAATTTCCTGATAGAGCTGCAGATATTAAGTTAGGTACTGGAGGCATCCGCGAGATTGAATTTTTAGCTCAAATGTTTCAATTAATTAGAGGTGGTCAAGAGAGCTCATTAAGAATTAGATCAACAGTGAAAGCGCTTAATGTCATAGAAAACTTGGGTTATATGCCCAGTATTGATGTTCAAAAGCTGTTAAGTGCATATGAATTTTTTCGTAAACTCGAGCACCGATTGCAGTGGTGGCGAGACGCTCAAATCCACTATCTTCCAACTGATAAAGATTCTCTTGAGAGAGTCGCTCAGAGTATGAGCTATCAAAACTCAGCGCTTTTTTTACAAGAATTAAAAAGTCATCAGGATTGTGTAGCAAAATTATTTGCAGATGCTTTTGCATTAGACCAAAGCAATGTTCAATCTGATAAAACATTTCAAGATTTAATAGGTGCTTTCCAGTTTTACCCAAGCTTTATTGAGAGATATCAACAATTTCTTCAAAGTTCAAGATATCAAGTCTGTAATGAAGCCACGAAGCAAAATGTACAGATTATCTTTTTAAGAATTACTGAAATTCAACCACCTGTCCCTGAAAATGCACTCATTAAATTTTTAGATTTGGTTGAAGTTATTATTCGAAGAGCAGCATATTTATCTCTATTAAGAGAATATCCGGCTGTTATAGAGAGCGTTTTATTGCTTCTGACAGAATCTAAATGGGGAACGGATTATCTTATTAAGCATCCTCATTTATTAGACGAATTCATACAAAATAATCATTTAATTGACCCAGAGTTAAACCCTCAGGAGTATTGGAAATCTTGGCAAAGTCAACTAAGTATTCGATTAGATGAGCTTACAAAAGAAGAGGATAACCAAGAGTTAGTATGGAATATCCTTAGGGATGCTCACCATGCAGAAATATTTCAAACTTTATTAGCTGATTTAGGCATTGGTAGGTCACAAGGCTTATCCGTTGAGAAGGTTAGTGATCGATTGTCTGCAATGGCAGATATTGTGATTCAAGAAACAATTAAAAGTGTTTGGTCAAGAATTGTCCGTCAGCAAGAAAATTTACCGCCAGATATTTTTGCTGCAGGATTTGGTGTGATTGCTTATGGCAAGTTAGGTGGGAAAGAGTTAGGGTATGGCTCAGATCTTGATTTAGTGTTTATCTATGATGAAAAAGAACCTTTGTTCTCTGAGGATATTATTGAGAGTTTTTTAAAGCTAGTTCGTCGATTTATTATGTGTTGTACCACTGTTACTAGCTCAGGAATTCTTTTTGAAATTGATACTCGTTTAAGACCGAATGGCGTTTCAGGATTAATGGTTACAAACCTTTCTTCTTTTGAAGCGTATCAAATGCAAGAGGGTAGCAATGCAGCTTGGGTTTGGGAACATCAAGCATTAACTAGAGCAAGATTTTGTGCTGGGAGTGAGTCTGTAAAACAACGTTTTGAGCAAATACGTTCCAAAGTTATTTCTTTGCAAAGAGATCCAAATGCGTTGAAAAAAACTATTTTAGAAATGCGTTTAAAAATACATGAGGGCCATCCTAATCGTTCCAATGATTTTGATTTAAAACACGACTCTGGTGGCATGGTAGATATTGAATTTATGATTCAGTGGATTGTTCTTCAATATTCTTATCAATACCCAACACTTATGGAAAATATAGGAAATATAGCTTTATTAAAAGTGGCATCTTCAATAGGAATTTTAGACACAGAGTCTGCAACAATTTTGTCGGATGCGTATCGTTTATTTAGAAAGAAACAACACCAACTTCGACTTGATGGACATTCTGTTGCCAGAGTGCCAAATGATTTAAATGATGAGTTTACTATTGCAAAAGAAAAAGTTCAAAAAGTATGGGAAAAAATTATGGAGCTTAATTAATATCCAAGTAATTCTTTTGCATGTTGTAAGGTAGTTTCAGTGATTGTTGTCCCACCAAGCATACGAGCTATTTCTTGAACGCGTTGTTGTTGATCCAGAACATCTATTTGACTCACTGTGTGCTCATCATCTTGTGTTTTCTGAACACGTAATTGATGGTCTCCTTGGGCCGCAACTTGGGGTAGATGGGTTACACAAAGAACTTGGTGATGTTGACCCAGTTTCTTCAGTAACTCGCCCACAGTTTGAGCAACTGCTCCACCGATTCCTGAGTCAACTTCATCAAAAATTAAGCTTGGTATTTGGCTAGCGCTACTGGCTATGACAGATATTGCCAAGCTTATTCTTGCCAACTCACCACCTGATGCAACCTTAGAAATAGGTCGTGGCAAAACACCTGGATGCCCTGCAACTAAAAATTCAACATTATCTAAACCATATTGATTACCCTGTTCAATGGAGGTAACTTCGGCAACAAATTTACCTCCGGTCATGGCTAAAGTTTGCATAGTTGCAGTAACGGCATTTGATAATTCAATGGCAGCTTTTTTTCTTGAAGAAGAAAGTTTCAGGGCAACTTGTGTGTAAGCCTCCCATGCATTTTTTAACTCAATTTCAAGTTGTTCAATATTCTGAGAAGCTTCTAAATTGGCAAATTCTTCTTTTAGTCGAATCCACAAGTGAGGTAAATCTTCAGGAGGACTTTTATACTTTTTCGCAAGTCGATGATATTCTTGAAGCCTAGAATCAACGAGAGTTAATCTACTAGGATCTAACTCTAACTTCTGGAGATACCTATTAATAGTATGTGCGGCTTCGTTGATTTGAATATCTGCCGGCTCTAATGACTCTTGAATATTACTTAAATTTGAATCAATTTGTACAAGACTCTTTAATATATTTTGAGCCTTTGAAATCTGATCAAGTAATGAGTTTTCACCCTCGCTCAGCAAATTAACGAGTTCCTGAGATCCGTTGATCAATTCTGCAGCATTTGAAAGCCTACTATGTTCTTGTTCAAGATCAATCCATTCACCTTCTTTTGGACTAAGTGTATTGAGCTCCTCTAATTGCCATGCAATGCGCTCCTTTTCCTTGGCTATATTTTGACCTAATGCTCGAGCTGATTTTATTTTTTTATCAATACTTACCCAGTTTTGATAAGCTTGAGCGACTTTTTCTAGTAATAGGGTTAATTTTGCGTGATTGTCTAATAGTTGTCTTTGAGCACCGGGCTTTAATAAAAGTTGATGCTCATGCTGACCATGAATATCTACTAACTGTTCACCAATTTCACGTAACTGGCTTAAAGTTGCGCTAAATCCATTAATGTAGGATTTGCTTCTACCCGAGTTTTCGATAATTCGTTTTAGCTGAAGAGATTGGTGATCATCTTCATTGGTAAATCCAAACTCCTCTAACCAAGTTTCAATATTATTTTTTAAGGATTCTGGGATTGTAAAATTAGCACTGATTTGAGCGCGAGAGCAACCTTCCCTAATTTGACTAATGTCAGCTTTTTCTCCCATTGCAATTGCGAGCGCATCTAAAAGAATAGATTTACCTGCACCGGTCTCACCAGTCAGAACAGTAAAACCCTGGCTCAAGTCCAGTTCGAGTTGGCGAACAATTACAAAATCACGAATTTCCAAACTTTGCAGCATAGATTAAAAAGAAGAGGGATATTCGTTCCAGTGTAACTTCTCACGAAGAGTTTTGTAATCGCTGTGTCCTTTAGGATGCAAAAGAGTAACCCGTTTATTGGATTTTTTGACACTTACTTGATCACCAACCTGGAGAATCGATAGCGATTGCATATCAAAGTGAGCATTAACATCTTTTCCGCCTGCAACTTCAATCAAAATTTCCACATCATTTGGCAAGACTATTGGACGATTTGATAGTGCATGGGGAGCGATTGGGGTTAAAACCATCCCATCTACACGTGGGTGAAGGATGGGCCCTCCAGAAGAGAGGCTATATGCAGTTGAACCCGTAGGAGTAGCAACAATTAAGCCATCAGATCTTTGGTTGTACATGAAACTATCATTGACCTTAACTGTAAGTTCTACCATTCCAGTTAAGCTCGAACGATTTACTACAACATCGTTTAAAGCTAATCCTTGGTGGGTAATTTCTCCATTTCGGATGACAGAGGCAACCAGTAAGTCCCGAGAATCTGATTCATAGAAACCCGCCAACATTTGGGGCAAAATAGATGACACTTCCTGTAAAGGAATGTCTGTCATGTATCCAAGGCGTCCCATATTGATTCCAATGACTGGAATATTGGCCCCAGCTAGATGCCTCCCTACGCCTAAAAGTGTCCCATCTCCACCAATGACGATCACAACATCAATATTTCCTTGCATCTCATTAACTTTAATCGTTGGTAGATGCTCATTTTTAGTGAATTTTGCAGTACCTTCTTCAATCCATGTTGAGCAACCTTGGATTTTTGCAAGTTCTGATAACTGGTCTAAAACTTTACTAATGCCGTCTGCCTGGAATTTACCAACCAGAGCCACTCTTTTGAAAACGGAGGGATTTGAAGAATTATTTGTCATTCTTCGATTAAACCATAGCAAAAGCAGTCTTTCAAATTATTCATTCATACAAAAATTCTAAGATTGGTTAGAATCTCTACTTATATGGATAAAAGAGCACGCGAACTTCTAAAAACTTTGATTGAAAGATATATATCTGAAGGTCAACCCGTCGGCTCCAGAACACTTTCTCGCCACTCTGGCTTGGACTTGTCAGCAGCAACAATTCGCAACGTAATGGCTGACCTTGAAGAAATGGGGTTTGTGACTAGTCCACATACATCTGCTGGAAGAATTCCTACGCCACAAGGATATAGACTTTTTGTGGACACAATGTTGACCATACAACCCTTGGAAGATGGTTTTGCTAAAGAAGCTTTTGATGAGATTCAACCAGATTCACCTCAGAGAGTGATTGCAGCCGCAGCCCACGTTTTGTCAAACTTATCGAAATTTGCGGGTGTTGTGATGACTCCCAAGCCAGCACATATTTTTAAACAAATTGAATTTTTAAGACTTTCTGAGAGAAGAGTACTTTTAATATTGGTCACACCACAGGGTGATGTACAAAATCGTATTCTCGTAACACAAAAGGACTATTCTCCAACTGAGCTTATTGAGGCAGCTAACTTTATCAATTCGCAATATGCTGGACTAGATTTTGAATCTGTTCGACATAGGCTTAAACAAGAGCTTGTTGGTATAAAGCAAGATATCACTGGTCTTTTGAGTCAAGCCGTTGAAATAGGCTCTAATTCTCTAAAGGATGGCAAAGAGTCAGTTGTAATTTCTGGAGAGAAAAAACTCCTCGAGGTTGGTGAGCTTGTTTCAGACATGGATAAGATTAAACGCTTATTTAATGTATTTGAGCAGCGGACTGGCTTAATACAATTACTTGACGAGTCTAGTAAAGCGAATGGTGTAAAGATTTTTATAGGTGGAGAAAGTGAGTTAGTGCCTATTGATGATATGGCGGTAATTACGGCACCTTATAAAGTTAATGGAATTATTGTTGGAACTTTAGGAGTTATTGGCCCAACTAGGATGGCATATGATCGGGTAATTCCGATAGTTGACATTACAGCAAAATTACTCAGCAGTGCCTTAAGTCAAAATTCTTAGCCTTGGAAAATTAGTGAAAAATCAAATTCAAGACCCTCAAAAAGCGCACTCTACGGCCGCCAAAATTGGAGTATTAATTGTCAATTTAGGAACCCCTGATGCAGCAACTGCAAAAGCAGTTAGAAAATACCTCAAACAGTTTCTATCGGATCCTCGCGTCGTTGAAATTCCAAGGATTGTTTGGTGGTGCATTCTAAATTTAATTATTCTCCCTATTAGAGCTGGGGCTTCCGCAAAAAAGTATGCAAGTGTTTGGTTAGATGGGGATAATGGTGGCTCCCCTTTGCTTTTCTACTCAAAATCTCAAGTAGATTTATTGCGCAAATCCCTTAATGAGAATGGTGATGGAGAAGTTATAGTTGAATTGGCTATGCGATATGGAAATCCAGCTATTAACGATGTTTTGGACAGTATGAAAGAGCAGGGGGTTAATCGCTTGCTTGTTATGCCAATGTATCCACAATATTCTGCAACTACAACAGCATCAACCTATGATGAAATCTTTCGTATTTTTAAAGAAGAAAGAAATCCACCTGCTCTGAGATCCATTAAGCATTATCACGATCATCCAATGTATATCCATGCATTAAAAACACAGGTTGAAAATTTTTGGTCTTTGAATGGCCGACCTAATTTTGAGTTAGGGGATAAGTTCATTATGTCTTTCCACGGCGTTCCAAAAAGAACCCTAGATATGGGAGACCCATATCATTGCGAGTGTTTTAAAACTGGACGTTTATTGCGTGAAGCGCTTGGACTTTCAGACAAAGAGGCAATCATTAGTTTCCAATCAAGATTTGGAAAGGCTGAGTGGTTAAAGCCATATACAGCCCCTTTATTGGAAAAGTTAGGTGTTGCTAAAACTAACCGAGTAGATATCTTTTGTCCTGGTTTCCCGGCTGACTGCTTAGAAACGCTTGAAGAAATAGCCATGGAAGGTAAAGAGATTTTTCACAATGCTGGAGGAAATGAATATTTCGCAATTCCGTGTATGAATACCCACCAAGACTGGATATTGGCAATGGAAAAGATCGTTGAGGAGAATATCCAAGGTTGGCGTAGAGAATTTGATTCAATAGAAGTTATCCAAAAGCGGTTTGAAATCGTAGACTCTGTCCAAAAATCACTCCTAGTTTAGTTTTTAAGAAAAAAATCCCTTTTTAGTCTTGAAATATTAATTTTTGCCTATAAGTTGGTAGGGTAAATACCTTTTTATTCAACCAAAACTTGTAAAGCATTGAAATGACTGAAGAAAAAAAAGACGTTCCAAATTCTGAATCTGCCTCTGATACACCTGAATCGGGTTCAAAAGAGTTAAATCACGAAGAGCAATTAGCCCAGCTCAATCAACTTTTAAACGATAGTAAGGATGCTTTTCTAAGAGCAAAAGCTGAAGTCGAGAATGTCCGTCGAAGAGCTGTTGATGATGTTGCTAAAGCTCACAAATTTGCCATTGAAAGTTTTGCTGAGCATTTACTACCTGTAATGGATAGTATGCATGCTGCTTTACAACATCACAATGAGGATTTGAATAAATTAAAAGAGGGTGTTGAGCTTACATTAAAGCAGCTCACTGGAGCATTAGAGAAAGGCAAAATTGTTGCAATACACCCTGAGGTGGGAGGTAAATTTGACCCACATTTACACCAGGCTATATCAATGGTTGAGTCAGATCAAGAGTCCAATACGGTAGTAACTGTTTTACAAAAAGGCTATTTAATTGCAGATCGTGTTCTAAGACCTGCGCTAGTGACTGTAAGTCAGGCTAAATAACTAAAAATCATCAAAAGTTATTGATAGCCCTTGAAACTTTATAAATAGCCCCTAGATATAGTTCATAGATTAATTTAATAAGGAAATTACAAAATGGCAAAGATTATTGGTATAGATTTAGGCACAACAAACTCTTGCGTTGCAATACTTGAGGGAAATACCCCAAAGGTTGTTGAGAATGCAGAGGGTGCTAGAACTACCCCTTCTATTATTGCGTACATGGAAGATGGAGAAATTTTAGTTGGAGCTCCTGCCAAAAGACAGTCCGTGACCAATCCTAAAAACACCCTTTACGCAGTTAAGCGTTTAATCGGAAGAAAATTCGGTGAGAAAGAGGTTCAAAAAGACATCGATTTAATGCCGTATACCATTTCCAAAGCTGACAATGGAGATGCATGGGTAGAGGTGCGTGGTAACAAACTAGCCCCTCCTCAAATTTCTGCTGAAGTACTTCGTAAGATGAAAAAAACTGCAGAAGACTATTTAGGTGAGGAAGTTACTGAAGCGGTTATTACAGTACCTGCATACTTTAATGATAGTCAAAGACAAGCTACTAAAGATGCTGGCCGTATCGCCGGCTTGGATGTAAAGCGTATTATTAACGAACCTACTGCTGCTGCACTTGCATTTGGTTTGGATAAAGTTTCTTCTGGCGATCGTAAGATTGCTGTTTATGACTTAGGCGGTGGAACATTCGATGTTTCAATTATCGAGATTGCTGACGTTGATGGGGAAAAACAATTTGAGGTTCTTTCTACTAACGGCGATACTTTCTTGGGTGGTGAAGACTTTGACCAACGTATTATTGATTTCATTATTGCTGAGTTCAAAAAAGAGCAAGGCGTAGATTTATCTAAAGACGTTTTAGCTCTTCAAAGATTAAAAGAATCTGCTGAAAAGGCTAAGATTGAATTATCTTCAAGCGCTCAAACAGAAATTAACTTACCGTATATTACTGCTGATGCATCAGGTCCTAAGCACTTAAATATTAAAATGACTCGTTCTAAATTAGAGTCTTTAGTTGAAGATTTAATTGCTCGCACAATTGAGCCATGTAGAGTTGCCATAAAAGATGCTGGCGTTTCTTTAACTGATATTGATGATGTCATTCTTGTTGGTGGTATGACACGTATGCCAAAGGTTCAAGAAAAAGTTAAAGAATTCTTTGGTCAAGATCCAAGAAAAGATGTTAACCCTGATGAAGCTGTAGCTGTTGGAGCTGCGATTCAAGGAGCTGTATTATCTGGTGACCGTACCGACGTATTGCTTTTAGATGTTACCCCCTTATCTTTAGGTATTGAAACTCTTGGTGGAGTAATGACCAAGATGATTAAAAAGAATACTACGATCCCAACAAAATATGCTCAAGTATTCTCTACAGCAGAAGATAATCAGCCTGCTGTAACCATCAAAGTATTCCAAGGTGAGAGAGAAATCGCATCTGCGAATAAAGCTTTAGGTGAATTTAATCTTGAGGGAATACCTCCAGCAAGCCGTGGCACACCACAAATTGAAGTAAGCTTTGATATTGACGCTAATGGTATTTTGCATGTGGGCGCTAAAGATAAAGCCACTGGTAAAGAAAATAAAATCACGATCAAAGCTAACTCTGGTTTATCAGAAGATGAAATTCAGAAAATGGTAAAAGATGCTGAGGAAAATGCTGAAGAAGATCGTAAATTAAGAGAGGTTGTAGATGCTCGCAATACAGCTGAGGCGTTAGTTCACTCCACTAAGAAATCTTTAGAAGAACATGGAGCTTCATTAGATGCAGGTGAAAAAGAAAAAATTGAAGCTGCAATTAAGGCTTTAGAAGAGTCTGCTAAAGGTTCTGATAAGAGTGATATTGAAGCTAAAACTGAAGAATTGGGTAAAGTTAGCCAAACCTTAGGTGAAAAAGTATACGCAGCAATGGCAGAAAAAGCTAAAGCAGAAGGCGCAGGTTCTCCTGGCTCTGAAAAGGCTAAAGATGACAATGTTGTTGATGCCGAATTTAAAGAAGTTGATAAGAAATAACGGTTGTAGTTTTTTTAAGGAATAACGTTGGCTACAAAAAGAGATTTTTACGATGTTCTAGAAATTCCCAAGAACGCGACCGAGGATGAGATCAAAAAAGCTTATCGAAAGATGGCTATGAAGTATCATCCTGATCGAAATCCTGATAACAAAGCTTCCGAGGAGAAATTCAAGGAAGCTAAAGAAGCTTATGAGGTTTTATCAGACCCTCAAAAGAAAGCTGCTTATGACCAATATGGCCATGCAGGGGTAGACCCAAGCATGGGCGGTTTTGGTGGAGCAGGGGCTCAGGGTTTTGGTGGTTTCGCAGATGCTTTCGGTGATATTTTCGGAGATATCTTTGGCGCTGGTGCAGCTAGAGGTGGCCGTGCTGGTCCGCAGGTATATAAGGGCGGAGACCTTCGTTATAGTATGGAAATAAGTCTTGAGGAAGCCGCTAAAGGTCATGAAACTCAAATCCGTATTCCTGGTTGGACTAGATGTGATGTTTGTGATGGAAATGGCGCTGAACCTGGCAGCAAAATAGAGACTTGTACCACTTGTAATGGTCAAGGACAAGTTCGGATGTCCCAAGGTTTCTTTTCCATGCAGCAAACCTGCCCTAAATGTCGGGGTAACGGTCAATTTATTCCAAAGCCATGTAAAAAATGTCATGGTGAAGGACAGAATAAGCAACAAAAGACTCTAGAAGTAAAAATCCCTGCAGGTATTGAGGATGGCATGCGTATCCGTTTATCTGGACATGGTGAGCCTGGAATAAATCAAGGACCTCCTGGCGATTTATATGTTGAAGTGCACATAAAGCCTCACTCAGTTTTTGAAAGGGATGGTGATGATTTGCATTTCCAGATGCCAATCTCATTTGCAACTGCGTGTTTAGGTGGAGAAGTTCAAGTTCCAACCTTGGCGGGTAAAGCTAGTTTTGAAGTTGCTGAAGGCACTCAAACTGGAAGAACCTATAGATTAAGGGGTAAAGGGATTAAAGGCATACGTTCAGCAGTTCCTGGAGATTTATATGTACACGTTCAAATAGAAACACCAGTAAAACTGAACGATCAACAACGTAAGCTAATTCAAGAATTAGATCAAAGTTTGAAAGCAGATAGTAAAAAACACAATCCTCAAGAAAGAGGATGGGTAGATAGAGTTAAAGACTTCTTTAATTAATCGCTAAAACAATGTTCAGGTGCTGGAAAGGCACCTGACTTGACTTCAGAAATATAAAGCTCAACAGCTTTTGTAATCGAACCTGACTCTCCCAAAAAGTTTTTAACAAATTTTGGTTGTCGTCCAGGAAAAGCACCCAACGCATCGTGCATCACTAATACTTGACCAGAGCAATCTGGGCCAGCACCAATACCAATAGTCGGAATTTGAATTGATTCTGTTATTTTTTTACCAAGGCTAGATGGAATAGCTTCAAGCACGAGCAACTGAGCCCCAGAGGATTCTAGTGCTTTTGCATCTTCTATCATTCGAGTAGCTTGAGATGTGGTTTTTCCTTGAACCTTGAAGCCTCCAAGTGTATTAACAGATTGAGGGGTTAAACCTAAATGTGCACAAACTGGAATACCTTGTTTTACAAGATGCTCAATCGTCGGAGCAAGCCATGCACCACCTTCAATTTTTACCATTTTTGCCCCAGCTTGCATTAAAAGGGCTGCGTTCTTAAGTGCTTGTGACATATCCCCATATGAAGCAAAGGGCATATCAGAAACCACATAACTTCTTTTGATATTTCTACTAACGCAAGCCGTATGGTAGACCATATCCTCAATTCGTACAGGAAGGGTTGAAGAGTGACCCTGAATTACGTTTCCTAACGAATCACCAATAAGAATAATATCAATGCCTATCTGATCAAAAAGTGTTCCAAAACTGGCATCGTATGCGGTTAGAGAGGTAATTTTTTCACCATCATTACGCATTTTTAACAATGAACTAATAGTTAAAGCTTTGGTTGGTTCATTAGGTTGTATGTATGACATAGAGTTGAATTTTAAAGGCTAAAAGTAAATCTTAATGGTGATTTAGGATATCACTACTCATTAAACAATGGTGGTGTTGTAGCTTTTCAATTTTTTGCCAAGATAATTCAGGGATTTTATCTTTAAGCTTACCAAGATGAGGTAATTCAAATTCAGGGGCTAATTCCAAAAGTGGCAGTAGAACGAACATTCTTTCAGTAATCCTTGGATGCGGAATAATGAGTTCAGGGTCATTACTTGTAAAGTCATCATAAGTCAGTAGATCAATATCTAAAGTACGTGGTGCTTTATCGTAAGGCCTTTCTCTACCAAAATGATTTTCAACCGCTTGGCATGCATGTAACAAAGAAAAAGGATCAAGAGATGTAGAAATAGAAACTACATTATTGATGTAATCTCCACCAGGAGCATCTACTGGAGAGCTAATATAAAAACAGCTTCTTGCCACTATTTGAATAGAAGGAATTTGTGCAAGACATACAACAGCATCCGTTAGGATTTGCCTTGTATCTCCAACATTCCCACCTAAACCTATAAACGCATTTGCCATTTGTCACCCCTTATGGTGGCTATATTTATTATTACTTTAATCAATTTTCAAAAAGATTGCTCATCGCTTGTAGTTTTATTTGCTTGAGCTTGATTATTAGGGCTTCTACGCCTTCTTCTGCGTGACTTTGATGGATTACTTGAAGAAATTAGTGGGGATTCTTCTTTCGCTTTAACGATCAAAAGTTCTCTCTCGGGAGTATCTGCTTTTTGAAAATCATCCCACCATTGAGTGAGTGATTGAGGCAATTCATCTGCTAAACACCTAAGGCATAAAAAGTCATAACCCGCCCTAAATCTTGGAGATTCAAGAAGACGAAAAGGTACTTTACCAACCCTTTTTTCAAATCTAGGTTGCAAGCTCCATATTTCTCGCATATCGGTCTCAAATCTTCTTTGAATAGCAAAGACTTCTCTTTGATTCGCTAGAACTTGATCTATCGCATCATGCAGAGCTGGTATTAATGGCTTTCCTAGTTGCTGATGATTTTGCCATCCAAGATAAACCTCGTGCCAAAGTAAAGTGGCAAATAAAAATCCTGGTGAAATGGGTTTTCCCAATTGAACTCGCTCATCTGTTTTTGCTAAAGCGATCTTTGCAAAATGACTAAATTTATCTTGTTCAAAAATTGCATCGATCATTGGGAGCAAACCTTGCCCAAGCCCCACTTCTTGAAGGGCCTCTAGGGATGACCAGGCGTGACCAGACATAAGTAGTTTTAATATTTCATCAAACAAGCGTGAGCTTGGAACATCATGTATTAAAGGGGCTAATTCTCGAATAGGATTTAAGGTTTTTGGCTCAAGTGAAAATCCTGTTTTGGCAGCAAAACGAACTGCTCTCAACATTCTAATTGGGTCTTCTCTGTATCTTTTCTCAGGGTCACCAATGATACGAATTAATCGCTCTTTGATATCGTACATTCCGCCGTGATAATCCAAAACTACTTGATTACTTGGATCATAGTACATTGCATTAATTGTAAAGTCTCGCCTTGCAGCATCCTCAGACTGCGAACCCCAAATATTGTCACGCAAAATACGCCCACTTTCGTTAATGTGTTCGCTTTCCTCTTTTAACATGGCTCTAAAGGTAGAAACTTCGATGATTTCAGGTTTATTTCCACCATAAAAAGTGACGTGAACAATCTGAAATCTTTTTCCAATGAGCCTTGATTTTTTAAAAACAGCTTGAACTTCTGTTGGGGTTGCATTTGTTGCCACATCAAAATCTTTTGGAACAATCCCTAAAATGAGGTCTCTTACAGCACCGCCGACTATAAATGCTTCATAACCAGCCTTTTGTAGAGCATCAGTCACTTTAAGAGCATTTTTAGAAATGTGTTCTAAATTAATTTTGTGCGTTTTAAAGTCAATTTCTTTAGCAGCTTTTCTTTTTGGCCGCGATGAAGAAGATGAATTTTTTTTACCTAAAATTCGTCGAATGATTTTTTGAATCATGAGAATAAATTAATTATTTTCCAAGAACGCGCTTTAGCAAGCGATTCAAGTCTTGGATCAGGATTGGTGGCAATTGGGGTTTTGACTTTTTCTAATAAAGGTAAATCATTCATTGAGTCAGAGTAAAAGATACTATTTTCTAAACTTCCCCAGTTAAATCCAAGGCTTTCAAGCCAATTTTCAACATGAGTAACTTTCCCATGTTGAAAATTAGGCAAACCTTTTACCTTGCCGGTAAATTCATGAAGATGATTTTCTTCTGGTTCCGTTGCAATTAGATTTTTAATGCCAAATCTTTCAGCTATTGGGCGGGTTACAAAACTATTAGTTGCTGTAACAATAGCACACACATCACCTTGAGAGATGTGTTGCTGAACTAAATCTAAAGCAGCTTGATGAATATTTGGTTCAATTTTGTTCCGCATAAATTCTTTATGCCAATCATCTAGTTGCTGCCTAGAGTGACTTGCAAGAGGCTTAAGCGCAAAATCTAAAAATTCATAGATATCTAAAGTACCTGCTTTATAGGCCTCATAGAAAAAATTATTTGCATTTTCATATTGCTCTTTATCTACAACGCCTAGTTCTACTAAAAAATTTCCCCAAGCATGATCACTATCGATAGGCAATAGAGTGTGGTCTAAGTCAAAGAAAACAAGTGAGGAAGATTGGTTAGGCATAAATTAATGATGATTTTTCAATAAATCTTTTACTAAAGGTAATGTAATAGCACGTTTTGTTTGAAGCGAATACAAATCAAGTGCCTCGACGATATTAATTAAACTCGGCATATCCCTGTGGAAATGCTCTAAAAGCCAATTCAAAATCTCTAGTGAAAAATTTAAACTTTTAGCTTTAGCATATTCTTCTAGGGCAACTATTTTCTCTTGATCAAGTAAGGTGTGTAATTCAAAGTTGATACCCGATGATAATCGCGAAGAAATATCAGCCCTTAAAGATAAACCTGAGATTGAATCAGATCCAGTAGCAATAATTAATATATTTTCGTCTTCTTTTGCTTCTATCAATAATCTAAAAAAAGCCTTTTGTTCATTATCGGTGAGGGAATCAACGTTATCAACAAAATACACTTTATGGACAAGCATATTTCCATAGTCTAAATAACTCCATAAAGAGCTTCCAGATTCTAAAAAGCAGGAACTAATCTCATTTTCCAATGCGATATTTGTAAGTGCTTTGAGGAGATGTGTTTTGCCACTACCTAATGGACCCCATATATAAATAATTTCATGCTCAGGATTGGTGTTTGAAGAATTTTCCCAATAATGAACTAAAGATTTAAGAACAGTTAAGATATCAATCCCATTGCCTCTATCTTTTTTTGATAAAACAAAATTATCTAGTGTAGGTTTTGGCGATACCAATATGTCTAGAGTATATTGTTGGGAATTTTTACTTTTCATTTATTCGTTTTTGTTAAACCAAGAGCTACTCATCAGTTTATTTTTTAAATATCTTATGGTTACAAGACAAATTGCAGACATAGGGAATGCAAGCAGAATACCAAAGAATCCAAATAATTGCCCAAATAACATCAGTGCAAAAAGAACTGCCACAGGGTGTAATCCTATTCTTTCGCCGACAAGCCTAGGTGTTAAAACAAAACCTTCTAATAATTGCCCGACTCCATAAAGGACCAAGACGGCAATAAATGCATTACTAGGACCAAATTGTAGAATTGTTGCCATACAAGAAAGCGTAAAACTAATTAAAAATCCCACATAAGGAATGAAGCCTACAAGCCCTGTGAAAACTCCTAGTGGAATAGCACTTTTAACACCGATTACTGACAAGCCTATCGAGTAAAACGTCGCCAAGACAATCATTACAAGGATTTGTCCTCGTAAGTAATGTGCCAACAACACATCAACCTCTTGAACGAGTGTAAATAAAGTATTTTTAAACCTAATTGGCACAAGCCCAGATAAAAGCTTCATGAATGTGTGCCACTCTAATAATAAGTAGAACAATACAAATATTATTAATATTAAATTTGCAAAAAAGCCTAGAACTGAACCTGAAGATTTAATAATGGCACCCAGAGACTTTGTAACCAAAGTATTCGCATTGTCAGATATTTGAGATGTGATTTGATTTTGGGCCTGTTCTCGGATAACTCCCCAATCAAGAGAGATGTTAAAAGTTTCTAATTTGGGCTCTAACCACTCTTGAATATTTTTAAGCCAAATTGGAAATTGAGTTTTGATAAGAGGTATTTCGTGTTGCAATAAATTTAAAAGTAAAACTAGAATGATTAAAGTGGTGAAAATTCCCACTAAAACTGAAGTTAGTGCCGCCAAACCCCTTGGAAATTTAAGCTCTACAAATTTTTCAGTAAGAGGTTCTAATATATACGCTAGGATAAATGCCACTAAAAAAGGCATCAAAATACCAACTAAATTAGAAAAAAAATCAGACATTGCCTTCGCCTTGAATTAGAATCTTCACATTCTACCGAGTTCATAGGAATAATATGTCAAATTCGACAACTAATAGTACAAACCTCACAAATGACCCTTCAGGTAAGGGATTATCTTACAAAGACGCTGGTGTTGATATTGATGCAGGGGATGCATTGGTTGAAAGAATCAAGCCTTTAGCTAAAAAAACGATGCGAGAGGGAGTTTTAGCTGGTATTGGAGGCTTTGGAGCACTATTTGAGGTCCCAAAGAGGTACAAGGAGCCAGTTTTAGTATCTGGCACTGATGGAGTTGGTACAAAGTTAAAGCTTGCTTTCGAATGGCAAATCCATGACACAGTTGGTCAAGATCTAGTTGCCATGAGCGTCAATGATATTTTGGTTCAAGGTGCTGAGCCCTTGTTTTTCCTAGATTATTTTGCTTGCGGACATTTATCTGTAGATGTTGCGGCAACTGTAGTTGGAGGTATCGCAAAAGGTTGTGAACTTGCTGGATGTGCCCTGATTGGCGGAGAAACAGCTGAAATGCCTGGAATGTATCCCGATGGAGAATATGATTTAGCGGGATTTGCAGTTGGAGTTGTTGAAAAATCAAAAATTATTACAGGAAAAACCATATTGCCAGGAGATGTTGTGATTGGCTTGGCCTCAAGTGGTGCTCACTCAAATGGTTATTCATTAATTCGAAAAATTATTGATGTGAGTGGGGTATCTCGGAGTTTTGAAATTGGCGGAAGACCTCTGGAAGAAGTGGTAATGACCCCAACCAAAATCTACGTAAAGCCAGTTTTAGAGCTAATCAATAAAATCAATGTTAAGGGTATGGCTCATATTACTGGTGGAGGATTATTAGAGAATATTCCAAGAGTGCTACCTGATAACGTTCAAGCTGTCCTTCATCAGGATGCTTGGGAAATGCCCGAGTTATTTAAATGGCTTGCAAAAGCCGGTAAGGTTGACGCACAGGAGATGCATCGAGTTTTTAACTGTGGGATCGGATTAGTAATTGTTTTATCTAAAGAAGAAGCTGAAACAGCAATTCAATTTTTAAAGACACAGAATATAGATTGTTTACAAATTGGTCAGATAGTTGCAAGACCAAATGGGGCACATCAAACAGTCGTCATTTAAATTTGAGTAAATGCTCAAGGCAGATTTTCGTTGCTTGGTTTATAAAGCTTTGTTCACTAGGGTCAATGATGGTTCTACTTGGCATCGCTCTGAGCCAGGTTAATTGCCTTTTTGCAAGTTGGCGGCTTGCAGCCATGCCTTTAGCGATAAATTGATCGAAGCTAATATCACCTGAAAGGTGCTCTATTGCTTGCCTATATCCCACTGCCCTCATTGAAGGGAGATTATTATTAATTAAAGGGTTTTGAAGTAAATTCTTAACTTCATTCAAAAAGCCCTTTTCTAACATCACATTAAATCTTGTTTCAATACGCTCATGAAGCCACGACCTATTTTCGGGTTCAAGAGATATTAAAAGATGCTGAAAAGAAGAGGTGTCTCTAGAATTTGAGTAAGGTTGTTGCTCTAGAAAATAAGACATGGGCAAACCTGTCATGGCAAATATTTCAAGGGCGCGTGATACTCTTTGAGTGTCTCCTGCTGGCAGTCTTGATGCTGTAATAGGATCAATGGCTTGAAGTTTTAAATACATTTCATCCCAACCCACAAGGGCGGCTTCACTCGCTATTTCGGCACGGACTTCAAGGGTTGAGGCTGGTAGATCTGTAAGACCCTGCATTAAGGCTCGCCAGTAGAGCATAGTTCCACCAACAATAACGGGAAGATTTCCTCGCTCTTTAATCTCGCGAACCCACCTAAGAACATCTTTTGCAAATTGCGCAGCAGAGTACGTCTCCCAAGGATTTAGGATATCAATGCCATGATGTCGAATTAGACTCAGTTCAGTATCACTTGGTTTTGCAGTTCCAATATCCATACCTCGATACACCAGTGCAGAATCCATACTAATAATTTCTAAATCAATACCTTTCAATTTTGCGGCATGAGATAGTTCAACGGATAAAGTGCTTTTACCGCTTGCTGTCGGTCCAACAATAGCTAAAATATTTTCTAAAGGATGATTAGAAAATGCCATTCCTTTATTACCTACCCCTGAGAAAAAGTTTGTCTAAGTCTTGAATACTCAGTTGAATCCAGGTTGGTCTTCCGTGATTACATTGGTCTGCACGCTCAGTTATTTCCATTTGCCTGAGAAGTGCGTTCATTTCCGGCAGGGTCAATTGCCTGTGCGCTCTAACAGCTGCATGACATGCTTTTGTAGCCAGTCGTTCATGCTTAGCTGAGTCAACTACACCGCTAGCCCCAACCTCATCTAGGTCAGCCAATAGAGAGCGAACTAATTCTTCTGGGTCTGATTTACTTAAAATAGCAGGTATAGATCTTACGCAAATTTCTTCCGGCCCAATTACTGATATATCAAATCCTAAATCATGAAGTATGGATTGATTATCGTTCAGTAGTGCGATTTCTAATTGATTAGTATGAATTACAACAGGAACTAATAGAGTTTGATTGCCAATTTGATTCTGTAAATCATTTTTAAGTTTTTCATATAGCACGCGTTCATGTGCTGCATGCATATCAACAAGAACAAGTCCTGATTGGTTTTGCGCCAAGATATAAATACCGCCTATTTGAGCAATAGCGAAGCCCAGAGGGGATTCTGAATTCTCTTCTATACGAGGAGTGTTTTCATTAAATGCGTCAAGTGGGGGAGTTTTTTTGTCTCCCAATAATTGGAAAATGGACTCTTTAACTGAGTTATTGGGTACTTGTAATTGAATTGATTGCTGATATCGAGGCGTAAAGCTTGTATAGTTTTGCGCTTGAACTGGCAATGTTGGTGAGATAAATTCAGTGTTCTGAAAATCTTGACCTTCTACTGGGTTGTTGCTTTGCCCCGCCCCATGCGATAAGCGATCTTTTATCGAGTGATATACAAATTGATGAACTGCTCTACTATCTCTAAAACGAACCTCGATCTTTGCTGGATGAACATTAACATCAACCAATTCTGGTTGAATTGAAAGATTAAGAAGTAATATTGGCTGCCTATCACCGTGAAGGACATCTTGATAGGCACTGCGGATAGCGTGATTGATTAATTTGTCGCGGACAAATCGATGATTGACAAAAATATATTGTTGATCCGCTTTTGCTCTACTTGCCGTTGGGGCACCTATAAAACCATTTAATTGAATCAATTCTGACCCAGTTTCTAGAGGTAGTTTTGCATGATGAAAATCAGCACCTAAGATTTCATCAGCTCGGTTTTCAAGACTCCCAGCCATCCACCTATACATAGGTTTGCCATTGTGCCAAACTGAAAAGTGAACATGAGGGTTAGCTAAAGCACACCTGCGGATTGCCTCTAAGCAATGACCTAGTTCTGTAGCGGATGACTTTAGAAACTTTCTTCGTGCAGGGGTATTAAAAAATAAGTCTTGAACATCAATGCGTGTTCCAAAATCACCAGCAGAGGGTTTTACTTCATAAGTAGAATTATCTATCGCAAAAGCATGAGGATCACTTGCTGTTCGTGTAGTCAATGTTAATTTAGAAACAGAAGCTATAGAAGCGAGTGCTTCACCTCTAAATCCCATAGTTAGAACTGATTCAAGATCTTCAAGACTAGAAATTTTACTAGTGGCATGTCTAGTTAGTGCCAAAACCAACTCTGAGGAGGGTATGCCTTGTCCATTATCACTAATGACTATTCTTACAGTTCCGCCTTCTTCAAGACGAATCTCTATAGAGCTAGACCCTGCATCAATTGCATTTTCTAACAATTCTTTGACAACAGCACTAGGCCTTTCAATAACCTCACCAGCAGCGATCTGGCTGATTAATTGATCTGGCAACGTTTGAATTGGATTTCTCATGGGATTATTTTCTCATGAGAATACGCATCAATGATTGAAACTGTTAATATGTCGTACGTGGAACAATTAACTTCTTTATTTCAGTTTGTGATGCATATAGGTGACCATCTTGGTGAGTATGGGACCCTTGCGTATGCAATTTTAAGCCTCATTATATTTTCTGAGACTGCCTTTGTTATATTCCCATTTTTACCCGGCGATACTTTGCTGTTTGCAGCGGGGGCATTTTGCGCAAATGGGGATCTAAGTTTAATTATTTTGAATCTTTTAGTGGTTATTTCTGCAGTAGTTGGAAATACAATTAATTACTGGATTGGGAGATATCTCGTTACTAGAATTGATGTGACTAAAGCAAAGTGGATCAATCAAGATGCTTTAGAAAAGACCCATATGTTTTTTGAAAAACATGGTGGTAAAACCATTATTTTGGCTAGATTTGTTCCCCTAGTAAGATCCTTCGCTCCATTCGTTGCTGGTTTATCAAATATGGATCAGAAAAAATTTCAGATCTTTAATATCGTTGGTGCAGTTTTATGGAGCGGGATATTAACTGTTTGCGGATACTTTTTTGGAAATTTACCCGTAATACGCGACAACTTAAATGAAATTGTATTGATAGGTGCACTAGCTGCAATCGTACCTACTGTTTTTGCTGGAATTTGGAGGTTTGTTCAACCGCTTTTTACAAAAAAGAATTAATTTTCTTTTAGGGCTTTTTCTAAATCTAGAAGATGTTCTTTGATTTCATCAGCATCTTTAGCTTCTGGATTTTTCTCTAGATAAAAAAGTAAATCTTCAATTGCAGGTCGAATGTATTCTAATTGAGCTAGTGCCAAACCCCTGTCTCTTATTTCCTCTATTTCACCTGGAAGAAGAATAACAAGTCTTTCTTGAATACTTAATAATCTTTCCCAACGATCTTGATGACTATATACAGCTTTTAAATTTCTGAGAAAACGTGAAAGAATTTCTCTTGGGCTAGAGCTACGAAGAAATAAGCTTAAGGGCAAAGCTAATTCTCCTCTGTATCCTTGTGCATCTAAATAAGGGTCTAGCATGGCTTGTAACTCATTCTTGGATAAAGAACCACCTGTTGTAGGATCCATTATCACCTCACCTTGAGGTAAAGAAATTCGAATCAAAAAGTGATTTGGGAATGAAATTCCTTTTATCTGAAGACCGATTTGATGACCAAATTCTATAAGAAGGATAGCTAAAGAAATTGGAATTCCTCTTCTTGTTTTAATTAAGCTATGAATATATGAGTTATCTGGATCGTAGTAATCATTATTATTTAAGGAAAAGTGAAGATCCTGAAAAAAGAAATATTTTAAATATTGTAATTTTTGTAAGTCTGTTGTTTCAGCGGTAAATTTTGACTTTAGCTTTAGAACAAGAGCATCAATCTCATCTAAAGTACTTTGAACATCAAGAGATGGATAGGCATGTTGCCCAACAGCAATAGCTGCTTCAGTCAATGGAAAATGTGCATCATCAGCTACTAATGACTTGAAATAATCTAATTGTTTGGTGGGCATAAATTAATGAGTATGGCGAATAAATTCTTTAAATCGAAAGCCGGTAATTTTTAATACCAATATATAAGCAATCATAGCTAAAACACCCCAGCCAAGCATTAAAAATATTCTTTTCATTGGTGAATGTGCAAGCTCGATCCAATCATGATGATTTGATCCAATATAAAGAACAATTGTAAATACAACTAATGAGAGAAAAAGGCGAAGGAAAAACTTAGTCCATTGTTGATTTTGTGCGAGCATATGACCTTTTCTTAAAAGCCCTAACCACAAAAGACTTGCATTTACACAAGCGCCAAGCCCAATTGATAAAGCAAGACCGGCATGCCCAAAATATGGCACAAATATAAAATTCATACCTTGAGTAAATATTAAAACAACAATACCAATTTTTACTGGCGTACGAATATCTTGTTTTGCGTAAAATCCTGGCGCAAGAATTTTTATTAATATCAAGCCAATTAAGCCTACCCCATATGCCTGCAATGCTAATCGGGTCATTTCTACATCATGGCTAGAAAATTTTCCATAATGATAAAGACTGGCCGCCAAAGGAGTCCCATATATAAAAAGAGCAATGGCGGCAGGAGCGGCCATGATAAATGTGAGTCTTATCCCCCAGCACATGAGATTTTTGCTTTGTTCTAAATCTCCAACGGCATTTGCGCGACTTAAACTTGGCAGTAAAACTGTCCCAACTGCAACGCCTAATAACGCTGTTGGAAATTCCATTAAGCGATCTGCATAAGAGAGCCAAGAAACACTCCCTGCTTGTAAATGAGATGCAATATTTGTATTGATGATGAGGGAGAGTTGACTTACCGAGACAGCAAATACTGCCGGCCCCATTAATTTAATAATTCTTACAGCCTCAGGGTTTTTGAGTGCTCTTTTGATATTGCCAAATCCAACTTGGATATTAGGAAGTTTTCCTAGTTTTAGTAAAGCTGGTATTTGAATCGCTAGTTGCAAAAATCCTCCTAGCATTACGCCAACGCCAAGCCCATAAATTGGTTTTTCAAAATACGGGGCAATGATCAGTGAGCCAGCAATCATTCCCAAATTCAACAATACTGGCGTAAATGCTGGGATGAGAAACTTTTTGTAGGTATTTAGGATGCCTGCAGCAAAGGAAACAAGAGAAATAAACCCAATGTATGGGAACATCATCCTAGTTAAAACAACACTCATGGAGTAGGTTTCTGAATTATTGAATCCGGACGCTATTACCAAAACTAAATAAGGCGCAAAAATGACTCCAATCAGAACAACCAGTAACAAAGACCAAAAAAGAAGGGTAGCAACTACATCAATAAGGTCTTTTGTGACATTTTCGCCATTTTTAGCATGAACTTCACCCAAAATGGGGACAAATGCCTGAGAAAAAGCGCCTTCTGCAAATAAACGCCTTAGCAAATTGGGTATCCTAAAAGCCACATTGAAGGCATCTGTCATCTCAGAAGCACCAAAAGCGCGTGCGATAAGTGTTTCCCTCACGAGTCCGAGGATTCGTGAAAGCATAGTCATGCTACTTACTTTTGCGGCTGCTGAGAGTAGATTCACGCCTTTAGTTTCGCTTATATAAAAGATGTAGTCAAAATAATATTGTTCAGTTATAATAATGGATTATGTTTTTTAAACGCCTAATTTATAAGCGCTTAAAAGTTAAACCCCGTAATTTAATGAATTCACATTTTGTGATTCATATTTAGATAGAAATAGAGTAAAAAATATGGCAAATACCGCACAAGCTCGTAAACGCGCTCGTCAAGCTGTTAAGCAGAACGCCCACAATTCTAGCTTACGCTCACGCTTAAGAACAGCTATTAAATCAGTTCGTAAAGCTGTAAGCGCAGGTGATAAAGAAGCAGCTGCAAAAGTGTTTTTAGCAGCTCAATCTACTATTGATCAAATTGCAGACAAGAAAATTATTCACAAGAATACAGCTTCACGTCAGAAGTCTCGTTTGTCTGCTGCTATCAAAGGTATGACAAGCTAATAAAGCTTATTGATTGCAAAGAAATCCGCCATTGTGCGGATTTTTGTTTTTTTAGCTTTGATTTAAGGTTTAGTACTAGGTAATTCGCAAATTTCTGTAAGTGTCAAATCATTGTCTTTTGCAAAGCCAAGTACAAAATCTAAAGCCCTTGGGTCGATTTCGCGAAGTCTCTCATCGACCATTACGCATCTGACGCCATTTAAAGTCTCAGGGCGAACAAAGGGTGAATGAGTGTACCTCGGGTCACCTTGGTCAGATTTTGGTCTAAAAGGGGCCATTACACCGCAAAGGCGATCAATCCAATCGCTAGGTCTAAAGACCTTACCGTTGGAGGTAATTCCAATAATGAGGTACTGTTTGTGGTTCAATTTAAGTATGTATTTGAATTTAAAAACTAATCATTAAAACTATAGCTGATTAAGATGGCTAAAAAATTATTATTGCACCAACGATTGAATACAATACTGTTTTAGGTAACCATCGCACATTTATGACTCTATTAAAAGTTCCACTTCGTCACTATTTGCAATTTTCTGATTTAAGTTCAGAAGAATATGCTTACATTTTAAATCGTTCTGCGATTCTTAAAGAGAAGTTTAAGGCTTATGAAACATGGCACCCACTGCATGATCGAACGTTAGCTATGATTTTTGAAAAGCATTCAACTAGGACACGGCTTTCTTTTGAGGCGGGTATGTTCCAATTGGGAGGGCATGCTGTTTACCTCAATACGAGAGATACGCAGTTGGGAAGAGGGGAGCCTGTTGAGGATGCTGCTCAAGTTATATCTAGAATGACTGACATCATTATGATTAGAACTTTTGGTCAAGAGATCTTAGAGCGTTTTGCTAATAATTCGAGAGTACCAGTCATTAATGGATTGACGAATGAGTTCCATCCTTGCCAAGTTTTAGCAGACATATTCACTTTCCATGAATTAAGAGGTGATATATCTGGGAAGGTTGTAACTTGGGTTGGAGATGCCAATAATATGGCTTATACCTGGTTGCAAGCTGCTCAAATTTTAAATTTTGAGTTTCACTTTTCTGGCCCAGCTGGATATCCATTAGACATGAGCCGAATTAGCACCGAGGAAAAAGAACACTTAAAGATATTTGTAGATCCTCTTGAAGCTTGTCGTGGAGCGAATTTGGTTACGACAGACGTATGGACTAGTATGGGTTACGAAAAAGAGAATGAAGAACGCTTAACAGCTTTTTCGGAATGGATTGTTGACGAAAGAAAAATGGAAGTTGCAAATCCGGATGCTTTATTTATGCATTGTCTCCCGGCACACCGTGGTGAAGAGGTTTCAAAAGAGGTTATAGATGGACCACAAAGTGTGGTTTGGCAAGAGGCAGAAAATAGATTACATGTTCAAAAAGCATTAATGGAATTTTTGTTGTGTGGAAAATTTAACTAATCGGTAAATAAAATGGCAGATATTAATAAGGTGGTTTTGGCGTATTCAGGTGGTTTAGATACTAGTGTCATCCTTAAGTGGTTACAAGACACATACCATTGTGAAATTGTTACTTTTACAGCTGACCTTGGTCAAGGTGAGGAGTTGGAGCCAGCTCGTGCAAAGGCTCTAAAGTTTGGCATTAAGCCAGAGAATATCTTTATAGATGATTTACGTGAGGAATTTGTAAGAGATTTCGTTTTCCCGATGTTTCGTGCAAACACAATTTATGAGGGCGAATATCTTTTAGGAACCTCTATTGCTAGACCATTAATTGCAAAGAGGCAGATTGAAATTGCACGTTTAACTGGCGCAGACTCAGTCTCCCACGGCGCGACCGGAAAGGGTAATGACCAAGTCAGATTCGAGTTGGGCTACTACGCTTTAGAGCCTGGTATTAAGGTAATCGCACCATGGCGTGAGTGGGATTTGTTATCTAGAGAAAAGCTTTTAGCATACGCAGAAAAAAATGGTATTCCAGTAGAAATGAAGCATAAGCAGGGCGGCGCCCCGTATTCAATGGACGCAAATCTCCTCCATATAAGTTTCGAGGGTAGGCATTTGGAAGATCCAAACGCGCAAGCTGAAGAGTCAATGTGGCGTTGGACGGTTTCACCTGAAAATGCTCCAGATAAAGCTGAGGAAATTGAACTTGAGTTTTCTAAGGGAGATTTAATCGCAATAGATGGCCAACAAATGGCACCTCATGCATTACTTGCAAAATTAAATGAATTGGGTGGTAAACATGGTATTGGACGACTTGATCTTGTCGAAAATCGCTTTGTTGGCATGAAGAGTCGTGGATGCTATGAGACCCCTGGCGGCACTATTTTATTGAAGGCTCACAGGGGTATTGAGAGTATTACTCTTGATAGAGAAGTAGCCCATTTAAAAGATGATTTAATGCCGAGATATGCAAGTTTGATTTATAACGGTTACTGGTGGTCTCCTGAAAGAGTAGCTTTACAAACATTAATTGATCATACCCAAGAGAGAGTGAATGGCTTCGTAAGATTAAAGCTTTATAAAGGTTCGGTCTCAGTGTTATCAAGAAATTCCAGTAACACTTTATTTGATCAAAATATCGCAACTTTTGATGATGATGGTGGAGCCTACAACCAAGCTGATGCAGGCGGTTTCATAAAATTAAATGCTTTAAGAATGCGTATTGCAGAAATTGCTAGACGCAAGAGATTACAAAAATAAATAGGTAAAAATATGCAATTTGATAATGTATCTGTAGGAAAAAAAGCAAACGTTTATTTCGATGGGAAATGTGTTTCACACACGGTTACTTTATCGGATGGAACACGTAAATCTGTGGGCGTAATCTTGCCAAGTACCTTAAAGTTTGAATTGAGTACGAAGGAAATAATGGAAGTTGTTGATGGCAAGGCATTCGTTAGCATCAATGGTGGCCCAGAATTAACGTTTACATCCGGTCAAAGTTGGGAAGTTCAAGCTGGTGGTAATTTTCAGATTCGTGTTGATGAACCCTTACATTATGTTTGCCATTTTGGCTAATTAAGGACTAGGTAGTCCATCAACAGTTTTTCCTGGCATTATTTGCCTTTTCTCAAACCACTGGGCATTCATCTCTAGAGCGTATCTTATAGGCTTGATTGGACAGTGGTTATCTTCAGTTTGCGGTTTCATTTCTTCAATATTTACGATTTTTCCATCATCTCCAATAAAGGCAATAGAGAGAGGTATTAGGGTGTTTTTCATCCAAAAGCAGTGGCCTGCTTTTTGGTCAAAAACAAATAACATTCCATTTTGATCAGGCATAGATTTTCTATACATTAATCCAAGTTGTTGACTTGAGGGAGTGCTCGCCACTTCTGCCTTGATCACATGTTGAGCAATTTTTAATTCAATGACAGGTAAAGCATCTGCTTGGGATAATGTGCAATAGAGTGATAAGGAACATACAAAAAGTCTAATCCAAGTTTTGAGCATGAGAATTTAATTATCGAATAGTGTGAAATAAAAGGCTTGAAAATTACAAACTTATAAATATTTTATTAGGCGTGCCACTAAATTTGTAATAATAAGATATTAAATTGAATATTAAGTGTAAAAGAAGTATTTTGCACTCATTTAAATGAGTTCACAGAACACTTTGTTTAAGCACAAGCAGTTTAATAATTAAATCGATATATCAACAAGGAGAGTTTTTTAAATGTACAAGCATATTCAGGTTCCAGCTGGTGAACAAATTACCGTTAATGCAGATTTTTCTATTAATGTGCCTGATAATCCAATTATTCCTTACATTGAAGGTGATGGTACTGGCTTCGATATTACACCTGTGATGATTAAAGTGGTTGATGCTGCAGTTGAAAAAGCTTACGGTGGAAAAAAGAAAATTTCATGGATGGAAGTTTTTGCTGGTGAGAAGGCTACAAAAATTTATGGTCCTGATGTTTGGCTTCCTGAAGAGACTTTAGAAGCTGTTAAAAAATATGTTGTATCTATTAAAGGTCCTTTAACTACTCCTGTTGGCGGTGGCATTCGTTCATTAAACGTTGCTTTACGCCAAGAATTAGATTTATACGTTTGTTTGCGTCCAGTACGTTATTTCAAGGGAACTCCTTCACCATTAAAAGAGCCTGAAAAAACTGACATGGTTATTTTCCGTGAAAACTCTGAAGATATTTACGCTGGTATTGAGTGGATGTCAGGAACTGATGGCGCTAAAAAAATCATTGATTTTATGATTAAGGAAATGGGCGTTAAGAAAATTCGCTTCCCTGAGACTTCTTCAATTGGTATCAAGCCAGTTTCAAGAGAAGGAACTTTCCGTTTAGTTCGTAAAGCAATTCAATATGCTATCGATAATGACAAGCCTTCTATGACTTTAGTTCATAAAGGAAACATCATGAAATTTACTGAAGGTGGATTCCGTGATTGGGGTTATGAGATTGCACAAAAAGAATTTGGCGCTGAATTAATTGATGGCGGCCCATGGTGCAAAATGAAGAACCCAAAAACTGGCAAAGAAATCATTATTAAAGACGTAATTGCCGACGCATTCTTGCAGCAGATTCTTTTACGTCCAAATGAATATAGCGTTATTGCAACCCTCAATTTAAATGGCGATTATGTTTCTGATGCCTTAGCTGCTCAAGTTGGTGGAATTGGCATTGCTCCTGGTGCAAACTTATCTGATACTATCGCAATGTTTGAAGCAACGCATGGTACTGCTCCAAAGTATGCTGGTAAAGATTACGTTAACCCAGGATCTGAAATTCTTTCTGCTGAAATGATGTTACGTCATATGGGTTGGTTTGAAGCAGCTGATGCAATCATTAACTCAATGGAAAAATCAATTCTTTCCAAGAAAGTTACTTATGACTTCGCACGCCTCATGGAAGGTGCAACACAAGTATCTTGCTCTGGCTTTGGCCAAGTGATGATTGACAATATGTAATTTGAAATTAGTAATCGGATCAAAATGTGATCCGATTACTTTTTCTGCTTGCTACAAAAACAAAAAAACCCCTTAAAGGGGTTTTTGTCCAACATCCTATAAAGGATTAACTCAATTAAGCACCTTGGATATTGGTAGCTTGTTTGCCTTTTGGGCCTTGAGTAATATCAAAGGTAACTTTTTGACCTTCTTTGAGGGTTTTAAAACCACTCATTGTAATTGCGCTAAAGTGAGCAAATAACTCTTCTTCGCCATCATCAGGTTTGATAAAACCAAAACCTTTTGCATCATTAAACCATTTTACGACACCGGTTGCCATTCGAACTCCGTTACATTTTAAAGAAACAATCTTGAAGCGTGAAAAACTGTAAAGCTAACACATCTACAAGCCTCGTGTACATAACTTCATACACATACTATGGATTGTTTTCCTTTATCACCATTATGTCAAGGAGAAATATGTCAAAAACCACTAGTATTTGCCCTTAATTTTGATATTTTTTGATAAATTATGAATATTGTGGCAGTTTTAAAGAAAATTTAATCTTAAAACCCATAAAAAAAACAGTAAATTGATCTAATGATTAGAATCTAGGTATGAACTTTAAATTTAGCAAAAATGTAATTCTTGCAATTAATCCAAATCGCCCCCATGTGGAGGATGATAGGACAACAGTTTTAGATCTTGAAGCAAAAAAAGTTGAACCACCTCCTCTGTATAAAGTGGTATTGTTGAATGATGATTTCACACCAATGGAATTTGTTGTGATGGTTATTCAGGAATTTTTTCACAAAGATCAGGAAACTGCGACGAGAATTATGTTACAAGTACATATAGAAGGAAAAGGCGTATGTGGTGTTTACACACATGACGTAGCAGCAACAAAAGTAGCGCAAGTTTTAGAAATTTCCCGTAAATCGGGCCACCCTTTGCAATGCATGATGGAGGAAGTATGATTGCCCAAGAACTTGAAGTCAGTCTACATATGGCTTTTGTGGATGCGCGAGCGGCGCGTCATGAGTTCATTACGGTAGAGCATTTATTAAGTGCATTATTAGACAATGCGACTGCTGTTGAGGTATTAAAAGCTTGTGCAGTTAATATTGCAGACCTAAGGGCTCAATTAAAGAATTTTATTAACGACAATACACCTATCGTGCCTGGTACTGAAGAGGTTGATACTCAGCCAACCCTTGGATTTCAGCGAGTGATTCAACGTGCAATTATGCATGTCCAATCTACATCGAGTGGCAAAAAAGAAGTGACTGGCGCTAATGTTTTAGTAGCAATTTTCGGTGAGAAGGATTCTCACGCAGTTTATTATCTCCAACAGCAGGGAGTTACGCGTTTAGATGTTGTTAACTTTATTAGCCACGGAATTAGGAAAGATAAAGCAGAGGCAACTAAGCCGGAATCAACGAATTCTGAGAGTGAAGATGTCGGCGGTAATGGTAAAGATAGTCCATTAGAGCAATATACTCAAAACTTAAATTTATTAGCACGACAAGGAAAAATAGACCCATTAATCGGTCGTGAGCATGAAGTTGAAAGAGTTATTCAAGTTTTATGCCGTCGTAGGAAGAATAATCCTCTATTAGTGGGTGAAGCTGGTGTTGGTAAAACTGCTATTGCAGAGGGTTTAGCTTGGAGAATTACTCAAAATGAAGTTCCAGAAATCCTAAAAGATGCAATTGTTTACTCATTAGATATGGGAGCACTTTTAGCAGGAACTAAGTATCGTGGTGATTTTGAACAAAGACTCAAAGCAGTATTGAAGTCGCTCAAAGATAATGTTCACGCTATATTATTTATTGACGAAATTCATACTCTAATTGGTGCTGGTGCAGCTTCGGGCGGCACGTTAGATGCAAGTAATTTACTTAAGCCTGCATTATCAAGTGGGCAGTTAAAGTGTATTGGCGCGACTACCTTTACTGAGTATCGTGGAATTTTTGAAAAAGATGCCGCCTTGTCCAGAAGATTTCAAAAAATCGATGTATTGGAACCTTCCGTTGACCAGACTGTTCAAATATTAAGGGGCCTTAAATCACGTTTCGAAGAGCACCATGGGGTCAAGTACTCTCAGAGTGCTTTAAGTGCAGCAGCAGAGCTTTCTTCTCGTTACATTAATGATCGTCAATTACCTGATAAGGCGATTGATGTCATTGATGAGGCAGGTGCTGCACAGCGCATTTTGCCTAAATCTAAGCAGAAAAAAACAATTGGACGTTTAGAGATCGAAGACATAGTTTCCAAAATTGCACGTATTCCGGCTCAATCAGTTAGTGTCGATGATCGTAGCAAATTACAAACTCTTGATCGTGATCTGAAAAGTGTTGTTTTCGGACAGGATCCAGCAATCGAAGCTTTGGCCTCTGCAATTAAGATGGCTAGAGCAGGTTTGGGTAAGGTCGATAAGCCAATCGGATCATTTTTGTTCTCAGGCCCAACTGGCGTTGGTAAAACTGAAGTTGCTAAGCAATTGGCATTCATCATGGGTGTAGAGTTATTGCGCTTTGATATGTCTGAATACATGGAGCGTCATGCCGTTAGTCGCCTAATCGGAGCCCCTCCAGGTTATGTTGGTTTTGACCAGGGTGGACTCTTAACTGAGGCTGTTAATAAGAAGCCACATTGTGTTTTATTGTTGGATGAGATTGAAAAAGCCCATCCTGATATTTTCAACATCTTGCTTCAGGTCATGGATCATGGCACTTTAACGGACAACAATGGTCGCAAGGCTGACTTTAGGAATGTCATTATTATCATGACCACGAATGCTGGTGCTGAGACAATGAATAAAGCTACGATTGGATTTACAAATCCACGTGAGTCTGGTGATGAGATGGCTGACATTAAGAAAATGTTTACCCCTGAGTTTAGAAACAGGCTCGATGCTATTGTTTCATTCAAATCACTTGATGAATCTATTATCCTTAGAGTCGTTGATAAGTTCCTTATGCAGCTTGAAGAACAGCTTCATGAAAAGAAAGTGGATGCGACTTTCACAACTGGTTTACGTGCATATTTGGCCAAAAAAGGCTTTGATCCTTTGATGGGTGCAAGACCAATGCAAAGATTAATTCAGGATACTGTTCGTAAAGCGCTAGCTGATGAATTACTTTTTGGACGACTTGTAAATGGTGGTTCAGTGATTGTTGATGTTGATTCTGAAGATCAGGTCATACTAGAAATACACTCCGCCGCTGTTAAAGGTAAAGCTGCGTCGACTGAGACGTCAGAGGAAATATAAAAAGAGCCTCGAAATTTCGAGGCTCTTTTTTCAGACATTTACTTCGTGAAGTTTGGATGCAACTTCTTGATCTAGTAATTTCGCATTTTCTAAAGCAGCTTCTTCAGAGAGAAGACCACCTTCCCATTTAGCAACAACTGCTGATGCAATGGAATTTCCAACAGCATTTGTTGCAGATCTTCCCATATCTAAGAAAGTATCAACGCCTAAAATCATCAATAGCCCTGCTTCAGGAATATTAAATTGATTTAAAGTAGCAGCAATTACGACCAAAGATGCACGGGGAACACCTGCCATACCTTTTGAGGTCAGCATCAAAATCAGGAGCATCGTAATTTGAGTACCTGCAGAAAGATGAATATCGTATGCTTGTGCGATAAAAAGAGTTGCAAAGGTACAGTACATCATTGACCCATCTAGATTAAACGAATATCCAAGTGGCATGACAAAACTTGATATTTTTCTTTGAACGCCAAATCTATCAAGAGCATCCAAGATCTTTGGGTATGCCGCTTCAGAACTAGCAGTTGCAAAGGAAATTAAAAAAGCTTCCTTAATATAGATTAAGAGACTTTTAATGCGTTTACCTAGGAATAGGTACCCTGCAAAAACAAGTAAGCACCACAAGGTGAAAAGTGCAATGTAGAAATCAATCATAAATACTGCAAATTTTGCTAGTATCCCTAGACCATTAATCGCGACCGTTGAGGCCATCGCAGCAAAAACGGCTACTGGTGCAAATTTCATGACATAGCTAGTAATTTTTAGCATGACATGTGAAAGCTCATCGATGCTGTGGAGAAGATATTTTGTTTTTTCTCCAATTGAGGCCATTGCGATACCAAAAAACATAGAGAAAATTACAATTTGTAAAATTTCATTCTTAGCCATTGCATCAGCAAATGATTTTGGAATGAGATGCTTTACAAAGTCTTGTAGTGTGAATTCACTTGTTGCAAGGTTTGCACTTAAATGCGCATCTGGCAGGGGTAAATTTAAGCTTGAACCAGGATGTAATAGGTTGGCAAATATCAATCCTAAAACAAGAGAAATGAGTGAGGCACTTAAGAACCAAGCCAATGATTTAAAAAATATTCTACCAACGGATGACGCATCACCCATATGAGCAATACCTACCACTAAAGTGGAGAACACTAAAGGGGCAATAATCATTTTGATTAGCGTTAAAAAAACATCTGATAGGAGAGAAAAATAGGATGAAATTTCTTTGATAAGTTTGGGGTCAGTTACTAGATTATTGATGAGCGCCCCAACAGTAATACCTACTACCATACAGATAAGAATCAAAACTGTTTGTGGAATTTTTTTCATCACTGTCTCCAATAGTAATTTTTTAATTAAAGTGACTATACACTTTGAATATGTCTATCTTGTTTAAGACTTTCCAGTGCTACCAAAGCCGCCTTCTCCACGGCTAGATGAATCGAATTCATCCACAATTGACCATTCAATTTGCAATACTGGAACTATCACCAATTGCGCAAGACGCTCCATAGGTTCCAATTTAAAGCTGCTCGAGCCTCGATTCCAAGTACTTACCATGAGTTGACCTTGGTAATCAGAATCGATGAGTCCTACTAGATTACCTAAAACGATACCATGCTTGTGCCCCAAACCTGAACGCGGAAGAATCATTGCACAATATTGGGGATCGTTGATATAAATAGCTATACCTGTTGGAACTAAAACAGTTTGTCCAGGAGCAATATCAATGGCTTGGTCTAAACAAGCCCTAAGATCTAGTCCAGCACTGCCTGAAGTGGCATATTGAGGTAATTGAGAACGCATACGTTCATCGATAATTTTTACTTGTAATTTTTGCATAGTAATAGATTTATTTAGTGAGTCTTTTTGCAACTTCTTGAACGATGTTGCGAGCTAAGGAAAGTTTGTCTGAAGGCCCCATAGATACTGAAGAATTTTCATCAATCAATGTTACTTGATTAGAGTCTTCTCCAAAAGTGTTCGGACCATGATTTGCGATTAAAAGGGGAATATTTTTTGATCGAAGTTTTTTTTGCCCGAATTCTAAAATATTTTCAGTCTCTGCAGCAAATCCAACACAATAAGTAGACTGTTTAAAGTTGCTCGCAAAATCAGACAAAATATCTGGATTTTGAATTAATTTTAAATTTGGAGAGTCGGAACTATTTTGTTTTTTTATTTTATGCTCAGCAACTTCATCCATGCGCCAATCTGCAACTGCAGCCACACTAAAAAATAAATCACAGTCTTGTTGAGACATCACCACGCTATGCATTTCGTGAGCGCTTGTGACATTTGTTCGTTGAATTTGTCCGAGGTAGTGAAGAGGGGTATCCAGGTGAACAGGGCCAGCCACAAGGTGGACTCTAGCACCCGCTTCTAAAGCCGCTCTAGCAATAGCAAAGCCCATTTTGCCAGAACTACGGTTCGTCAAACCTCTAACAGGATCAATTGCCTCATAGGTTGGACCTGCAGTAATAAGCACTTTTTTACCAGCTAATACTTTTGGTTGAAAAAAAGCAATGAGGGCATCACATATTTCTGAAGGCTCAAGCATTCTTCCCATACCGACCTCACCACAAGCTTGTTCTCCACTTGCTGGTCCAAGAAAAGTAACTTGATCCGCTTTTAGTCTTTGAACAGTTCTTTGTGTCGCTACATGCTCCCACATTTGTCTATTCATTGCGGGAGATACTAATAAAGGGCAATCAATTAGTTGCCCATTTCTTTCATGGCCTTTAGCAAGACATAAGCTACTTAATAAATCATTAGCAATACCTAGTGATAATTTTGCTAAAAAATCTGCACTCGCGGGAGCAATTAAAATTGCATCTGCATCTCTTGTGAGTTCAATGTGTGGCATCCCATTATTGATTCTAGAATCCCATTGACTTATAAAGACTGGCTGCCCAGAAACCGCTTGAAGGGTTTTTTCAGTTACAAAATGGGTTGCTGCCTCGGTCATTACAACTTGAACCTGTGCCCCCTGTTTAGAAAGCGCTCTTACAAGTTCTGGGGTCTTATAGGCCGCAATACCACCTGTCACACCCAAAAGAATTTTTTTATTGGTGAGAGACATCATTAGGTAATCCCCTTTTAAATTAACGACGCTTTACAACACGCACTAGCTCATCAATAATCAAAAGACATGTTCCAATTGTGATAGCACTATCGGCAACGTTGAATGCAGGCCAGTGATAGCTTAAATAATACACATCGATAAAATCTACCACTGCTCCATGTGTAAATCTATCAATCAGATTGCCTAAAGCACCACCTAAAATCAAAGAAATTGAAAAGCAAAATATTCTCTGATTAGCATGACGCCTTAAAAGCCAAAGCATTATGACTGCAGCAAAAATTCCTATGCCAATAAATAACCATTTTTGCCAGCCAGAGCCATTTGCTAGAAATGAAAATGCAGCGCCTGGGTTGTACACTAAGACCCAATTTATGAAAGAATTTATTTTTCGTGAGCCATGCTCAGCGATTTGGCTTAATGTGACAAATTTAGTTAACTGATCTGCAATGATGATTAGTAAAGTAATACTCAGCCATAAAATGAAATTTCCAGAGGATTTGTTAGAAAAATTGGATCTACTTTTAGCCACAAAATCTCCTTCTTTTAGGCGAATGAACGTGATTCACCAGCACCATGTAAATTACTATCGCATCTTGCGCATAAATCTAAATGTGAGCTTATTGTGCCAACTTCTGCTGTGTAGTGCCAGCATCGTGAACATTTTAAGAAATTAGAAGATCGCACAGCAACCTGAAGTGGTAATTCACTATTGATTGGGTTTACTTCGGCATTAGACGTAATAAGTACAAACTTTAATTCCGACCCTATGCTTGATAGAGTTTTTAAATATTCTTCATTAGCTTGAATTGTTATTTCAGCTTGTAAAGACGATCCAATGCGTCCAGCTTCACGTTCAATTTCTATGGCCTTTGTAACATCTTGACGAATCTTTCTGATTTCGAGCCATTTATTTAGTAGTGAACTACTATTTTGAACTGGAGGAATTGCTTGAAATTCAGAAGTAAAAATAGTTTGTTTGTGATCTGTACCGTGAGAGAAAATCTTCCATGCCTCTTCAGCTGTAAAGGATAAAAAAGGAGCCATCCATTGGAGCATAGAGTTAGTGATTACATGTAAAACGTACTGAGCACTTCTACGAGAATGTGATTTTGGGCCATTCGTATAAAGTCTATCTTTCAAAATGTCTAAATAAAAACCACCAAGATCTTCGGTACAGAACGACATTATTTTGGAAACCGCGGTATGAAACTCATAGCGATCATACAAACTCAGAATTTCATTCTGAAGTTCTGAAGTGAGGGCTAACATATACTGATCGATCTCTAAAAGACTATCTACATTAACTGCATCGATAGAATGATCATAATCACTCAGATTAGCTAAAAGAAAACGCAATGTGTTTCTGATTCTTCGATAGGACTCAACGACTCTTTTCAAAATCTCATCTGAAATAGTCATTTCACCAGAGTAGTCGGTTGATGCAGTCCAAAGACGGATGATTTCTGCACCCATTTTGTCAGCTACTTCTTGAGGGGCTATGACGTTTCCTAGGGATTTACTCATTTTTCTACCGTTTCCATCAACGGTAAATCCGTGTGTAAGAAGACCTTTGTAAGGAGGAACTCCATCTAACATTACCCCGGTTAGTAGGGATGAGTGGAACCATCCGCGGTGTTGATCTGAGCCCTCAAGGTATAGATCTGCCCATCTTGTATCGTTTGTTTGAAGTTCTTTCTTATGAGAACCACGAATTACGTGCCAGTGGGTAGTCCCTGAGTCAAACCAAACATCAAGAGTGTCTTTATTTTTCTCATATTGTTCTGCATCAGAACCCAAAAATGACTGAATGTCTAAAGTTTGCCAGGCCTCAATCCCTTTTTCCTCAATCAACTGAGCAATTTTTTCCATATGCTCTTGGGTATTGGGGTGAAGCTCACCAGTTTCTCGGTGAACAAAAAACGCCATAGGAACTCCCCATTGCCTTTGCCTAGAAAGTGTCCAATCCGGCCTATTAGCAATCATTCCTCGAAGACGTTGCTTACCCCAAGCAGGATAGAAATGCGTTGTTTCTATCCCCTCTAAAGCCATTTCACGCACACTCTTTGATAGTCCTGCGGGTTTAGCGTCCATGCTCGCAAACCATTGTGAGGTCGCACGATACACAATTGGAGTTTTATGACGCCAACAATGCATATAAGAGTGATTAAATTCTATTGATTTGAGAAGTGAACCTGCATCCGCCAAAGCTTTTACGATGAGTGGATTTGCTTTCCAAATAAATTGACCGCCAAAGAGTGGAAGACTTTCAGCGTACACACCGTTACTCATTACAGGGCTTAATATTTCAGAGTCTTTTAAGCCATTTGCTTTACATGACTTATAGTCTTCCTCACCATAAGCTGGAGCACTGTGAACAATGCCTGTTCCGCTATCAAGAGTTACATATTGAGCGCAATAAACTGGCGCAGTTCTTTGGTAGCCTGAATCTAATGAAGCCAAGGGATGTTCAAATGCAAAATGTTCTAGATCTTTGCCTAAACATTGACCAATAATTGTGCCTTCAAGTCCATAAGAAGTTAAACATGCCTCAACCCTTTCTTTTGCAAGAATTAATAGTTGAGAGCCAACGTCGACTAGAGCGTATTCAAATTCTGGATGTACATTTAGCGCTTGATTAGACGGAATAGTCCAAGGAGTTGTCGTCCAAATGACAATCCTACAATCTTTTTCAGGTAAATTTTTAAGCCCAAATACAGCGGCCATTTTTGATTTTTGCTCATTGGGCAACTTAAAGCCAACGTCAATTGCTGGATCTTTCTTGTCTTGATATTCAACTTCAGCCTCAGCGAGAGCAGATCCACAATCAAAACACCAATTTACAGGTTTTAGACCACGAAATACGAATCCTTTTTGCATCATTTTCGCAAGAGCTCTGAGTTCATTAGCTTCGTTGCTAAAGTTCATTGTCAAATAAGGATTTTTCCAATCACCTAAAACACCTAAGCGTTGAAAGTCTTTCTTTTGTTGTTCAATTTGCGTTTGCGCATAAGCGCGCGCCTTTTCTTGAACTTCTGCGGTACTTATTTTTTTACCGTATTTTTTCTCGATTTGAATTTCAATGGGCATTCCATGGCAGTCCCAACCAGGGACGTATACAGCATCAAAGCCCATAAGAGTTTTACTCTTAACAATCATATCTTTGAGGATTTTGTTTACAGCATGACCTATATGAATGTTCCCATTGGCATATGGAGGACCATCATGCAAAATAAACTTTGTCTTTCCAGCGCGGTTTGTTCGGATTACTTCATAAATGTTTTTTTCTTGCCAATCTTGAACCCATTGAGGTTCTCTTTTGGGTAAATCTCCCCTCATGGGAAATGGTGTGTCTAGTAAATTTACTGGATATTGATTTTCAGACATAATTAACTTTTAAAGTAGTTCCTTGCTGCGTTAGCATCAGCTTCTATTGCTTTTTGTAAAGAGGCCAAATCAGAGTATTTTGCCTCATCTCTGAGTTTTTTCAAAAATTCCACACGAATAACTTTGCCATAGACCTCTTTATTAAAATCAAAAAGGTGAGTTTCTAGTAAAACTCTGCCCATATCCTCTACTGTGGGCCTAAAACCCAAACTAGCTACACCCGGAAGGGGTTTTTCATCAAGACCATGTACTTGTACAACAAAAATTCCTGTCATTGCAGGTGGTCTTTGGTGAAGACTATTAGTTATAGCCACGTTTAAAGTTGGGAATCCCAAATTACGGCCAAGTTTTCTACCATGAATTACATGCCCTGAAATCATATAAGGTCTGCCTAATAGCTTTTGCGCTATATCGAGTTCGCCATTTTTTAAAGCACTTCGTAAAGCTGTGCTAGAAATTCTTTCAGATTTTGAATCAGTTATTGTAGAAATTGTTTCTACAGTGAAGCCATATTCTTTACCCGCATTCTCTAATGTGATTATGTTTCCAGCTCTTTTAGATCCATAGTGAAAATCATCACCAATTACAATATGTTTTGTGTTTAAACCCTGCACGAGAATATCTCGGACAAATTCATCAGGAGTTTTTTTAGCAAAATTGGCGTTGAAATGTTCTACGACAACCAAGTCAATCCCAGTTTTTTTGAGAGCCTCTAATTTGTCGCGAAGATTTAGGATTCTTGTGGGTGCATTTTGAGGACTGAAAAATTCCTTAGGGTGGGGCTCAAAAGTTAGTAAACAAGTTTGTAAATCATGTTTTTTTGCATGAGATTGCAAATTTGCAAGCAACGCCTTATGCCCCAGGTGCACACCATCAAAATTTCCGATAGTTAAAGCGCACGGGGTACGAGGTAAAGAGGGAGGGATTCCGCGTTTTACTTTCACAACAATTTATCAATTATATTAGTGAAGATGAAAAAAATTGTGATTCTTATTTCCGGACGTGGTTCAAATCTTGAATCTATTCTCCTGAACCAGCGTTTAAAGGCATGGCCAGCGCAGGTTGTACAGGTTATTTCTAATCGCCCAGATGCTCTTGGTATAGAGGTAGCGAAAAAATTTGGAGTCCCAGTAACAGTTCTTGACCAAGGTTTGTTTGAAAATAGAGAATTGTTTGATGAAGCAATCTTACAAAAAACCATGAGTTTTGAGCCGGATTTAGTCGTTTTGGCTGGGTATATGAGAATCCTATCAAAGGACTTTGTGGCTGCTTTTCAAGGTAAATTAATCAATATTCACCCTTCGCTATTACCAAGTTTTCCAGGTTTAAAAACGCATAGTAGAGCAATCCAAACTGGAGTTAAATGGCATGGAGCTACAGTTCATTTTGTTACAGAAGATTTGGATGTTGGTCCAATTATTATTCAGGGGATAGTACCTGTTCTTCCTTCAGATTCAGAAACAAATCTTGCCAAGAGAGTATTTCAAGTTGAGCACATTATTTATCCGAAAGCGATTGAATGGTTTATTTTGGGACGTATCACCTTGGATCAAGGAAGTGTTAGAGTAGAGCCTTCCGAAGAGCAATCCTATATTTTGCCGATGAATCCTTAAAGATCTTATAGAGCCCATTATGAATTTAAAAAGAAATCCAACTCAAAAAGCACCTCAAAGGACTTCAGGTCAAAATAAAATGCCTTATAACCCTGCAATTGCTAAGGCTAAGGCTTTACCGATACATGTAGAACACTTGATTAGACTTTTGCCTGAAATATTAAAATTTGATAGTCCTTCTGACATGGTGGTCAGTAAGTACTTCAAAGAAAATAGCCAGCTCGGTAATAGAGACAGGGCTTTAATTGCTGAGTCAACCTTTTCGGTATTGCGTCATAAGTTGGAGTTGTTGCAATATGCCCAGAGTGGTCAAGGTGCACTTTATAGAAGAATTGCACTCTTAGGACTTATGATCTCTTTATCCGAGGGCGGACTTGGCACGAGCGATAAGTTACAAAGCGCACTGTCCGACTTGGCCTTTGTCGCACATCCTGGTGAAATAGAGTGGCTACAACGATTTGTTAATTATCCAAGAGATAGCCTAACTCCTGAAGTAAGATTTAACCTACCTGATTGGCTATGGGGTGAGTTGGGCCAGCAAGTTGGAGAAGTTACTAGAGAAAATCTAGCACAAGCTCTTCTTAAGCCCGCTCCTCTTGATTGTAGGACTAATACTTTAAAAGCCAAAAGAGAAGATTTATTAGAAGAGTTGAATCAACTTGGCGGACGATATCACGCAACTGCAACACCATTTTCTGAACTTGGCTTGAGGCTAAGTGGAAAGCCTGCTTTACAGAATTTGCAAAGTTTCAAAGATGGAAAGTTTGAAGTTCAAGATGAAGGCAGTCAATTATTAAGCATGCTATTAAATCCTAAGAGGGGTGAAATGGTTGTTGATTTTTGCGCTGGAGCTGGGGGAAAAACACTTGCCATGGGGGCCTTGATGAAATCTATGGGGCGCCTATATGCTTTTGATATCTCTGCAAGGCGTTTAGCTAAATTAAAGCCGAGAGTTGCTAAGAGTGGACTTTCCAACATACACCCTGTTTGGATTGATAGTGAAAATGATGCAAAAGTTAAAAGGTTAGCGGGTAAGATTGATCGAGTATTAGTGGACGCGCCTTGCAGTGGACTAGGAACTCTTAGAAGAAATCCAGATTTGAAATGGCGTCAAACTCCTCAAGCTATTGAGGAACTTCAGTCAAAACAGTTTTCAATTCTTGTAGCTGCTTCTAAATTACTCAAACCAGGGGGAAGGCTTGTTTATGCTACTTGTAGTATTTTGGAGCAAGAAAACCAAGTCATTATTTTGGAGTTCTTAAAACAATTCCCACAATTTCAGTTACTTGACCCTAAAGAAGCATTGGGAGGTGCATTTCCTAGCTTAAACGAAATACCTGTTGGGGCTAGCATTGATAATTCTTGGTGGCAATTATGGCCACACATTCACGAAACTGATGGCTTTTTTGCTGCAATACTAGAGAAGAGAGCAACTGAAATACCAGCCTAATTATCTTAATTCTAAGCTTTCATGAGCCTATAAGAGGTAAAATGAAACTATTAGACTAAATAGGAAGAGTTAATTTTGGAAGCAATAACAAGTATTTTCCCTTCTTGGTTCACAGGATGGGTTGCAAATGGTGTACTGGGATGGTCATTCTGGGGTTTGGTAGCTTATGTATTAATCATGACCCATATCACAATCGCAAGCGTAACTATTTACTTACACCGTTATCAGGCTCATAGATCTTTAGATCTTCATCCTATTCCGGCTCATTTTTTTCGATTCTGGCTATGGATTACCACTGGAATGGTAACCAAAGAGTGGGCTGCTATTCACCGAAAACATCACGCTAAATGCGAAACAGAAATTGACCCGCATAGCCCTCAAGTTTTGGGAATCCATACTGTTTTATGGAGAGGGGCTGACTTATATAAGCTCGAAGTAAATAATCAAGAAACAATGCAAAAGTATGGGCATGGCACTCCTGATGATTGGATTGAGCATAATGTTTATTCGAAATATCGTTGGCAGGGTGTGGCGCTAATGATGATTGTTAACTTAATTCTTTTTGGTGCAATCGGCGGATTTATTTGGGCTATTCAAATGATGTGGATACCTATTACTGCCGCAGGAATTATAAATGGCATAGGTCACTTCTGGGGATATAGGAATTATGATTGTGAAGATGCTTCTCGAAACATCATTCCTTTGGGTATGATTATAGGTGGTGAAGAGTTACACAATAATCATCACACTTTTGCTACAAGTGCCAAGTTATCAAGTCGTTGGTATGAATTAGATATTGGGTGGGTTTATATATGCTTATTACAAAGCATAGGTTTAGCTCAAGTTAAAAAGACTATCCCAAAAGTGCGTGTTAATAAAACCCAAACAATCAACGAGGATTTGGTTCGTGCGGTGATAAAGCATCGTTATGAGATTATTGCTCAATATAGCAGAACTCTACAACTTGCCTTCAAGGAAGAGGTAAAGGGTATGAGAATATTAGCGAAAGAATTTGCTGATAATCACCATTGGTTATGTAAAGATGAAAATAAGTTAAGTCTCTCTCAAAGGCATCGCTTAGAGAGTTTAATGTTGACCAATGAAAGAATGAAGCATTTAATAGAAATGCGTCGTGAGTTAACTCAAATTTGGGCTAGATCTACTTCAACTAGAGAGCAGCTACTAGAGCAGTTAAGCACTTGGTTTAGTAAAGCAGAAGGTAGCAATCACAACTTATTGCAATTGTTTTCTCAACGCCTTAAAACTTTCGCTTAATACAAAGTAATTATTAACAATAAAAAAAACCGCTGTTAAAGCGGTTTTTTTTAAGAACTTAAGGTATTACTTAATCTTAGTTTCTTTGTAAGAAACGTGTTTACGAGCCTTAGGATCAAATTTCATGATCTCCATTTTTTCTGGAGTGGTTCTTTTATTTTTAGTTGTTGTATAAAAGTGTCCAGTACCAGCAGTTGACTCTAACTTGATTTTTTCGCGTCCGCCCTTTGCCATGATGGGTTCCTTATATTAAATTTCACCACGGGCACGGATGTCAGCGAGAACTGAATCAATACCATTTTTATCAATGAGACGAAGACCGGCATTAGTAAGACGTAAGCTTACCCAACGATTTTCTGACTCTACCCAAAAACGACGATTTTGCAAATTAGGCAAAAAACGACGCTTAGTTTTATTGTTTGCATGGGAAACATTATTACCGACCATCGGCTTTTTCCCGGTGACTTGGCATACCTTAGCCATGACACACTCCTTCATAATTTTTACTAAAGAATGTGATTATATCATTTAGTAATTGAAGTTGCCAATACATAATCTTCAAAATTATTGAAGTATTTGCATTATTTAGATTTAATGTCCCCAGCGTCTAAAAATGAGTAAAAACCATTTTGGGTAACGATTAAATGATCTAACAAATTGATTTCTATGGATTTTAATATGGTTTTTAGCTGAATTGTTAAATCGAGATCTGCTTGACTCGGAAAAGCTAGGCCATTTGGGTGATTGTGCGCAAGAATCAATGCATAAGAATTCCTTTTTAAAGCTTCTTTAACTAATTCGCGAGGATAAATATATGTCTGGTGAGCGTCCCCTCGAAAGAGAGTTTTAAATTCGATTAAATAACCTAAAGAATCTAAAAAAAAGCATGCAAAAACTTCATGATCCAATGACCCTATACAAGACTGAAGAAATTGTCTTGTCATAGCTTGAGACTTAAGAATTGGTTTATTTTTTAATTGTTCGAGACTTGCTCTTTTCACTATTTCTTGGGCGGCTTGGATTTGAGTCCACTTTGACAATCCTAATCCAGGTACCTTATTAAAATCATCTAGTGAGCTTGTTAATAGGCCCTTGAATCCTTCAAATTGCTCTAAAATATCACTTGATAATTCAATGACATTTCTAGTTTTATTGCCTGTTCGAATAAAAAGAGCAAGTAATTCAGCGTTACTTAATGACTGAATTCCAGATTCAAGTACTCTTTCTCTGGGGCGCATTTCGGGAGGCCAATTTTTTATAGATTTACGAGATGACGGCGCCATCGCTACAATAGGAACATTATGGAAAATATTGTAAAAAACGATTCTTTTTTGACCTTGCACTATCGCTTGAGTTTCAAGGATGGCGCTGACATTGCTAACACTTTTACTGATAAGCCTGCTACTGTTTTGATAGGCGGTGGTCAGTTTGCGCCAGGCTTGGAAAAAGCATTGGTAGGCATGTTGAATGGTGAACATAAAACATTTGAACTCTCTCCGGAAGATGGTTTTGGGGTTCGTAATCCAGACCTTGTTCAAAAAATCTCTTTGCAAACTTTGCATCAAAACAGTAATCCTGAGGAGGATTACACAGTTGGCGATATGGTTGAGTTTGATGCACCTCATGGAGGGAAGTACGCTGGCACCCTTCAAAGCATTGATGATACTGGCGCCTGGTTCGATTTCAATCACCCTTTGGCCGGCAAAGAAATGATTTTTGAGGTCAAGATTATTTCTGTACTGTAGAAATTTTAAGGATGTTAAATGAGCATAGATAAAAACATCGATAGCCAAATTCTGTTGGCTCAACCAAGGGGCTTTTGCGCTGGTGTTGATAGAGCAATTTCTATAGTTAATCAAGCTCTTGAACAATTTGGAGCACCAATCTATGTCCGTCATGAAATTGTTCACAACAAATATGTTGTAGATGATTTGAGGTCTAGGGGCGCAATTTTTATAGACGATTTGGAAAAAGTGCCCAAGGGTGCAACTTTGGTCTTTAGTGCTCATGGAGTACCTCCAAAAGTCAAAGAGGAAGCTCAATCTAGAGGCTTTAGGGTTTTTGATGCGACTTGCCCCTTGGTGACAAAGGTGCATGTTGAGGTTGTGAAAATGTATCGAGACGGTTATTTCATTGTCATGATTGGCCATAAAGGGCATCCAGAGGTTGAGGGTACGATGGGTCAGGTTGAGGATCGAATTAGCCTTGTTCAAAAAGTTGAAGATGTTCATTTCTTAGATATTCCTGAAAATGTTCCAATTGCTTATGTAACGCAAACTACTCTTTCGATTGATGAAACAGCTGATATAGTTACAGCGCTTAAAAATAAATACCCCCAAATTGCGCAACCTAAAAAGCAGGATATTTGTTATGCCACACAAAATAGACAAGATGCCGTTAAGCTTATGGCGCCTCAAGTACAACTTGTTATTGTCGTGGGAAGTCCTAATAGCTCTAACTCCAATCGCTTATGGGAATTAGCTGAAAAATTAGGCGTAAAGGCTTACATGGTTGATCACCCTTCTCAATTAAAAGCTGAATGGTTTATTGGTATAAGTAAAGTTGGATTAACTGCTGGAGCGTCTGCACCAGAGGTTTTGGCTCAATCTATTATTCAAAAAATCAAAGAATTTGGCCCTAGAAGTGTTCGGTCTTTAGATGGGGTGACTGAAAACACAATTTTTCATTTACCCAAGGGCTTAAATTCAAAGACAATCAGTAAAATCTGAATTAAAGTAATTAGTGTTTATTCGATAAATGGATATTAGGGAGAAAATGAATGTCCGCATCATTAAAAGTAAAGATGTTTCAATGTTCAGCTTTAGTTTTAGCAGCGATGCTAGTTGTATCATGTGGAAAAAAAGAGACTGCAGAAAAAAGCTCTGATTCAGTTGTTATCAAAATTGGTAACGTTGCCCCATTAACAGGCCCAAATGCTCACCTTGGTAAAGACAATGAAAATGGCGCTAGACTTGCCGTTGAGGAAGTCAATGCTCAAGGGCTCGTCATTAATGGTAAAAAAGTAACCCTAGAGTTTGTTGGAGAAGATGATGCATCTGATCCTAAACAAGGTACGCAAGTAGCCCAGAAATTAGTTGATCAAAAGGTTGTTGCAGTTGTCGGGCATTTAAATTCAGGCGTATCTATTCCCGCATCTAAAATATATAGTGAAGCAGGTATTGCACAAATATCCCCATCTTCAACTAATCCTGAATATACCAACCAAGGTTTCAAGACTACATATCGTTTAGTTGGAACAGATGCTCAACAAGGTCCAGTTTTAGCCAAATATACTTTAGAAAAATTAAAAGCTAAAAATATTGCCATTGTTGATGATTCAACTCAATACGGAAAAGGCTTAGCTGATGAATTTGAAAAAACAATTTTAGCTAGTGGTTCAAAAGTAGTTATTCATGAAGCTACGAATGACAAAGCTACAGACTTTAAAGCGATATTAACTAATATCAAGTCCAAGAAGCCTGATGTAATTTTGTACGGTGGAATGGATGCAACTGGTGGGCCATTTGCTAAACAAGCAAAAGAATTAGGCATTACTGCGAAAATTATTGGTGGTGATGGCATTTGTAGTCCTACTTTAGCGCAACTTGCGGGTGATGCTGCTGAAAATGTTATTTGTTCAACAGTTGGTGTGCCAAAAGAAAGTTTAGCGAACGGAGAAGCATTTATTAAGAAATACGAAGAGCGTTTTAAGTCACAAGTAGAGATCTATTCGCCAATGGCATATGATGCAGTTATGGTCATTGTTGATGCTATGAAGCGTTCAAACTCTACAGAAGCTTCTGCGATTTTAGGAGCTCTACCTACTACTGACTTTAACGGCTTGTCTGGCCATATTACTTTTGATGCTAAAGGCGACCTTAAAGAGAGTGTTATTACCTTAAATCAATATAAAGACGGTAAAGTCGTTACGCTTGAAGTTGTTAAGCAATAATATAACCACAGAACGGTAGCTAACCCTACCGTTTTTTTATGGATATATTGATACAACAAATTCTTAATGGACTAGTGCTAGGAAGTATCTATGCATTAATAGCTCTGGGCTACACGATGGTTTATGGAGTGCTGGGCATTATTAATTTTGCCCATGGTGAAGTATTAATGCTTGGTGCGTTAATCTCTTTTTCGACTATCCATTTTCTACAATATTTTTTTCCTCAGCTTCCTGTAGTTTTTCAAATTATTATTGTTTTAAGTGTTGCAGTAATTTCTTGCGCATTAATTAGTTACTCTATTGAAAAACTGGCATATAGACCTTTGAGGTTTGCACCAAGGTTAGCTCCCTTAATTTCAGCAATTGGAGTTTCTATTCTGTTGCAAACAATCGCAATGATGATTTGGGGACGAACACCTCTTCGGTTTCCACAATTGTTACCAAGTCAAATGTTACATGTTGCAAATACCTCTGCAACTATCACTATCAAAGAAGTCATTATTATTGTTGTCTCATTACTTGTAATGTTAAGTTTATTAATACTTGTTAAAAAAACAAAGTTTGGTAGAGCTATACGAGCTACCGCAGAGAATCAAGCAGTGGCTGGCTTAATGGGCGTTGATACAAATAAAGTAATCTCATATACATTCATGCTTGGTGGCGGGTTAGCAGCACTAGCTGGCTTTATGATCGCTAGTAATTATGGCTCTGGTCATTTCTATATGGGTTTTATTCCGGGCCTCAAAGCATTTACTGCAGCGGTTCTAGGGGGAATAGGAAATATTCCTGGTGCCATGTTGGGGGGACTTCTTTTAGGAATTATTGAATCTTTAGGCTCTGGCTATATTAGTGAATTGACAGGTGGTGTTTTTGGATCTAATTACCAAGATATTTTTGCATTTATTGTTTTGATAGCTGTTTTGATATTTAGACCTTCAGGTCTATTGGGTGAAAAACAGGGTGATAGAGCTTAATGAATCTAAAAGACAATAAAACTCTTCAGCTGATTGCTCTTGCAGTGTTTGCCGGTTTTGCCCCATGGCTTTGTATTATGTTTGGAGGTAATTATTGGGTTAGGGTAATTGATTTTGCTTTGCTATATGTTTTTTTAGCTTTAGGTTTGAATGTTGTTGTAGGTTTTGCAGGTTTATTAGATTTAGGTTACATAGCTTTCTATGCTGTTGGAGCATATTGTGCGGGGCTATTAGCATCACCTCATTTAGCCACATCTTTTTCGTATATTAAAGATGCATTCCCAATGGGGCTTCACACATCATATTTAATTATTCTTCCTCTAGCAGCATATATCGCAGCATTTTTTGGTGTCTTACTCGGCACACCAACTCTTAAATTAAGGGGTGATTATTTAGCTATTGTTACCTTAGGTTTTGGAGAAATCATTAGAATTTTTTTAAATAATCTAGACCGTCCTTTAAATCTCACTAATGGGCCTAAAGGCATTAATGGAATTGATGCTGTTCAATCATTTGGAATTTCATTTAATAAACAACTGAACATAGCAGGATTTGATGTTCCAGCCGTTGTATTGAACTATTACTTATTTTTAATTTTAGTAATTATGGTGATTATTGTTTGTGCTCGTTTACAAAATTCAAGAATAGGTAGGGCATGGGTAGCTATTCGAGAGGATGAAGTAGCAGCTCAAGCAATGGGCCTGAATACTCGTAACCTCAAACTTTTAGCGTTTGCTATTGGCGCTTCTTTTGGTGGTGTTTCTGGGGCTTTATTTGCATCCTTTCAAGGCTTTATTTCGCCGGAGTCATTTTCTCTATCTGAGTCAATTGTTATATTAGCCATGGTCGTTTTAGGCGGGATGGGGCATATACCTGGTGTAATTTTAGGCGGAGTTTTATTAGCAATCTTTCCTGAGTTTCTAAGAGCGATACTTGTACCATTACAAAACCTTATATTTGGACATGTTGTGGTTGATGCAGAAATTATTCGTCAATTTTTGTATGGATGTGCATTGATTCTTGTTATTCGATTTCGTCCCAACGGACTCTGGCCTCAAGTGAGAGTAGCAAAATGAACTTGATAGAGATTACAGGGGTCAATAAATTTTTTGGAGGCTTACAGGCATTAAAAGATGCTCATATCAAAGTAGCCCCAGGTCAAATTGTCGGATTAATCGGCCCTAATGGAGCTGGAAAGACCAGTTTTTTTAATGTGATGACAGGGTTGTATCCAGCCGATTCAGGGCAGTTTTCTTTAAACGGAAAACCATACAATCCTAGCGCTCCCAATGAAGTTTTACGAGCAGGGATAGCAAGAACTTTTCAAAATATTAGATTATTTAAAGATATGACAGTATTAGAAAATGTTATGGTTGGAAGGCATGCTAGAACAAGATCGGGAGTCCTTCAAACTATTTTAAAAACACCTTTTCAGCAGCGGGAAGAGAAATCTATTCTTGAATACTCCTATAGATTATTGCAGTATGTCGGTATCGAAAATCAGGCTGATCAATTAGCTAAAAATTTGTCATATGGGGCACAAAGACGGCTTGAAATTGCACGCGCGCTTGCAACCGAACCACTTTTATTAGCTTTAGATGAGCCTGCGGCTGGAATGAATCAAACCGAAAAAAATGAATTAAAAGAATTATTAAAAAAAATATGTGGTGACGGCACAACCATTTTGATGATTGAGCATGACGTACGTTTAGTGATGGGAATCTGCAGTGAAATCACAGTTCTGGATGAAGGTCGCGTTATCGCGAATGGTATACCTGAATTAGTTAGAAAAAATCCTGCAGTCATTGAGGCTTATTTGGGTCCTACACACCATGAGTAATAAAAAGATTCTTGAATTAGATAATCTTCAGATTGCCTATGGAGGAATTTTGGCCGTTAAAGGCATTAGTTTAACGGTCTATGAAGGAGAATTAGTTAGTTTAATTGGGTCTAATGGCGCTGGAAAAACAACTACATTAAAAGCTATAGCTGGTTTATTAGAACCTAAATCAGGAAAAATCCTTTTTAATGGTCAATTGAGTAATTTTGTTTCACATGAGTTGTTACGTAATGGTCTTGCATTGGTTCCAGAAGGAAGAGGAATCTTTACGAGGATGACTGTATTAGAGAATTTGATGATGGGTGCTTATTCTCGCAATGATGATTTGATTGAAGAAAATATGCAGCAAATGTTTGATTATTTTCCAAGAGTCAAAGAGCGCTCTCATCAATTAGCGGGAACTCTCTCAGGAGGCGAGCAACAGATGCTTGCTATTGCAAGGGCACTTATGTCTCGACCCAAATTATTGTTGCTTGATGAACCCACAATGGGATTATCGCCACTAATGGTAGAAAACATTTTTGAAGTCATCAGAAGAGTTTCTCAGCAAGGAACGACAATTCTTCTTGTGGAGCAAAATGCAAAGATTGCATTATCTATGTCGAGTCGTGCCTACGTCATGGAGAGCGGTGAGATAGCTATCACAGGCTCAGGCGAGGATCTTGGTCAAGACCCTCGAATTCTGGAAGCTTATTTAGGGGCTTGAGTTATTAAGTTATCAAGCATTGAGATCATTTGATCTATTTCATCCCTAGAGACATTTAGTGCTGGCATAAATCTCAGTAAATTTGGGCGAGGTGAATTAATCAATAGACCTATCGGGTTATTGGTTCTGGCATTTTCAACTAATTCAGGTCCAATATCTCTGCCCAACTTTAGGGCGCGAAGTAATCCTTCTCCTCTTTCTCCATCAAGCAGATGTTTTTCAGAAAGCTCAAGGAGTTTTTCTTTAAGATATTCACCTTTAGCTTGGACTTCTTCCATAAATCCTGGTGCTGTAAGTTGTTCAATAACACTAACACCTACAGCAGTCATTAATGGGTTGCCATTATAAGTACCACCTTGGTCACCTGGTTCAAAACAAGCAACAGCATCTGTACACAAGAGAGCAGACAGGGGAACTCCCCCTCCAATACCTTTACCTAAGGTCATAATATCTGGTTCAATATCATAAAGCTGATGTGCAAATAGTTTCCCTGTTCTGCCACAACCAGATTGAACTTCATCAACAATCAAAAGAATACCTTTATCAATTGTTAATTGACGAAGGGCCTTCATAAATTCTTTAGTAGCAGGAATAACTCCACCTTCACCTTGAACTGGTTCAAGCATTACAGCTACAGTATTCTCATTGATTAATTTTTCAACGGATGATAAGTCATTTAAGTCTGCCTTTGGAAAGCCTGGGACTTGGGGCGCATAAATCGTATCCCAACCTGGTTTACCAGATGCACTCATTGTTGCAATAGTTCTGCCGTGAAAACTATGGTCAAAAGTAATTATTTCAAAAGCTGAATTTTTGTGTAATTTACCCCACTTACGAGCAAGTTTAATTGCGCCTTCATTCGCTTCTGCTCCACTATTTGCGAAAAATACTTTATCGAAACAGCTATGCTTTGTTAGTAAATCTGCAAGCTCGATCATTGGTGAATTGTAAAAAGCCGGGCTTGGATTAATTACTTTTCTTGCTTGGGATTCAAGCGCGGCAATCATTCCAGGATTAGCGTGACCTAAGCAATTGACAGCCCATCCTTGCATAAAGTCTAGATAATGTTTGCCATTATTGTCGACTAGCCATGAGCCCTTACCAGAAACCATTTCAATTTCAGGGCGTTTTGTGATGAACATTACTGAATGTGGGTCGTGCATATTTTCCTCAGAAAGCAAGAATTTAAAAGTTTATTTTAAGCCTCAATAATGACAATTATGATTGATTTACTAAATCTGCAGCTGATGTGAATGAGTCAGCATAAAACTCATCCTCAGGAAGCTGGCATTTTGCAGTGAAGTCTTTTTGTGCAGAAGAAATAACGATTGGAGCTCCACATGCGTAAACTTGAAATTCCGACATGTTCGGAAAATCTTCCATAGCCGCATGGTGAACAAAGCCAGATCTTCCATTCCATTGATCTTCCTCTAAAGCATTTGAAATTACTGGAATGTACTTGATATGTGAGTTGTCTTTAGCCCAAGACAAGCATTTTTCGTGAAAGTATAAATCTTGAGGTCTTCTACCACCCCAATACAAATGAATAGGCCTTGTCATTTTTTCATGAAGGGAATGCTCGATTATGGCTTGGATTGGTGCAAAACCTGTTCCAGAGGCAATAAAAATCATTGGTTTTTGTGAATCTTCTCTGAGGAAAAAGCTCCCCATGGGACCTTCAAATCGTAATATATCCTTCACTTTCATTTGTGAATTTGGGTTAGCACCAAAAACATGATCAGTAAATAGTCCGCCAGGCATATGCCTAATATGAAGTTCAAGTGGACCTTCATGATGTGGAGGCGTTGCAATTGAATATGCTCTTCTAACCCCATCTTTAAGAAGGAACTCAATATATTGTCCAGCTCGAAACAGGAATTTTTCGGTTGATGGTAGTTGTAGTTTTAGAACCATGACATCAGATGCAGATTGCTCCAAAGAATTTACTCTGCAAGGGATTTTCTTGATCGGTATATCTCCAGCCTCAATTTCTCTAGCTGAAATCAGGCAGTCGCTTTGGGGGAATGAACAGCAAAGTAAAGTTACTTTTCTTTGTTTTTCTTCTTCCGTTAAAGTGGATGCATTATGAGGTCCCATTGTGACGTTACCGTCAATGACCTTTGCTTTGCAAGAGCCACATGCCCCATTTTTGCAGCCATAAGCAAGAATAATCCCAGCTTTAAGGGAAGCATCTAAAATAGTTTCATCTGATTGAACTGGAAAAGTTTTACCACTGACTTGTAGAGTAACTGAATAAGCTGTATTTGATTCCAAAACACTTCCTTTCACAAAAGGTTTACTATTTATTATGACTTTATTAACAACACCTATTTCCTCTAAACCAAGAGTTTTAATTATTGGTTGTGGCGATGTTGGAATAAGATTATTGCCTATTTTAGTCAAAACTCATAAGGTTTATGTTTTGACCACGCAAGAGTCAAAAAGATCGTTATTAAAAAGTATGGGAGCGAGCACCATTCTTGGAAATTTAGATGATTTAAAAAGCATTCAACGAATAGCTAAACTTGCACCGAGCATTATTCACCTTGCCCCTCCCAATTCAGAAGGACAAAGAGATCTTCGAACAAGGAATCTGATTAAGGTACTTTCAAAAGGTGCTATTACTCAAAAATTGATCTATGTCAGTACATCAGGTGTTTATGGGGATTGCAAAGGCGACTATGTAGATGAAACTAGGATTCTTGCACCAACCAACCCTAGAGCCCATAGAAGAATGGATGCAGAATCACAATTAAGGGCATGGGGTGTTCACCAAAATGTCCAAGTTACTATTTTGCGCGTGCCAGGAATATATGCCAGTAATCGACTACCTATAGAGCGTTTAAAAGCAAAAACACCAGCATTGAGGACTGAAGAAGATGTGTTTACCAATCATATTCATGCCGATGATTTAGCAAGAATTGTTCTTTATGCTTATTTTCGTGGGCTTCCTCAAAGAGTCATCAATGCAACTGATTCAAGTTGGCTCAAAATGGGGGATTATTTCGATTTAGTGGCAAAAACTTTTGGATTGCCTGCACCTCAAAGAGTAACTTTTGAGGAGTTAAGAAGTAGAGTAACCCCTCAAATGTTAAGTTTTATGAAAGAGTCACGCCGTTTACAAAACAATCGTTTATCTGAGTTGGGAGTGAAACTTCAATTTGAAACGGTTGAGGATTTTTTAAAAACTCAAAAAAATCCTCAAGGTTTACTTTTTTAAATTACTTTTTCCAATTATCTTTCAAGCCAACAGCAAAATTAAATACCGGCTTATTTTGAGAAAAATCTTTTTTGTCAGCAACAAAGTAGCCATGTCTTTCAAATTGAAAACGTTGTTCAGCATTTGCATTTGCAAGGCTAGGTTCTACAAATGCATTAATAATTTTCTTAGAATCTGGATTAAGTAATGTTAGAAAGTCATTATCCCCACCAGCCGGATTAGGGTCAGTAAATAAGCGGTCATACATTCTTAATTCGGCATTAACAGCATGAGGAACACTTACCCAATGTATGTTTCCTTTAACTTTGTATTCTGAAGATCCAGGGGTTCCACTTTTACTATCCGGGAAATATTTAACTCGAACTAATATTGGATTTCCATCTGCATCTACATCATAGCCTGTGCATTCAACCACAAAGCCGTATCTCAGCCTTACTCTTCCTCCAGCTTGTCCATCTTTTGGTGGGTAGAGTCTAAAAAAACCTTTTATAGGATCAATCATGAAGTCATCAGACTCAATCCATAATTCTTTTGATATAGGAAATTCTCGCCTTCCCCATTCTTCATGATGTGGATGTTTAGGCGCAGAGCATAATTCAGATTCGTGATCAAAATTTTCTATGACTAATTTAAGCGGAGAAAGTACTGCAATTCCTCTTTCAACCTTCGGGTCAAGGTCATCTCTTAATGCCTGTTCGAGAACGCTCATATCTATCCAGCTATCTGCCTTAGATACACCGATACGTTCACAGAATAGTTGCAAAGATTCTGGGGTATAACCTCTTCTCCTTAGACCGACAATAGTAGGCATTCTAGGATCATCCCAGCCATCAACGTAATTTTCCTGAACAAGTTGCAGTAACTTACGTTTACTTGTTAGGGTGTAGCTTAAATTGAGCCTAGCAAACTCGTATTGATGTGGAAGAGGCGTTTTAAGTGCACCTGCTTTGACAAGCTCATCAAGAATCCACTCATACAGAGGCCTATTATTTTCAAACTCAAGGGTACAGATAGAGTGAGTGACGTTCTCAAGAGCATCAGAGATGCAATGAGTAAAGTCATATAAAGGGTATATGCACCAGGCGTTCCCAGTTCGATGATGGTGAGCGTGTCTGATTCTATAGATTACTGGATCACGCATCACGAGATTAGGATGAGACATATCAATTTTTAAACGAAGAACATGTTCACCATCACTAAATTTTCCTGCCCTCATATCTCTAAAAAGGCCTAGATTCTCTAGGACACTTCGATTTCTATAGGGACTTTCAATACCAACTTGATTAAAGTTGCCGCGATTTTTTTGTATATCTTCAGCACTTTGGCTATCGACATAAGCTTTACCTGTATTGATTAGGATCTCAGCAAATGAGTAAAGTGTCTCAAAATAGTCACTAGCGTAAAATTGATATTCTCGACCTTGATGATGCCAATCAAACCCAAGCCATTGAACAGCTTCTAAAATACTATCAACGTATTCAGTTTCCTCTTTTGCTGGGTTTGTATCGTCAAACCGCATATGACATCTTGCGCCATTGGGCATATGTCCATAATCCTTAGCAAGGCCAAAATTAAGGCAAATACTTTTAGCATGACCAATATGGAGGTATCCATTTGGCTCTGGCGGAAACCGAGTAATAACGCTTGGAAGAGGGGTTCCTTCAATATCGAATCGATTAGCGTATTTAGAGTTTAGACAGTCAGCATCAATTATCTGACGTAAAAAGTTAGAAACCTCGGTTGGTGCCGAGGTTTCTATTGGTTTATTAATTTCCTTAGACATAGACACATATTGTAATGTGCCTTTATGAGTACATCAATCCTCTACGAAAGCTTCTTCACGAGTCTTCTTAAATGCAGGTACTGAAACCAAAACAACTAGAAGAGCAGCAACAGCTAAAAGACTTGCAGATAGTGGACGTGTAACAAATACAGAGAAATCCCCACGAGACAATAATAATGCTCTACGGAAGTTTTCTTCCATCATAGGTCCTAAAACGAAACCTAATAGCAATGGAGGTGCTTCGCACTTAAACTTCATGAAGACATATCCAAGGATACCGAAAGCCGCTGTTAAGTAGATATCAAAAACAGTATTGTTTACTGAATAAACACCAATACAGCAGAATACAAGAATAGCTGGATATAGATGTCTGTAAGGAATTGTTAAGAGCTTAACCCAAACACCAATAAGTGGTAAGTTCAAAATAATTAACATCAAGTTACCAATCCACATGGATGCAATCAATCCCCAGAATAATGCTGGATTGCTTGTCATCACCTGAGGACCAGGTTGAATGTTGTGAATAGTCATCGCACCAACCATCAAAGCCATAACAGCATTTGGTGGGATACCAAGAGTTAACAAAGGAATAAAGGATGTTTGAGCAGCAGCATTATTTGCACTCTCAGGAGCAGCAACACCCTCAATAGCACCCTTACCAAACTCATGGCCATATTTAGAAACTTTTTTCTCTAATGAGTAAGCACCGAATGCCGCAAGAGCTGCACCACCGCCTGGCAAAATACCGAGAACTGAACCCAACAAAGTACCTCTTAAGATTGGAGCAACCATTCTCTTAAAGTCTTCTTTGTTTGGCCAAAGATTAGTAACTTTGTCCAAGAAAGTTTCACGATTTTCTTTTTGTTCAAGGTTTGCCATGATTTCAGCAAAACCAAACACACCCATCGCTACAGCAACGAAGCCTAAACCGTCGGTTAATTGCGGAACGTCAAACGCATAACGTGAAGTTCCAGAGTTAACGTCAGTTCCAACCAAACCTAACAACAGACCTAGCACAATCATCGCAATGGCTTTGATTAATGAACCTGAAGCTAGAACCACAGCACCAATTAAACCCAACACCATGAGTGAAAAGTATTCTGCAGGACCAAATTTAAAAGCTAGTTCTGAGAGAGGCGCTGCGAATGCCGCAAGAACCAAAGTTGCCACACAGCCAGCAAAAAATGATCCTATACCAGCTGTAAACAACGCAACTCCAGCGCGACCATTTCGTGCCATCTTATAACCGTCAATCGCGGTAACAACTGAAGATGACTCTCCTGGGATATTAATCAAAATAGCCGTGGTTGATCCACCGTATTGAGCTCCGTAGTAAATACCAGCAAGCATAATGAGGGCAGCAATTGGAGGAAGAGCGTATGTTGCAGGCAATAGCATCGCAATTGTTGCGATTGGCCCTAAACCTGGAAGAACGCCGATTAAAGTGCCAAGTACACAACCTATAAAACAATACAGTAAGTTTTGAAGGGTGAATGCAGTGGCAAATCCTAATGAGAGATTACTTAGCAAATCCATTTGATAGATCTTTCTTTATTTATATAGATTGAATAATTAGTTCGTTAAGAATGGTGGCCATACAGGGAATTGAAGTTTGAGACCCCATACAAATGCAAAATAACAAATACCAATTAAAATAATGGAACTAATAAAAGTTTGTTTCCAATTAAATTCGTGACTTGCATATGCGGAAGCAAAGACTAAAATTAAAATAGAAATTATCAATCCAACATAGTTCAGAACAATTGCAAAGAGAAGAACGGATCCTGTAATCCAAATTACAGTCTTCCAATCCCATTTACCAAAACTACTCTCTTCCATATCAGCTGCAAAGGATTTGATTAAAACAAACAGTCCTAAAAGAATTAATACAACACCAAGCCAAAAGGGAAAATATCCTGATCCCATTTTTGCCGGAGTTCCCATTTGATAACTTCTTGCAAGAATCGCAAAAAAAGCCCCAAACGCAATAAACATTAAACCTGAGGCAAAATCTTCTTTATTTCTAATTTTCAATTCGAACTCCTAAATAATTGTTTTGAAAGCAATGTGAGATTGTAAGTTCAATCTTATGTTTGGACTCTTAGGGTTTCCCCTTATCTTGTGATTAAACCACATTCGATAAGTGAATTTTTAGATTTATGCACCGAAATGAGATAATAGTAATTATGAAAGTAAATGAAATTAGACAAAGTTTTTTAGATTTTTTTGCATCTAAGGGCCACCAAATAGTAGCTTCAAGTCCAGTCGTGCCTGGAGACGACCCTACTTTGCTCTTTACGAATGCAGGAATGAATCAATTTAAAGATGTTTTCTTGGGCTTTGATAAAAGACCATATTCACGCGCAACTACGGCTCAAAAGTGTATACGTGCAGGTGGAAAACATAATGATTTAGATAATGTTGGGTATACAGCAAGACACCATACCTTCTTTGAAATGTTAGGAAATTTTTCTTTCGGGGATTATTTCAAAGAAGATTCTATTAGTTATGCTTGGGAGTTGCTAACTGAAGTGTTTAAGTTGCCAAAAGATAAGCTTTTAGTAACTGTTTATCAAGAGGATGACGAAGCCTATCAAATCTGGACTAAGAAAATCGGTGTGCCAGAGAATAGAGTTATTCGTATTGGCGACAATAAGGGCTCTAGATACGCATCAGATAATTTTTGGATGATGGGTGACACAGGACCATGTGGACCTTGCACAGAAATTTTTTATGATCATGGCGAACACATCCCTGGCGGTCCTCCTGGAAGTCCTGATGAAGATGGTGATCGTTTTATAGAAATTTGGAATAACGTTTTCATGCAATTTAATCGCGATGAGAACGGTGTGATGCATCCTTTGCCAAAGAAGAGCGTTGACACTGGGATGGGCTTAGAGAGGATATCTGCGGTTCTGCAGCATGTTCATTCAAATTACGAAATTGATTTATTTGTTAATCTTATTCAAGCCGCAAAGCAGAGTGTTGAGCTTTCTGGAGGAAATCAGGTTGATATCGAAAGTCCTTCTTTAAAGGTAATTGCTGATCACATTAGAGCTTGTAGTTTTACAGTACTTGATGGCGTTATACCTGGCAATGCAGGTAGAGGTTATGTTCTAAGAAGGATAACGCGTCGTGCAATTAGACACGGGTACAAATTGGGTGCAAGACAACCATTCTTTTATCGCCTGGTATCAGCTTTGGCAACAGAAATGGGGCAAGCATATCCTGATTTAGTATCTCAGCAAGAAAAAATTACTGAGGTTTTAAAACAAGAAGAAGAGCGTTTCTTTCAGACTATTGCAAATGGAATGGAGATTCTAGAAAACGCTTTACTTGAAATCCCATCGAACACGAATGAACCAAAATCTTTAGATGGGGCGATTGCTTTCAAACTACACGATACGTTTGGTTTTCCATTGGACTTAACAGCAGATGTTTGTAGAGAAAGAAATGTTCAAGTTGATGAACATGGCTTTAATACTGCTATGGAACAGCAAAGAAATCAAGCAAGAGCTGCTGGGAAATTTAAGATGGCCCAAGGCCTTGAATATAGTGGCGTTTCAACTTCATTTCATGGATACGATTATTTATCTTTAGAACAATCCAATATTCAAGCCATTTACAAAGATGGATCACTTGTAAACGAACTTCATAGTGGTGAAGATGGTGTGATTGTTTTAGATCAAACACCTTTTTACGCGGAATCTGGCGGCCAAGTTGGTGATAAGGGTGAACTTAGAAATTTAATAGCACTATTCCAAGTTGAAGATACTATTAAAATTCAAGCAGACGTATTCGGTCATCAGGGCACATTACTAGAGGGGGTTGTAAAAGTTGGAGATGTTATCAAGCCCAAGGTTGATTCAATCGCTAGACAATCTATTACTCGAAACCACAGCGCTACTCACTTAATGCATAAAGCTTTAAGAGAAGTATTGGGCGTGCACGTTCAACAGAAGGGTTCTCTTGTAGATAGTGAAAAGACGCGTTTTGATTTCACACACAATCAACAGGTTTCTCGTGAAGAAATTGAAAAAATAGAAGTTCTTGTAAATACTGAAATTCTTCAAAACTCACCAACCTCTGCAAAATCTATGAAGATAGATGATGCACAAAAAACAGGTGCGATGATGTTATTTGGTGAGAAATATGGAGATGTTGTGAGAGTTCTAGAAATTGGCAATTCAAAAGAACTATGTGGTGGTACCCATGTATCTCGCACGGGTGATATTGGACTATTCAAAATCATTTCTGAGAGTGGAGTTGCTGCAGGAATACGCCGTATTGAGGCTATAACTGGAAAAAATGCTTTAGATAAAGTACAAAGAATGGATCAACAGATATTCCATATTTCATCTGTTTTAAAAGCCAATTCAGACGACTTACCACAACGGATTTCCTTAATACAAGATCATGTAAAGTCTTTGGAGAAGGACTTAGAGAGACTCAAGTCAAAAATTGCTGCAAGTCAGGGTGACGAATTGTTATCTCAGGCTGTAGAAATTAACCAAATTAAAACTTTGGTTGCTAAAGTAGAAGGCTTTGATGTTAAGGCGCTGAGAGAAACTCTTGATCAACTTAAAAACAAGATGCATTCAGGCATTATTTTGTTAGCAACTGTTCAAGACGATAAAGTGCAATTGATTGCTGGCGTTACTGCTGATTTAATATCAAAGGTAAAAGCTGGTGATTTAGTGAACCATGTTGCGCAACAAGTAGGTGGGAAAGGTGGGGGTAAGCCAGATATGGCGATGGCAGGTGGTACATTGCCTCAGGAATTGCCAAACGCCTTATCAAGTGTTTCATCGTGGTTAAAGGATCGCTTATGATTCCAGATCAAATAGATAAAGAATTAGACTGCATTGGTATGATTTGCCCATTGCCAGTTTTGAGGACTAAAAAGGCATTGTCCGATATGCAAACTGGACAAATCCTTAAAATCAAAGCTACAGATAGAGGTGCTGAGCACGACATACCTATGTTTGCAAAGCAAACAGGTAATGAATTAATTGCTTCAGATAAAGCAGAAGATATTTTTATTTTTTATTTAAAAAGACGATAGTTATTAACGCGATTTTAAGAATTGCGCAAATTCTTCACCAACTTCTGGGTGATTTAAAGCAAATTCAACAGTAGCTTTCAAATAGCCTAATTTGCTTCCGCAGTCATAGCGAATACCTTCATATTCATAAGCTAGAACTTGCTCCTTTTGAATCAGAGACTCTATAGCGTCCGTAAGCTGAAACTCTCCACCAGCACCAGGTGACAAGTTTCGAATATGGTTAAAAATATTTGCTGTTAGAACATATCTACCAACAACACCCATATTAGATGGGGCATTTTCAGGACTAGGTTTTTCTACAATGCCTGAGAGTTTATAAATTTTATCGTCCCATTTTTTTCCATTGATGACGCCATACGATTTACTTTGTTCTTTAGCAATCTCTTCGACTCCAATAATAGAGCAACGATAATGATTAAATAATTGAATCATTTGATCTAACACTGGTTGCTTACCAGTTAATAAATCATCCGCAAGAATGACTGCAAATGGGTCATCACCAACTAATTTCTCAGCACATAAAATGGCATGTCCCAACCCTAAAGCTTCAGCTTGTCTAACGTAGACACAATCTACATGGCTTGGCTTAATGTTTTGAACAATCTCAAGCAAATCTTTTTTATTTTTTTGCTCTAGTTCATTTTCTAATTCATATGCTTTATCGAAATGGTCTTCAATTGCTCTTTTGGAACGTCCTGTAACAAAAATAAGTTCAGTAATTCCTGCAGCAATAGCTTCCTCTACTGCATATTGAATTAAAGGTTTATCAACCACAGTCAACATCTCTTTAGGCATTGCTTTAGTTGCTGGCAAAAATCTTGTTCCTAGACCAGCTACTGGAAAAACGGCTTTAAAGACATTAGTTTTCATAGTTTTAGAGTTAATTTATTGTTTTAGACGTTCTAATTGTATTTGTAATTTATTTAAAAGGGTTTTGAAATCACTTAGCCTTTTATTTTCTTGAGCGACAACTTCAGGGGGAGCTCTGTCAACAAAACTTTGATTACTCAATTTGTTTTGAGCTTTTGTAATTTCTGCTTCTAATCGGGAAATTTCTTTACCAAGACGAATTTTTTCTGCTTCAACATCTATTTCAACTTCAAGTAGAAGTCTATATTCATTAACGATGACTACAGGGGCTAAAGCTGCTTTTTCATCCACCTTACTTCCCTGTTCATCAATGATGACATTGGATAATTTAGCTAAATTAAGTAAATATGGCACATAACTCTCTAAGATATTAGGATTGCCATGAATGATTAATGGAACTTTTGTCGCTGGTGAAATTTGCATTTCACCACGTAAGTTTCTACAAGCCTCAACCAATTGTTTTAGCTCTTTAACCCACTCTTCACTGGATTCATCAATTTTCTCGAGTTGAGCTTTAGGGTAAGGTTGAAGAGCAATAGATTGTTTAGGGCAAAGTTCTAACTGTTTTCCAGATTTTGGAGCCACTGTTTGCCACAACTCCTCAGTAATGAATGGAATTAATGGATGAGCTAAGCGAAGAATTGTTTCTAGAACCCGAAGGAGTGTTCTTCTAGTTCCTCTTTGGTTTGCTGGAGAACCATTTACAAGCTGAACCTTTGCTAACTCTAGATACCAATCACAGTATTCTACCCATACAAATTGGTAAATAGAGGCGGCTATAAGATCAAAGCGATATTCTGAAAATGCTCTTTCAATTTCAGATTCAACCCTTTGTAATTCAGACACTATCCACCGATCAGCTTTAGAAAAGTGCAAATAACCATCTGGCCCACAATCCCCAACACAAGGTGCTATGCCGTTACTCTCATCATCACCAGAGCAATTCATTAATACAAAGCGAGTAGCGTTCCAAAGCTTATTACAGAAATTTCTATAACCTTCACAACGCTTTTGATCAAAATTAATATTTCTCCCTAAAGTTGCCATTGATGCAAAGGTAAATCTAAGTGCATCAGTTCCGAACGGTGTAATTCCATCTGGAAACTCTTTGGAAGTTTTTTTCTTAATACTCTCTGCTTGCTTAGGGTTCATTAAGCCTTGGGTACGCTTTTTGAGTAAATCATCAAGGCTAATGCCATCAATAAGATCTAGAGGGTCTAAAGTATTTCCTTTTGACTTACTCATCTTTTGGCCTTCTGAGTCTCTAACTAGTCCATGAACATAAACCTTCTTAAATGGCACCTTACCCGTGAAATGACAAGTCATCATCACCATTCTTGCAACCCAAAAGAAAATAATGTCAAAGCCCGTTACAAGTACTGATGATGGTAAAAAATGGTTAAGTAATTCATTTTTATCTGGCCAACCCAAAGATGAAAATGGTACCAAGGCTGAACTGAACCAAGTATCTAATACATCGGGATCTCTTGTAAGAACACCGGAATAGTTTTGTTTTTTTGCTTCTTCGAGAGCATCTTCATAAGTTCTTGCAACGATATAAGAACCATCTTCTTTATACCAAGCCGGTATTTGATGCCCCCACCACAATTGACGAGAGATACACCAATCCTGAATGTTTTCTAACCATCCAGCATAAGTGCTATTCCAATTATTTGGAATTAATTCAATATCACCCTTATTAACTGCGGCTAATGCAGCGCTGGCAATTGACTCGCCTGGCATATATTGATTAAAAGGAGTTGGTTTAGACATCGCAACAAACCATTGATCCGTTAACATTGGCTCAATTACACTTTGCGTTCTATCGCCTCTAGGGACCATTAATTTATGGGGTACTATCTCTTTAAGGTAACCCCCATCAGTCAAATCAGAGACAATTTTTTCACGAGCTACAAAGCGATCTAATCCTTGATATTGCAATGGAGCTGTTTGGTTAATTTTTGCATCTAGAGTAAGAATGTTGATAAGAGGTAGGTTGTGACGAGCGCCAACAGCATAGTCATTAAAATCATGCGCAGGAGTAACCTTAACAACACCTGTTCCAAAGCTCATATCAACATATTCATCAGCAATGATAGGGATAGACCTATTACACAGTGGTAGTAAAACAGATTTACCAATTAAGTGCTGATATCTTTCATCATCAGGATGAACCATTACTGCCACGTCACCCAACATGGTCTCTGGTCGTGTTGTAGCAACAGTAAGATGGCCTGAACCGTCCTCTAATGGATAGTTAATTTGCCACATATGGCCTTGCTCTTCAACACTTTCGACTTCCAGATCTGAGACAGCTGTTCCTAAAATTGGATCCCAATTAACTAAGCGTTTGCCGCGATAGATTAAGCCTTGCTCAAAAAGCGATACAAAAACCTCTGTAACAGCTTTTGACATGGCTGGATTCATCGTGAAGTACTCGAGGTTCCAATCTATGGAGGCTCCCATACGTCTGATTTGACCGGTAATTGTCGAGCCAGACTCTTCTTTCCATGCCCAAACTTTTTCGATAAACTTTTCACGTCCTAAATCATGACGTGTTATTTTTTGAGCATCCAATTGTCTTTCGACCACAATTTGAGTAGCTATACCAGCATGATCAGTTCCTGGAACCCAAAGTGTATTTTTACCTTGCATCCTTGCATGACGGATCAAACCATCCATAATGGTTTGATTAAAAGCGTGCCCCATATGTAAAGTACCTGTAACATTAGGGGGCGGTAATTGAATGCAAAAATTTTCTTTGTCAGCTTGTATTGAAACTGAGCTAATATTCTTTTCAGCCCAAAATTTTAATAATTGCTCCTCTACTTGATGAGATTCAAAAGTTTTTGCTAATTCTGGGTTTTGATCGGACATAGTGGAGTGAATGGGTTGGGGTGAGGGTTTTTCATTTATAGACATATGTCTCAAATTATAATTAGGTATTTATCAAACTTCAGTGAACGACTTATTAAACAATTTAAATCCTGAGCAATTAAAGGCTGTCACACTTGACACCGAACTTTCTGATGGGCGCTTACCATCTGCATTAATTTTAGCTGGTGCTGGTAGCGGAAAGACAAAAGTATTAACAACTCGGATAGCTTGGCTCATACAAACAGGACAAGTATCTCCCGTTGGCATTTTAGCGGTTACTTTTACCAATAAAGCTGCTAAAGAAATGTTAAATCGCCTTTCTTCGATGTTACCAATAAATACTCGTGGAATGTGGGTTGGAACCTTTCATGGATTATGCAATCGACTGTTGAGGGCACATTATCATGATGCTGGATTACCATCCACCTTTCAAATTTTAGATACGCAAGATCAATTATCTGCTATTAAGCGTCTATTGAAGGTTCTTCAGGTCGACGATGAAAAATACCCACCTAAACAATTGCAATATTTCATCTCACATGCAAAAGAGAAGGGCCAAAGGCCAAAGGATTTATCTCCATCAGATGATTTTCAAGCAATGTTAATCAAGTTGTATGCAGCCTATGAGGAACAATGTAATCGAGAGGGAGTCGTTGACTTTTCAGAGCTTTTATTAAGGTCTTATGAGCTTTTGAAACATCATGAGCCTATTCGCAAACATTACCAACAGAGATTTAGACATATCTTAGTAGATGAGTTTCAAGATACAAACGCATTGCAGTACGCATGGTTGAAGTTGCTTTCCAATCATGGCGGCCAACTTCCTTCTGCCGTTTTTGCTGTAGGGGATGATGACCAAAGTATTTATGCATTTAGGGGTGCAGATGTTGCTAATATGAGGCTATTTGAAAGACAGTTTCAACCTATGATGGTGAAACTTGAACAAAATTATCGTTCTCATGGACACATCTTAGATACTGCAAATTGTTTAATCGCAAACAATACCCAACGTTTAGGAAAAAACTTAAGAACAGATGCGGGACATGGTGAATTAGTTAGGCTTTTTGAAGCTCCGAGTGATGGAGCTGAGGCGGCATGGCTTATCGATGAGATTCGTGGCTTGATTAACGATGGATATGCTCGAAGTGAAATTGCAATTTTGTATAGAAGTAATGCTCAATCACGAATCATTGAGCACGGGCTATTTTCTGCAGGGATTGCATATCGAGTGTATGGTGGATTACGGTTTTTTGAGCGAGCAGAGATTAAACACGCGCTAGCTTATTTAAGGTTATTAGAGAATCCGAACGATGACACCTCCTTCTCTAGAGTTGTCAATTTCCCAACAAGAGGAATTGGTGCAAGATCTATTGAAGCCCTTCAAGATATCGCTAGAGCACAGCAATGTTCTTTATATGCTGCAGCTAGTTTTCTAGAGGGGAAGGCTGGAACATCGCTGAATAGCTTTATTCGACTGATCGACTATATGCGGGATTCCACAAAGAACAATACTTTGCCAGAGTTGATAGACTTTGTTTTACAACATTGTGGACTTATCCAACATTACTTGACTGAGAAAGAAGGGCAAGATCGAATAGAAAACTTACAAGAGTTGGTCAATGCGGCAACAGCATTTATTGCTGAAGAGGGAATCTCTCAAGATACCAAGGCATTAACTCCTATTGAGTTTAATACTAGTATCCCTTTAGAGCCTTTATTCGATAACCAAAGTGCTCCTCAAGTTATTCCAGAAATGTCTCCCCTTGCTGCATTTTTATCGCACGCCTCTTTAGAAGCTGGTGACAATCAGGCTCAAGCTGGTCAAGAAGCTGTGCAATTAATGACAGTTCATGCCTCTAAAGGACTGGAGTTTAAAGCTGTATTTATAACCGGATTAGAAGAGGGTTTATTTCCCCATGAAAACAGCTTAAATGAAGATAAAGGTCTTGAAGAAGAAAGGCGCTTAATGTATGTGGCTATTACTAGGGCTAGAGACCGCTTATATATTTCGCATACCCAATCTAGAATGCTCCATGGTCAAGTTCGGTATAACCTCCCATCCCGCTTTTTAGATGAGTTACCAAAACAAAGTATCAAAATCCTTACTCCAAAGCAGAAAGATTCTTTATGGTCTTCACATTCAAGACAAGTCAACCCAAGTTGGGGAAATACTAGTCTTTATGGTAATGATCAAGGTTCTAGAAATGCAACTTCTGCATCTTCGATTCTAGTAAGTAATACAAAATCTAAGGATGATCACGGCTTTCATGTGGGACAACAAGTTTTCCATAGTAAGTTTGGAGAGGGCCGAATAATCAGTTTTGAAGGTAGTGGTCTGGACACCAAAGCACAAGTAAATTTTGCGCGTCATGGTACAAAATGGCTACAACTCAGTATTGCGAAATTAACAGGAATTTAAACTGAAGTAGGTAATGATTCTGAGTTATCTGTAAAACAACCTTTCCAGGTTGCAAAAAAAGTGCAATATAGAACTGTAATTGCCCCTAGACTGAAAGGGGTAATTACATAAGAAGCATATTCATTTAATTGAACTGCTTCGAATATTGCCCCCACAAACAATGGGATTGCAATAAGAATAACGGCCCAGGCACTGAAATAGACAAAGAAGGCACCCTTGTTGAGCCAAAAGGCCATCCAACTCCCAAATAATGCTTTTGGAATTGACAGGTTTTTCCAGGCAATAAGTTGTGGTGAGAACCACATGAGCATGGCAATTGGCATGTAGAGTATGCCAGCAACAATCATTGCGAAATAAAGTTCTTTCACAATATCTGGATTAGATAAAGACCCATCACTAATTAAGGGAATTATCTTTTCAATATTTACAAATTGAGATGCAATAAAACTTATAAAAACTATTAAAACAGCATAAATAGAGCCGAGCTTTAAAAGGCGATTTTTAATTTCACGAGGATAGTTTTTTAAAGCGCTTAAATAGATTGTGGGCCTAACTGTTTCTTTGCGAATAACTTTTTGGCAACCTGTTAAAAATCCTACTGAAAAAACAGGATTTAAAATCAAAATCACTATGAAACCAATGACTGGAATAAACATAGATAGTTGCACTAAAAAAACATACAAAAAAACCAGCATTAGTAAGGTAAAAGGGTTTTGCTTAAATAGCCAAATTCCCTGACGAATCCAGACATAACCAGTTGAGGCTTGAACGCGATTAATTTGCATCATTGTGGATTCTTAAGCGAAGTATTTTTTCAAAATGATAGGGATCATGAGGCGTTAAAAGTTGGGCATCTCTAGGAATATAAAAATCCCATAATCTTGAAATCCAAAACCTCAGGGCTGCAGCTCTTAACATCATATTCCAGCTAGCATTCTCTTCTGGTGTAAAGGGGCGAATGCTTTGGTAAGCACTTATAAATTCTTGTAGTCGATCTGGATCAAAAACTCCTGTTTTTAAATCTATACACCAGTCGTTAACAGTTACAGCAACATCAAACAACCATTTGTCAGTTCCTGCAAAGTAAAAGTCGAAAAAACCACTTAATTGCTTGTCTTCTTTAAAAAGAACATTATCCCTAAATAAATCACAATGGCATGCACCTGAAGGCAAGCTTTGATAAGTTTTGCTGCTAAAAAAAACATTTTGAGCTTCTAACTCAGTTTGTAATAAGTTTTTTTTATCCTCATCTATAAAGGGGAGGATTTCGGATACAGTTGTATTCCACCATGACAGGCTTCGCAAGTTCTCTTGGAATGCAGGATATTTTTCTCCAACCAAATGCATTTTTGCGAGCATTTCACCAACTTGAGCGCAGTGATTGGATGTGGGGTTTAGCTTTGAGCTACCAGCAAGCTTACTGACTATGACAGCTGGTTTACCAGCAAGTTCCTGAAGAATTTCCCCGTTTTTATTTCTAAATGGAGTTGGTACACTGATACCCTTAGATGAAAGAAAATCCATCAAATTCAAATAGTAAGGTAGTTGCTGATGGTTTAAGCGCTCAAATAAAGTTAGCACGTACTGAGAAATCAATCCGTTTTTTTTAATATCTAAAAAATAATTAGTATTTTCAATTCCCCCACTTATTCCCTCTAAGTGAGTCAATTCCCCAAGGTCGAATGTGCTCTTGAGCCAATCGCTGGTTTGTTCAAAAGTAACTGAGGTGTAGACTGCCATAAAGTTTAAAAGGGTAAGCTGATGGAGGGAACTCTATTTATTGTTTGGCGAGAGGTATTTACATCTCGATCAAGAGCCGGACTCATTTGATAATGTGTTCCTACGCTGGAGTCTACTTGAATTTCAACCTGTTGCCCAACATCACGAAACTCCTGCACTTTGGTACCATCATCCTCTTCGTATAAAAAACTTTGATTTCGTTTTTGCGGGCCTTGAACGCCCTCTTTAGCATTTACCACCTGAGCTATTGGTTGACGGTTTATCGCATCTAATTCTTGCTGGCTCAAAATTTGAGACTTAGTGGGTGTTGAAATGTTATTTGATTGAGCCCAAAGGAAAAAAGGTTGAATCAAAATTAGGGTGATAATACTCCCTAGGAAATTACGAAATTTAAACAAAATGTATTTATTCATAGGTCAATTGTACGATTAAGGTATGTCTAAAGAATTATTATTACTCGTTGACGGTTCAAGTTATTTATACAGAGCCTTTCATGCGATGCCAGATTTAAGAAATCCTAAGGGTGAACCAACGGGAGCAATTTATGGAATGATAAATATGCTTCGTCGTTTACGCACGGAATTACCCACCACACATATTGCCTGTATTTTCGACGCTAAAGGACCAACCTTTAGAGATGAATTGTATCCTCAATATAAAGCAAATAGGTCGTCGATGCCAGAAGATTTAGTGGCACAGATCGAGCCAATACATGCAGTTGTCAAAGCACTGGGTTGGCCAGTGATTATGGTTCCAGGAGTTGAAGCTGATGACGTAATTGGGACTTTAGCCAAAAAAGCTACAGAGCATGGTTGGAAAACTGTTATTTCCACAGGAGATAAAGATCTTGCTCAATTAGTAGATGAATCTGTAACCCTAATAAACACCATGAGTAATGAAAAATTAAATATTCAAGGTGTTATTGATAAGTTTGGGATTCCTCCTAATTTAATTGTTGATTATTTAACAATTATTGGAGATACAGTAGATAACGTACCTGGAGTGCCTAAAGCTGGACCAAAAACAGCAGTGAAATGGCTCTCAGAGTATGGGAATCTCGACAATTTAATAGCTAATGCAGACCAAATTAAAGGTGTTGTTGGGGAAAATTTAAGAAATTCAATAGACTGGTTAGCAAAAGCAAAGCATTTATTGACAGTAAAAATTGATTGCGAATTAAATGAGCATCTTTCTGACTTGTCAGAACTGCAGGTTCAGCCAGAAAACCATGATGAACTACGTGCTTTATTTATTAAGTATGGTTTTAAAACTTGGTTAAAAGAATATGAAAGTAGTCATTCTGACCAATCAGACAATCTTTCTCCAATTCCGTCGCAAAATAATTTAGGTTTAGTTTCTGTAAGTTTGGAAAAAAAATATGAGAGTGTCACTTCAATTGATCGATTAAATCATTGGATTGAGAAGATTTCAAATGCTGAATTAACTAGCTTTGACACTGAGACTACAGGCCTTGAACCAATGCATTCTGAGTTGGTAGGTATATCTTTATCTGTTGAGCCAGGAGAAGCTTGTTATATCCCTTTAAAACATATGACTAATGAGGACCAATTAGATCGGTCTGAAACTTTGGCAATTCTAAAACCTTGGTTAGAGAATAAAGATGCTGCAAAAGTTGGTCAAAATTTGAAATTTGATTGGCATATATTAGCCAATCATGGAATTAACTTGCAAGGGATTGTTCACGATACTTTGTTGCAGTCATATGTATATGAGTCTCATCGATCACATGACATGGATGGCTTGGCACAACGCCATCTAGGAATTAAAACTATCACGTTTGAGGAAGTTTGTGGCAAAGGAGCCTCACAAATTAGTTTTGATCAGGTAGATATTTCTACAGCCACCCAATATGCTGCAGAAGATGCGGATATAACATTACGATTACACCATTACCTTTGGCCTTTAATCGAAAAGGATGAGCAGCTTAAATATGTTTATCGCATCATTGAAATTCCAACCATGATGGTTCTTGCCAAGATGGAACGAAATGGAATTCTGATTGATTCTCACAAACTGTCTCAACAATCTCAGGTGATTGGTCACAGAATGATGGAGCTTGAGAAAGAGATATATGAGTTGGCAGGACAGCCATTTAATATTCAATCTCCAAAACAAATTGGCGAAATCTTGTTTCAGGTTAAGCAACTACCAATCGTTAAAAAAACTCCTGGTGGAGCACCTTCAACAGATGAAGAGGTTTTACAAAAGCTTTCTGAAAACTATCCTTTACCTGCAAGAATATTAGATTACAGAAGCTTGGCAAAACTGCAGTCAACATATATTGAAAAACTACCTCGAATGGCAGATAAAGCCACTGGAAGAGTTCATACAAATTATGCCCAGGCAGTTGCTGCAACCGGAAGGTTGGCATCCAATGAGCCTAACTTGCAAAATATTCCAGTAAGAACTCTTGAGGGTAGGAAAATTCGCGAAGCATTTATTGCTAAGCCAGGTTGCAAAATAATTTCAGCTGATTATTCACAAATTGAATTACGTATCATGGCTCATATTGCTCAAGATGCGAATTTACTTGATGCATTTGCTAATGGAAGAGATATTCACCAAGCAACCGCAGCTGAAATATTTGAAATTAGTCTTGATCAAGTTAATAGTGAACAACGTAGATATGCAAAGATTATTAATTTTGGTTTGATATACGGGATGAGTGCTTTTGGTTTGGCTAGCAATTTGGGGATAGAACGTTCAGCAGCACAGGCATATATTGATATGTATTTTGCAAGATATCCTGGAGTAGCAAAATACATGGCTGACACAAGGGTCTTAGCAAAAGAAAAAGGTTATGTAGAAACAATTTTTGGAAGAAGATTGTGGCTTCCGGAGATTAATAGCTCTAATGGTATGCGTCGTCAGGGTGCAGAGCGTGCAGCTATAAATGCACCAATGCAAGGTACTGCTGCAGATTTAATTAAGTTATCTATGATCGCTGTTCAAGCTTGGATTGAAGAACAAAAATTAAGTTCTAAGCTTCTTTTACAAGTGCATGACGAATTAGTTCTCGAGGTTCCCTTTGAAGAATTGGATTTAGTTCAAAAAGGATTGAGAGCGTTAATGACTGAAGTTGCAAAATTAAGAGTTCCCTTAGAAGTAGGAATTGGTGTTGGCGATAATTGGGAAGAGGCACATTAATCGATGGAAAATAATTGGTTGTTGGTTTGGATTGTATTAGCCACTCTCTCTGCTGGAATAATTAGTATTACAGCGGCAGCTTCCTTATCGTTTAAATTATTGACCTCCATGGTTGAAAATATGGTTAGCTTTTCGGTAGGTTTGCTTTTGGCTACAACCTTTTTGCATTCATTACCAGAGGCCTTTCATGATTCAGGCGCTTCACCAACCTATTTATTTTCATTATTACTTGCTGGAATATTGTTTTTTTTCATGCTAGAAAAAGTAGCATTATTAAGACATAACCATCATCATGAGGGCGATGGGCACAATCATCATGTTGGACATGATGCTGAAGAAGCAGGTAAAAGTGGTTGGATGATTCTTGTAGGAGATGGCGTACACAATTTCGTGGATGGAGTTTTAATTGCTGCAGCTTTCATTGCCAATCCAGAGGTTGGAGTATTGACTGCAGTTGCAATTATTGCTCACGAAATTCCCCAAGAGATTGGAAATTTTATGGTTTTACTCAATGCTGGCTTCAGTAAAAAGCGAGCACTTTTTTATAATATGATTTGTGGTTTGCTCGCGGTTGTAGGTGGGGTTCTGGGATATGCCTTTTTAGAAAGGGCCGTGAGCTGGATTCCATATTTATTAGTTTTTGCATCAAGCAGTTTTATTTATATTGCTGTAAGCGATCTGATGCCTCAAATGCATCGTAGGATTCAATTTAATGAATCATTAAAGCAAATTGTTCTTATTCTTAGTGGGATAGGTCTAGTATTAGGCCTATCCTTTATGCATCACTAATTATTTGATACCCATATTGGCGCGGTACCATTCATGAAAATGTTGCATACCATCTTCCATAGGACTCTGGTAAGGACCTACTTGATTTTCGCCTCTAGCCATTAGAGCTGCTCTTCCAGCATCCATCCTCTGAGCAATTTCGTCGTCCTCCACGCAAGTTTCCATGTAAGCCGCTCTTTCAGCTTCAATAAACTCTCTTTCGAACCAAACGATTTCTTCAGGGTAATAAAACTCAACAATATTTCTAGTTTTATTGGGGGCGATAGGTTGTAATGTTGAGATACATAAAACACCTGGGTACCATTCGATCATTACATTTGGATAGTAAGTTAACCATATAGCTCCACAATCAGGAAGTTTTCCACCATGATGGCGCAGAACGGCATCGTGCCACTTGGCGTATGTATGTGAACCAGGTTTTCTTAGTTGGTTATTAAGGCCAACTTTTTGAACGCTATACCAGTTGCCAAACTCCCAAGAGAGATCATCACAGGTTACGAATTGTCCTAGTCCAGGATGGAAAGGACCGACGTGATAATCTTCTAGGTAAACTTCGATAAAAGTTTTCCAGTTGTAATCACACTCATGAACTTCAACATGATCTAGCAAATACCCTTTAAAGTTGAGTTCTTCTTTGACACCTAACTTTTCAAGATCAGAGTGAACATCTCTAACACCTTCAAAAAGAAGACCTTGCCAATTTTGAAGTGGGCTTTGACCTAAATGAAGGCAAGGATTTTGACCAAAGTGAGGAGCTCCTAAAAGCTCTCCTTTAAGGTCGTATGTCCAACGATGAAGTGGGCAAACAATGTGATCTACTTGGCCTTTGCCATTGAGCATAATTGCTTGACGATGACGACAAACATTAGAAAGAAGTTCGATACCTCTTTCATTGCGCACTAGAACACGCCCCTCATTTTCTGTTCTCAGGGTTTGGTAATCACCAACATCTGGAACCATCAGTTCATGACCGATGTACTTAGGACCCTTTGCAAAAAGCAAAGACATTTCTTTATTAAATAAATCAGCGTCAAAATAGGCACTGACTGGTAACTGCAAATTGGACGGCGCAAGCTGCTGCGCGGTAGCCAGATTAGTCATTCTCCCCACCCCCGAAAAAAAGTCAGCCGAAGCTAAGCGGAATAACCAATCCAACCATCGACATGTCGATATTGGAAAGGAATCTAGCATTATACTAAATATGAATTTATTCGTCAAAAACTTTTGTAAAACTGAGCTATATTAATGAATTATTAAAGGTCATAAAAAACATGCCATCTAACAAAACGAAATCAAACAATTTGGATGATTCTGTTCCTCAAGAACCGAATTACGAGCAGGCAGTTGCAGAGTTAGAGAAATTGATTCAAGACATGGAATCAGGCAAGTTACCACTTGAGCAAAATTTGGCAGCTTATAAAAGAGGAGCTGAATTGATTAAGTTATGTCAGAAATTATTAGATCAAGTAGAGCAGCAGGTAAAAATCTTTGAGGCTCAATAATGTTTGATTGGAAAGCTTGGCATGCAACTTACTCTCAGAGAATTGAACTAAATCTTGTACATGCAATACCGTCAGTAGAAGATGGGTTAGATCAATTACATGCTGCTATGGCCTATGCCGTGAGAGCTGGAGGTAAGAGAATAAGACCACTCTTGGTTTACGCTGCTTGGCAACTTGGATCCGAAGAGCAAAGTCAAAATATTGAGCAAGTAGACATGGTTGCTGCAGCTATCGAAATGATTCATACCTATTCATTAGTTCATGATGATCTTCCCTCGATGGATAATGATGATCTAAGAAGAGGTAAACCAACTACTCATAAAATGTTTAATGAGGCAACTGCCTTGCTGGTCGGTGATGCTTTGCAAGCTGAAGCATATTCTTTGATAACAAAAATTCAAATACCAGCACAACTTAAAGTTGATTTGATGGATGAATTAGCTACAAGCTCTGGTATGCATGGAATGTGTAAAGGCCAAGCAATTGATTTGGCAAATGTGGGCAAGATATTAGATTTAAAAACTTTAGAAAAAATGCATCGTCTAAAAACAGGAGCCTTATTAAATTGCGCCATCAGAATGGGGGCAATTTTAGGTGGTGTAAGTCAAGACAAGCGTATATTGCTTGATCAAATCGCGCAAGATGTCGGTTTGGGTTTTCAAGTGATGGACGATATCTTAGACGCTACTCAAAATTCTGAAACTTTAGGAAAAACTGCCGGAAAAGATCTGCAAGCAGATAAGCCAACTTTTGTAAGTTTTATGGGTTTAGAGGCATCTCAAGATTACGCTAAAGAGCTCCTAGATCGATCCAATTTAGCTTTGGATACTTGGGGTAGGGAAGCTGATCCCTTGAGAGCAATCGTGCAATGGGCATTTGTAAGAAAATCATAAAGAGCGAGATTCTTTGTGATAGAAATGTCGACCTGAGGGATAATAGAAGTTTTCCCATGTTAGTCGCTTGCTACAAGCATGACTTAAATGAAATACTTATGATTCAAAAGAATTTACTGCAATTCATTAATTCACCTGATGATTTAAGAAAATTATCACGCGAAGAATTACCTCAACTTGCAAATGAATTAAGAACTTTTATTCTCAATTCAGTCTCTAATACTGGTGGTCACCTATCTTCAAATTTAGGTACTATAGAACTTACTGTTGCATTGCACTTCGTTTTTGACACTCCTGAGGATAGATTAATTTGGGATGTTGGGCATCAAAGTTATGCCCATAAAGTGATTACAGGTCGAAGAGATATGATGCACACTTTAAGAAAACTTGGAGGAATATCAGGTTTTCCTAGGAGATCAGAAAGTGACTTTGATACTTTTGGAACGGCGCATTCCTCAACAAGTATCTCAGCAGCAATTGGAATGGCTAGAGCTTTCCAGACTAAAAAAATTAACCAAGTAGCTGTTGCAGTGATTGGTGATGGTGCCATGAGTGCGGGTATGGCTTTTGAAGCGCTAAATAATGCTGGAGTTTATCCTGACTTGCCACTTATAGTTGTGTTGAACGATAACGATATGTCCATTTCTCCTGCTGTAGGAGCACTTAATCGTTATTTAGCGAGATTAATGAGCGGCAGTTTTTATGCGAGCACTAAAAAAGGTATTGATTCAGTACTATCTTTGGCACCCCCGCTACGTGAATTTGCCAAACGTCTTGAAGAACATGCAAAAGGAATGGTTGTTCCTGGAACCATCTTCGAAGAGTTTGGTTTTAATTACATAGGACCAATTGATGGGCACGACCTTGATTCATTGGTACCGACACTGCAGAATGTAAGAAAACTCGCTTTATCTGGTGAGGGCCCTCAGTTTTTACATATTGTGACCAAAAAAGGTCATGGTTATAAATTAGCAGAGGCAGATCCAATTTTGTACCACGGACCCGGTAAATTTGATCCGTCAAAAGGTATTGTCGAAGCTCCAAAATCCTCAAAAAAAACCTTTACTCAAGTTTTTGGCGACTGGTTGTGCGACCAAGCTGCCCAGGATGAGCGACTGATTGCAATTACTCCGGCAATGAGGGAAGGGTCAGGCTTAGTTGAATTTGAGAAGAGATTCCCTGAAAGATACTATGACGTTGGTATAGCAGAGCAACATGCTGTAACTTTTGCTGCTGGTTTGGCTTGTGAAGGACTCAAGCCCGTTGTTGCAATTTATTCTACTTTTTTACAGCGTGGGTACGATCAGCTAATTCATGATGTGGCATTGCAGGATTTGCCAGTCGTATTTGCACTTGACCGTGCTGGTATCGTTGGAGCTGATGGTGCAACTCATGCCGGGGCCTTTGATATTCCATATTTACGTTGCATACCAAATATGCACATCATGACTCCTGCAAATGAAGCTGAGTGTCGTCAATTATTAAGTACTGCATTTAGTATTAACCACCCATCTGCTGTTCGCTATCCAAGAGGTGCAGGGCAAGGAGTAGAGCCCCAAGCGGATTTAAGTCTTTTGCCTGTTGGTAAAGGATTAGTTGTTAGAGAGTCAAAACAAAGTAATAATAAATTAGCTATCTTATGCTTTGGTACCTTACTTTACTCGTGCTTAGATGTCGGCGAGCTCATTGATGCTACGGTTGTTAACATGAGATTTGTTAAACCCTTAGACGAAAAATTATTATTAGATTTAGCCCAGAGTCATGATGGTTTTATATCGGTTGAAGAGGGAGTAGTTGCTGGTGGAGCTGGTAGTGCTTGCCTTGAATTTTTAATGAAATCAAATATTTGTAAGCCGTTCTTGCAATTGGGCTTGCCCGATCATTTTATTGATCACGGTGATGCTCAAGTATTAATGGCGCAGTGTGGTTTGGATACTATTGGTATCGAAAAATCGATACGAAATTACTTTGCTTCTATGAATTTAAACAAGCAAAACTAATTTCAAGGACAATATAGGTATGAATGATACAAAAACAGCTCAATTAAATGCCATGTCTATGCCAGACGTTCAATCAAATTTTGATGAACGTAACATTCCTATAGAGCAAGTTGGGGTCCGCAATATTCGCTTCCCGATTACGGTACTCTCTGAGCAGGGTTTATTGCCTTCTGTTGCTGAATTTAATTTAAATGTGGCCTTGCCTGCAGAGAAAAAGGGTACACATATGTCTAGATTTATGGCTCTGTTGCAGGACCATAAGGACCCTATTTCTGCTAAGAATATTGAATTAATGATTCGAAAAATGCTTCCGCTTTTAGAGGCATCAAAGGGAATGATTGAATTAACGTATACCCATTTTGTGTCAAAGAAAGCCCCTGTTTCTGGTATACAAAGCATGATGGATTATCAAGTTACTTGGACGAGTTTTGCGCAGACGCATGATACTGATATACATGTAGCGAATTTTCTTAAAGTAACTGTTCCTGTCATGAGTTTATGCCCTTGTTCAAAAGAGATATCAGATTATGGTGCTCATAACCAGAGATCACATGTCAACATTGAGGTTCAGTTAAAAGATGATTCAAGCATCATTGTTGAAGATCTTATTCGCATTGCTGAATCACAAGCATCATGTGAACTTTGGGGGTTACTAAAACGAACTGATGAGAAGTACGTTACTGAAAAATCTTACGAAAATCCTAAATTTGTGGAAGATTTAGTGCGTGACGTTGCTAGTCACGTGGCGCAACTTAAAGATATTGTTTCTTATGAAGTAGAGGCAGAAAACTTTGAGTCAATCCACAATCACAGTGCTTTCGCAAGAATTGCCTCCTAAGTTAACTACGTATTGAGTACCCAACGAGGGTTTACATCAAAAGAGTAGTTCGTATCGGCTTGATTAGGGTCTTTTAGCAGTCTTACAGCACCAGCAAAAGCAATCATTACACCGTTATCGGTACAAAGTTCAATTGGTGGGTAAAGAATTTGGGTTTGTGTTTTTTCTCCCAAAAGGTTAAGACCTTCTCGCAATTGTGTATTGGCACCTACACCACCTGCAACGACTAATTTTTTACACTTTGTAAGTTGTAAAGCGTCACCTACTTTTTTACAAAGTACTTCTACGACTGCTTCAACAAAGGCAAGAGAAAGGTCAGCTTTAAATTGGTCATCTATAACACCATTATTTTGAGTCTTCAACTTTGTTTGGGTTAAAACGGCTGTTTTTAATCCCGCAAATGAAAAATCCAGCGTTTTTGAATGTAATAAAGGTCTCGGTAAATTGAATTGACCCTTTCTCCCCAACTTTGCCAACATAGAGACTGCGGGTCCGCCAGGGTAAGAAAGGCCAAGTAATTTGGCAGTTTTATCGAAAGCTTCACCTGCAGCGTCATCAAGTGTTTCCCCGATTAATTCATATTGACCGATGTCTTTCACAAGCATAAGTTGTGTGTGCCCACCAGATACTAAAAGGGCTAAAAAAGGAAAAAGATTGTCAGATACATCATTTTTAAGACTTGGGGATAGCAATGGTGAAAGTAGGTGACCTTCTAAATGATGAATTCCGATAATTTTTTTAGATAGAGCAAAAGCCATTGATTTAGCAAGAGATGTACCAACCAAGAGTGCACCAGCTAGTCCTGGACCCTTGGTGTAAGCTATTGCATCTATCTTATCAATTGATAAACCAGCGTTTTTTAAGCACTCCTCAATCAAAGGTATACCGAGACGGATATGGTCTCTTGAGGCTAGTTCTGGCACTACACCCCCATAAATTTCGTGCATTTTTACTTGAGAGTAAAGGCTTTGGCCTAAAATGCCTAAATAGGGCGACTGATTGTTTTCCCAATAGCTTGAGTCATAGACAGCAATTCCTGTCTCGTCACATGAAGTTTCTATGCCTAATATGTACATTTTTTAATTTTCTCATGATATACTAGCAATCTTTAGATAATTTTTGAAAATATACAGTATGACCACTATTCGTCTTCGTGAAAATGAGCCATTTGAAGTAGCTTTACGCCGTTTTAAACGCACCATTGAAAAAAATGGTTTGTTAACGGATTTGCGTGCTCGTGAGTTTTATGAAAAGCCTACGGCTGAACGCAAAAGAAAAAAAGCTGCTGCTGCTAAGCGCCACTACAAGCGCATTCGTAGCCAAATGCTTCCTAAAAAACTTTACTAATCCACAATACCATTGATTTGTAAGTGGTTAAGTATTAATAATCACTAACAAATTAATTAAAATGTAACCCACCACATCTTAGATGGTGGGTTTTTTCTTTTTCTAATATCTTCATAAGTAGTGATATAAACATTGTCATAATTGTTGAAACGAAATAAATTAAAGGTCCAAAATGAGCTTAAAAGAACAAATTACAAATGATATGAAAACCGCAATGCGTAATAAAGAGACAGATCGACTCAATGCGATTAGATTATTGTTGGCAGCAATTAAGCAAAAAGAGGTTGACGAGCGTATTGAGCTTACAGATGCGAATATTGTTTCTATTATTGAAAAAATGATTAAGCAACGCAAAGATTCAATTACACAATATGAAGCAGCAAAAAGGGATGACTTGGTTGCAAGCGAGACCTTTGAGATGAAATTGCTACAAACCTATATGCCTGAACAATTATCAGATGGTGAAATTGCTTCAGCTGTTCAAGAGGCTGTGCAGGTAACTGGTGCTTCAGGACCCCAAGATATGGGTAAAGTGATTGCGCATTTAAAAAATCAATTGGCAGGTAAAGCAGATATGGGAAAAGTTTCTGGATTGGTTAAAGCCGCTTTACAGAAGTGATAAGGAATCGGATTGATACCTCGTTCTTTTATTGATGAAGTCCTTAATAGAGTAGATATAGTCTCTGTTATTAGTCAATCCGTTACGCTTAAAAAAGCCGGATCTAATTTACAGGGACTTTGCCCTTTTCATCAAGAAAAGTCACCCTCCTTTACTGTTTCAGAGACAAAGCAGTTTTATCACTGCTTTGGATGTGGTGCACATGGAACTGCAATTAGTTTTTTAATGGAATATGCAGGGTTAACTTTTGTAGATGCTATTGAAGAATTAGCAAAATCAGTTGGATTAACTGTTCCTCAACAGTTGGGTGATACCGCAAAAGCCTCTGATCAACAACAAAGTATTGCTTTGATACTAGTCATGGAAAAAATAATGACTTGGTATCAAGAGCAATTGAAAAAAAATCAAAGACCCGTCCAGTATTTAAAGAATAGAGGGTTATCCGGTGAGGTGGCAAAGCGATTTTCTTTGGGTTATGCACCAGATGAGTGGCAGAACTTTACTGATGTTATTGGAAGTTACGAGGATGAGTCCATTGCTAATGTGTTAGCTCAAACTGGCATGATGGTTCAGGGTGAATCTGATGGGTCAATGAGAGTAAAACGCTTTGATAGATTTCGTGATCGGATTATGTTTCCTATCAGGAGTTTAAAGGGACAAGTAATTGGTTTTGGTGGTCGAGTCATTGATAAGGGTGACCCTAAATATTTAAATTCACCTGAAACTGTTTTGTTCAAAAAAGGGCAAACCTTATATGGGCTATTTGAAGCTAGAAAATTTGTTCGTGAAAAGGGATTTGTTCTAGTTTGTGAAGGGTATATGGATGTGGTTGCTCTTGCTCAAATGGGTTTTCCAAATGCAGTTGCGACACTTGGCACAGCATGTACTGATCACCATATTCAATTGCTATTAAGACACACGGATCGGATTGTATTCTCTTTTGATGGAGATTCTGCCGGTAGAAAAGCTGCAAAAAGAGCATTTGAAGCATGTATTCCTCATCTTGCGGATGATAAAGAAATTCGCTTTTTGTTTTTACCAAAGGAACATGATCCAGATAGTTTTATTAGAGAATTTGGACAAGATAAATTCAACGAAGAAATACAAAAAGCTCAGCCTTTGTCTAGGTTTTTTATTGATGTTGTGAGCGATCAAATTGATTGGTCTAGTGCTGAAGGCAAGGCTCAAGCTCAAAATAACGCAAAAGATTATTTCAAAAAAATGCCAGCAATAGCACTTCGAGTTCAAATTTTGAGAGATTTTGCAAAACGCTTAGGATCTTCACAGCTTGAGTTGGAAAAATTTTATGGGTTGCCAAGTACTCAAGAAGTTACTGTATCAAAACAGGAACCTCAGTTTGAAGTCGGCTCTTTAAAAACTTCCACAAAAAGCGATTGGAAAAGAAAATCAGACGTTCGTGCGATGGAAAATTTAGCCAAACAGCAACCTGTTGCACCAACCAAAATGGTTATACAGATTATGTGGATATTGATTCAACATCCTCAACTTGGAAAGTTGCTTGAACGAGAAGAAATTGAGCTTTTAGAAACAATGGCTTTACAAAGATCGGAAAAGGCAAAATTAATAATAGGTAATTTGGTTGAATTATGTAAAACAGTATCTGAGGATACAAATTTTGCTTCTTTTCAAAATACTTTGATGAATTCCGAGTATGCAAGTGATTATGAGGCATTGATTAAGAAAGTTTTTGAATCGGAATTTAGTCGTGAAGAGGCTAAAACCCATTTGTATGGTGCTTTAAAAAAGTTTGAAATCGATTTAATTAAAAAAGAAATGTTAAAGATTGCCGAAAAAATAGAAAAAAACATTGCTGTTAAAGAAGATATAGAAAGATATCGAAAATTAGGCACTAAATTAAAGTGATTAGTGCTAATTCTGCAATTAACCCAATGTATATTAAAAGTTTTAAGATATTGAAAAAGACAAGAATTTAGCAGTATAATAGAGGGCTATCGAATATTTTTTGAAATCAAACACTCTCCTAAAAAGAGGGAGAAAAAGTTTTTGATTCAAAGCCCTTCAGGGATTCATTACTGCAAGAAACGTTGTGATTTAAGTAAAGTAAAACTCTTTTAATTTTTAACATCTAGCGAATATGCCAAAGACAATCCCAGTTAAAAAAACCTCATCTAAAGCTGCTGTTGCAAAAAAAACAGTTGCTACAAAAAATACTAAAAAACCAGTAGTGGTTTTGAAAAAATCAGATGTAAAAAAGAATTCCACAACTGCTAGCAAGAAGAGCCCTCAAAAGCCAGCATTGAAGATTGTAAAAGCAATGCCAAAGAAGACTGCTAAACCAGTTAAAAAGGCATCTAGTTCTAACCCAACGGTTAAAAAAATCGCTCAAAAAGCTCCGAATGGAAAAATTGTAGCTAAAAAAGTTATTGTTACAAAGCCTGCTGCTAAGAAGGTAACAAAACCTGTTGCTAAGAAATCTACTCCGGTTGTGGAGAGTAAATTAAAGAGTAAGAGTGCGGCTCCTTCAAAGCCAATTAAAGCTGCTGTGAAAAATGAGAAGCCTGTAAAAGTTGAAAAGCTTGTCAAGGTCGAAAAACCAGTTAAAAAAGCACAAGTAAAAGAAAAAAAGGTTGAAATCATTGAGGAAATTATTGAAGTAGAAACGGTTATTGTGCAAGAAAGCCCTGCTGAAATTGAGGTTCCTGTTAAAAAAACACGTGGAAGAAAACCAAAGCCAAAACCAGAGGTTGATCCAAACGCTGACATTCGTACTGATAGACAAAAAGCGCGCGATCGCAAAGCTAAAGAAAAGGCTTTACTCCTTGAATTTAATGCAACTAAATTAGGCAGTGAAGAGCAACTTGAATTACGTCGTGCAAGGCTTAAACATCTAATTAAGATGGGTAAGTCCAGGGGCTATCTAACCCATGGTGAAATCAATGATGTGATGTCAGATGAATTATCTGATACAGATTCATTAGAAACATTGATTGCTTTATTAAGCGACATCGGCATCATGGTTTATGAACAAGCTCCGGATGCTGAAACCTTAATTTTGAACGAGAACGCTATTACAGCGTCTTCTGATGAGGAAGCTGAAGAAGAAGCTGAAGCTGCTTTAGGTGCAGTTGATTCAGAATTTGGTAGGACAACTGACCCAGTACGTATGTATATGCGTGAAATGGGTACAGTGGACTTGCTGACTCGTGAAGATGAAATCGTAATTGCTAAGAAAATTGAAGCAGGTTTAAAAGACATGTTGATGGCTTTATCAGCATGCCCAGTAACTATTGCTGAAATTATTGACTTAGCAGATCAAATTGCTTCTGATGCAATTCCAGTAGATGATTTTGTTGATGGATTAGTTGATCCGAATGCTGAAGATATTCCAATGGCGTCTGCAGCCATTGAAGAAATTGACTTAGATGATGAGTCAGATGAAGAATCTGAAGATGATGATGAAGATGGCGCTGCTGCTGGCGCTGCTGCCTCAGCTGCTTCTGCAAAACAGCTAGAAGAGTTAAAGCAGATTTCTCTTGAGAAATTTGCAATTATTCGTGTTCAATTCGATAAGATGCGTCGCGCATACGATCGTGAGGGATATAACTCTGTTAATTACGTTAAAGCTCAAACTCTTATTCGTAATGAGTTATTAGGCTTTAGGTTTACAGCAAAGAGTGTTGAAAAATTGTGCGATACGATTCGTGCACAAGTAAATCAAGTATGGGCTACAGAGAGAGCTATTTTAAATATTCTTGTAGACAAGATTGGTATCCCAAGATCTGAAGTGTTGGCACAAATTACAAAGAATACGATGAACTTGTCGTGGACTAATGATCTTTTAAAAGAGCCTAAGCCATATTCAGCATTATTAGAGAGGAACGTTCCAGCGATTCAAGAGCTTCAGCAAAAATTGATTGATTTGCAAAATAAAGTCGTAATTCCTTTGAATGAGTTGAAGGAAGTTCACAAACAGATGACTGCTGGTGAGAAGCGTGCTAGAGAAGCGAAGCGTGAGATGACTGTAGCTAACTTACGTTTGGTAATCTCTATTGCTAAAAAATATACAAACCGTGGTTTACAGTTCTTGGATTTAATTCAAGAAGGTAACATTGGTTTGATGAAGGCTGTTGATAAGTTTGAATATCGCCGTGGCTACAAGTTTTCAACATATGCAACGTGGTGGATTAGACAGGCAATTACTAGATCTATTGCTGACCAAGCAAGAACAATCCGTATTCCTGTTCATATGATTGAAACGATTAATAAGATGAATCGTATTAGTCGTCAAATCTTGCAGGAGACTGGTATTGAGCCAGATGCTGCAACTTTAGCTGCAAAAATGGAAATTCCTGAAGACAAGATTCGTAAAATTATGAAGATTGCTAAAGAGCCAATTTCCATGGAAACACCAATTGGCGATGATGAAGATTCTCATTTAGGTGATTTCATTGAAGACGGCAACACTCTAGCACCAGCTGAAGCGGCATTGCATGATTCTATGAGAGATGTAGTTAAAGACATTTTGGATTCATTAACGCCAAGAGAAGCCAAAGTTCTCAGAATGCGTTTTGGTATTGAGATGAGCACTGACCATACTTTAGAAGAGGTTGGTAAACAATTTGATGTTACACGTGAGCGTATCAGACAGATTGAAGCTAAAGCATTGCGTAAAATGCGTCATCCAAGCAGAAGCGACAAACTTAAAAGCTTTTTAGAGGAAGATTAATCTTTAATAAGGGCCGTGAGCTCAGTTGGTTAGAGCAGAGGACTCATAATGGACTTAACCATGGGGTCTGGTAGTAGAAATCGTAATGATTTCAATGGTTTAGTGGTGGTGGGGGTGCTGAAAAAACACTACACACCAACTACACACCGTAAGGTTTTTCATGGTGTGTAGTAAATAGCGGTTTTGTGTGGTTTTGAAGTAAAAAGTTGTTGAGAATTGTGTATTACCCGAAAAGTTTCGGGCCGTTAGCTCAGTTGGTTAGAGCAGAGGACTCATAGAAAATTGTGCACCAGATGACGAAAGTCGCTGTGTGAATGGCGTCA
>Ga0214170_1000002_pt1 | contig 197117 bp, 197 predicted proteins | sample TroBogEpilimnion_2_FD_153008 | JGI IMG/M metagenome (GOLD analysis project Ga0214170, IMG submission 153008) | Freshwater microbial communities from Trout Bog Lake, WI - 27JUN2007 epilimnion | ecosystem: Environmental > Aquatic > Freshwater > Lake > Epilimnion/Euphotic zone | place: Trout Bog... | reverse complement strand
AGGAATGGGTGATGGGCGCCCTTCAAGAACCCGATGATATTGAAGAACTTGACGTGGAGTTTTAAAAATGAATACAGCAACTGAGTTACGTAAAAATACCGATTTTTCACATATTAAACCAACTGACACCCAATATTTATCCGGGGGGTTGAGAGACTTTTTTCTATACAGAGATTTGGGTGTGGCTAAAGCAACCAAAGGTAAGGTTATTGCCCATTTAGTCAAAGCTAATTTACCTCCAGAGAACGGGACTGGATGGCATTTCCACGTAGCTGACTTTCAGATAGTCATCATGATGAAAGGGTGGGCTAAATTTATGTACGAAGATAAACCAACTCTTGTATCTGCAGGGGATTGCGTTCATCAAGCTCCAGGAATTACACACTACTTATTTGATTACTCACCAGATATGGAATATTTAGAAATTGTTGGTCCTGCAGACTTTGGAACTGTTGAAGTTGAGGGTTTATATCCTGTACCTCCAGTAACACCTTGGAAGTAATTGAATCAAGAAGATATGATGTACTACGTCTATCAACAATCAAGTAATTTACTAAATCCATGGAAGTTCATGGCCAATGCAACTTACTCAAAATTAAATAAAGTTGATGCTTCAATATTTCCATTAAATAGAAGCTTTAAAGCGGCTTGTGAGCAGATATCGTTTTTAGGTTTTACTCACACACGGCCAAGTTTTGGAATACGGGAAATTGTTGATGATCTTGGTAATAGTTTTTCAGTAGAAGAGGAAATTGTTAAACGCACAGATTTTTGTAATTTGTTACATTTTAAAAAATTAGGTGCTCCTATTCAGTCTAAAGTTTTATTAGTAGCTCCAATGTCTGGACATTTTGCAACTTTACTTTCTGGTACTGTTAAAACGCTATTAAGAGATCATGATGTGTATATAACGGATTGGCTCAATATTCGAGACATCCCTTTAGAAAAAGGGAAATTTGATTTTGATAGCTATGTACGTCATGTCATTCATTTTTTGGAATATTTGGGTCCTCAAACAAATTTGATTGGAGTTTGCCAACCGACAGTAGCATGTTTGGTTGCGACTGCGGTAATGTCTGAGGATCAAAATCCTTGTGTGCCTGCTAGCTTAATCCTAATGGCGGGACCTATTGATGTCAGAAATAGTCCTACCAAAGTGAATGATTTAGCAAATCAAAAACCGATTAGTTGGTTTAAGGAAAAGCTGATTAGTACTGTTCCTAGTCAATTTCCAGGAAGAGGACGTAAAGTATATCCAGGATTTATACAACTCAATGCTTTTATGAGTATGAATCTTCAGCGTCATCAAGAGTCTTTTAAAAAAATGTATTCATTAAGGTTAGAGGGTAAAGATGAGCAGGCTCAGACGATTCATGATTTTTATGAAGAGTACTTTGCCATTATGGATTTATCAGCTGACTTTTATATAGAAACAATTAAAAAAATTTTTCAAGATTGTGATTTACCAAACGGTAAGTTGATGTATGAAGGAAGGTTAGTTAATCCGAAAGCAATCAGAAAAACCTTTCTTTTGACAGTTGAAGGTGAGCGCGATGATATATGTGGAATTGGTCAAACATTAGCTGCTCAAGATTTATGCTCCGGCTTACCTGCTTATATGAAATCACATCATTTACAAGCTGGTGTTGGGCATTATGGTGTTTTTAATGGAAAACGATGGGACAACCAAATCTATCCAATTGTGAGGAATTTAATTCAATCTTGTTATTAAGGAGAAATTAGATGCTGAATCTTTTTGTTAGAAAAAAAATTGCTGCGCGATTACGTGCATATGATGGTACTGACCAGGGCTTCACCTTTTTGAAAGAGGGTAATTACGTAGCCAAGCCATGCCCAGATGGTTATGTTGAGATAAGAGAACCAAGTGGCGGGGTTCTCTATATGATGGCATTCATTTTTAATGAAAAACTTAATGCTGGTGATATCCGTTTATTGAATGAATAAGCTTAATTCAAGAGTGGGCTTGTTCGATATCGTTCACCCCTGTAAAAACTGTCTAGAGCGTTTAATACTTCTCTGACATTTTTGCTTGAGATTTGCTCTAGCCATTCAAATGGTCCTGCTGGGTAATTAACACCAAGTTTCATAGCTTGATTTGTGGCTTCGACAGAGCAAACTCCTTGTGTTACTGCATCACAAGCTTCATTCACGAGCATTGATAGCGTTCTTGCTACTATTAACCCTGGTCTATCTTCAACTCTTAAAGGTTTAAATCCAAGGTGTAATAACCAATTTGAGGCATCAACTTGCCATTGTGCCGATGCTGTCTTTGAGCAGGCCCAGGCTAAGTAGGGTTGTCCTTCAGTTTTTACACATATGTCGAAAACAGCGACGTTTGATCCTAGGGATGAAGCAGTTTGTCCTGTAGTTTCTCTAAGTTGGAATCCATCTACTTCTAAACCATTCCATTCACTATTTGAATTCTCAGAGAATGTGAAATTATTTTCTTTCAGTTGTTCAGAAATGAATTTTTTAATATTGCCATTTCCATGCACTACGAGATTTTTATAAATTGGCGTATATTTTTCTGCTACTAAAGGCAAAGTTGGATTACTTGCATTTTCAGAATAATCATAAAAACCTTTTCCGGTTTTACGACCGAATAGTCCTCCATCTACAAGCTCTTTTTGGACGATTGATGGGCGAAAGCGACTATCGAAGAAGAATGCTTCATATACTGTGGAAGTTACTGCAAAATTTGTATCTAGACCAATTAAGTCCATTAGCTCAAAAGGACCCATTCTAAATCCGACAGCTTTTATACATGCATCGATGACTTGTATCGGTGCTGTTTGTTCTTGAACTAGAGCAAGTGCTTCTGCATAAAAGGGACGTGCAATACGGTTAACAATAAAACCTGGTGTGGATTTTGCATGAACAGGGGTCTTATTCCAAGTTATAGACAGATTAAAAATTGACTCTGCAATTTCTTTACTTGTTTCTAATCCAGAAACAACTTCAACTAATTTCATCAGCGGTACTGGGTTAAAGAAGTGCATTCCTACGAGTCTTTGTGGATTGGATAGACCGTTTGCTATTGCAGTTACTGAAATAGAAGATGTATTTGTTGCAAGAACGCAATCTTTGCTGACAATAGTCTCTAGTTCTTTAAAAAGAGCGCGTTTAACTTCAAGTTTTTCAATAATTGCTTCAATCACCAACTTTACTGAACTTGCTTCCTGAAGTGATTTAATGACACTAATGCGTGATAGGGTTACATTTGCATCTTCGGAAGTAATTTTTTCTTTTTTAATTAAATTCTGAAATGTCTTATTAATATTTTCAATGGCCTGTTCTGCAGCACCTGGTTTTTGATCAAAGATAAAAACGGTATGTCCTGCTTGAGCAGCTATTTGTAAAATGCCAGCGCCCATTATTCCAGCGCCAATGACTAATAGAGGTTGATTTTTAAGGTCCACTGTAATTCTTTCAAATTTAATATGTTTCTAGATGTAGTCGGCCTTCAGACTTTAATATTTCTGAAAGACTATTCCAATCTATACCTGCTTGAGAGGTAATTTCTTTAAGAGATTCTATGACGCCATTTTCCATTTGTTTTAAACCACAAACATAGATATAAGTGTCAGGTAATTTTAATAATGGTATTAAATCACTTGCTCGCTCAATCATTAAATCTTGAACATACTTTTTGGGTTGATTTGGAGTTCTTGAAAAGGCAAAGTTAAGATCAATAAATTCTTTAGGAAGATTTTGTAATGGTCCAAAATACGGAAGTTCTTCTTTGGTTCTAGCACCAAAAAATAGCATTAGTTTCCCGTTTTTGAAATTACCTTGCTTTAGTAATCTCCTACGTCTTTCTGTCATCGCTCTCATTGGAGCACTACCTGTTCCAGTGCAAATCATGATGATATTGCTGTTGTCATGATTGGGCATTAGGAAACTAGTCCCGAAAGGTCCAATAACATTGACTTCTTGTCCGATCTCTAAATCACACATAAAGTTAGAGGCAACACCTTTAACGGGGTTTCCATCATGATCTTCTAGAACACGTTTGATGGTTAAAGAGATATTGTTATATCCCGGACGTTCACCATCGCGTGGACTTGCAATTGAATACATTCTTGCGTGATGCGGTTTGCCAAAACTGTTTAAACCAGGTGGAATAATTCCGATTGATTGACCTTCTAAAACTGGGAAAATACTTTTACCAAAATCTAAAACGATGTGATGCGTATCATAGTCTTTTCCTACCTCAGTCACTCTTACATTGCCAGTTACTGATGCTGTAAGCATTTTTTTTGCTGATTTAGGACCATACAAATTAACATATGGATGAGCAGCCGACCAAGGTGGGATGGTTGACCCATATTGAATATTTTGCGTAGTAGGGCTTACTGGTGTGCTTACAACTTTAGATTCCACTGTGGGTGTGTCTGAAGTTGTTGTAGGTGGTTCTGAAAAACTTTCATCTGATAACTCTGCTGGAAGTTCATCCCAAAGCAATTGCTCAGAAACTGAATATGCTGTCACTTTGTATACTTTGCGCCAATTATCTATAGAGCCGGTTGGGCAAGGAGAAATACAAGCCATACAGGAATTACACACTTCAGCATCAACAACATAATTACGATCATCATGTGTAATGGCACCAATAGGGCATGTTGCTTCACATGTATTGCAACGAATGCAGATCTCAGGATCAATTAAATGTTGTTGAATAATTTCAGAGCTTGCGGTCATAGATTAGATTCCCTTTAAGGGATTACAAGTAAAGACTATAGTTTACAAAAGAGAGCACATTAGTGCTCTCTTTTTTAGTTGAATCGAATATATTCAAAATCAACTGGTTGACGATTAATACCAATCATTGGAGGTGCGATCCAGTTTGCGAACTTTCCTGGCTCAACAACGCGTCCCATTAAGCTTGCAACATAGAGGCGGTCTTCAACAGTAGGTAACCATTCAGATTTTTTAGCGAGCCACTCGTTATCTGAAATAATTTGACCTGTTGGAGAAACTTTAACACCTGATAAGGCACCAATATTTCTATTGAAAGCCTTGTGTGGTACTTTAAGACGGAATGGAATACCTGCTTTTTCAATCACTTTATTCCAACGTTCAACTCCACCAACGCTGTCTTTGATGTAGTCATCACGAAGTACTTCGTTTAGTGCATTGAGCATAGGTACTTCTTTTTCGATTAAATTACCACCAACTGCATTTAGTACACGGTATGTATCATTTTTCAATGAGTGGTCATCTTGACGTTTGCCTTCTTCGTAACGACCTTTGAGTCCAGTTGAATAGAATGTTGCTGCATTAGAAGATTCATCCGCACCAAACAAGTCAATCGTTACAGAGAAGTGGAAGTTCAAATAGCGCTGAAGAGTTGGTAAATCAATAACACCAGCAGCACGAAGTTTGACTGTATCATCTGTTTTTAATTCATTCATAACTTGGCAAGTACGTTGGATCACACGTGATACGCCACTTTCACCAACAAACATATGGTGAGCTTCTTCAGTGAGCATAAATTTTGTTGTACGAGCTAAAGGGTCAAAGCTTGACTCAGCGAGTGCACATAACTGGAATTTTCCATCACGGTCGGTAAAGTAAGTAAACATGAAGAAGCTCAACCAGTCTGGTGTTTCTTCGTTAAACGCTTGAAGGATTCTAGGATTATCTTCTTGACCACTACGTCTTTCTAATAATGCTTCACCTTCCTCACGACCATCGCGTCCGAAATATTTATGTAAAAGATATACCATTGCCCATAAATGACGACCTTCTTCAACGTTTACTTGGAAGAGGTTACGGAGATCATATTGGCTTGGAGCTGTAAGTCCTAAATGGCGTTGCTGTTCAACAGAAGCTGGTTCTGTATCGCCTTGAGTAACAATAATTCTTCTTAAATTTGCACGGTATTCACCGGGAACATCTTGCCAGACATCTTCACCTTTGTGATCACCGAAATGAATTTTACGACCAGCTTCTGCTTGGTTCATAAAAATACCCCAACGATAGTCAGGCATCTTCACATGGCCAAATTGTGCCCAACCGGATGGGTCTACACTGACCGCTGTTCTAAGATATACATCAAAATTGTGAGAATGATCAGGACCCATATCATTCCACCAATTAATATAATTCGGCTGCCATTGCTCTAAGGCACGTTGAAGTGTGCGGTCTTCGCTCAGGTTTACGTTATTTGGTATTTTATCGCTGTAATTCATTGTAGACATGTTGATCTCCAAGGTTAGGGGGATTAATAATATTTAAACTCTGTGCCAATCGAATTGGGCTTTATCGCCTTTTCCGTATACTTTTAGTGCGCCTTTTTCTCCTACGGCATTTGGTCTTTGGAAGATCCAGTTTTGCCAAGCGGTTAGGCGACCGAATATTCTTGTGAACATATTTTCTGGTCCATTAAAGCGGAGATTAGCTTCCATACCTGTTAGAGCATCTGGAGACATTGAAATACGTTCTTCGAGCGCAATTCTTACTTCATCACTCCAATCGATATCATCTGGATTTGCGGTATTAAGACCTAGAGCGAATGCTTGATCAGCATCTAATAATTGACCGGCTTGTGAACGAACAGCTTCTAATGCAGGAACTTCATCATAGAATCTTCTACCAAGACGGCTTTGGCCAGTTGCCATAGGATATAGACCAAAGTTAACATCTCCCACCATAATTTTTGGTGCTTTATCGGCGTCATCTGGGAGAGCTAAGTGGTAAATACGGTCACAAGTTAAAGCCAATTCTAGGAATGTGCCATTAAAACATGTATCTTCCTCAATTAAAGCAAATAAGCTTCTAGAAGATACATCAAATCTGCTGAGTGTGCGACGTAAAAGGCCGATGGTCTCGTTTACAAACCAATGGTCTTTATTATTCATCAAGGTTGTGTCCATAGCTTGAACAGCTTCGTGGCTACCTTTAGTTTTAATGAGCCAAATTCCAATATCTAACTCATTTGTTCTCATATTTAAAATGGCGTCTTCTAACTCTCTTGCCATTTCAAATGGATACCAATTAGAAGACTGTGCTTCGATTTCCTGAGTTGAAAGAACTTGACTATCTTTAGGAGCGTGAACAGTGAAAATGGCAGTTCTTTTTTGACGATCGATATCTACAGTTACATTTTTGTATTCAAGTTTGTTTTCAGAAATAGTTCTCTCTAAGGGGGTGAGTGCAACACCCTTAGCACCATTTGGTCTTTTGCTAGATTTTGCTAATTCTGTTGCTCTGTCCAAAGTAGCTTGTTTAAAGTTAGCAGGTTTAACGATATGATCAACCAAGCGCCAATCTTTAGCTTTTTGGCCCCTTACACCTTCGCTTGTAGTGCAGAAAATGTCTGCTAAATCGTGACGAACGTGGCGCTTATCGGTTACTCTAGTTAAACCACCTGTACCTGGTAAAACACCTAAAAGAGGTACTTCTGGAAGGCTCACAGCGCTAGATCTATCATCAACTAATAAGATTTCATCACAAGCAAGTGCTAATTCGTAACCACCTCCAGCACAAGCTCCGTTAACTGCGGCAAGAAACTTCAAACCACTATGTGTAGAGGAGTCTTCTAGACCATTTCTTGTTTCATTAGTAAATTTACAGAAATTAACTTTCCAAGCATGACTTGAAACACCCAACATGAAAATATTTGCGCCAGAGCAAAATACTTTTTCTTTTGCGCTGGTAATAACAACTGTTTTTACTTCGGGGTGTTCAAAGCGAATTCTGTTAATAGCATCATGAAGTTCGATATCTACACCGAGGTCATAACTATTAAGTTTTAATTTATAGCCTGGACGTAAACCACCATTCTCATCAAAATCTGCTGAAAGAGTAGCAATTTCACCAGAAAACTCTAATTTCCAGTGTTTATATAGTGAAGGATTTGTTTGGTAGTTAACGTGATTAGTCATTTCCATAGATTTGCCTCATTGTTAGGTAGAAATTGAATTAATATAAGCATAATAATGCATGTTTTATGAATGTCAAGCACTTTTATGCATCTTATTTTAATTTTCTACAAATATATTGGATTTAACTAAATTCTTTAATTGAACAAAAGTTTCCTCAAGATTTCCTAGGCTAGTGTTTATAGTTAATTGTGCTTTGGAATAAAAAGCTTTTCTTCCATCTAATATTTTCTTTAAATCATCCATCGCTTCTTTGCTGTCTGCCATAGGTCGCATATCACCTTGGGCGATGACGCGCTGCATGTGTTCCTCAGGTTTTGCTTGTAGCCAAACAGTAGTGCAGTGTGCAAGTAAAAGATTAAAACTTGCAGGATCAGAAACGATACCTCCTGGTGTAGCAATAACGACTTCTGGATAAATTTGAATTGTTTCTTCTAAAGCGCGACGTTCATATCTTCTGTAGGCATTCATACCATAAAGGCTTTGAATTTCAGAAACAGAACAGCCTGCAAATTTTTCAATTTCACGACTTAATTCAACAAACTGAAATCCTAATTCTTCAGCTAGCATATGGCCTAGCGTCGATTTTCCAGCTCCACGAAGACCAATTAATGCAATTCGCTGATGATTGGTTTCGGGGTTGTTTGTGGACTGTTGTAATAGTTCAGTAATCTTTAAACGAACCTGTCGCAAACTGGTTTCATCTTTGTTGATGAGTAGTTCTCTGATCATTAACCACTCAGGTGTTAATGTTGTAGGATCACCAATTAATTCGGCCAAAGTACATTCAAGAGCATTTGATATTTGTAATAAAACTAAGAATGAAGCATTTCCGAGCCCATACTCTAAGTTGGCTAGATGTCGTTCTGATACTCCCGCAATTAAGGCTAAATTTTTACGGGTTAATCCTCTTCTCGCTCTTAAGATGCTTACTCTTTCGCCTAGTTTTTTTAGGTCTTGGTTAATTTCTTCTGCCATATGACCTTCCTTTGGAAAATAAAATTTTAAACATTTTTATTAGTGAAAACCCTTGTATATGCATTATAGTGCTTGACAGCCCAAAATCAACAATTTAAAGTCTAGTCTGCACAATAATTCATAAATTGGAGTTTTGCAAGATGTCACAAACACAGAATGTGTCAGATTTATCCCCAAATCAAGTTAAGTTTCGTAAATTGTTAAGCGATTTAACTTCGCAAATTCATCAAATGGCGCTTGATCAAGATTTGGATAATTGGTTGAATGAGTCACATGGGGTAGATAGTCCTTTATATAAAGAATTAAAACAATTAACCATTGAAGGTGTTAAAGAGGGTTGGTTGTGTAATAGAGAGGGAGCTGGCATTAAATACGGAAGAGTTTTTAAGCCATCAGATGACTTGAATGGTTTTTCAGTTGATGTTGTAGACATGGAAAATATTGCTGGACCTCGACACATTCATCCTCTAGGCGAGATTGATTTAATTATGCCAACCGAGGGTGATGCATTATTTGATGGTAGACCTGCTGGTTGGATGGTGACTCCACCAAATAGTGAACATGCTCCAACAGTTTCAAGCGGTAGAGCATACGTTTTATATTTATTGCCACAAGGCCAAATTCAATTTATTTAAATAGGCAAATATGTCAGAAAAATTAGCAAATTATGTTTCAGGAAATTGGGTTTTAGGAAATAGTGATGGCATTCCTCTCTTTGATCCTGTTTTGGGGGATGAGTTAGTAAGAGTTGATGCTTCTGGCATAGATTTGAATTCGGCCTTTGAGTTTGCAAGAGTTTCAGGTGGAAAAGCCTTGCGCGAAAAAACATATCAAGAGCGTGCACAGATGTTGCAAGCCTGTTTAGAGATCTTACAAGCAAAGAAAAATCAATATTACGAAATTTCTACTGCAAATAGTGGCACTGTTAAAAATGATTCAGCAGTCGATATTGAAGGTGGTTTATTTACATTAGGTTTTTATGCAAAATTAGGACAAACATTAGGTGATAGAAAATTTTTGATAGATGGCGAATTAGCACGCTTGGCTAAAGATCCTTTGTTTCAGTCACAGCATATTTTGACTCCTACTCAAGGTGTAGCTTTACTGATTAATGCTTTTAATTTTCCAGCATGGGGTTTGTGGGAAAAGGCTGCACCAGCATTATTAAGTGGTGTTCCAGTCATTATTAAGCCTGCATCATCTACCGCATGGCTAACACATCAAATGGTAAAAGATGTGATAGATGCTGAGATACTTCCAGAGGGAGCTTTATCAATTATCTGTGGAAGTTCTGCAGGCTTGCTAGATCAATTGAAACCTTTTGATGTAATTTCATTTACTGGATCAGCTGATACAGCAAAAACAATTCGCTCTAATAGAGCGATTACTGAATTATCAGTGAGGGCAAACGTAGAAGCTGATAGCGTTAATTCAGCCTTATTACTTCCAAATCAAGTTAAAGAGCCTGTATTTGATTTTTTCATTAAAGAAGTTGTTCGTGAAATGACTGTAAAGTCTGGTCAAAAGTGTACTGCCATTCGCAGAATCTTTGTGCCTCAAGCAGATTATCCCGCTGTGAAAGAAGCATTAATTGCACGGCTTTCTAAAACAACTGTTGGTAATCCACGTAATGAAAATGTGAGAATGGGTTCATTGGTAAGTACGGCTCAATATCAAACTGTTCTTGAAGGAATTGCGCGTTTAAAAGAACATGCAAAGATTCTCTTTGATGGTAATCAAAATGAATTGATTGATGTTAAAGATCAATCAGCCTGTTTTGCTCCTGTCTTATTTGGTTTTGAGTCCGCGGAGGATGCCTTTAATTCAAACCATGTTCATCAAACTGAAGTGTTCGGACCAGTCGCAACATTGTGTCCTTATAAAGATTTGGAACAAGCCAAGAAGATGATAGAGAAGGGTGAAGGATCATTGGTTCTATCTCTATATGGTGACAATACTGATGATATGTCGCAATCCATAATGGACCTATCAAGCTTTCATGGACGTCTACATGTTATATCTGCAGATGTAGGAGCAATTCAAACAGGACACGGCAATGTGATGCCACAGTCTATTCATGGTGGTCCCGGAAGAGCTGGTGGAGGCGAGGAGCTTGGTGGTTTAAGAGGGTTATATTTTTACCATCGTAGATCAGCGATACAAGCTAGTACAAATATCTTAGAAAAAACATTAGGTCGGAGCGCACAATGACTCAAAGAAACATAGATCTTGGTAGTACATTTAATTTTGCACAACACATTATTTCTTTAAATGAAAATAGGCCTAATAAAGTTGCTTATATAGATGATCTGGGACAAATAACGTATTCAGAGTTCGCATCAAAAATTGCTCAATTTGGAACTTCATTATTAAAAAGTGGTATCAAACGTGAAGAGCGCATCTTATTACTAATGCAGGACTGTAATGATTGGCCTGTAACTTTTTTAGGCAGTATGTATGTTGGAGTAGTTCCAGTTGCAGTTAATACTCTTTTAACAGCTGAAGATTATGCATATATGCTTTCGCATAGTAGATCTCAAGTTGTCGTGATTTCCTCAGCTTTGATTCCTGTATTAATTGATGCATTGCATTTGGCTGAAAAAAATCAAGGACATGAAGTATTAGAGGTCATTGTTTCAAATGCGACCTACGAAAGCCGTAAGTTATTTATTGAATCACTACCTGATATTGAGTGGATTGAAATGGCTGACTTCTTGAATGAGTCAGGAACTTTAGTTGATGCAGCTAAAACGCACCCAGACGATCCAGGCTTTTGGCTTTATTCATCTGGTTCTACAGGTAAACCAAAAGGGGCTTTGCATACACATGCTAATCCTTATTGGACAGCAGAGTTATATGGCAAGAATATTCTGCAATTAAAAGAGTCCGATATTTGTTTTTCAGCTGCAAAAATGTTCTTTGCTTATGGCTTAGGAAACGCGCTAAGTTTTCCTTTAAGTGTAGGAGCGACAACTATATTAATGGCAGAAAGAGCTACACCAGTAGCTTGTTTTAAGCGTTTTACTGAACTTAAGCCAACCGTATTTTTTGGAGCACCAACCGGATACGGTGGAATGTTAGCAAGCCCAGATTTACCTACGAAAAATAATGTATCTCTCAGAATGTGTTCATCAGCAGGAGAGGCATTACCTCAAGAGTTAGGTGATCGATGGACCAATCACTTTGGCTGTCAGATTATTGATGGCTTGGGCTCTACTGAGATGTTACATATTTTTATTTCAAACTTACCGAATGATGTTAGGTATGGAACTTCAGGAAAACCAGTACCAGGTTACCAAGTTGAATTAAGAGATGAGGATGGAAAGCTTGTAAAAGTTGGGGAAATTGGGGATTTATATATAAAAGGCCCAAGTTCAGCTTTGATGTATTGGAATAATAGAGTTAAATCCAGAGAAACATTCCAAGGGGAGTGGACTAAATCTGGGGATAAATATGTTTGTGATCAGGATGGTTACTATACCTACTCTGGCAGAAATGACGACATGATCAAAGTTAGTGGTATCTATGTTTCACCTTTTGAGGTTGAGGGTACTTTGGTTCAACATCCCGCAGTATTAGAGTCAGCTGTTATTGGGGTTTCTGATTCTGAAGGCTTGGTTAAAACTAAGGCTTTTGTGGTTTTAAAACCAGGACACGAAGCCACAGTTCAAGAATTACAACTTTTTGTAAAAGATAAGTTAGCGCCTTATAAATATCCAAGAATGATTGAATTTGTTGCGGAATTACCAAAAACTGCGACAGGAAAAATTCAGCGTTTTAGATTGCGTGAAAAAGAACAATCACAACATAATTGATCGCAAAAATGCCTTTTATTGAAATTTCTTGGCGTAATCAAGCCGTATCCATTGAATATCAGTTGGTTGGAAGTAATGACTCTTCAAAGCCTATTTTGGTTTTCTTGCATGAGGGCCTTGGTTCAGTAGCCATGTGGAAAGATTATCCAACAGATTTGTGCCATCAAATGGGGTTTAGGGGATTAGTATATTCAAGACCTGCATATGGTAATTCAACTCCAAAGTCCAAGGATGTTTATTGGAAAAATGACTTTCTACATCAGCAAGCTTTAGAAGTTTTTCCAGCATTATTGTCTGCATTGGCTATTCAGGAGCCAGTTTGTCTTTTGGGTCATAGTGATGGTGGATCGATTGCGCTTTTAATCGCAGCTCATTTATCCAAGTTAGTAAAATCAGTTGCAGTAGTTGCGCCGCATATTTTCGTTGAAGACATCACTATCAATAGTATTGAACAAGCAAAAGTTCAGTATCTTAAAGGCACTTTAAAAATTGTTTTATCAAAATATCATCAAGATGTTGATTCTGCTTTTTGGGGTTGGAATGATATTTGGTTAAATCCAGAATTTAGAAAATTTGATATTACCTCTGAGCTTCAACAAATATCTTGTCCCTTAATCGGTATTCAGGGGAGTTTAGATCCATATGGAACAATGGCTCAAGTCAAAGACATTACTAAATATGTAAAGCATGCTCAGGTAGAAGAAATACCCGAATGTGGGCATTCTGTCCACAGAGATAGTCCTATAATGCTGTCTAATGTTCTACAAAAATTTTTTGGATCAATTTAAAAATATTCACTATATCAATGAGGGAGATTTTCAATGAAGCAAATTAAATTAAGTCTTATTGCATTAACAATTTCTGTGGCGTCAGGTTCGGTATTTGCTCAAAGTCAGCCTCCTTTAAAGGTTGGGATGATGTTGCCTTATAGCGGAACATTTGCTGCTTTAGGTAACGCTATTGACAATGGTTTTCAGTTGTATGTAAAAGAACAAGGCGGTAAATTAGCTGGACGTGAAATCACTTATATCAAGGTAGATGATGAGTCTGAGCCATCCAAAGCGACAGATAACATCAATAAACTAATTAAAAGGGATAACGTTGATGTTGTAATTGGTACTGTTCACTCAGGAGTAGCGATGGCGATGGCGAAGGTTGCTAAAGAGTCTGGAACAACTCTTATTATTCCTAATGCCGGTGCGGATGCCATTACTGGCCCTATGTGTGCAAAAAACATCTTTAGAAGCTCATTTACTAATGGTCAACCAGGTATTGCGATGGGAGAAGTTGCTGCTAAAAAAGGATACAAAACAGCGATGACCGTGACTTGGAAGTATGCTGCTGGTGAAGAGTCTGTTAAAGGTTTTAAAGAAGGTTTTGAAAAGGGTGGTGGTAAGGTGACTAAAGAGCTAACTTTGCCATTTCCAGGTGTAGAGTTTCAAGCATTATTAACTGAAGTTGCAGCAGCAAAACCAGATGTTGTGTATTCATTTTTTGCAGGCGGTGGGGCTGTTAAATTTGTTAAAGATTACGCTGCAGCAGGTTTAAATAAAACAATTCCATTAGTCGGTCCTGGATTTTTGACGGATGGAACTTTAGAGGCTCAAGGTGAAGCTGCTCAAGGGATGTTAACTGCGCTTCATTATGGTGATAATTTGAATATAAAGCGTGATAATGACTTTAGACTTGCATACGCAAAACAATATAAATTACAACCTGACGTATATGCTGTGCAAGGCTATGATGCTGCCCAGATGTTAGCTGTAGGTTTGAATGCAACTAAGGGTGATATTTCCAAAAAGGATGAATTCGCTAAAGCAGTTAGAGTTGCAAAAATTGATAGTCCAAGAGGCGTATTCACCATATCTAGAGCACATAACCCAGTCCAAGATTTTTATTTAAGACAAGTTGTTGGTAAAGAAAATAAAATTATTGGCGTTGCTAGTAAATCTCTATCTGATCCAGCCCGTGGCTGCAACATGCAATAATTTATAGAGCTAGCCCATATGGATTTATCGACTTTTTTTATTCAAACACTGAATGCTGTTCAATATGGGCTTCTTCTATTTTTAGTTGCAGCTGGACTAACCCTCATATTTGGAATTATGGGGGTTATTAACCTTGCTCATGGTAGTTTTTACATGATGGGTTCTTATTTGGCATTTGCTATTTCACCTGTAGTTTCCGAGTCGTTTGGCGGGGGATTAATATCCACTTTAATTATTGGTGTATTAATTGCAATTGTTATTGGATATATCTTAGAGTGGCTTTTTTATAGTTACTTGTATGAAAGAGACCATCTTCAACAAGTATTGATGACATATGGTTTGATTTTAGTTATTGAAGAGATCCGTAGTATTTTGGTTGGTGATGATGTGCATGGTGTACCAATTCCTCAATGGTTATCAGCTAGTATCCAGTTAAGCGATGTAATGACCTATCCTGTTTATAGATTATTCATATCAGGCGTATGTATATTGTTGGCTATTGCGATGTTTCTTATTTTGAGTAAAACAAAACTTGGCATGATGATTCGTGCAGGGAGTGTCAATCGAGAGATGATTCAATCTCTTGGGGTCAATATCAAATTTTTATATAGGATTGTTTTTGCCATGGGTATTGCTATTGCAGCTCTGGCTGGAATGGTCGCTGCTCCAGTTTCTTCGGTATATCCAGGAATGGGGCAGGGTGTTTTGATTATTTGTTTTGTGATTGTTGTGATTGGTGGGATTGGTTCTATCAAGGGGGCATTTATCGCCTCACTTTTAATTGGATTTATTGACACTTTCGGGAAGGTCTTGCTACCCGAAGTTGCAGGGGTATTGGTTTACATTTTTATGGCGATGATTTTGTTATGGAAGCCAAGTGGATTATTTAAGGCAGGATCATGAAAAAATCTCAAATTATTTTTCTTACATTCCTAATGCTAGGTCTCATTGCATTACCTTTTTTAGGTTCTGAATACGCAATTGACTGGATGACCAAGACAATGATTTATGGCATTTTTGCTTTGAGTCTTGAGTTATTAGTTGGCACTACGGGTTTGGTATGTTTTGGTCAAGCCGCATTTTTTGGGATTGGGGCGTATGCAGTCGTAAAACTTTCGGCAGATATTGATAATCCCCAAGTGATGTATTTGCTTCCCATATCTATTCTCTTGGCTGGTGTTTATGCACTCTTTGTTGGAGCGCTATCATTAAGAACAAAGGGTGTTTATTTCATTATGGTCACTTTAGCATTTGCACAAATGGCTTACTATGTGATTCATGACACACCGATTGGTGGAGGCACAGATGGTATTTATTTGTATAACAAACCTGCCTTTTTTAATATCCCCATCAGTTCATCATTTGAGTTCTATATCTTCACTTTAATTTGTTTGTTATTGGTGTTTGGCGTATTAGGATTAATAACGCACTCTCGTTTTGGAAGAGCATTGTCTGGCATCAGAATTAATGAACTGCGGATGAGAGCTATTGGATTTGAGACTTATAACTATAAGCTTGCAGCATTCGTAATTTCTGGAATGATTGCAGGTTTATCGGGATATTTATTTGCTGTGAAAGATGGTTTCGTGAACCCTGAGTTATTGAGCTGGCATTTATCAGGTGCAGTCTTGATTATGATTATTTTGGGTGGATTAGGCCATCTTAGAGGTGCTTTTATAGGTGCATTTGCTTTTGCACTCCTTGAGGAGTTTTTTCGTTCTGAAGTGATTTTTGGAGCTTACTCTAAATATTGGCATTTAGGTTTGGGTTTAACCATTATTTTATGTGTAGCGTTCTTACCAAGGGGCTTATTTGGGATTCCAGCTCTTTTGCAGAATAAGTTAATTGGATCCAAGAAGGATTCACAAGTATTACAGAACGAGGAGGGACTATGAATCTTTCTCAAAATGAAGTTTTGATGAGGGGAATTAAACTAACTCGAAAATGGGGTGGTTTAGTTGCGGTCAATGGAGTAGATATAGATTTAGTCAAAGGGCAAATACATGCGGTTATTGGCACGAATGGTGCCGGTAAATCGACCTTAATCAATCTCCTTTCAGGTGAAATTCCTTTAAGCTCTGGAACTGTAGAACTTTTAGGTCAAGACGTAACCCAAAGATCTCAACCACAAAGAGCCAATTTAGGCTTAGGTAAGAGTTATCAAAGAAATACCATATTTGCTGAGTTATCTGTTCTTGAAAATTGCAGATTATCTGCCCAGTCGAGGATTCAAAAGCCATGGAATTTTTGGCAAGATGCGCAACAATGTAATGAAAGTAAAAGCATTGCATTACATACCCTCGAAAAAACGGGATTAACTAAAGTGATAGATCGTCAAGCTGGGCTTTTATCACATGGTCAAAAGCGACAGTTAGAAGTTGCAATGTGTCTTGCAACTCAGCCAAAGGTTTTGCTATTAGACGAACCCCTAGCTGGAATGGGTGCTGATGAAACCGAAAGAATGCTTAATTTCTTGATTGGACTTCGTGCCGATCACGCCATCATGTTGGTTGAACATGATATGGATGCAGTTTTTAGAGTTGCCGATACGATCACAGTAATGGTCAATGGTAGCGTTATTGCAAGAGGAACTCCAGCGGACGTAAGAAGTAATCCAGAAGTTCAATCAGCCTACTTAGGTGAATCAGAATGAATCATTTTTTAGATGCTAAAGAGCTCCATGCTTGGTATGGTTCAAGCCACGTTTTACATGGTATTGATATTCAAATCAACCGTCACGAAACGATTGGTTTGTTGGGTCGCAATGGTATGGGTAAAAGCACCTTAATTAGAAGTTTATTAGGGCATGTTAGTCAGAGGGCCGGATTAATATCGATTGATGGTCAGGACGCATTGCATTTAGCTCCTTATCAGGTTGCAAGACTTGGAATTGCCTATGTTCCTGAGGGAAGAGGGGTATTTCCGAACTTAACAGTTAAAGAAAATTTGATTATGTCTGCTAGAGCAGGTCGTAAAGGCCAACTTGACTGGACTTTAGAGCGTGTCTTAGAAACTTTTCCGAGGTTGGGCGAAAGAATTAATAACTTAGGAGAACAGCTTTCTGGTGGTGAGCAACAAATGTTATCCATCAGTAGAGCATTGATGACGCATCCGGATTTATTAATTTTGGATGAGGCCACAGAAGGTTTAGCACCTTTGGTTGTTGCTGAGATATGGCGAGTTATTCAAGAAATTAGAAGTAGTGGTATTGCTACTTTAATCGTTGATCGTGATTGGCGTAAAGTTTTACAAAACACTGATCGAGCAATTGTTCTTCAAAAAGGTCAGATTGTGTTGGAAGGTAAATCTGAGGAGATAGCCAATCATCCTCAGCTAATGAATTATCTAGGTGTTTAAATCGGATAGATCAGAGAGTTCGGGATCATTTCTGAATCATAGACACAGATTCTGGATTGTATTTTGATATTGCCATCCTCTAATATAGCTAGTTCATCGATATAGCGACCCACATTAAACACTGTAGTTTCTTCGCTCAGTTTTGTCCTAAAAACACTATAGTTAGATTCGCAATAAATGATATTGTTTTCAACTTTGTGTATCAAAGGTAGGCCAATGATATGTCTTTGGTAATAGGGGTCATGGAAAAGTGTTTCTTTAATCCCGTAGGCACGATCTTTAAGCATTCCTTTAGAAAGTAAAGAGAGTGTGCAAAGAGGGAATCCACGTTCAAAGTTTTCTCTGGGTTGTATTTTGTAAACGCATTCGTCAGTAAATAGATTGACCCATTGATCCCATAATTTCTCATCTACTATTTGAGCATATGCAGCATTTAAATGAATTACTTTTTCTAAAAAATTATTAGTCATTTTAAATTTCCATCACTTTTCGCCAATAATGATACATACCCCTAATCAAGGTTTCGGTCACCATATGTTCGGTATTTTCGCAATCAGTACCACCAAGTTGTGCTATTACTTGATGAAAAGGTTTTTGTTCAAAGCCTTTTTGAGAAAGTTCGATAACTTCGCCATCATCAGCTGATACAAATCCTGCTGGTCCAAATAAATTCGATTGGATCAGTCTTCTTTCAGTCATTTCAGGAGTGTCTTCTTCAAATCCAAAATGCGTCCAAACAAAGTCAAAAGAGCCATTACCGTTTGGTTGAATATGTCTTGTAGAAACGCTGTTAACTTGTTGTTGAAAAATAACTGAAGGGAAAATGGTCAACATAACTGCAGTTGGACCTTTCCACCAATCTTCTTGAACAATATCAATTAAACGCTTATCGTTGATTTCCATTGTGTCTTTAAAACTAGTGACTCCAGAGGTAACTTCAGTTGATTTAACACCAGCATTTCCTCTTGTTGAAATCATTGCAGCATGACGATAGTGCTCATCCATTCGAAGTTTAGATTCATTATCAGCACGCCATAATCCATATGTAATGAACCAGGTATGCAGTAAACCAGGATGATAAGGATCTTTAATATTTTCCTGCATCAATTTCCAGTTTCCTGGAATTCTTTGTCGGTTATATCCAAGAATCGTTAATTTTCTGCCATCAAAAAGTCGATCAAAGTAGGGGAGGATTTCTGGGCCTAGGTAATCTTCTAAGGACTCAACATTGTGATCAAAGGATGCAAAGATAACTCCTCCGCGAGTTGCAACTCTCAACTGGAAAAGACTATGATCTTTGGGGTTAAAGTCGCTTGGCATTCCGCCTTGAACTTCGCCATTTTTTTTGACACCTCTACGAAATGGTACGCCTTGTAGATCACCCTTTAAGTTGTAATTCCATTGGTGATAGGGGCACACGAATTCTTTTTTATTGCCATGTCGTTCTCTGCAGAACTGCATGCCTCGGTGAGCACAAACGTTTTCAAAAACATGGAGATTACCTTCATTGTCACGAGAAACAATGACAGATCTCTCTCCAATGACAGTTCTTTTAAAGTCACCAGGATTAGGAATTTCCGCTTCTAAGCCAACATAAGACCAATGATTTTTATAAAAAATGCGGTCTAATTCTTGTTGGTAGATTTCTGGATTTGTATAGGCCCAAAATGGAATTCTACTAGAGCCTTGCTCTTGCCAAATTAGCTTATTGGGTAAAGATTGATTCTCTGACATGTACTTTTCTCCCTTGGGTAAGATTGTACAGATTCTGTATCATAGTAATCAATTTAGAATATCCCCTATATACTGCAATTGCTACTTTTAATAATTAATACATAAATGAAAAATATTCGCATTGATTTTGTTTCCGACGTTGCATGTCCATGGTGTGCAATTGGTTTAGGTTCACTTGAGCAAGCACTTGATCAATTAAAAGAAGAAATCCAAGTAGAGCTTCAATTTCATCCTTTTGAATTGAATTCAAGCATGCCCAAAGGTGGTCAAGATACCATGGAGCATTTGATGCAGAAATATGGTTCTTCAAAAGAGACTATTCAAAAAAATCAAGAGCAAATTTTACTTCGCGCTGCAGCGGCTGGATTTCCATTCAGTGAAAAAGTAAGGCCGAGAGTTTATAACACCTTTGAGTGTCATCGTCTTCTTCATTGGGCTATGACTGAAGTAAGTTTAGCGACGCAATACCTTCTTAAGAGAGAATTACTTATTTCTTACTTTAGATTATTGGAAGATTTAGATGATCCTGAAGTTTTATTAGGAGCTGTTAAAAGAGCTGGTATTAACGTTGTTGAAGCCAGAAAAATTCTTGAGTCGGATAAATACGCTAGTGAAGTTCGTGAAGCTTTAGCCTATTACAGAACGATTGGAATTAATGCTGTTCCGTCCGTCATCATTGAAGGAAAATATTTGGTGCAGGGAGGGCAGCCTGCTGAAGTTTTCGTTGAAACTCTTCGTCAAATCGCTAATGAGTCTTCTAATGATACTGAGAGTGAAGACTTAAGTTGATTGAGATCACTCCTGAATACGAATTAGTTCTGAAGGCGATTTCCAGAGGTGATTCATATATTTTTATCAGTGGCCGTGCTGGAACAGGGAAAACAACCCTAGTTAATTACTTACGCTCGCAGCTCACTGAGCAAGTTGTTGTGGTAGCTCCTACTGGTGTTGCGGCCCTGCAAGTAAGGGGCGTAACGATCCACTCTTTCTTTAGATTTCCACCAAGACTTATATTTCCTGAGACGGATATTAAAAAGTTAAAAGATCGACGTCTATATAACAAGCTAGGTGTTTTAATTATCGATGAAATTTCAATGGTTCGTGCAGATATGGTCGATGCTATTGATATGTTTTTACGCGTAAATGGTCCAAGGGAAGGCCGTCCTTTTGGAGGTGTTCAAGTTATATTTGTAGGTGATTTATTCCAATTGCCACCAGTGGTTCGTTCTGAAGAGATGGAGGTATTAAGAGATCGCGGCTATGATGCAGCGTATTTCTTTAATTCTAAGGCTTTGGATAGGAATGAAATTACCTATGTTGAATTAAAGAAAATCTTTCGCCAAAAAGATGAGTATTTCACGAATTTATTGAACCAAGTTCGGATGAATCAAAATACACAAAATGCGATTCAATCAATTAATGAAGCTTGTTATAGGCCTAATATTGTCAGCGACTCAGAAGCGATTACGTTAACTACAACCAATCAGCGAGCCGACAGAATTAATTCTGAAGCAATGCGATTATTAAATACAGAGACTAAAATTTTTAAAGGTCGTGTTGATGGTAAGTTTAGTGTTGATGAACGTAATTTACCTTCACCTTTGGATCTAACTTTAAAGTTAGGTGCCAGAGTAATGTTTACAGCCAATGATCGAAATATTCCAAGACGGTGGATGAATGGCTCTTTAGGAAAAGTTGTTCAGTTTGATACGGACACAATTAGGGTCGAACTAGATTCACAAAAAAATGCAGGAAATACCCGTCATTGGGTCGAAGTTCCTATTTTTGCTTGGGAGTCTTATCAATATGAGTTTGACGAAAAAGAACAACAAATAAAACCTGTTGTGAATGGCAAGTTTGAGCAATTTCCTTTGATGTTGTCATGGGCTGTAACCATTCATAAAAGTCAGGGTAAGACATTAGAAAACGTTAAAGTTGATTTAACTGGTGGAAGCTTTGCTCCGGGACAACTCTATGTTGCTTTAAGTCGGTGTACAACTTTAGAAGGTATAGATCTTTTGCAACCTTTAAAAAATAATGACGTGCGGACTGATCAGCACGTCATTGAGTTTTACAGAAAGCTTGCTTAATTATTTTTTAGATTTACTCTTTTTTTTGCTACTTTGTTTTTTAGCACCGCTAGCAGACCAATTCTCTAGGACTTTATAGACTACAGCAGTATCATCTTTTGCATGACCCATTGCATTTGCAGCGTTATAGACTGGGATACATGAAGCAAAGACTGGAGCGGGTACTGCATAAGACTCTATGGCGCCACCGATAAGGTGCATATCCTTATTCCAAACATCTATTTTCATTGTTGCTTCACTCCATGTTCGGTTGGCCATGGATGGACCACGCACTTGGAACATTCTTGAGCTACCAGCGCTGTTACCTATAACTTCAACAATTTGATTTGCATCAAGCCCCATTTCAACCCCAAGAAGGATAGCTTCTGCAGAGGCAACATTATGGATAGCTACTAAGTGATTTGCCACAAGCTTCATTTTCATGCCTTGTCCAAAATCACCGATGTTATACATTGCACGTGCAAAGCCTTCAAAAACTGGACCCATTTTTTGAATCGCTTTTTTGTCACCACTTGCATACACAACTAGGTCTCTTGTTTTAGCTTGAGCACCGGTTCCAGATAAAGGACAATCCAAAAGAGTCATGCCAGCTTTAGCTAGGATATCTCTTGCAGCTTCTTTAGAGTCAATTGGCAAAGTTCCTAATTCGGCAACGATAGTACCTTTTTTTGCAGATTTAGCAATATCAGCAACCACACTCATTAGCGCTGGTACTGATGGAAGTGACAGTAATATTTGGTTTGCCTTAGAAGCAACATCTGAAACTGTATTTTGGATATCGATACCTTCTTTTTTCATCAGTTTTTGCTGTTTTGGGCTTGGGTCGAAACCATAAACATGAAAACCTGCCTGATGGAGGTTTTTTGACATTGCTGATCCCATGATGCCAAGACCAATAAAACCAACGCTTGGTTTTTCGACTGCTTGATCTGATTTAGATGAATAAATTCTATTTACTGGAACACGAACAGTGTTATTTTTTTTTGAGTTAACCATAAACTTCCTATTGAGTTAGATAAATGGGTGGATAGCATTTAAAAATGCTTGTGGGTCTTGCAATTGAGGTACGTGAGCTAAGCCTGGCAGAACTTTTAGTTCGGCATTAGGTAATAAGCTTGCAAGTTCTTCGGACATTGGCACTGGAGTTGCTTCATCAAATTCTCCTACGACAACTAATGAAGGAATATTTAAATCTTTCACTTGTGGTCTTAGATCCATTGTAGAAAGAGCTTCACAGGCACCATGAAATGTTTCTAAATTTATTTTTAAAAATCTTTCTTTACGTTCTGCAATTAATTGTGGGTGTTGTTCTTGATAGGAAGGTGCAAAAAGTCTGCGCATTGCTACATCAGCGATAGCAGTTAGACCTTTATTTTTCGCATTTTCAGACATGCCGCGGAAGGCAGCTCTTCCAGGTTCAGTAAAGCAAGCTCCACAATCTGCAAGAACGAGTTTTGCTGGCAAATTAGGATATTTAATGGCAGTGTTTAAAGCCACAAAACCACCATAACCATTACCTATAAATATTGGTTTTTGGGTAAGTTGTAGAGACTCAATTGCCATGGCAATTTGATCTGATATTTGATTAAGAGAGCCACCCACAAAATCAGATTCATCGAATCCTGGCAAACTTAGTTGGAAGACTTGATGAGAAGTTACAAGAGTTGGCGTGATTAAATCCCAGCTAGATTGATCAGCTAGTAAAGAGTGAAAAAGTATGATGGGTTGCCCAGTGCCTGCTGTTTTAAAACTAAGATTTTTGTTATGAATAGTTACTGTTTTGGAAATAAAAGTAGGCATAAAATTTGTCTCGGAATATTGAAAAATTATTTATATTTTTTACTAAGGCATAATAAATTAACTCGTTGTAATATAGCATATTCAGTCTATAAATAATTAAAACTAAGGGGATTTTCATGGTGTTCAGAAACGCTTTTATTTATAAATTTTTAAGTTTCTTCTTATTCATTTTTTCCTTCTCTCATGTCAATGCTGGCCCTAATGATCCAGTTCGTGTTGGGTTCTTAACTATTAAATCTGGAGCGCTGGCTGCTGGTGGTATTCAGATGGAAGATGGATTGAAGCTTTTCTTAAAAGAGCATAACAATGTCATAGCAGGTCGTAAGGTAGAGTTGTTTGTTGCTGATACTGGTGGTCAGCCAGCTATCACAAAGACAAAGATTCAAGAGTTAGTTGAGAAGGATAAAGTCAATGTTGTTATTGGACCTTTAGCAGCCTTTGAGGCATTGGCAGTGGATGACTATATTCGTAAAGCTGAAATCCCAACTATATCGCCTTCAGCTGGTGCAGAAGATCTTACTCAGCGGAAACCCAATCCATGGTTTGTGAGAGCGGTAGGTAGTTCAGCACAGCCCAACCATCCATTTGGTGAATACGTTGCAAAAGAACTCAAATACAAACGTATTGCTGTACTTGGTGATGATTTTGCTTTTGGTCATGAAAACGTTGCTGGGTTCCAAAGAACATTTGAAGAAAATGGTGGTAAGGTAGTTCAAAAATTATGGTCACCTCTAAACACTGCTGATTATGGAGCGTATATCAGTCAAATTAAATCTAATGTTGACGCTATTTATATTGCTTATGCTGGCAGTAACGGCGTTAAGTTTTTGAGACAGTACAAAGAGTATGGTATGCAAGGTAAGATTCCAGTCCTTGGCAATATGACTGCTGTAGATGAAGGTATATTGGGTTCTATGGGAGATGAAGCTTTGGGTGTTATATCTCCAGGTTGGTATGCACAAACAATTAACAATCCTAATAATGCTAAATTTAATCAAGGCATGTTGACTGAGTTTAAACAAGCTCCTGGCTACTATTCTGTTGGTGCTTATGGAGCAATGTTAATGCTTGAACAAGCCTTAAAAGATAACAAAGCAAATATTGAAGATAAAAAGTCTTTTATGAATGCTTTAAGAAATGTTCAAGTTAATAATGATCCTCGTGGCAAGATCACTCTTGATGCACTAGGTAATCCTGTAATGGATATATACATTCGTAAAGTAGAGAGAATTAATGGTAAGTTAACGAATGCAATCATTAAAACTTATCCAGGTGTAACGCAGTTCTGGAAATATAAAAGTTCTGAGTTCTTAGCTAATCCTGTGTATTCCCGTGATTTTCCTGCTGCGAATAATATCGAGAAATAAAAATAATTCAATAAAACAAAAAGGGCTCAATAATGAGCCCTTTTTTTATTGAATGAAGATCTTAGATTTTGATTTTCATCATTTTTACAGCGTTCCCACCTTCAATTAATTGACGATCTGCAACTGAAAGTTTTTTAACTCCACGGATTGTTTGGAGGGGGTGATCATCTGCCATGTCATATGGATAGTCAGTACCTAGCATAACGTGATCAGCACCGAAGCGACGAATCAAGTTACCTAGCATTTCTGAGTCATGGGTAATGGTATCGAAATAAAACTTTTCCAAATATGAAGAAGGTTTTTTCTTGATAACTGTTCTTGTATCTTTACGTGCACCCCAAGCGTGATCCATACGTGCCCAGTAGTGAGCTAAGAAACCACCACCATGAGCGCAAATGAATTTAATTTTAGGATAACGAGCAACAACACCATCAAAAATTAAGTGGCTTACTGCAACAGTTGTTTCTAGGGGGTTACCAATCACATTATTGAAATAGTGGTTAGTAAGTCTCTCGCCTTGTGTAAATCCTAAAGGGTGCATAAATATAACGCAACCGAGTTCATTTGCTTTTGCAAAGAACTTTTCTAAGCCTAAGCTAGGATCTGTTAGGTTTTTGCCATTCACGTTAGTACAAATTTCAACACCTTTAAGACCGAGTGTTTTTACGCAGTATTCAAGTTCTTTAACTGCCATATCAACGTTTTGAAGAGGTACAGAGCCCATGCCAACAAAGCGATCAGGGTTATTTGCAACAACTTCTGCAATACCGTGATTAACATCTCTTGCAAGACTTGCTCCTAATTCAGCTTCCGTAAAATAAAAATAATGATATGGAGCTGGAGCAACTGCTTGTATATCAACTCCCATTTTGTCCATATCTTTTAAACGCTCTTCAACACCCATTAATTTAGGTGCGCGTGTTTTCATTTGCAAAATATTGGTCTGATTGGTAAGTTCAGTTGCATAAATTACAGTAGGGTCATAAGAGGCTGCATTTAAGTGAGCTGTTTTAGCGTTTACTTCAGGATTTAAATAGTGGCAATGAATATCAACAACGACATGTTGTCCTTTTTTATTTTTAACAACTCTTTGAGTTGGACTCGCTAATTTTTTAGCGCCATCTTTTTTTGCTGCTGTCGCTGATACTTTTTTGCTAGCTGCATTAGAAACAGCTTTTCCAGCGAGCATTTGTGGTGATTCGTATGATCCGTGTTGATGACTTGGGTCGGAGCAGGATGCTGAACAGGTATAAAACATATAAACCTCTTAAAAGTAGTTGAAATAGATTAAATAAAAGAGCTTCTAAAAAACGCCTAGATGCTTAGTTGCTAATTCTGGATTTGCTTGAACTTCTGCGGCTGTTCCTTGGTAGGCAATCCGGCCTGTATTAAGGATAACGATATCATCAGCAACTGACATTGCAAGTTGGAAATTTTGTTCTACTAGGATGATGGCGAGACCTTCATTTTTAATTTCTTTAATCCCTCTAGCTACTTCTGCCACGATCAGAGGTGCTAAACCTTCTGAAGGTTCGTCTAGAAGTAACACATCTGGATTACCCATTAAAGCTCGACCGATGGCTAACATTTGTTGTTCTCCACCAGACAATGTTCCTGCTCTTTGTTTAGAGCGATCTTTTAATTGAGGAAACAGTTCATAAACTCTAGAAATATTCCATGGTTTTTGGATATCTCTTGATTGAGCTGCAACCTTTAAATTTTCTTCGACGGATAAGCTTGGAAAAATTCTTCTTCCTTGAGGGACTAATCGAATACCTGCTCGTGCAATTGTTTCAGGCTTTTGTCTAGCAACTGATTTGCCAAATAAACTTATTTCGCCAGTTTTTGCAGTAACTAATCCTGCGATGGTCATCATGGTAGTTGACTTACCAGCACCGTTTCTACCTAAAAGAGCAAGAAGGGAAGAGCTCTTGAGAGACATTGATACATCATGTAAAACATGACTATCACCATAATAAGAATTAATCTTATCGATTACTAATGCATCAGTGGCCAAGATAGACCTCCTGTGTTTTTGGATCATTCACGACAGCATCACGATCACCGTCAACGATCACTTTTCCGTATTGTAAGACTAATATTTTTTCTGCAAATGCAAGCGCCATATCCATATCGTGTTCAATCATAACTATAGCAACGTCTTTAGAGATCTTATTGATGAGTTCGGAAACCATTACACGCTCATCTTGAGATAATCCAGCGAGAGGCTCATCTAAGAGTAATAACTTAGGTTTTTGAGCAAGTGCTAAAGCAATTTCAACTCTGCGTTGTTCGCCGTATGAAATTTCAGAAACATGGCGATGAGCTTGCTGCTTTAGACCAACGCTATCTAGAAATTCAATAGCTTGATCGAAGAGGGAATCTTTAGGACCTAAAGGGTTGAAGATGTTTTTCTTGCGACCATCAATACCTAATAAAGATAGAACCACATTATGCGCAAGCGTATCTTTTTTAAATAAAGTGATAATTTGATAAGTTCTACTCATGCCCATGTGTGCTCTTGCGTGGACAGGTAACTTGATAACTTCGTTTCCAAAAATACTCACAGAGCCTGAGTCAGGTTTTAAATCACCAGTAATTTGAGCAAACAGGGTAGTTTTACCTGCACCATTAGGACCAATTATTAAACGACGTTCTCCTGGAGCTACTTGCAAATTAACGCTTTGCGTTACGGCAATACCACCAAAGCTCTTTTTTAAATCTTTAACTTCTAAAGCCAAGGTCATGGTTTTTTACCTCCAAACCAACGGTTTTTTAATTGTTTAAAGCCTGACGCCATACCTGCAGGCATAAAAATCACGATGAACACAAAAATAATACCTAGAAGCATGTTCCATCTCTCCACAAATCCTGACACATAATTTTTGAGGAGAACAATAAGAATGGAGCCAAGAATAGGGCCAGCTAATGTACCAGCACCTCCAGCGATAACACACAATAGACCTTCTGCTGAGGATGTAATTGAGATGACGCTTGGGTGAATATATTTATTGAGGTAGACGTACAAAAGACCTGAGACAGCTCCAAAGAAGCTAGCCATAATAAATGTAACCCATCTAATCATCCAAACGTTATAGCCTAGGGCACTCATTCTTTTTTCTTGATCTCGTGTACCTTTGAGACTTGTACCAAATGGAGAATTGACGATTCGAGCAATGAAGAAAAGTGAAACAACTGTAACGATTAAACAAAACCAGTAGAAATTATTAGAATTTTCTAAATTGATCCCAAATGGGCTAGGGCGTGTTAAGCCAGAAATACCATTATCACCATTGGTAAGTGCAACCCAACGATAGCCTATACCCCAAATGATTTGAGACAGAGCAAGGGTTAGCATGAGGAAGCTTAGACCTGATGCTCTAAGTGAAATCCAGCCAAAGATTGCTCCAACAAAAGTTGTAAATAGGATGGCAATTACAGCAGTGTAATCATGACTCATGCCATATTTTTGAAATAACCAAGCTGAGGTATATGCAGCTAGTCCAAGATACGTAGCATGGCCGAGAGAGGTTAGACCACCATAGCCAACTAGTAAATTTAGGCTGGCTGCAAAAATAACTGCCACCATTATTTGGCTTCCGAGATTTACATAATACTCGCCAAAAAATAAAGGTAAGACGACTAGTATTGCCACCAGTACGATGTGGAAAATTGAATTCTTCATCATGTACGTATCGTTCCAAAAAGACCTGATGGACGAAATGCAATTACGAACACCATTGGTAAAAATAAAATGACATATGCAAGGTCAGGAACCAAAGCGATGCCGAATGTGTATATGAAGCCAATAATAAAGCTGGCCACAAAGGTACCGACTAGGCTACCAACCCCGCCTAAGATAACAACAATTAATGCTAGTGGGAGCATATCGGCATCAAGCCCTGGGTATGCATTTAACATTGGGCCACCGACAGTTCCTCCGAGGCCGGCTAATAAAGCACCTAAGCTAAATACGATAGTAAATAGTTGAGAAGCTGGTATACCAACAGCTCTTGCCATTTGCATATCATCAACACCTGCTCTAATCATTGCGCCTAGGCGAGTTCTTTCCATCAATAGATAGAGTAAAACAGCGCTGATCATGGAAATTCCCAAAACAACTAAGCGATAGGTAGGGAAACTAAAGCCAAAAAGTTGTAATGGAGCTCTTAGCATTTCTGGGGCATTGATTGGAATTGGATCACCACCCCAAATCATCAGACACGCATCAGCAGCAATAAATGAAAGTCCTAGAGTTGCAAGAACTTGCCCTTGAGAATTACCAGAAAGGCTTCTTAAAATAAGGCGTTCAATGATGGCTCCGAGAAGACCAACAAATGCCATTGCAACGATAGCAGCCACGACAAGATTGTAACCACCTCTTAAAACAGAGGCAGCTATGTAAGCACCAATCATAAAAAGCGATCCGTGCGTTAAATTTGCGATACGCATAAGTCCGAATATCAATGCAAAGCCGGAGGACAACATAAAAAGAAGCCCCCCGAGTGCAAGACTATTCAGGGTTTGAATGACCCAAAATTGCATAAAATTTAATCTTCTATTAAGTTACTCGAGATTTCTAGCTGGTGGCCAATCTTTTGAATAAACTGGGTTTGCTAAGAATGCTTTAGGATCGTATTTCCAGAACTGGCTCACATTGGTATATGTTTTTGTAACCACGTTCACTAAACGACCTTCTTTGCGCTCGACTTTTCTGATGTAAACATCACCTACAACGTTTCCATAACTATCAAAAGTTACTGGACCCCTTGCAGTAGGTACATTAGTCTTTTTAAGAGCAGCCATTAATGCATCTTTATTACCAGCGTTGCCATTAATAGATCTAATAGCAGCATCCAAGACGGCAGCATTAGTATAAGTAGCAGCAGCGTAGAAGCCAGGATCATAGCCTTGTGCTTTTCTGAACGCTGGAGCGAATTTGTTATTAATTGGATTGTTGAGTTCTGCGGAATACCAGCAAGCAGTTTCTATACCTAATGCCTCATCGCCCATATTTTTGAGAACTGCTTCATCGAGTGCCGTCATGCCACCAACAATAGCGATCTTGCCTTTTAAGCCATATTCATTCATTTGGCGAATGAAACGGAAACCATTTGAGCCAGCAAAGCCTAGGAAGATTGCATCAGCATTCGTTTTAAGTTGAGCTAAGTAGCTACCATAATCAGGAACTGTTAGAGGGGAGAACAAACGTTGGACAATTTTTCCACCGTTTTCTTCAAAAACGCGTTGGAATCCTGCGCACATTTCATGACCGTAAGCGATATCGTCAGCAGCTACGACCATTCTCTTATATTTTTTAATATTTGCGCAGTAATCAGCCATTGGGTGAGCACTTTGTGAAGAAGTTGAAGTTGCTCTTACGAACCATGGATTGGCTTTGCGCTGAGTCATATCTTCAGCAGCGGCTACAGAAAGTGTAGGAATTTTATTGTCACGAATATAGTCATCAACAGCCAAAGCTTCAAACGCTGCAAGGGGACCCATTACTACGTGAACTTTATTTCTTTCATTGAGTTCAGAGATCTTAGTTTTAGCATTTGCAGGAACACCACCAGTATCAGCAACAGTAAGTTCAACTTTACGACCGCCAATCATATTGCCATTTTCTGCGAGCCATTGTTTTAATCCAAGCTCCATATCAATACCGCCAGATGCTAATGGACCTGTTTTAACGGTAAGTAATCCAATACGAACAGGCTCGTTGTTTTGAGCAAAGATATTCGGAACAGCAAGTCCTAGACCTGCAGCAGCAGAACCTTGTAGGAAAGAGCGGCGATCAATCGTCATAAAGTCTCCATGATTAAAATTAAGTTTTCACTATTCTAAATGATTATTTGATCATTTAGCGATTTGTAATAATCGACACAAATTTTCAAATAGATAATTTGCTTCAGAAGAGAGGTTAATCTAATATTCACCGATAAAACATAAGGGTTATTACTTAGTTTTTGAATAAACATTTAGTTGTGTAGAATTTTTTTTACATGTTTTTTTTGCTTAGGTTTTTAACTTGAGCCTTAAACTTTAATTTTTAGTGATTATTTGATCATTATTATTTATTATTGTTCCAGCTTATTTATAATTATTTTCTAATAAATTTATCTTACGGAGACGGGTATGAAAATTGGACTGTTAGGCACTGGAAAAATGGGAAGTGCCATGGTTGAGCGGTTAATTAATTGTGGTCACGAATTAATCATATGGAATCGATCAATAGAAAAGGCTCAAGCACTAGTTTCTAAGGGTGCGAAAGTAGCTCTAAATCCAGCAAATTTAGTCGATCAAGTAGATATTGTTATCTCAATCTTGACGGATGCCAACGCTATAGATTCTTGTTTTAGAGGAACTGATGGTGTTCTATCAACGAATGTAACTGGTAAGTTATTTATTGAAATGAGCACTGTTCGACCTGTAACTGCTATCCAAATCGCTAAAGATGTAGCTGCAAAAGGCGGAGCTGTTGTGGATTGTCCTGTAGGTGGGACAGTTGGTCCTGCTAGGGATGGAAAATTGCTTGGACTAGTCGGAGGAGAGGATAAAGATGTTGAAAGGGCTAGGCCAATTCTTGAGCAGTTATGCCGTAGGGTTGAACATGTTGGCCCCAGTGGTTCTGGCGTTCGCCTAAAGTTAACTGTTAATTTGCCACTATTAGTTTTTTGGCAATCATTTAGTGAGGCTCTATCTTTGTCCTCACAGCTTAATATTTCTCCAGAGCGTTTGATCGATATTTTGTCTGATACCTCTGGTGCTCCGAACATGATGAAGGCGAGGACTCCAGCCTTGGTTTCTACACTTAAAGGTGAACCGCAACCTCCTGCTGCATTTACCCTAGACAATATTCGTAAAGACCTTCGCACAATGATTGAAGAAGCGCAATCAAATGGTTGGGACTTGCCAGTTACTCAAGCTGCCTTGAGTGCACTCGACAAGACATCTGAAGCGGGTTTGGGTGATGTTGATGGAACTTCAGTACCAGCTTGGTTTATCAAGACGCATTGTAAATAAACATATTTAAATATAAAGCTATGTCAAATATTCAATTTAAACTTAATGGGAAAGCCGTTCAAACTGACTCTCCTGAAAATACTCCATTACTCTATGTGATCCGTAATGAGCTTGATCATCAAGGAACACGTTTTGGCTGTGGAACTGGGAACTGTGGTGCGTGCACTGTAATTATTGATCAACAAGCTGTTCAGTCATGTGATATCAAATTATGGGCGAGTGCAGATAAAGAGGTTTTAACAGCGGAAGGTCTAGCATTTGATGCAATAGGTCAAATTGTTCAAAAAGCATTTATAGATGAGCAGGCAGCACAATGTGGTTATTGTATTAATGGAATACTAATGAGTGTTACAGCTCTTCTAAAAAGAAATTCTCAACCATCAAAAGAAGTTTTAATGGAAGCTTTAAATCGTCATTTATGTAGATGTGGGACACACGTTAGAATTCTTAGAGCAATAGATAAAGCCATTCAACAAATTAATCAAAAGAGGGCGGCATGAGCAATTTGACGCTACCAGCAAATATCATTTCCAATCCATTATTAAGTCAATGGTTTCGTTTAGATCATTTACCCAAAGTTACTGTTTGTTCAGGTAAGGTTGAAATTGGGCAGGGGATTCAAACTGCGCTTCAACAAATTGCTGCTGATGAATTGGGTGTTGACTTAGACCAAATTAATTGGATTGCTGGAGATACTATATCTTCCCCAGATGAATGGTATACAGCTGGAAGTTTATCTATTGAAAATGGCGGCGCTGCTTTGAAAGCTTCGTTAGGATATGCTAGGTTCTTAGCTATTCAAGCAGCAGCAAAGCATCTTGGTGTTCCTTTTGAGTCAGTTCAAGTATCCAGTGGAATCTTTACTAGTTCTCAGAGCAAAGAGAGCTTTACTTATGCACAAATAGCGCAAGACATTGACTTTAATAGCAAGATTGAAATTAATGAAGAAATTCTTTTAAGCAAAAAACAAGTTCAAGCAAAATGGGTAGGAAAGAGTATTCATCGTGATGATTTAATTAACAAGCTATCGGGTGCTGCTTTTATTCATGACCTTGTTATTCCAGGAATGAAACATGCCAGAATGCTAAGGGGCAAGCATGTTCAATCTACAATTCTTAAGATAGATCTAGATCAAATTCAACAATTGAGTGGTGTTGAGAAGGTTGTAAGAAGTGGAGATTTCTTAGCTATTGTTGGTTCTAATGAAGCCTTAATTGTTCAGGCTCAAGAAAAAGCGCAAGCTTATATTGAGTGGAAAAATCCAGAGTATGTTCAGGAGCAATCTGAAACTCAGTCAATGATTAAGGGATTAAAGTCAGGTGATGAAATTGCCTTTACTAATGGCAGTGAAAAGCCAATTTCCAAAACTCTCACATTAAGCTATTCAAGGCCATTTTTAGCGCATGCATCTATTGGTCCAGCTTGCGCATTAGCTCATGAAGTAGATGGTGTTCTTACAGTATGGTCTCACACACAAGGCTCACATTTACTTAAAAATCAAATTGCAGTTGGATTAAGGCAAGACCAAAGTACAGTGAAAGTAATTCATACGCATGGTGCTGGTTGTTATGGTCACAACAGCGCAGATGATGTTGCGTTTGATGCGGCGTATATTGCAAAAGTAACAGGTCATCCAATTCGTGTTCAATGGAGTCGTGAAGAAGAGTTAAGTGCATCTCCTTTTGGGGCACCTGGAGTGATTGAGTTTACTGTTGGTTTAGATGAAACGGGTAGGATTCAAAATTGGGAATCTGAAATTTGGTCCCCAACTCATATTCATCGTCCGGGATGGTCTGGTAAGTTAAATCTTCTAGGTGCTTGGATGATAGATCCACCGCATCCAATGGATGAGACGAAAGATAATCCACTGCCTCAGGGAGGTGGTTTAAGGAATGCAATCACTCTATATGATGTTGCGTTTCAGAAAGTTAGACATCATATGATTCCACAAGCACCACTAAGAACTTCGGCATTAAGGGGGTTAGGAGCTTATTTGAATGTTTTTGCTATGGAGTCCTTAATGGATGAAGTAGCTTCTGAAATTGGGGTTGATAGTCTAGAGTTTCGTAAAAAGCATTTAACTGATCCTCGCTCGATTCAGCTTTTAGACCAATTAGCAAAAATTTCAAATTGGGAAAATAGGGCTGATTTGCCTGAAGGTTCTGGACTTGGGATGGGATTTGCAAGGTATAAAAACACTGGGGCTTATTGTGGTGTTATGGTTCAATTAAGAGCTGAAGAAAAAATATACATTGAAAAAGTTTGGGCAGTTTGCGATGCTGGACAGATTATTAATCCGGATGGTTTAATCAATCAGATTGAAGGCGGTATTATTCAATCGATAAGTTGGACCTTAAAAGAAATGGTTACTTGGGATACACAAGGTGTTACATCAGCAAGTTGGGATAACTATCCAATCTTGAATTTTGATGAAGTACCTGAAGTATTTGTTGAGTTATTAGATCAGCCTCATCAGCCGAGCTTGGGTGGTGGTGAAGCAGCTGCTGGTCCGACGGCAGCAGCTATAGCCAATGCATTAGTTCAGGCACTTGGTATAAGAGCGCGGCATTTGCCATTGACTCCAGACAGGCTGGCACAAGCCATAGAATAAAAAAAACCGCGAAAGCGGTTTTTTTTATTACAAAGCAACATCAAAAATAATTACTGATCACCAGTATCAGCTTTTAGGCCAGCGGCTTGGATACCAGCCACAGCGCAAATTTCGTCATTATCTGAAGTATCACCAGTAACACCAACAGATCCAATGATTTGATTATTAGCATCACGAATTAAAACGCCTCCAGCAACTGGAACCATTTTCCCATCTGACATCACATTTAATGCTGTAAAAAACGCTGGCACTTTTTCAACTCTACGAGCGAGTTCGCGTCCACCGAAACCCATACCTAAAACTCCCCAAGCTTTGCCTCTAGCAATGTTCTCACGCAAAATGCTGCAATTATCTTCTCTGAGAAGGGCTTTCATGTGTCCACCAGCATCCAAAACAACAACTGTAAGTGGATGGAAGTTCATTTCACGCCCCTTTTTAAGGGCTGCTTGAGCGATAGTAAGGGCTTGTTCTAGATTAACATTTGACATAAAAATCCTTTTTTAAATTACGAAACATGATCTGCTGCACAATGATACTTGCCTTTCCAAAAGAAGAGAGGGGCTGTATCTTCTGCTTTATTGTATGAATAACTCATAACACGTCCTATGAAAATAAGATGGTCTCCTCCATCCACATCGCGTTCTTTTTTACAAATAAAGTGGCCTAAAGTGCCATCTAAAATTGGAATACCTTCAGGACTTAAATGATGAGGTATCCCTTTGAATTTATCATCGCTTGGTCTAGCAAAATGATTAGAAATATCCTTTTGGCTTTCAGATAGGATATTCACTACAAAATAGGGTGCATCAATAAAAGCTTGATGACTTGGAGCTCCTCGAACTTGTGACCAAAGCACAAGTGGGGGAGATAAGGAAACGGAATTAAATGAGCTAACGGTCACACCAAAGAGTTGACCATCTGAGTCTTTTGTTGTGATAACCGTAACGCCAGTACCAAAATGTCCTAAGGCATTTCTAAAGTCCCTTTGATCGAATTCAGGGGATTGTTCTGGGGTATCTAGGGAGACGCTTGGGTTTGACATAGTTAAGTTCCAACTTTTATATGAGTTAATAGTAATCGTTTGATCACTTCTAGTCAATCAATGATGCTGATAATAAAAACATTAATATATTTGTATAAGTGACTAATTTTTATAGAAAAACTCAAAGACATGGATGGTTATTAGGGAAAACCCCAAAGAGATAGTTTCATAAAAGTTCCATCTTTCAAGGCTTGTAAAAAATAAGATCCTATATTAAAGTGATCGAACGATCTCTTTAATGAGGCTGACAAATTTTATTACTATAGAAGGTGAGACGAAAATGACAAAAACAGCATTTGTTCTTGAAGGTAAATTAGGTGCGCCAGTATTACTCGTTGCTAATTCATTGGGTGCTAACTATTCCATGTGGGATCCACAAATTGAAGAGTGGAAAAAGAACTTTCAAGTTTTAAGATATAACTATAGAGGCCATGGTGGTACTCCATCAGTTGGTAATTTTGCTACATCGCAAGATTTAGCTGATGACGTTAATGAGTTGTTGGAATCTTTAAACATTAAAGAAATTTATTGGGTTGGTTTATCTTTAGGTGCGATGTTGGGCTTGTACTTTGCAGCGCATTATCCACAGAAAGTAAAAGCATTAGCTTCAGCATGTTTTAGACCATATCAAAGTCCTGAGTCATTTGCTATGTGGGAGACTCGTATTAAAACAGTTGTAGAAAATGGTGTTGGGGCAATTGTTGCAGGTACTGCAGACCGTTGGTTAACAGAAGGATTTAGAAATGCTAATCCTGAAATTGATCAGGCATTGAGAGTGATGATTGGAGCAAATGAGGCTGATGGTTATATGGCATGTGGTCATGCTGTTAAAGATTATGATTTAAGACCTTATGTTGGAAAAATAAGCTGCCCAGTTCTATTGATTGGTGGAAAGTTTGATGGTGGTGCCCCAGCTTCTGACATCGCGGAATTACGTAGTGTCATACCTAATAGTGAATATGCAGAATTACCTGGAGCGCATATTGCTAATTTAGAATGCGCAACTGACTTTACTCAGATTGTAAATAAATTCATGTTGTCTCATTAATTAATCAGGAGGCTAATTGTGTCTACTAAACCTGTAAATGTCGCAGTTATTGGTTATGGATGGTGGGGGAAAATTATTACCGCAACTCTTGAGGCGAGTCCATTATTGAATGTTGTTTTAGTGGTTGAGAGTGACCCTAAGGTCAATGAAATTGCCCAAGAAGATGGAAAGAAGAAAAACTTTAAAGTTGCAAATGATTTTTCTCAAGCAACATCTAGTGACGAGGTAGAGGCAATTATTTTATGTACGCCACATCAATTTCATGCACAGCAGATTCAATTAGCTGCGAAGGCTGGAAAGCATGTCTTTTGTGAGAAGCCTTTGTGTTTAACATTTGAAGATGCTAAGGCTGCAATTGATGCATGCAATGCAGCAGGGGTTAAATTAGGTATTGGTCATGAAAGACGTTTTGAGCCTGCTGTGATTGCATTAAGAGAAGAAATTGCTAAGGGTACACTTGGTAACGTTTTGCAAATCGAAGCTAATTTTTCGCAAGACAAATTTTTTGCTTTACCCCCTGATAATTGGCGCTTGTCCAATAAATTTGCACCAGTGGGGCCATTGACTGCAACTGGTATTCATTTGGTTGATTTAGCAATCGCAATTTTAGGACCTGCGGAATCAGTTTGGGCGAGATTGTCTACTAGAGGAAGTAAGTTTGAAAATGGCGACACACTCGGTATTATGTTGGCTTTTCCGGGTGGTGCAAATGCTTTAATAAGCGCAATTTTGGCTACGCCTTTTGATGGTCGTTTTTGCGTTTATGGATCTCAAGGGTGGATGGAGATAAGAGATAATACACATCCGGAAAATCCGACAGGTTGGAACGTAACGACACAGTTAAGAGGTCAGGAGAAAAAGACACATTTTATGTCTCCGGCTCCTACAGTTAGATCGAATTTAGAGGCTTTTGCAGGTGGAATTCGTGAGATTGCTCCTTATCCTGTTACTCAAAAGGAGATGCTGGCAAACGTTGGTGCCCTTGAAGCGATCATGCGATCTGTTGTTACACAAACTATAGAGCCTGTTCAAGGGTAATTCCCTATAAAACAAGTATTTATAACTGACCATTTGATCAGTTAAAATACAGGCATGGAGTTTAGAAAAATATGTCTGTAGATAAAAATAAATCGAATATTGGGCAGACCGAACCAGCGCCAAGAAAACGCATGAAGCGAGAAGATCGCGATCGTGAAATTGCTGCTGCTGCGGTTGCCTTTTTTGCTGAGGTCGGATTTGACGGTGATACGCGCGAGTTAGCCAGGAGGCTAGGTGTCACTCAATCCTTAATATTTAGATATTTTCCTAGTAAAGCTGCATTAATTGAGCGTGTCTATCAAGAGGTCTATGTAGGTAGATGGAATCCTTATTGGGAAACAATCATTGCCGACAGAAGTGTACCCTTAGAGGATCGATTAATTCGACTTTATAAGGATTACTCACGTATCTCTTTGACTTATGACTGGGTCAGGATTTTTATGTTTTCAGGCTTAAAAGGTGAGGATATCAACACACGCTATTTGAAGTTTTTGCGTAGTCGAATTTTGGAACCCATTGCTATAGAAGTAAGAGCAGAGCTGGGTCTTCCACCGCCTGAAGAGCTTCCTTTAAAAATAAGCGAGATTGAGTTAGCTTGGGGTATTAATTCAAGGATATTTTATTTAGGTCAGCGTAAATGGATTTTTAATATGCCTTTAGATCTCGATATTGATACGATTATTGAACATACGATCATTACTTATTTGTCTGGGGCTAAAACGGTAGTTCCAATGTTGATTAAAAATGACTAAGTTGTTGAAAATAAAAAGAAATTTATAATTTATTTTTCGTATTTAACTCTTCAATTCTTAAAGAAATTAATTTCAATTTAGGGTTTTTACCTATTGAGAGGAAGTTTTTTTAGACATATAAATGATCAATTGATTACTTTTTGTTTATAATTCGTAAATACCTTTTATATCTCATAGATCGGAATAAATATGAAGCTTAGTACATTCATGATGCCAATTCATCCACCTGGCAGAAATTTGACAGAAACGTTTAATGAAGACCGTGAGGCCGTCATGTTGGCCGATCACCTTGGTTACAGTGAAGCGTATGTTGGCGAGCATGTTACAGACGCTGCTGAAACAATTACGAATTCAATGATTTTTTTATCAAGTTTGATCTACCACACTAAAAGAATTAAGTTAGGTACTGGTACGATTAATTTACCGAATTCTCACCCAGCAGCGATAGCAGCACAAGCTGCAATGATGGATCATATGTTGGAGGGACGTTTCATCATGGGTATTAGCCCTGGTGGTTTGATGTCAGATGCAGAAGTTTTTGGAAATTTCAAGAGCGATCGTAATGCAATGTTTGTTGAGTCAATTAATACGATTCTACAGATTTGGGAAGGTGAAGCACCTTACAACATTAATGGTGAGTACTGGAAGATTTCTACTGAAAATACAATGATTCCTGAAATTGGTCAGGGTTACATCATGAAGCCTTATCAAAAACCACATCCATTGATTGTTGGTACTGCTGTTGCGCCATTTTCAAAGGGTGTTACTGAGATGGCTAAACGTGGATGGCAGCCAATCTCTGCAAACTTCTTGATGCCAGAATGGGTTAAAACACACTGGCCAAAATATGTTGAAGGAAGAGAAGCTATTGGCGCTGTTCCACATCCAAGTGAGTGGCGTGTTGCGAAAAGTATTTTTGTGGCGGATGATGAAGCTACTGCACAAAAATATGGACGTGGTGAAGATGGTCCTTACTATGCCTACTTTAAATCATTGAGCCGCAAGTTGGTCAATGGTGGAAGAAGTAATTTATTTAAAGTAGACCCTAATATGCCGGACTCAGATGTAACCCCTGAATTTGTGACGAATCGTCTTGTATTGGCAGGAAATGTTAATTCAGTTGTTGATCAGCTTTTACAGTTTAGAGAAGAGGTTGGTGATTTTGGTAATCTTCTTTATGCTTGTCATGATTGGAAGAATATTGAATTAGCAAAGCGCTCTATGGAGCTTATGGCTAAAGAAGTAATGCCTCGCGTTAACGAGGCTATTGGTCAAACACAAGACAACCCAGTTATTGCTTAAATAGGTCGCAAGCGATTTGTAATAATTGCAAATCGCTTCCCTTAGCTCCCATCAGGGATATTCCAAGCGGGGCATTATCTAAAGTGCAAAGTGGCAAATTTATTTGTGGTGTTCCGCAAAGTCCAGCAATGCAAAGTAGTTGGAAGCATTGTTTGCGATAAATCTCGAGCTCATCATTAGGCGCATCCAAAAGAGGAGCTATGCCTGCGACTGTAGGAAGTACAAGGATGACATTATTTTCTAGTAATTTATAGATCGTGTTTTGAATTTGTGGCCATTTATTTTGTGAATGATGTATTTGTTCGATAGTAAGGTTTTTAGCCATTTCAAATCTTGCTCTGATTGGAGGGCTAACACTTTCCAAATGAGCACTCACCCATCCACCTAGGTTTTTCCACACTTCACTACCTTGAAGTATTCGAAAATGGTCAGCCCACTCAACAAGGGATTCTTCTCCAATAGACACTTCTTCAAATTCACCAAATTTAGAAAAATGATTTTTGAGTGTTGAAGCTATATTGGGATTGATAACTTCAAAAGCCTCTTTTAAATACATAAATTTTGGTTTTTGTAAGCTTATAGATTCAGTACTTTTAGGTAAGAGTATTTCACCTATCTCTTTGAGTAATTCTGCTTGATTACTGAACCAACCCAGGGTATCAAAGCTAGGGGCTAAGCCACAGGAATGATCAAGAGCGATTACTCCATGCGTTGGGCGTATTCCAAAGAGACCGCAAAAAGATGCTGGTGCTCGAATGGAGCCTCCGGTATCAGAGCCTATTGAAAAATCAACTAGCTTAGCACTAACTGCTGCGGCTGAACCGCTAGAAGATCCTCCAGTCATTCGACTGGGACTTGCGCTATTGATTGGATTACCGTAATGAAAATTATTTCCAAAAAGATTGTAGGTGAGTTCATCGCAATGGGATTTTCCTAATAGAGAAGCGCCATTGTTGAGAAGTTTGGATACTGAAGTATTAGTATCTGATGCAATTGGGTGTGTTTCTTTCCATCCTGGATTTCCAAAACCTGTTGGGTATCCCTTCACATCGAAAATATCTTTTAGTACGAATGTTTTTCCAGTGAGTGTTCCAGTAGCATTTCCCTCAATGCAGCAAGAAGGATCGATTAAAGCTCCAACGTTATCTTGAAATTTTTTCATTTATATAAATTGAATTAAGAGGATTCATTAATTGTAAAGCACCCTAAAAATTATGGATTTGCTATTAATTATGTGTGTTAGGATAACTGTTAAATTTAAAAACTTTTAACAAAATGGAGACTAAAAATGCCAAACTTAATAAAACATATTGCCATGAGAGTTGTAAATTTAGAAGAGAGTGCAAAGTTTTATGAGACAGTATTTGGTTATAAGCATGTTAATACTGTTTTAAGAAAAGGTAAGAATGGTGATCATATTTCAAAGCATATGACTGATGGTTATATGGATTTGACATTGATTCACTATGAGTCTGAAGATGCTGATGAAGCAAATTTTGCTGGACCTGCTCCATGTATTCATCATATTGGAATGGAAGTTGAGGATCTAGATGCTTTTATTAAGTCTGTAAAAGAAAATGGTGGTGAGATTCTGACTGAGCCAGGTCATTTGCCCGTTAAATTTAGGTCTCCGGGCGGGCCTGTTGCAGAAGTTGTTCCTATGGAGCGATGGGAAGCTAAAACTTTAGCTGCAGGAGTACACGGTAAAGTTTTAGCGTAAATTCTTCTTTAATGATGTATTCGCATAAAAAGCGAGTCTTTCTAAAAAAAAGCCTTATTAGTTTTGGTCTGTCACAAATTGTATATAGAAACATCTCATTTGCTATGGATGTTTGGCCAAGTGGCAAACCAATAAAGTTAATTGTTCCAGCTCAACCTGGAGGTGGGCTGGATTTTATTGCGCGAATTATTGCTGATAAGCTTGCTACTGCAACCAAAGTATCCTGGATAGCGGAAAACATTGGTGGTGGAGGCGGCTCTATTGCATCTTTGGCAACTGCAAGAGCTCCCGCAGATGGGCAAACTTTCATGATTGTTAATATTAGTACGCATGGCACTAATCCAGCAGTAAGGAACTTACCTTATGACGCCCTTAAAGATTTCACGCATATTTCTATGATTGGTGGGTCACCCAATGTTTTAGTATCTAGTAGCATGAATTCTCAAACAGGTAGTTTAGAGAATTTATTTGCTTATTTAAAATCGCTTAATCGTCCCATAACTTATGGGTCTGCAGGGCCTGGTACTTCGTCTCATTTGCTAGTTGAACAATTAGGTGCAAGCATGGGTATTGCAGTGACCCATGTACCCTACAGGGGTATTGGTCCAGCCCTAGTTGATTTGATGGGAGGGCGTTTAGATATTGCTTTTCCAGGATTATTAGCGGCGATGCAATTTATTAAAAGCGGTCGGTTGATACCTTATGCTATTACTTCTTCTCATAGAAATAATTTATTACCTCAATTACCAACCTTTGCAGAAAAGGGTCTTACAGAGTTTTCAAGTTTGCAGTGGTATGGTATTTCGGGGCCTGCAAATTTAAAACCAGAGATAACAAAATCATTAAATAATCAGATTCAAAGGATACTTCATGATCAAGTATTAATTAGTAAGTTCGAATCTGAGACCTTGACAGTATTACCAATGAGCTCAACCCAGTTTACAGAATATGTTGCAAACGATATTCAAAAGTGGAGTAAATTAGTTAAAGATCGAAACATCAAGATCGAACTTTGATGAGGATTTATTTACACTGCATTGTTGCTAATGAGTAAAGTTTTAGCCCTTGCACCTATGAGAAATACCGCGAGCCATAAATCGAACAAATATTGATCTTCTTCACAAACAATATCTCATTACCAGCCTTGAACACAGCTGTGCTATACAAGATTCGATGGTAGATCGAGTTGTTCTTCAGTCAAAAATTTCATTATTTGAAGAAAGAATAGACATCAAGAATGACATATTAGGGAATTCGCTAGTAGTAAGTTCTAATAAGACACGTTAATTTGAATACTCAATAATTAAAATGGAGACTATTATTGCTATGAGTACCTTTTTATCTAAACGTTTATCTCTAAAGCGAATTTTGATGGGACTTGCAGCTTTCGCTTTTTTAGGATCATCGCTCGTTTTTGCACAGCAAAAACCCCCAATTAAGATTGGTTTTACGATGCCTCAAACAGGAGGGCTTGCTGCAAATGGTAAAGCTGCATTGCTTGCTATGCAAATGTGGAAAGACGATATCAATGCTAAGGGTGGATTATTAGGCAGAAAAGTAGAGTTCGTGTTTTATGACGACCAAACGAATCCTTCACTTGTAACTGGCTTTTATTCCAAACTATTAGATGCCGATAAAGTTGATATTATTTTGGGAAGTTATGGTACAAATATGCAAGTGCCTCCACTCCCGATGATTATGCAGCGTAAGCTTTACTATATTTGTTTGTTTGGCTTAGATCCGAATGCACGTTTTAATTATTCTGGGTACTTCCAAATGCAACCGAATGGCCCAAATCCTGCGGTTGACAACACGGGTACTTTCTTAGAAGCAGCAATGTTAGCAAATCCAAAACCCAAGACTATCGCTATTGTTGGTGGTGATGCAGAATATCCTGCAGTCGCAATGGAAGGTGGACGAAAAAATGCTAAGCTTTTAGGTTTGAAGGTCGTTTACGATAATACATATCCACCAACGACTACGGACTTTGCTCCAATCATGAGAGCAATTGCGGCAACTAAGCCTGATATTGTTATGGTTAATTCTTATCCACCTGATACAGTTGGAATGATCCGCGCAGCTTATGAGGTAGGGTTGAAAGCACAAGTTTTTGGTGGACCTATGATCGGCACAGCATATGCTTCTGTGAAGAAACAACTAGGACCTTTACTCAACAATGTGGTGGGCTTTGAAATGTATGTTCCTGAGCCAACGATTAAGTTTCCTGGAGTTGAAAAGTTTTTAGAGCGCTATCAGGCAGTTGCGGGTAAAGAGGGTGTTGATACTTTAGGCTTTTATATCCCTCCATTTGCTTATGCCATGATGCAGATTATTGGTGAGGCTGTAGAAAAAACACAAAGTTTAGACCAGCAAAAGCTAATTGACTATACACACGCTGCGACTTTCCAAACAGTGGCTGGTGAAATCAAATTTGGCGCTAATGGAGAGTGGGCTAGTCCTAGATCCCTTTATGTTCAGTATCGCAACATTGAAGGTAATGATACGGATCAATTTAAAAAGGCTGGAAAGGCCATTATTCTGGCTCCTGCCAAGTTTAAATCTGGCGACATCATCTCCCCATTTGATGGTACACAAGGCAAGAAATAAAGATTTTATTAAAAGCGCCTTGATATAATCCCCTTGGATGAGTAAATTCAGGGGGATTGGTTTTTTTACAGAGCCATCTTTATATGGCCCTTTTGAAGTTATCGCTCCAAAGCTTGCTGAACAAGGTCTTGCGTCTCGAGGCTATCAATAGAAAATCAAAGGGTATATATGAACGTATTGATTACGGGCACTACGTCTGGCATCGGTTGGGAAACCGCTATTGAACTTGCCAAACGCAATTGCAATTTATTTTTAGCCAATCGCTCGGAAGAAAAAACTAACGAACTGATAAAGCTGATTGCTAAAAAATCACCGCATGTCAAAGTGACCTACTTACCGATTGAGCTCGATCGCTTGCAATCCGTCAAACAAGCTGCTACTCAGTTCTTAGATTTGCATGAACACTTAGACCTTCTGATTAATAATGCAGGTCTTCTTGGTAAGAAAGATATCACAGAGGATGGTTATGAAGTTGCCTTTGGAACGAACCACTTAGGGCACTTTTTACTAACGGAACTGGTAAGACCTGCCCTTGTCAAAACCCCAAATGCAAGAATCTTAAATCTTGCAAGTAATGCCCATCGTACTGCTGAGTTTCATGGTTGGAATGATCAACGCGTCCCCACAAAATCCGTAGATGGTTATCCAGAATATGGTTTCTCAAAAGTCTGTAATATTCTGCATATTAAAGAAATTACGCAACGACCTGAATACCAAGGCATTACAGCTTATAGCGTACACCCCGGTGTAATCCTTACTGAAATTTGGCGACATACGGATCCACCCGCAACGCTCAAAGCCAGCACACCGTTTTTGAAAGACGCTCATGAGGGTTGCCAAAATACGCTCTTCTGTGCTTTTACACAGGAAGATTTTCCGAATGGATCATTTATGGTTAATAAAAAACCTGCGGATGTTTCGGTGATGGCAAATGATAAAAAACTCCAAAGCGAGCTTTGGGAATTTAGCATGCAAGCTGTTCAGTCGTATTTATAAACTTGATAAATGAAGGTAAATAAAAAACAAAAAATCCATGTAAGCTTTTATTTAATGAGCTTAGAAGAGGATTTATATGACTAAAATTATGGCTGTTGCACCCATGATGGATTGGACAGACCGGCATTGTCGCTCCTTCCATCGAATCTTAAGCAAAGGGAGTCATCTTTATACTGAGATGATTAATACTGGAGCCATTATTTATGGTGATGCTCATCGACATCTCGATTTTAATAAGGATGAACATTTCCTTGTTCTGCAGCTTGGGGGGAGTGATCCATCTGATTTAGCAAAAGCAGCAATTAAAGCTCAAGAATGGGGTTACGATCAGATTGACCTTAATTGTGGTTGCCCCTCAGAGCGAGTTCAAAAAGGATCTTTTGGAGCTTGCCTAATGGCTGAGCCAGAATTAGTTGCGCAGTGTGTCTCTGCTATGAAGGAAGTAGTATCTATTCCAATTTCAGTAAAGCATCGTCTAGGGCTGGATAAGATGGATCAATCGATTGATAGTGATTATCAGTTTGTATTGGATTTTATGTGTAAAGCTGCGCAATCAGGAGCTATTCAGCTAACGATACATGCCAGAAATGCAGTTTTGAAGGGATTATCCCCTAAAGAGAACAGAACGATTCCTCCTTTAAGGTATGACATTGCAAAGCAATTACGAGAAGATGTGCAAAAACATTTTCCTCATGTGAAAGTATTACTCAATGGTGGTTTAGATCAAAATCAGAGCATCGTCAATCATTGGAATGATTTTGATGGATTTATGATTGGTAGAGCTGCGTACCATACCCCAGCGATGATGTTGGGCTGGGATCAAATGTTGAGTACTGAGGGACAACAATTTGGATACTTTTTAAATGATCAGATTTGGTTAAAGATTCAAGATGAGATTATTCAATACTCTCAGCAATGGCTTGAAGAGTGTAAGCAAAAAGGTGAGGTTTTTCATATTGCTGCAATAACGCGCCATGTTTTGGGCTTGGCGCATGGCTTGGGTGGGGCTCGACAATGGCGTCAGTATTTATCAGATCATCGCTTACTTTCTCAAGTTAAAACTCATGAAGACATTGAGCAGTTTTTTACTCAAGCAAGTCGTGCTCTGCGTATTTTTTCTGATGAAAATGACAATCAATATGCTTTTAGCGAAGACTAAATGCAATTTACATCTTTTATTTACAATTACCTTAATTAACTTCTACGAATTCAAAAGGAATCACTTTTATGTTTAAAGCGCTAGTCTTAAATAAAGAACCAAGTTTTTCTGCAAAGCTTGAAGAATTAGATATTGAAAGCTTACCTCATACAGATACAGAAGTAGATGTGGAATATTCAACATTAAATTTTAAAGATGGTTTAGCTATAACTAATAAGGGACCTGTAGTTCGACTTTGGCCAATGGTTGTCGGTATTGATGGGGCAGGAAAGATTGCTCATAGCGAAAATTCTGATTGGAAAAAGGGTGATTTTTTTATTCATAATGGTTGGGGTGTGGGAGAGACTCATTGGGGGTGCTTATCTCAAAAGGCTCATTTAAAAAGTGAATGGTTGGTTAAGTTACCTGCTGCCTTTACACCCAAGCATGCGATGGGTATTGGAACTGCAGGATACACAGCGATGTTGTGTATTAATGCCATTGAAAATGCAGGAGTAAAACCAGAAAGTGGAGAAATTCTTGTCACTGGATCTACAGGTGGAGTTGGGAGTGTAGCTATTGCAGTTTTGGCTCAACTTGGTTTTCAGGTTGTTGCCGTCACAGGTAAAGTTAGTGAAGAGAGCTATCTGAAGTCTTTGGGAGCATCAAGAGTAATAGATCGCAAAGAGTTTACTGAGCCTGGAAAACCATTACAAAAAGAAAAGTGGGCTGCAGCAATTGATACTGCTGGATCTCATACTTTGGCAAATATTTGTGCACAAATGCAATATGGTGCTCCTGTGGCTGCTTGTGGTTTGGCCCAAGGTGCTGATCTTGCCTTAACTGTGATGCCATTTATTTTGCGAGGAGTGCAACTCATCGGTATTGATTCGGTGATGGCGCCAATGTCAAAAAGACAATATGCTTGGGATAGATTGGCTAAAGACTTAAACATCCAGAAGTTGGAAAGTATGATTCAAGAGATCACGCTTGAACAAGTCCCAGAATATGCGCAAGCCCTAATGGCCGGTCAAGTTTCAGGACGAATTGTTGTCAAACTTTAGTGTGGTTTGTCTAAGATCAGAAGTGTGATCCCTGGGTTGTTATAGATATCTTTAGTCAGATGTTTCTTGATAGCTGGATAGGATTTCGTTAACTCTTGAAAAGAGAGGGATTGAGGTCCTAGGCTCTCACCAAAATAGACGTCTAGAACATACTCTCGCCATAACCCATATTCCATAGCATTTCGGAACTCTTGACGAATTTTTCCGCCTTTACCAGACGAGCCATGTCCGTGAATCACTTTTACGACGCGAAGTCCTTTAGTTCTAAGTTTGTCAATTTGTATATGGAATCGCTCAAGTGCCTCATCTGTACTTGGCATATTCATTTCTAGGTTGATTGTTTGGATTTGCCACTTGGCATTTGCTTCTAGTAGCGTAGAAGTTGAGCCACAAAAAGGGCATTCAGAAGCCAATAAACTCCTATTGTTTCCACAATCAGCACAAATAGCAACAGGGCTTTTCATAATTCAAAAAATATCAATCAAAATATGTAAAAATAGTGCTCAGTATATTTAACGCACTAACATAGGGGGAGTATATGTTTATCAATAAGAAATTATTATCTTTGTCCATAGTAACACTGTTGGTAGCGTGTTCAAACATGGGTTCTCAATACGTGCCTGTTGTTGATAAAAAAGGTATTGATGAAAATCAATATCAGCAGGATTTAGCGGAATGTCAAAACCTCTCCACAGAAACGGAAGCTTCAGGGGCAAACGGCGCAAAGAAAGCTGCTGGTGGAGCGGCTGTAGGTGCTTTATTGGGTTTGGTTAGTGGCGGAAATAGTACTAATATTGCTCAGGCGGCTGGAATTGGTGGTGTTATTGGCGGAGCATCCGGTCTTTATTCCGGTAATTCTGATAAGCAAAATATCATTCGTCGCTGCTTATCTGGTAGAGGATATAAAGTTCTCAATTAATCTAAATTCGCTTTGATATTCAATTCTTATCTATTTAAGATATCGATTATTTTTGGCGTTTGTTTTTATGCATCAGGCTGTGCGCTTCCATTTGCGAGTTCAGCCTTTTCTGTTGTTTCATCGGCCTCATTTGTTGAATCCACTGCGATCAATGGAGCTAGTTATGTAACAACTGGTAAAGGCGTCTCAGAGCATTTAATGTCTGGCATGGCAGATCAGGACTGCAAACTCTTCAATGTCATAGATGGAAAGAAAGTCTGTCAAGACTATCAATTAGACAAAATTCCTCAAAAAGATTTAACTACAAGATATTACTCAAAACCTCCTCAATCTGTTGAGGAAGTTATTCAGTTCAATACAAAATAATAAAACTTTTAACGATAAGAATCTAACCACTTCAAGCCTTCTGAAGTGCCTTTCAGAGGCTTATATTCGCATCCTACGATACCATCATAAGACAATGTATCTAAAAGGTTTAAAAGATATTGATAATTTACTTCACCGAGATTTGGTTCATTGCGATGAGGCACTCCGGCAATTTGAATATGTCCGATGTAGGGTAGATTTTTGATCAGCTTATGTTCCAGATTACCTTCCATGATTTGCGCATGAAAAAAATCCATCATGAGCTTTACATTGGGGAGTAATAGTTCCTGAATGACTTGAACTGCTTGAGATTGATAATTAATAAAATAATTTGGCATGCTAGTAGTATTGATTGGTTCAATAAGAACATCAATATTAAAAGGCTCACAGGCTAAGGCAGCAAATTCGATGCGCTTTAAATAGGTGGGTAATAAGTCTTCGAATGTTTGCCCATCAGGAATAATTCCGGCCATCACATGTAAATTGGGGCAATCCATTGCCTGTGCATATTCGATTGCCAGTGAGATTCCATCTTCAAATTCTTTTTGACGATCAGTCAAAACTGCGATGCCTCTTTCCCCAGCTTGAAAATCCCCTGGAGGAGAATTAAATAGTTGTAATTTGAGACCATGAGTGGTCAATTGATCAACTATAGATTGAGCAGGGTATGTATACGGAAATAAGAATTCCACATATTCAAAACCGTCTGCAGCAGCCAAGCCAAAACGATCAATAAAATCAACCTCTTGGTACATCATGGAGAGATTCGCTGAAAAATTAGGCATTTTGATTTTCTTTAAAGGAATTAATTTTTGTCTTTGTGTTTAGCCTGCGCTCTAAACTCCCAAGGTGGGATTGGATTATCTTGGATCCATAATCCTCTTTTATTTTGACGCGCTATTTGTTCGGCTTTAGCATAGCGTTCAGCTTCTTCGGCTGGTTGATTATGAGCATATTTTTTAAAGTGCCAAGCAACTCCTTGAAGAATTAAATACTCATTAATATCTTCATCTCCAATTTTCACAATACCTAAAGTTCTACCAAAGCCGTCTTTATCTCTTGTTTCAATTTTTACGTTTTGAGAGAAAACTTTTTCGCTTAATGTTCTTTTAGCACGATTACCGAAAGCTTGGGAACTTTCAGGGCAATCAATACCAGCTAAGCGAACTTTGAATTGTTGATGATTAGCATCTAAAACTGTGAGGGTATCTCCATCAGAGATACCAATAACCTTGCCATTTATTACACCTGTAGATTTTGTTTTTGCATAGGAACAGACAAATGATGAGCTTAAGATGCCAATGAAAAAAATTGCCAGAACTTTTTTGAATAGAGTCATGATTTCCTCAGTTTGCTCGAGTCTGATTACTGTTTAAACAACATGTTCAACACAAATCACAAATTCATTCTAACTGATTTTAGTTACATTGATTCATTCAATATATTTTCATAATCTTCAACAGAAGCGAGTCTAGGATTCATGAGGTGACAATGATCTTTAAGTGCCCCATCAATGATTTTAGGGAACATTTCTTGGTGAACTCCCATTTCTTTTAGACCGGATGGAAGACCTAATTTTTGGTTCATTTCAAGCAGTGCAGGGATAATATCCGATGCAGTATTTAGTCCCATGGCTCTAGCCATTCTGAAAATTCGATTATCTTTAATTACGCTTGATGCTTCTTGGTTGAATTTCACAACACTGGGTAAAAAAATTGCATTTAGAGTTCCATGATGGAGTTTAGGATTAATTCCACCAAGACTATGACTCAGGCTATGAACACAGCCTAGTCCTTTTTGAAAAGCCATTGCACCTTGCATTGAAGCTGACATCATATTTAGACGAGCATCTTGATCTTGTCCATTTAAGCAGGCTTTTTCAATATTGGCCCATGCTCTTTCCAAACCATCCAAAGCAATTCCATCAGCGGGAGGGTTAAATGGCGAGGCCATAAACGTTTCCATACAATGCGCAATTGCATCCATTCCAGTAGCTGCAGTTAGGAGAGGAGGGAGTCCTAAGGTTAATAGTGGATCGCAAATAGCAGACTTTGGCATCAAAAACCAAGAATGTAGTCCAACTTTTCTGCCATCATCCAAGATAACGATTGCGCCTCTGGCAACTTCACTGCCAGTTCCACTTGTGGTCGGAATTGCAATCAATGGTGCAACTTTATCTGTGATTTTTGGTGAACCACCTTCAATAGTTGCGTATGTTTTTAGGTTACCTGGGTGGGTACTAAGTATTGCAACAGCTTTTGCACAATCCATAGAGGATCCACCGCCGATAGCGATTAACCCATCGCATTCATGCTTTTTGTATAGTTCTGCAGCTTCTCTGGCAGCAGCCTCTGTTGGATTAGAGGGTGTTTGATCAAAAATAAAGTAGTTTTGATTTTTAAGCAGAGATGTTGCTTTATGCAAAATTCCAGATTTTAAGATTCCTTGATCTGAAATAAATAATGGGCGATGGATACCGATTCGTTCACATTCGCTGGGAAGTTTTTCTAAGGCACCAAATTCGATATGGATTTGGGTTAAGTAATAAATAATTGACATAGTATTTTTTATTAATAATGGTTAATTTGTCACACATTATGCATAAGATATGCACATAAAAATTAAACTGCTGTTTCATTCTAACAAGTTTTAATTTTCTTCAAATTTTAAATTTTTTATACTTTTTGTAATATGCAATACATTGATATTGAAGCGTATATTATTGGTGAGAATTTTAAATTCGAGCGTGAATTAAAGGGTTATTCACGCGCCCAATTAGCACAAAAAGTATGTTGTTCAGAACAGCAAATTCAACAAATTGAAGATGGTGGAAAGTCTTATTTTTATACTGAAGCTCAAAAGTTAAAAACTGCTAAAAAATTAGCTCAATTTTTAGAAATGAGCGAAGAAAAAGCTTTCCTCGGAATTGCGCCTGAGATTAAAAATGATTTAAAGGTGGGAAATTTACCAATATCTGAAAAGCCTGCGTTTCAAGGTATTTCTCTTGGTAGTAAGCTTGGATTTGGGGTGTTGTCTATTTTGATATTGGGTTTTGGTATGTATGAATTGGGTATGCCAGACAAAAATTTATATGAATCAACATCCGTAAAATCAAGTCAATTGGCAAACTTAGTGATTAGTGAGCAAAGTATTAAAAGTGATCAAGATTTAATTGTTCAAGAAACTCAAAATCCAGAGAGCGATCCTTGCAAAATTCAAGTAAGTTCTAGTACCACTTTTAAGTCGGATAAGCCAATTATGGCGGGTAATTTTGTAGTGTTGCAGAGCAGTTCACCCCATAAGATTTGTTTAGTGGATGGTAAGGGTGTAAAGCAAGTTGTCGAAATATTGCCTGGCACTAGAAAGATTGTTGGTGGCGAAGGTCCTTTTCAATTAATAGGAAATCAACTTAATGACATTGAAATTTACTATCAAGGGTCTAAAGTTGCGAGTACTAATCAAGGTTTGCAACAGATTGAGTTAAAAGAAATTCCATTTCAAAATCGCCTTGAACCAATCAAGACATTGGTTGTTAGTCAAAATGCAGAAAATATGAATGGTTCTTCTCAAGAAAACACCAATTTATCATTAGCGAAAAATACAGCAAATAATGAAAAAGAATTTATTTCAACTGTGACTTCCGAAATAAAGTCAAACACAATTATCTCTCCTACACCGGACGAATAAAGCCTTTGTTTTGAAGTAGTTGATTTTCATTTCGTTTATCATCATGGATGAGATTCCAACTATTTTAAAAAGGTGATAATTATGAATTATGTTTTTGCTCCTGAGCAAATTCCTAGCGTCCCTGTAAGAGGGGCAGATTTACATTATGCGGTTTCTAGAATTTTTTGTGTAGGCAGAAACTACGCTGCTCATGCAAGAGAAATGGGATTTGATCCAGATAGAGAGCCTCCTTTTTATTTTACAAAAGCTGCTAATTCTATTGTTATGTCTGGCGCTACGATTCCTTATTCTTTGGGAACAAAAAATCTACACTATGAGATGGAACTGGTTATTGCAATTAGCAAACCTGCTTTTAGAGTATCTGTTGAAAACGCACAAGATTATATTTATGGGTATGCGTGTGGACTTGATATGACTAGAAGAGATCTACAAATCAAAAGCAGAGAAATTGGTCGTCCATGGGACTTTGGTAAGGCTTTTGAAAACTCTGCAATTATCACTCCTTTAGTACCTAAATCAGAAATTGGCGAGTTAAACAGTGGCAATATTGATCTTCAAGTCAATGGTGTAACGAAGCAGAAAGCTGATTTGAAGGACATGATTTGGAGCGTTTCTGAAATTATTTCTAACCTCTCTGAGTACTATCATTTGAATGTTGGAGATTTAATCTATACAGGTACACCTGAGGGTGTTGGTCCAGTTGTGACTGGGGATCATCTCGTAGGTAATATTGATAAGCTCGGAACACTTGAATTATTTATAGGTCCTGCTGAATAAATCATCGACCTTATGATTAATAAAATAGTTGATAAATTATCCGACGCCTTTACCGGGTTAAAGGATGGGGCAACCATCATGATTGGTGGTTTTGGTGGCTCTGGAATACCACATGAGTTGATTGATTGTTTGGTAGAGCAGGATGCAAAAGATCTAGTCATTATTACTAACAATGCTGGTAGTGGGGAAACGGGTATTGCTGCTTTATTAAAAGCCCGTCGTGTTAGAAAAATTATTTGTTCCTATCCTCGCATGGCGGACTCTCATCATTTTGAAACCTTGTATCGATCTGGGCAAATTGAGCTTGAGCTTGTTCCACAAGGTAATCTTGCAGAAAGAATCCGTGCACAAGGAGCAGGTTTAGGGGGATTTTTTACTCAAACAGCTTACGGAACTTTGTTAGCTGAAGGTAAGGAAACCAGAGTTATCAATGGTAAAAATTATGTGTTTGAGACACCGCTTGCGGCAGACTTTGCATTGATACGTGCATTAAAGGCAGATCGTTACGGAAATTTAATTTATCGTAAAGCAGGTAGAAATTTTGGACCAATCATGGCGATGGCTGCTAATACCACAATTGCTCAAGTGAGTGAGATTGTTGAATTGGGAGAGATTGATCCTGAAGTTGTGGTTACGCCTGGTATTTTTGTGAAGCATGTTGCTCTCATAAAGGACAGATCATGAATGACAATGTTCTAAAACCTATTACTAGAAATGAAATTGCCCAAAAAATTGCGCAATCTATTGAAGAGGGGGCTTATGTCAATTTAGGAATTGGCATGCCAACTTTAGTGGCAAATTATCTTCCTAAAGATAAAGAAATTTTCTTGCATTCCGAGAATGGCATTTTAGGTATGGGGCCAGCTCCTGAAAAAGGACAAGAGGATTGGGATTTGATTAATGCAGGAAAACAACCTGTCACTATTTTGCCAGGTGGAGCATTTTTTCATCAATCTGATTCTTTTGCCATGATGCGTGGTGGTCACATTGATATCAGTGTTTTAGGAGCATTTCAAGTTTCACAAACGGGTGATTTAGCTAGCTGGCATACTGGTGAGCCAGATGCAATCCCGGCTGTAGGTGGGGCAATGGATTTAGCTGTTGGAGCAAAAAAGACTTTTGTAATGATGGAGCACCTAACAAAAGACGGAAAAAGTAAGCTTGTTGAAAAATGTACTTATCCCTTAACTGGCTTAGGATGCGTTGCCATGGTTTTCACAGATTTAGGTATTTTTGAAATAACTCCATCAGGGTTTCTTGTAAAAGAACTATTTAACAACATGAGCTTTGAAGCTGTTCAAGCAGTAACCCAAGCTCCATTAATTAAAGGAAATTAGAATGTCGAACGCAATACCTGTAGCCTATATTTGTGACGCAATTAGGACACCAATAGGTAGGTATGGTGGGATAATGTCTAGTATTCGAACTGATGATTTAGGAGCAATTCCTATTAAGGCTTTAATGGCTCGTAATCCAACTGTTGATTGGACGAAAGTTGATGAAGTGATTTATGGCAATGCCAATCAAGCGGGTGAAGATAATCGTAACGTTGCACACATGAGTTCATTGTTAGCTGGATTGCCAGTAGATGTACCAGGATCTACTGTAAATAGATTATGTGGATCTGGAATGGATGCTATTGGCGTAGTTGCACGTGCAATTGCTTCAGGACAAATTCATTTAGGTATTGCAGGTGGGGTTGAGAGCATGAGCCGAGCTCCTTTTGTGATGCCTAAAGCAGATGTTGCATTTTCTCGGTCAAATGCTGTCTACGATACAACCATAGGATGGCGTTTTGTAAATCCTATGATGAAAAAAATGTATGGTGTGGATTCAATGCCAGAGACTGCACAAAATGTAGCTGATGATTTTGGAGTTTCTAGAGAAGATCAAGATTTGTTTGCTCTAAGAAGTCAAGAGAAAGCATTAATAGCTCAGAATAATGGTCGTCTTGGTAAGGAAATTACCCCAGTAAATTTAACATCTAAAAAGGGTGAGGTTTTTACAATTCTGTTAGATGAGCATCCTCGTTCGACGGCAATTGAAGCACTTCAAAAATTAAAACCAATTGTTCGTCCTGATGGCAGTGTTACTGCTGGAAACTCTTCTGGTGTGAATGATGGAGCTTGTGCCATGTTAATTGCTTCAGAAAAAGCAATGCAAGAACATCAATTAAAACCAAGGGCAAAAATTTTAGGAATGGCTACTGCAGGTGTTCCTCCTAGAATTATGGGTATTGGGCCTGCACCAGCTAGTAAAAAGTTGTTAGCTCAGTTAGGTATGACCATCGATCAAATGGATGTAATTGAGTTAAATGAAGCCTTTGCTGCACAAGGCCTTGCAACCTTGAGAGATCTTGGAGTTGCTGATGACGATCAAAGAGTAAATCCCAATGGTGGTGCTATTGCTCTAGGACATCCACTTGGTATGAGTGGTGCAAGATTAGTCACAACAGCAATGTATGAACTTGAGCAAAAACAAGGTCGATATGCTTTATGTACCATGTGTATTGGTGTTGGACAGGGTATTGCTATGATTATTGAACGTATTGGGTCTTAAAGTAAAAGATGGTAGATGCTAATTCAGTAAGTAAAATTGTTGATCAAGTCATTAGATCAAGAAAATCGGTAAGAGCCTTTTTGCCCACGCCGATCCCTCATAAAACTATTTTAGAAATATTGGAAGTGGCTAGCCGTGCACCATCTGGTTCCAATATTCAACCTTGGAAAGCATATGTCCTAGAGGGGGCGGCAAAAGAAAAGTTATCTCAAACTGTCAAAGACATTTTTAATGATCCTGCAGAGCGTGCACTCCATCGCCCTGAATATATTTATTACCCTAAATCTTGGGTGGAGCCATTTGTTTCTAGAAGACGTAAAGTTGGCTTTGATTTGTATAAATTAGTCGGAATTGCTCGTGGAGAGAATCAAAAAATGCATGAACAGCATGCTAAAAATTTTGATTTTTTTGGTGCGCCTGTTTCAATTTTTTGCACTATACCAAGAATGATGGAGCAGGGGAGTTGGATTGATTATGGAATGTTTTTACAAAACATTTTGATAGCAGCTAATGCAAGAGGGATTGGTTCTTGTCCACAAGCGGCTTTTATTTCTTATCATAAGGTTGTTGCACAACAGCTTAATTTTTCAGAAGATGAGCAATTAGTCTGTTGTATATCCTTGGGGTATGAAGACAATAGTGCACCTGAAAATCAGCTAATAACTGAGCGGGTTCCTGTTGAGGAATTTGTTCAATTTGTTAATTAATTGGTTATTTTTTATTTTTTGAGTTTTCATCAAGACTTCTTAGAAATGCCATTTTTTCTTTGATTTGAATTTCTAAGCCACGATCTGTGGGATGATACCATTCTGGTTCTTTTACACCATCTGGCAAGTAGGTTTCCCCAGCTGCGTATCCGTGAGGTTCATCATGTGCATAACGGTAATGATGGCCATGACCTAAATTTTTCATTAATTGTGTTGGGGCATTTCTAAGATGAAGCGGTACATTTTGGCTTTGGTCTTTTGCAACAAAGGCTTTAGCAGCGTTAAATGCACTATAAGCAGCATTACTTTTTGCAGCAACTGCTAGATAGATTACAGCTTCACCAAGTGCTAACTCACCTTCTGGTGAACCAAGCCTTTCATAAGTTTGAACAGCGTCTAGACACAGTTGTATTGCTCTTGGATCGGCAAGCCCAATATCTTCCCAAGCCATACGAATAATTCTTCGACCAAGATATAAAGGATCTGCACCACCGTCTAACATTCTACAAAACCAATATAAGGCTGCATCTGGATGTGAACCTCGTACTGACTTATGCAAAGCAGATATTTGGTCATAAAAATAGTCACCACCCTTATCAAATCTTCGACCTTGAGAATTCAAAATATTATTAAGAAGACTTTGATCTATGTAAATTTGGGGATTTTCATGTTGACTAGTAATGACTTGATCAATCATATTCAAGAATCTTCTTGCATCGCCGTCTGCAAATTGAATAAGTGAGTCAATTGCTTCATCTGAAATTTCAAGCTCTCTCCCAATAGTATGGGGAATTTTTGATACGAGTGATTTCAAATCCTCTTTTTGAAGTGGTTTTAATACATATGTATGAGACCTTGATAGTAGAGCCGAGTTCACTTCAAAAGATGGGTTTTCAGTAGTGGCGCCAATAAAAGTTAATAGGCCTGACTCTACGAATGGGAGGAGGGCATCTTGTTGACTTTTATTAAATCGATGTATTTCATCGATAAAAAGAATGGTTTTTTTTTGGAATTGCTGAAAAATGTTTTCTGCTTCCTCGACTGCTTGGCGAATATCCTTAACACCTGCCAAGACTGCTGATAGAGCAATAAAGTGATAATCTGTCGAAATCGCCATGAGTCTAGCAAGGCTGGTTTTACCAACGCCTGGAGGTCCCCAGAGGATCATGGAGTGTATTTTTTTGGACTCCAGTGCTACTCTAAGAGATTTGTTAGTACCTAAAATATGCTCTTGACCAACTATTTCTTCGAGACTTTTGGGTCTCATTAATTCGGATAAAGGTATTTGTGGCCAAATATGCTTTGTATCTGCAAAAGCCTTGTTGTTCATAGTGAGCTATTTTTGTTAAATCAATTTTGGATGATAATAATGGGATGAATACATTAATATCGAATTTAGATACTGCATCCCATCCTGGTTATATTTTGAAGATTATATGCCCGGATCGTCCTGGAATTGTTTACGCATTGAGCAAATTTTTATATGAGCATCATTGCAACATTGTGGATTCGGCGCAATATACGGACCATTTTTCTGGTCGTTTTTTTATGAGAGTTCATTTTGAAGCGATCAATGAGTCTCTAAAAATTGATTTATTAGAAAAGGAATTTTTAGAAATCAGCAAGAAATTTGAAATGGATGCTCAATTTTTTGACTTAACCAAAAAACCAAGAGTATTTATTATGGTTTCTAAATTTGGTCATTGCTTAAACGATATATTGTTTAGAACTCAATCAGGAAATTTACCAATTCAAATTGTAGGGATTGGCTCAAACCATCAAGACTTTGAATCTTTGGCGGATTCGTACAAAATACCGTTCCATTATTTTTCAGTGAAATCATCTAGTGATGAAAACAAGCAGCTGGCGGAAAAAGCATTATTAGACGTTGTTGAGAGTCAAAAGATTGATCTTATTGTTCTTGCACGATATATGCAGATACTGTCTCCTCAAATTTGTGAATCATTGCCTGGTAAAGTCATTAACATTCATCATTCTTTTTTACCTAGTTTCAAAGGTGCCAAACCATATCTTCAAGCTCACCAACGTGGCGTAAAAATTATTGGAGCAACAGCACATTATGTAACCAATGATTTGGATGAAGGTCCTATTATTGAACAGGAGGTTGCTAGAGTAGATCACTCTATGAATCCTGAACAGTTAAGTTCAATCGGTAAAGATGTTGAGTCTCAAGTTCTTGCACGAGCTGTTAAATGGCATGCTGAACATCGCATACTTCTGAATGGTAAAAGTACAGTTGTTTTCCAGTAGCTTATTAGAATATTATTTTGCTAATTCAATTTTTGCGATAGCAGCTCTATGGACCTCATCTGGACCGTCTGCTATGCGTAGGATTCGTTGCCAAGCATAGTTATAAGCAAGTTCAAAGTCTTGGCTCACACCAGCACCTCCATGTGCTTGAATAGCCCAATCAATAATTTTTCCTGCCATATTTGGGGCTACGACTTTTATCATAGCAATTTCCGCTCTAGCTGCTTTATTGCCAGCAACATCCATAGTGTGTGCTGCTTTAAGTGTTAATAATCTTGCTTGATCTATTAGACATCTAGACTCAGCAATTCTTTCATGCCAAACGCTATGGTCTGCAATAGGCTTTCCAAATGCAACTCTTTCCTTTAAGCGTTTGCACATCGACTCTAAGGCCCGCTCTGCGGCACCAATAGAACGCATGCAATGATGGATTCTTCCGGGGCCAAGGCGACCTTGAGCAATTTCAAAACCGCGTCCTTCTCCAAGTAGGATATTAGTTGCTGGAACTCTTACATTGTCTAATATAACTTCCATATGGCCATGAGGAGCATCATCATATCCAAACAATGAAAGTGATCTAACAATGGTGATTCCTGGGGTATTTCTTGGAACTAAAATCATCGATTGTTGAGTATGTTTGGGTGCATCAGGGTCTGTTTTACCCATAACTATAAAAATTGCACACCTAGGATCACCAGCTCCTGAAGACCACCATTTGCGTCCATTGATGATGTAATGATCACCATCTCTTTTGATACTACATTGAATATTCGTTGCATCGCTTGAAGCGACTTCGGGTTCCGTCATGAGGAAAGCTGATCGAATTTTACCTTTCAGTAAAGGTTCTAACCATTCATCTTTTTGTGCTTCGGAACCATATCTTTCTATGGTCTCCATATTTCCTGTATCTGGTGCATTACAGTTAAATACTTCAGGTGCAATATGAGAACGTCCCATAATTTCACACAGAGGTGCGTACTCTAAATTATTAAGACCTTCGGGGGCTCTAGTAGATCGTGGTAAAAATAGATTCCATAGTCCCGCTGACTGTGCTTTTGGTTTCAAATCCTCTATGATTTGAGTTGGGATCCAAGCATTTCCATTCTTTCTGTTAGATGCGATTTCTTCATAAAAGATGTGTTCATTAGGATAAATATATTCATCCATAAAATTTAAAAGTCTAGCTCTTAAATCTTCTACTTTTTTTGAGTATGCAAAATCCACAAAATCTCCCTTATATTTTTAATTTGATTGTAAACTGTAAAAGAGAAACCCATTGTTCTACTAATGTTAAATCTTTAAACAAGTTTAGCTTTGGGTATAGTTAATTTAATTACATTATTATTGGAAATATGCTAATTATCTTATCACCAGCAAAGACTCTTGATTTTGAGGAGGTGGATACACTTCTACCTACAAGCTTACCAGAGTTCATTCCTCAGTCACATGAGCTAATTCAAATATTGAAGAAATATTCTGTTCAGGAAATTTCTGAATTAATGTCTTTATCCGATAAGCTTTCAGCTCTCAATGTGGCACGTTATGAGACTTGGAGCAAAAAATTTACGCCACAAAATAGTAAGGCTGCTATATTTGCATTTAACGGGGATGTTTATGAGGGCTTGGATGCGGGTACTCTTACCAAGAAACAACTTGAGTTTTGCCAAGATCATTTAAGAATTTTATCCGGCTTATATGGGATATTGAGGCCTCTAGATTTGATGCAAGCGTATCGTCTAGAGATGGGTACACATTTAAAAAATAAAAAAGGTTCTGACTTGTATTCCTTTTGGGGAAAATCATTGACTGAGTCATTGCAAATAGAACTTGCTAAACAAAAAAAGCCATTTCTTTTAAATCTAGCATCTGAAGAATACTTTAAAGTTATTGCTGCAAAAGAAATTTCTTATCCTATTATTTCCCCCATATTCCAAGATGAAAAAGATGGTAAGTTTAAGATAATTTCTTTTTATGCAAAAAAGGCAAGAGGCTTAATGGCTCGTTATGCCATTCAAAACAAAATACAAGATCCCTCTCAATTAGAAGGTTTTAATTTAGATGGTTACTATTTTGTAAAAGAACTTTCTAAACCATTCGCACCAGTTTTTCAAAGAAAGCATGCTAAATAATGCCTATTTCAAAATCAGCTCCAAAACCAATTACTTCAACGCGAATTGCAACTAAGGTGAGAAATTCCCCAGAAGTGGATAAATTAGTAGCTGATGTTTTAGCATTAGCTGCATCAGGTAGTAAGCTTGAGGATAATTTTTGGGAAAAGAAATTATTTGAAAGATTAAATCGTTTATTAGTAAACCAAAATCAAGTTGTTTTAGATTTGGCTATGGATCAAACTTTTAAATCACAGACTGCTGCTTTTGAAATATTAGCTGATGCTATCGAGACTACTTCCGAATCAATGGTCTATGAATTCGAAGGAAAGATTTATGATGTTTTGCTTTTGGCGATTCCTATCATTGCTCAGACAAGGTATGCCATACCATCTGGACCAATTAGAACAGCTTTAATTGCTGAAACAGTCGAATATTTAAAAGAATTTGTTTTAGCTAAAGATATCCATTTATCGATAGTGCCTTGGTTATATAGCATTGACCAAATACCCCAATCGCACTCTCGAACAAGACAGTTACTAGACAAGATGGCCAAGTCAGCTGTTGAGCAAGCTGATGTTGTATACCAACTGAAGGAAATGCCAGAGACAATTCAGGTTTTAGCTGATCCAAGGTTTATATTATGTGCTGTTGCTGTGGAGCAAGGTTGCCCGATGTTCACTTGGCAAGCTGAAGAGCATCAGCGAATTGAGCGAAGTATTTCCTTAAAACATTGGCAAGATGCAATGCGCTCTGTCATGAGCGAGTTATTGCCTGGTTGTGAGTATGAGCTTTTATTACCAGATGCTTTCTTTACAAATTGTAGAGAGGCAGATAAAAAAGTTAGGCCGCTAAGTTTAACTGCCGCTGTTAATTATTTGGAGTCTACATTAGGTGTTACTCCGGCAGAATTATCTTGTGTTGTAGCGCCTTTTGGACAAGAAATTACAGATGAATTTCGAATATCCTTTGCTTTAAAAGGCCACCCTGAGATTATCTATGGTGTGGTGTGGCCTTTGTACGATCGAGAAACCGTATCGATGGATGATATTGAGATGGGTGGATCTGGGAATGCGACGATAGATCTTATATCTGATACCTTGCATTTGGCAGGTGTTGGTGATGTCTTTAAACATGCGATGTTGTTCACGCCTGAAATGTGTGAAGATTGCGGTGTACCTTTATTCCCTAACAGATCTGCAGAGGTGGTTCATGCGGAAATGCCAGAAGATACACCTGCGCAGCAGTTGTTATTTCATTAAATCGACTTCTTTTGTTTTATCAATAGAAGCAAGTTCAGGATGGGAACAATAATCTAGGAGTCGTTGACCAGCTTTGCTATCGAAGAGCATAGCTTTCCCTGGGATGATGAACCAATCTACACGATGGACCATATCTGTGAAATGAGAGATGCCATTCAAAGCCTCGATACCGCTCATCGTATACAGTTTCTTATTAAACAAAAATAAATAACTATTACCAGATTGTGCAGTTTTAACTTTTACGTTGTTTTCACAAGTCCAGATTGTTTCTGGACCAGCTTTTAGCATCTCGTATTTTTTCTCATCTTCAGCTAACTTTTGAGTTGATGCTGGAGTATTTGTTGGTTTCTTTTGAGCAAAAGAAGTGGATTGAAAACAAACAACGAGTGCAAAAAGGGGAATAGCAAGTAGAAGATTTTTCATGAAAATTGATACATATTTTTTTGAAAATACATTAGCTTTAGTCATATCAATTAAACCAATCTAAGGAGTGAAGTTGTGGAAATTGTTTTGCTGAATTTTTGGCTCGCTGAAGAATAGTCCAATAATATCTATAGCTTGCTCGGTCATGAAGTTTGCCATTAAATTGTATTGGTCCCCAATTTGCTTCTTGGGCTGTCCTTAAGATGTGTAAAGCTTCATCAACTTCATTGATTTTAGGACTAAAGGCTTCAACAATGATAGGTACTTGGTTGGGATGGATACTCCATTTTCTAGTGTATCCAAATAAATCTTTTGCCTTTGTACAGTCATCTTGAATTCGTATTAGATCTTTAATTTCCGTACAGACATTGTGAGAGGGTGTTTTGGCGAAACGATGGCTAGCTGCTGAAACTTCAAGCATTGCTCTTGTAACAAGAGGGTGATTAAATTGATTAATATCCATTGCACTTGCAGGGATGGCTCCCATATGTTCAGAAACAAAATCCATTAATCCAAAACTTAGACATTCGATTTGAGGGATTGCTGCGATTGAAAAAACATTTTCTAATGCTGCATGAGATTCAATCAAAACATGTATTGGGATAAGGGTTTGTAATCCTTTGGAAGCCACTTTGTTATTGATAAAACTAATGAGCTCAACAACTTGCTCTGCGGAATCAACTTTTGGTATGGTGATGTATGCTAGTTTTTCCGCACAATGCGTAACAAAGATTTCAACATCTTGCTCAAAATAAGCACTTTTAGGATCATGAACTCGCACTCCAACTCGGTTAAAAGCGTTTTGTTCACTATTAATTAATTCTGAAACTAATTGTGCATGATCGACTTCTTGTCCAATCGGAGCACCGTCTTCGCAATCGAAAGTAATATCAAAACAAGGCCCTAGTTCTTGTTGAAGAGCTAGGGCTTTTTTCATTCGAACTTCCGTACCGCAATAGTGGTCGCAAACAGGTAAAGCCTTTGGGGCTTTACCTTCAAACAGAACCTCAGAAGGATTGCTGTTACGAGACATTAATTACAAAAGGTGCTTTACGCCGTCTCTTTCCTCAAGAAGTTCTTTTAATGTAAAGTCCATTCTTTCGCGAGAAAATTCATCAACAGGTAAATCTTTAATAACGGTGTACTCACCATTAGCACAAGTTACAGGAACGCCATACATGATTTCTTCAGGAATTCCATAAGAGCCATCTGAAGGGACGCCCATAGTTACCCATTTACCGTTTGTACCTAAATGCCAGTCGTGAATGTGATCGATTGCTGCGTTTGCTGCTGAAGCTGCAGAAGACAAGCCTCTTGCTTCAATAATAGCTGCACCACGCTTACCAACTGTTGGAAGGAATGTATTTTTGTTCCATTCTTCGTCATTAATAATTTCTTTAATAGACTTGCCACCAACAGTAGCGAATCTATAGTCAGGGTACATTGTTGGGCTGTGGTTACCCCAAACAACTAATTTTTCAATATCAGCAACTGCGCAATTAGCTTTTGCAGCTAATTGAGATAGAGCACGATTATGGTCAAGTCTTAACATTGCTGTAAAGTTTTTAGCTGGTAAATCTGGAGCAGATTTCATAGCAATGTATGCATTTGTATTAGCTGGGTTTCCAACAACTAAAGTTTTAACAGTTCTTTTCGCTACAGCGTTGAGTGCTTTACCTTGTGCAGTGAAAATTTGTGCGTTTGCTGACAATAGATCTTTTCTTTCCATTCCAGGGCCACGTGGACGGGCACCAACCAAAACAGCAAAGTCAATATCTTTGAATGCTGTCATTGGGTCACCATGAGCTGACATACCTTGCAATAATGGGAATGCGCAATCATCGATTTCCATCATGACACCTTTAAGGGCATTTTGTGCTTTTTCGTCAGGAATTTCTAATAATTGCAAAATTACAGGTTGGTCTTTACCAAGCATATCGCCATTAGCAATACGAAACAAAAGAGAATATCCGATTTGACCGGCGGCTCCGGTTACTGCAACACGCAGGGGTGCTTTTGACATAACTAGCTCCAAAAAAATTGTAAATAATGACTCTAAGACAAAAAATGATACATATTTTTTATCTCACAGAACCTATATGATATCGATTATGGAATTGAATAATGACAATTTATACGAAAATTTTCAAGATTTGCCTTTGTACGCCCAAATTAAGCACTTAATTTTGGAGGCATTGGAGTCCGGAATTTGGAAATCTGGAGAAATGATCCCCAGTGAGATGGATTTAGCAAGTCAGTATGAGGTTAGTCAGGGGACGATAAGAAAAGCACTTGATGAGTTAGTTACTCAAAATATCTTAATTCGTAAACAAGGTAGCGGTACCTTTGTAGCAACTCATCAAGAAGAGCAAAGCAAATATCGTTTCTTAAGATTGGCGAACTCAAAAGGTGAAATAGAGGATTCCATCAATAAATTATTATTGTGTACCCATCAAAAAGCGCCTGAATCTGTTTATAAAATTTTTAATAAAAATGCCAACGATATATTTGTTCATATCCGTAGGCTGATGAGTTTTAACTCTCAACCTGTTGTTTTAGAGGATATTTGGTTGCCTTGTCCTCTTTTCGATAGTCTTACCCTTGAATTATTGGAATCTTGGCAGGGTAGTCTGTATGGTTTTTTTGAGAGCCACTTTGGCGTTCACATGGTCTACGCCAAAGAGAGTTTGAAGGCAGTTTTACCCTCTCAGGCATCTATTGAGTACCTTAATATAGAACAAACAACACCTGTATTAGATATTTTTAGGATAGCGTATACCTTTGCTGATAAACCTGTTGAAGTAAGACAGGCACAGTATTTAACCTCTGAACATCATTACTTTAATCAGCTAAGTTAAAGTTATTTGAGAAATTAACTCAAGTTTTTTGAAAAAAAAATTTCACGAAGCTTAAGGATATGTAAAAATTACGTTATAACAATTTTGCTTAAAATTATATTTACACAATTTTTTGTCAAAATTCATAATAACTAGTCTTTTTACAGCAACTACAACTAAAAGGTACAACATGTCTGAAACAGTCGATACGAGCCCTAAAAAAGCTCGCCGTGAATTCAAGAACATTGGATACGGGCAAATATTAACCTCATATAAATTACCTTGGTCAGGAAAAGTTTCTATTTTGCACAGGGTTAGCGGGGCTTTGTTGTTTTTATCCTTACCCTTTATTCTTTACCTTTTTGATAAAAGTTTGACCTCAGAACTAAGTTTTATTACTTTTTCTGAAGTTGTTGGAAACCCACTTGTTAAATTATTCTTGCTTGCGCTAATCTGGGCTTTTTTACATCATTTTTGCGCTGGTATTCGTTTTCTAGCACTTGATTTACACAAAGGCATAGAAAAACATCAAATTCAAAAATCAGCGGTATCAGTTCTTGTTGTGAGTTTATCTCTCACTGCAATTCTTGGTGCGAAGCTTTTTAATTTATTCTAAGGGTCAATATGTCAAAAAATAATATCGGCGCTAACCGACTTGTAGTTGGAGCGCATTATGGTCTTACAGAATGGCTTTTACAAAGAGTAACAGCTGTCATTATGGTTGTTTTTACAATCGTTTTTTTACTCGTATTCCTTATATTTGGTAATGCAAGTTATGAGGGTTGGGCAAGTTTATTTGCTAATCAATTCATTAAGATACTCACATTTTTAACACTATTAAGTCTTTTCTATCACGCATGGGTAGGAATTCGTGATATTTGGATGGATTACATAGCATCTGCAGGTCTTCGTTTGACTTTGCAAACTTTAACTGTTTTGTGGCTAGTCGGTTGTGCTGGTTACACTGCTCAAATTCTTTGGAGGGTTTAAATGGCAGCTATTAAATCAGCAATTCCACGTAGACGTTTTGACGTTGTTATCGTTGGCGCTGGGGGTGCAGGAATGCGTGCTTCTTTGCAACTTGCAGAGGCAGGTTTGAATGTCGCGGTTTTATCAAAAGTTTTCCCAACAAGGTCTCACACTGTTGCTGCTCAAGGTGGTATTGGCGCATCTTTGGGTAATATGAGTGAAGATAATTGGCATTATCATTTTTACGACACCATTAAAGGCTCTGACTGGCTTGGTGATCAAGATGCGATTGAGTTTATGTGTCGCGAAGCTCCAAAAGTTGTTTATGAGTTAGAGCACTTCGGAATGCCTTTCGACAGAAACGCTGATGGCACAATTTATCAAAGACCTTTTGGCGGACATACTGCGAACTATGGTGAAAAAGCTGTACAACGTGCTTGTGCTGCTGCTGATAGAACTGGCCATGCGATGTTACATACTCTTTATCAAAGAAACGTTCGTGCAAGAACTCAGTTTTTTGTAGAGTGGATGGCGCTTGATTTAATTCGTGATGCTGACGGAGATGTTTTAGGTGTAACTGCCATGGAAATGGAAACTGGCGATATACATATCCTTGAAGCAAAGTGCACAATGTTTGCAACTGGTGGTGCTGGTCGTATTTGGCAGGCCTCTACTAATGCATTTATCAATACTGGTGATGGTATGGGTATGACTGCTAGAGCTGGAATACCTTTAGAAGATATGGAATTTTGGCAATTTCACCCAACAGGCGTTGCTGGCGCGGGTGTATTGTTAACTGAGGGTTGTCGTGGTGAAGGTGGAATTCTGCGTAACAAAGACGGTGAGCGTTTCATGGAACGTTACGCACCTACTTTGAAGGATCTAGCACCTAGAGACTTTGTTTCTAGATCAATGGATCAAGAAATTAAAGAGGGACGTGGATGTGGACCTAACGGAGATTATGTAGTTCTTGACTTAACACATATTGGTGCCGAAACAATCCATAAGCGTTTGCCATCAGTCTATGAGATTGGTATTAACTTTGCTAACGTTGATGTGACAAAAGAGCCTATTCCAGTTGTTCCAACAATCCATTATCAAATGGGCGGAATACCAACTAATATTCACGGACAGGTTGTTGCTCCGAAAAATGGTAACCCTAATGAGATCATTAATGGTTTCTATGCCGTTGGAGAATGTTCATGTGTGTCAGTTCACGGTGCAAACCGTTTAGGAACAAACTCATTGTTAGACTTGTTGGTCTTTGGACGTGCTGCGGGTAATCACGTTGTATCAACAGCGCTCAAGCAAAAAGAGCATAAGCCACTACCTGCAGACGCAGCCGATTATTCATTGTCTAGAGTTGCAGCACTTGATAGCTCATCATCTGGTGAATATACACAAGACGTTGCAAATGAAATTCGTAACACAATGCAAAAGCATTGTGGTGTGTTTAGAACACAAAAAATTATGGATGAAGGTGTTGAGAAGATGGCTGAGCTAACTGAAAAAGCTAAGCACATCCATTTGAAAGATAAGTCCAAAACATTCAATACTGCTCGAGTTGAGGCATTAGAGTTAGCCAACCTCGTAGAGGCTGCAAATTCAACAATGTACTCTGCAGCAGCTAGACAAGAGAGTAGAGGGGCTCATGCTCACGATGATTGCCCAAATCGTGATGATGAAAACTGGATGAAACACACTCTGTGGTTTAAAGAAAATAATCGTCTTGAATATAAGCCAGTTAACTTGCAGCCATTAACTGCTGAGTCGATTCCACCTAAAGTAAGAACATTCTAAGAGGTTTAATATGAGCAAAAGAATTTTTGAAATATACCGTTACGATCCAGACCAAGATTCTGCACCTAGAATGCAGACGTACGAGATTGAACTCGACGGCAGCGAAAGAATGTTACTTGATGCTTTGTTAAAGCTTAAGAAGTTAGATGAGACTCTTTCTTTCCGTCGTTCATGTCGTGAAGGTGTCTGTGGTTCAGATGCGATGAATATCAATGGTAAAAATGGTTTAGCGTGTTTGACCAATATGCTTACATTGCCAAACAAGATCACATTACGTCCTTTACCTGGTTTACCAGTCGTAAGAGATTTAATTGTTGATATGACTAACTTCTTTAAACAATATCATTCAATTCGCCCATACTTGGTCAACGATACTCCTCCTCCAGAGAAAGAGCGTTTACAGTCTCCAGAAGAAAGAGATGAGTTGAATGGCTTGTATGAATGTATTTTGTGCGCGTCTTGTTCAACTTCATGTCCATCATTCTGGTGGAATCCAGATAAGTTTGTGGGACCAGCTGGTTTGCTTCAAGCATATCGTTTTATTGCTGATAGTCGCGATCAAGTAACGAGTGAGCGTCTCGATAATCTCGAAGATCCGTATCGCCTTTTCCGTTGCCATACGATTATGAATTGTGTGGATGTATGCCCTAAAGGACTCAACCCAACAAAGGCTATTGGAAAGATTAAGGAATTGATGGTTCGACGTTCTGTATGATGGCTGATGCACAAACCCTCTCTAGACTAAGATGGAGTGCTAGAAGAGGGTTGCTTGAAAATGATTTGATTATTGAGCGATTTTTCAACCGATATATCGATACATTAACAATGCAAGATGTTTACGCTTTAGATCAGCTATTTGATTTAAGTGACAATGATTTATTAGATTTGTTTTTGAAGAGAAGAGAGCCTGAAGGTCCTCTTTCGAATCCAGATGTATTGAAAATTTTACAAATGATGCGTCAATTGTAAAATTTAATCATTAATATGAAAAAGTAATGAGTAGTTTTTGACCAATAAGATGAATTAAAAGGAAGGAAATACCAAAATGACCCCCTCAGATATTAAAGCCACTCTTTCTTTTTCAGATGGTTCTCCAGCCATTGAGATGCCGATTTACAAGGGTAGTGTTGGCCCTGATGTGATTGATATCCGTAAACTTTATGGACAAACTGGCAAGTTCACATATGATCCAGGTTTTATGTCAACGGCATCTTGTAATTCAAAAATTACTTTTATTGATGGCGATAAAGGCGAACTTTTATATCGTGGATATCCTATTCAAGAGTTAGCGCAAAATTGTGACTTCTTAGAATCTTGCTTTTTGTTATTGAATGGTGAATTACCAAACGCTGATCAGAAGAAATCGTTTGAAACAATGGTTATGCATCACACTATGGTGCACGAACAAATGCAATTCTTCCTGAGAGGTTTCCGTCGTGATGCGCATCCGATGGCTGTTTTAACTGGTCTTGTTGGTGCAATGGCTGCTTTCTATCATGACGGATTAGATTACTCTGATCAGCATGTTCGTGAAATTGCACAGATTCGTTTAATTGCAAAAATGCCTACTTTGGTTGCAATGTCTTATAAGTATTCTATTGGTCAACCATTTATTTATCCAAAAAATGATCTTTCCTACACAGCAAACTTCATGAGAATGATGTTCGCAAATCCATGTGAAGAATATAAGGTTAATGAAGTATTAGTAAGAGCTTTGGATCGTATCTTTATTTTGCATGCGGATCATGAGCAAAATGCTTCTACTTCAACGGTTAGATTAGCTGGATCCTCTGGAACAAACCCATTTGCAGCTATTGCAGCTGGAGTTGCTTGTCTTTGGGGTCCTGCACATGGTGGTGCAAATGAAGCTTGTTTACAAATGCTTGAATCTATCCAAAAGATGGGTGGTGTAGAGAAAATTGGTGAATATATTGCACAGGTGAAGGATAAGGATTCTGGCGTACGTTTAATGGGCTTTGGTCATCGTGTTTATAAAAACTTCGATCCAAGAGCTAAGTTAATGCGTGAAACTTGTTATGAGGTTCTCAATGAGCTCGGTTTGCAAGATGATCCTTTATTCAAATTAGCGATGACACTCGAGAAAATTGCTCTTGAAGATGAATATTTTGTTAGCAGAAAACTTTATCCTAACGTTGATTTCTATTCAGGAATTGTTCAAAGAGCCTTGGGTATACCTACAGAAATGTTTACATGTATCTTCTCATTAGCAAGAACAGTTGGTTGGATTGCTCAATGGGAAGAAATGATTACTGATCCTGAGTACAAGATCGGACGTCCTCGTCAATTATTTAATGGTTATAATACAAGGTCTGTTCAACCCATATCACAACGCTAATAGGAGATTGCATGGCTCGTACCTTATATGACAAACTTTGGGACGACCATGTGGTCTATGAGGAAGAAGATGGAACGGCAGTTTTATATATTGACCGCCATCTTCTACATGAGGTAACAAGTCCTCAAGCCTTTGAGGGCTTGCAATTAGCCCAGCGTTCTTTGTGGAGAAATTCCGCTAATTTGGCAGTTTCGGATCACAATGTTCCAACAACTGACAGATCAATGGGGATTTCTGACCCAATTTCAAAATTACAAGTTGATACCTTAGATAGCAACTGCGATCGTTTAGGTATTACCCAATATAAGATGCATGATCTTCGTCAAGGGATTGTGCACGTTATTGGGCCTGAGCAAGGCGCTACTTTGCCTGGCATGACAATTGTTTGTGGCGACTCTCATACTAGTACTCATGGAGCTTTTGGTGCATTGGCCTTTGGTATCGGTACTTCAGAAGTAGAACATGTGCTAGCTACACAAACATTGCTCATGAAAAAGAGCAAAAATATGTTGATTAGAGTTGATGGCAAACTCCCATCTGGATGTACAGCTAAAGATATTGTTTTGGCAATTATTGGCAAAATTGGTACAGCAGGTGGAACAGGTTACACCATTGAATTTGCGGGGGAAGCTATTCAACAACTTTCGATTGAAGGGCGGATGACAGTTTGTAATATGGCAATTGAGGCTGGTGCTCGTTCTGGAATCATAGCTGTAGATGAAAAAACAATTGAGTATGTGAAAAATCGTCCTTATGCTCCAACTGGTCAAGCTTGGAATTTAGCAATTCAATATTGGCGTGGTTTACATACTGATCAAGGTGCGGTTTTTGATCAAGAGGTTCATCTTCGTGCCGAAGAAATTAAGCCTCAGGTTACTTGGGGAACTTCTCCTGAGATGGTACTAGCAATTGATGAAAAAATTCCAGATCCTGAAAAAGAGAAAGATCCGAGTAAACGTTCAGCTATTGAGCGTGCCTTGGTATACATGGGTCTAGAGCCTAACGTATCGATTGACTCAATCATGATTGACAAAGTTTTTATAGGCTCTTGTACGAATAGTCGAATTGAAGATATTAGATCCGCGGCTAAAGTTGTTGAGCGATTAGGAAAAAAAGTTGCTCCTAACGTTAAGTTAGCCATGGTTGTTCCCGGATCAGGTTTGGTTAAAGCACAAGCTGAAAAAGAAGGTCTTGATAAGCTTTTTATCGCTGCTGGTTTTGAGTGGCGTGAACCTGGCTGTTCAATGTGTTTGGCTATGAATGCTGATCGTTTAGAGCCCACAGAGCGTTGTGCATCAACTTCAAATAGAAATTTCGAGGGTCGTCAAGGTGCAGGTGGTAGAACCCACTTGGTTAGTCCTGCTATGGCTGCGGCAGCAGCTATTGAGGGGCATTTTGTAGATATTCGCAAAATCGCTTAAACATAATTGGAGTAAAGATGAAATTTATTCAACTTCTTATTGGTTTGTCCTTTGTTTTTACATTGGCATCATGCTCAACTGTAGAAGGTATGGGTAAAGATTTGCAAACCCTTGGTAAAGCAATTGAAAAAACTGCTGAGCCAGTCAAAGTTGATGATAAAAAGCCCGTTGAGCAACCTTCAGGTGCAATAGTCACCCCAATCAAATAGGTCAAAATTATGCAAGCATTTAATGTCCATCAAGGTTTAGTTGTTCCGCTTGATCGTGAAAACGTTGATACCGATGCAATTATTCCAAAACAATTCTTGAAGTCTATTGCAAGAACAGGCTTTGGACAAAATTTGTTTGATGAGTGGCGTTATTTGGATCATGGAGAACCTGGTGTAGATTGTTCTACTAGACCAGTTAACCCTGACTTTGTTCTAAATCAGGCGCGCTACAAAGGTGGCAGTATTCTTTTAGCTAGAAAAAACTTTGGATGTGGAAGTTCTCGTGAACATGCTCCTTGGGCCTTAGTTCAATATGGCTTCAGAGCAGTAATAGCTCCGAGTTTTGCAGATATATTTATGAACAACTGTTATAAGAATGGTTTGTTACCAGTTGTGTTGACGGCTTCCCAAGTTGATCATCTTTTTAATGAGACCAATTCATTTAATGGCTATCAGGTCACGATTGATCTAGAAAGGCAAGTAGTTATTGCTGCAGATGGCAAGTCTTATGATTTCGATATTACGCCGTTTAGAAAATACTGTTTGATGAATGGTTTGGATGATATTGGATTAACCCTACGTCATTCAGAAAAAATCAAGTTTTATGAATCTCAACGTTTACTAAAGATGCCTTGGTTAGATACTAAGCTCCCTTAATATTTGGAATTATTATGAAAATAGCTGTTTTACCTGGGGATGGTATTGGTCCCGAAATCATTGCTGAGGCAAGAATAATTTTAGATGCTTTGGGTGAATCTTTTGAAATAGAAGAAGCGCCTGTAGGTGGAGCTGGTTATGAGGCTTCTGGCCATCCACTTCCAGAGAAAACCCTTAATCTTGCCAAAGAAGCTGATGCGATTTTATTTGGATCAGTGGGCGATTTTAAGTATGACACATTGCCACGTGAATTACGTCCTGAACAGGCTATTCTTGGCTTACGGAAACATTTAAGTTTATTTGCAAACTTGCGTCCAGCAATTTGCTACCCTGAATTGACAGCTGCTTCATCTTTAAAAAATGAAATTGTTTCTGGACTTGATATTCTTATCGTTCGTGAATTAAACGGTGATGTCTATTTTGGCTCTCCTAAAGGAATTCGTACTGCTACTGACGGATTATTTCCTGGAGCTCGTGAGGGCTTTGATACGATGCGATACAGTGAGCCAGAGGTAAGAAGAATTGGTCAAGTTGCATTCGCAGCTGCTCAAAAGCGTAATAAAAAGCTTTGTAGTGTAGATAAATCAAATGTTTTAGAGACGTCACAGCTTTGGCGCGAGGTAATGATCGATTTAGGCAAATCCTATCCAGATGTTGAATTAACACATATGTATGTTGACAACGCAGCAATGCAACTTGTTAAAGCTCCAAAAGCATTTGATGTAGTGGTCACTGGGAATCTATTTGGAGATATTCTCTCAGATGAGGCAGCGATGTTAACTGGCTCAATAGGTATGCTTCCATCCGCGTCCTTGGATGTTAATAACAAAGGCTTATATGAGCCAAGTCATGGATCAGCTCCTGATATTGCAGGCAAAGGTATAGCGAATCCGTTGGCGACTATTCTTTCGGCAGCAATGATGCTTCGGTATTCGCTAGGCAAAGAAGAGCAAGCTCAAAGAATTGAAAATGCTGTTCAAAAAGTTCTTTCTCAAGGATATAGAACGGCAGATATATATACTCCTGGCACACAAAAAGTTGGTACTGTAGAAATGGGTAAGGCAGTTCTATCAGCTCTTGCCTAATTTAAGAAATTTGTCCTTAGGTCTCTTAGAAGTAATAAAATAGAGGCTTATTTATTCTTTTTTAAAAGGTTTAGAGATGGCACTCCCTGTTGTCGGTTTTGTAGGTTGGCGCGGAATGGTAGGTAGCGTTCTTATGGAAAGAATGCTATTAGAGCAAGATTTTGATCAAATTGAGCCCATATTTTTTAGTACAAGTAATTCAGGTGGTCAAGTTCCATTGTTTGGTGGTAAAAAAGTTACTAAGAATGAGCCATTATTGCAAGATGCTAACAGCATTGATGCTTTAAAAAAATGCGATTACATTATTTCCACCCAGGGCGGCGACTATACAAAGGCCATATTTGAGCCTCTTAGAAAAAGTGGTTGGGCTGGTCATTGGATTGATGCTGCTAGCACACTTCGAATGAACCCCGAGGCTGTGATTGTTCTTGATCCAGTGAATCGTCATGTTATTGATCAAGCATACGCACAAAAGAACTTAAATTGGATTGGTGGAAACTGCACGGTTAGTTTGATGTTGCTTGGTCTAGATGGCTTGTTTAAGGCTGGTCTTGTCGAGTGGGTAAGTGCGATGACTTATCAAGCAGCTTCTGGAGCTGGTGCTCAAAATATGAGAGAGCTCTTGCAACAGATGGGATATCTGCATAACAGTGTTATGACTGATTTGGCTAACCCTAGCTCAGCAATTTTAGAAATTGACAGCAAAGTAACTAATTCTCTTAGAAGTTCAGATTATCCAAAATCAAATTTTAGAAACACAGCATTAGCTGGAAGTTTGATTCCATGGATTGATGTTCCAGTTGAAAATGGTCAGACCAAGGAAGAGTGGAAGGGTGGAGCAGAGTGTAATAAGATTTTAGGTTTACCACCTTTTAGGCAGGCAGGAAGTATTCCAATTGACGGTATTTGTGTCAGAGTTGGTGCTATGAGATGTCACTCACAAGGATTGACTGTTAAGCTCAATAAACATGTATCAGTAAATGATCTTGAACAAATTATTGATAACGCTAATGATTGGGTAAATGTTGTACCTAATGATCGTGAAGCAACTGAGAAATTTTTAACACCAGCAGCAGTTACTGGAACTTTGCAAATACCTGTTGGAAGAATTCATCATTTAGCGATGGGTCCAGAGTACATTGGAGCATTCACTGTTGGTGATCAATTGCTTTGGGGTGCGGCTGAGCCGTTAAGAAGAATATTAAGAATATTATTGGAATTACGTTAATGAATATTAGGCCTCATTTGAAATATCTATTTCTACTATGGGGACTTTTATTCTGTAATTTTCTCTATGCATTGTCATTGGGTACTTTAAGCGTTACTTCAGTAAAAGAAGAAAACTTACAGGCAAGCATAAAAATATTAATGAGTGCTAAAGAGGCTAGTACTTATGGAAAACTACAAGCCAAATTAGCCGATGATTCTGTTTATGAAAAGTTTGGTATTCAAAAGCCAGGTGAAGAATTTTCCCCTCAGATATCTATTCAAAATGACGCGAATGGTATTCCTTCATCGGTAGTATTAAAGTTCACCAAGAAGGATTCAGAGATAAATAATGCATTTAATGATATTGCTTTGGATTTGATATGGTCGAGTGGACATTTAACTCGAGTTTATACAATTCTCAATACCCAGGCTAAAGAAATTCAAGTTCAGGGTGGGGATAATTTGGTCACTATAGCAACGCAATTAGCTCCTCAGTATTCTGGTGTTCAATTTAATCAAGTTTTAGTTGCTTTGTATCGTCTTAATCCGAAATCATTTTATGCTGGCAATATCAATAGACTAAAGCAGGGTGAAAACCTTCTTTTGCCAACAGCAAAAATGGCTGCATCCATACCAGAACAAGAAGCGCGTGAATTTGTATCAAGTAGTGCTAGAGATTTTCAAGAACGCGTTCAGAATCGTTCTTCTGAAAAAGTACTTAAAAGTAATAATCGTACCTATCAACAGGCTAAGTTAAATCAAGATTTTCAAGATCGCCTCAAAATAGGATCATCTCAAGTTGAGTCGGAGCAAAATGTTGCGCAAGTTAAGTTAAATGAAGATTTGATAGCACAACAAAAGATGTTGGAAGAAGCACAGCAAAGAATTTCTGAATTGGAGCGCAATATTGCGGATCTAAAACAAATTAATGCAAATAAAGTAGCTGCTGATCGTCAATATCAGTTCGGACAGTTGGGGCTAATTTTAGGCGTTATCGCTTTAACGGGAATATTTTTATATGGTGTTCTTCGTCGATCTAAGCCTTACAAGGTGAATAATGTTGCACCGAAGCCATTGATTGAGGACGTTGAATATACTCCTAAAGAAATTCAAGAGCCTTTAAGTCCTAATAGGGTTAAAAATTTCGACGAAGAAATTGATGATGCGCTGGTTAATCTGAGCTCAGTGGCTATGAATGCCTCCAAACAAGAGATTCCTAACAATGTAAAGGAAATGTTTTCTAAGATTGATTTAAATTTACCGAGTATTTCAAATCAGGTAGATGAGGTTAAAAATGAACCTGAAATAAATCTAAATACTTCAAGTGCGCCAAAGTCTGGTTACGCATTAGATCTTGAAGTTGGTAATAGTACAAGCAATGTTTCAAAAGTAGTCCTGAATTCTGATGAGCAAAAAGTGCGTTTAAATCTAGCACGTTCTTACATTAAGATTATGGACCTTGAAACAGCTCGAATTTTATTGACAGATTTGGTTGAGCTTAAAGAATCTGCAGATCCAGAAATACAGGCTCAAGCCACACAGCTTCTTATGGAAATTTCGTGATTTTTCAAGCACCCGAATCATCAGAGAATCAGTTACGTCGCATTGCAATAGGTATTCAGTATGATGGAGCACCTTTTTGCGGATGGCAAAGCCAAGCTGTGCTACCCACAGTTCAAGATAGTATTGAATCAGCTATTTCGCATTTTATTGGAGGATTTAAAGAGCAAAAAGTGCGCTTAACAGCAGCAGGAAGAACAGATCGTGGAGTGCATGCAATTGGGCAAGTAGCTCATTTTGATACACATATTAATCGCCCTGATTGGTCATGGGTTCGAGGCTTGAATAGCTTTTTACCATCGTCTATTTCAATACAATGGGCAAAAGAAGTACCTCTAGAGTTTGATGCAAGGTTTAGTGCTTATGAACGCTCCTATACTTATTTTTTGATTACCTCACCAGTTAAGATTCCGCTCTTACATCAAAAAGTAGGATTTCAGATGATGCCCTCTAATAAATCTTTTAAGGTCGATGAAATGAGAAAAGCCGCATCCTATTTATTAGGTGAGCATGATTTTTCATGTTTTCGATCTTCAGAGTGTCAGAGCAAAACTCCTGTAAAAACACTTTACCAAATGGATTTAGTTGAGGATGGTACTAGGTTGTATTTTTTTCTGAGAGCGAATGCTTTTTTGCATCATATGGTAAGAAATATTGTCGGTAGTCTTATACACGTCGGACTTGGAAAACAATCTGCGGATTGGTTTGTTGAACTAATAGCTAAAAAAGATCGATCACTAGCTGCGCCAACCTTTGCTGCTGACGGTTTATATTTGACGCAAGTTGGTTATCCTGAGCATTTTGGAATTCCATTACCTAGTTTTGAAAATAACATCATTCCAAATACTTTTTTGAAAAAAGCGTTTAGGACTAATGAGGTGACAACTTCATGAGTTTACTTAATTACGATGTTTCGAAGACTCGAATCAAAATTTGTGGGTTGAGTACTGACGAAGATATTAAAACAGCTTTAGAATTGAAGATTGATGCAATCGGCTTAGTTTTTTATGAGCCAAGTTCCAGAAATTTACAACCGCAACACGCAGGTCATTTATCTAGATTACATCAAGGCTTGCTACAGAATGTTGCTTTAGTTGTTGATGCAGATGATCACCTTATCTCTGAGATTAAGGCTAATTGTTTGGTTGATATATGGCAATTTCATGGAAATGAAACTACTTTACGCTGCCAAGAGATTGCTGAAGGTGCTCCTTGGATGAAAGCAGCAAGAATTGACCAAAAATTTCAATTTGATCAATTTTGCCTACAATATAGGGATGCATCTGCTTGGATTTTAGATGCGTTGGTTGAAGGTTACGGTGGTGGTGGAAAAACATTTGATTGGGATTTAATACCAAAGTCATGGATAAAAGAAAACGTGCATCGGGTCGTTTTGAGTGGTGGATTAAACGCAAGCAATGTTGCTGAGGCAATTTCTTTGTTTCGCCCTTTGGGCGTTGATGTTTCCAGTGGGGTTGAAATTACAAAAGGTGTAAAAGACCCCAATTTAATGAGAGAGTTTGTGATGCAGGTCCGAAAAATGGATCAATCTCAGAGTTAGTATGAAAAGGATAAATTATGTATGATTTCCCAGATGTAAGAGGCCATTTTGGACCGTACGGTGGTGTATTTGTATCAGAAACCCTGATGTTTGCTTTGGAAGAATTAAAGCAAACGTATGCAAAATTTCAACATGATCCCGAATTTATTAGAGAATTTAATAGTGAATTAAAGCACTTTGTAGGGCGTCCTAGTCCTATTTATCATGCTAAAAGGTGGAGTGAAGAGGTTGGTGGTGCTCAAGTTTACTTCAAAAGGGAAGACTTAAACCATACTGGCGCGCATAAGATAAATAATGTTATAGGCCAGGCTTTACTTGCTAAAAAAATGGGTAAGCCAAGGGTTATTGCCGAAACTGGTGCTGGTCAACATGGAGTTGCAACTGCAACAATATGCGCACGCTTTGGTCTTGAGTGCATTATTTATATGGGAAGTGTTGATGTCGCAAGACAAGCGCAAAACATTTATAGGATGAAGTTATTAGGTGCCACAGTTGTACCTGTAGAATCTGGTTCTAAAACTTTAAAAGACGCATTAAATGAAGCAATGCGCGATTGGGTTACCAATGTAGAAAATACTTTTTATATTATTGGTACTGTTGCAGGTCCTCATCCTTACCCAATGATGGTAAGAGATTTTCAAAGTGTTATTGGCACAGAGTGCATCACACAAATGCCTGAAATGACAGGTGCACAACCTGACTATGTCTTGGCTTGTGTCGGTGGTGGTTCTAATGCAATGGGTATTTTTTATCCTTACATTAACTATCCTGATGTGAAGTTAATTGGTGTAGAGGCGGCTGGTTCTGGAATTCAGACTGGAATGCATGCAGCGGCGCTATGTGCTGGAACTCCTGGAGTATTGCACGGTAATAGAACCTATTTGATTCAAAATGCAGACGGGCAAATTATGGAAACACATTCTATATCTGCAGGGTTGGATTATCCAGGAGTTGGTCCTGAGCATGCTTGGTTAAAAGATATTCAACGTGCAACATACACTGCAGTAACTGACGATGAGGCTCTTGAGGCTTTTCATACATGCTGTAAAGTAGAAGGTATCATTCCAGCATTAGAGACAAGTCATGCAATTGCTTATGCTTTTAAATTAGCGAAAGATCTTCCTAAGGATAAAACTATCTTAGTCAACCTGTCTGGTCGTGGCGATAAAGATATGCACACAGTTGCTCAGGCAGACAAAATAAAATTATCTCAGGCATAAGGTTTAGTTAAATGAGCAGAATTGAAGCAGTATTTCAGCAATTAAAAGCATCTGGTAAAAAAGGTTTAATTCCTTTCGTAACAGCTGGTGATCCAGAAATTTCAGAAACCGTAAAAATTATGCATGCTCTTGTAGAGTCAGGAGCAGATTTAATTGAGTTAGGTATACCATTTTCGGATCCAATGGCTGATGGACCTGTTATTCAAAGAGCTTCTGAAAGAGCCTTAGAGAAGGGTATGAACCTTTTGCAATGTTTACATATGGTCAAGGAATTTCGTACATCGAATCAGGTAACCCCAATTGTATTGATGGGATATGCAAATCCAATCGAGCATATGGGTATTGAAAAATTTGTGGCAATTGCTAAAGAATCTGGGGTTGACGGTGTATTAGTTGTTGATTACCCACCAGAGGAGTGTGTTGAATTTACAGATATTCTTAAGAGTGCAGGTTTGTGCCCCATTTTTTTATTAGCTCCAACTTCAAGTCCAGAGCGTATTGCGCACGTTGCAAAAGTCTCTAGTGGCTATATTTATTATGTATCTCTTAAAGGTGTTACAGGGGCGAGCAATGTAAATGCCGCAGAAGTTTCGAGTGTGACTAATGCTATTCGTGCTCAAACATCGACGCCAATAGCAATTGGTTTTGGAATTAGAGATGCACAATCTGCAAAAACTTTAAGTCAAAGTGCTGAGGCGATTATTATCGGCAGTAAATTAGTCCAAATTTTAGAGGATTCTTCCCCTGATACAAGGTTACAATCTCTAAAGAGTTTTATTAGTGAAATACGTGTAGCACTAGATGATCAAAGTGGTCACTTAAATTAAGCGACTAGAAAGAGGCGAGAGATGAGTTGGATTGATAAATTACTACCTCCACAAATTCAACAAACGGATCCTAGTTTACGTAAATCTGTTCCAGAAGGTTTATGGGTCAAATGCGTATCTTGTGAAGCAGTTTTGTATCGTACTGATGTCGAAGCAAATCAATATGTGTGTCCAAAGTGTAGTCATCACATGCGTATTAGAGCAAGACAGCGCTTAGACTTTTTGCTAGATAAAGAGGGTCGATATGAAATAGGTCAGGAAATACTACCTGTAGATCCTTTAAAGTTTAAAGATACAAAAAAATATCCAGATCGTTTACAAGAGGCAATTGACACTACTGGAGAAACTGATGCAATGGTTGTATTTGGTGGATCGATTCATACTTTGCCATTAGTCGTTGCTTGTTTTGAATTTGAATTCATGGGTGGTTCGATGGGTTCAGTTGTGGGAGAGCGTTTTGTTAGAGGTGCTCAAGCGGCGCTGGATCAAAAAGTTCCATTCATATGTATCTGTGCTACTGGCGGTGCAAGGATGCAAGAAAGTTTATTGTCATTGATGCAAATGGCAAAAACTAATTCAATGTTAACGCTATTAGCAAAAGCAAAATTACCATACATTAGTGTGTTAACGGATCCCACTATGGGAGGCATATCAGCAAGTTTTGCATTCATGGGCGATATTGTTATTGCTGAACCTAAAGCCTTAATTGGTTTTGCTGGCCCAAGGGTAATTGAACAAACAGTTCGTGAAAAGTTGCCGGAAGGCTTTCAAAGGTCTGAGTTTTTGATGCAAAAGGGTGGTATTGACATGATTGTTGACCGCCGCAATATGAGGACTGAAATAGCAAAATTGTTAGCTCTTCTTCAAAAGCAACCATCAGATTCTATAGTTTGATATTTCTGTGTTTTTAAAAGAACCGCAATTCTTTCCTGATCTTAGCAGTTGGTTAGCCTTTCTTGAAAAAGCTCACCCTGTTGGGATTGATATGGGTTTAACTCGTATTCAAAAAGTGAAGGATGCACTTAACATACAGTTTAAATGTCCTGTCATTACCGTTGCTGGAACTAATGGCAAAGGTTCTACATGCGCTTTTCTTGAATCAATACTCTCTGAGGCAGGTTATAAAGTTGCTTGTCATACCTCTCCTCATTTTTTAGACTTTACTGAAAGAGCGCGTATTGAGCGCATGAGTGTAACTGAAGAACTCTTATTAAAACATTTTCAAGCTGTTGAATTAGCTAGATCTTCTTTAGAAGAATTAATAAGTCTTACTTACTTTGAATTCACTACTCTTGCAATACTTCACTTATTTGCATCTCAACAATTAGATGTTGTTATTTTAGAGGTAGGTTTAGGGGGTAGATTAGATGCTATTAACATTATTGACGCAGATTGCGCCATCATTACTAGTATTGATTTAGATCATACCCAGTTGTTAGGTGGTACAAGAGAATTAATTGGAAGGGAAAAAGCTGGAATTATGAGGCCTGGCAAAGTAGCTGTATGTGCAGACCCAGTGCCACCTCAATCCATTATTGATTATGCCGAGCAATTAGGAGTTGATTTATGGTTACATGGTCGTGACTTTAATGTATCAGGTGATCAGCAACAATGGGGTTGGTCAGGAAGATCTAAAAGGTTTAATGGCTTTGCATATCCAGCATTAAGAGGCGCGAATCAACTGATTAATGCTTCAGCGGTCATTGCTGCTTTGGTTGCTTTAAGAGAGAGTTTGCCTATTGGAGTCCAAGCTATCAGAAATGGATTTGCAATGGTAGATTTACCTGGTAGATTTCAAGTTTTACCTGGTCAACCAACAATTGTTTTAGATGTTGCCCATAATCCTCATGCCAGTAGCGCTTTAGCACAGAGTGTGGACAAGATGGGATATTTTCCATATACGCATGCCATTTTTGGGATTATGTCTGATAAAGATATTGAGGGCGTCATTCGAACAATGTTAGAAATAGTTGATTTTTGGCATTGTGTTGATTTACCTACAGCTAGAGCGGCTAAAGCTGAGGATATCAAAGTGATTTTAGAAAATTTTGGGGTCAAAAATACGAATGATTCAGGGATAACTGTTGACCAAAACGCAGAAAATGCTTATCAAAAAACACTCGAAGCAGTGGGTCAGAATGATAGAATACTAGTATTCGGATCATTTTATACAGTAAGTGCAGTAATGAACTTTCGCAAATTGCAGAAGAATTGATTTACCATTTTTCAAAGAGTAGATAAAACTTAATGATTTCATTTTTAAAATTTCTCAATAAAAATAATTCAGAAGTAAATCAAACTCGCATTGAGCCAGGTGTTAAGTCAAGGAGACAAGCAATTCCAGACGAAGAAGAGGAATCTTTGTCTGAAAATCCTGAATTACAAAGATCACGACATAGACTTTTGGGGGCTGGTTTTTTACTCCTAGTAGCTGTGATAGGTTTACCTCGAATTTTTGATTCAGAACCCAAAAAAATAAAAAATGATGTCGTTCTTAAAGTTGTTACTTCAGTAGGTGATTCAACATCTGCGCTTTTGGAGAATCAGCCAAAAAATGATCTTGTTCAATCTTCACCTTCTATATCTAACGAAACAGCAAAGTCAGAACCTAAGGGCGCAGCTGTTGACAATAAAGTAAAAGAATCAAAATCCTTGAACACTGCTTCGCAGGACAGTGAAGAGGTTGTTATAGCTGAATCTAAGCCTAAAGCTAAAGATAAGGTGAGTGAATCTGAAACTAAAGTTTCAACTGAAAAGACTAAGGGTAAGTTTTATATACAAATTGCTGCATATTCCTCTAGTGAGCGAGCTAAAAAAACATCTTCAAAATTAAAAGATTTAAATGTTTCAACATATACGATTGAGCGTAAGAAAGAATCCGATAATGGAACTTTATATTTAGTAAGGTCTGGACCTTATCCGTCAAAAGATGAAGCGCAACAAGTCGTTAAAAAGATTTCGGAGTTAGATCTTTCTCCAAAGATTATTGAAATGAAAGCTTCTCAGTAATGAATACTTTTGCTTTTACTACTGTAGATTTCATAGTGATAGGTATTGTTGCTTTATCTGCAATTTTGGGTTTAATCCGAGGATTTGTTCGGGAAGCTATATCTCTGGTAGGTTTTGCTGCTGCGATGTACGTTGCTTATAAATATGCTTCTTTATTTGCATCTCAATTTTTAAGTTCTGTGCCTGGTGGATTGACTTCTCAACATGTGATTGCTTTCATTTGTATTTTTGTTGGGGTTTTAATAATTTCTAAAATCATTGCGGGTTTACTAAATCGTTTTATTAGTACAGTTGGCTTATCGTTTTTTGATCGACTCTTAGGTGCGGTTTTTGGTTTACTAAGAGGGGCTTTAATAGTGGTTGTAATGTCAACTTTATTTGCTTTAACAGACCTTCCTAAAAGTTCTGAATGGAAAGATGCTTTAACAAAACCAGCTGTTGAGATGGCTGTTGGTTTTATAAAGAGTTGGTTGCCTGATGATTGGGCAAATCGACTCAAAAATGCTACAGATATTCGTCAAGTACCTTAATCGTTGAAAGTAAATATATGTGCGGAATAGTCGGGGTAATTGCCAATGAGCCAGTGAATCAACTGATATATGATGCATTGCTCTTGTTGCAACATCGAGGTCAAGATGCCGCTGGAATTGCTACGCATAATGGATTTTCTTTTCACATGCATAAAGCCAATGGTTTAGTACGAGATGTTTTTAGAACTAGAAACATGCGTGCATTGGTTGGTAATTCTGGAATTGGTCAAGTACGATATCCAACAGCTGGGTCAGCAAGTAGTGAAGAAGAAGCACAACCATTTTATGTAAATGCTCCATTTGGAATTGTGCTTGCACATAATGGTAATTTAACCAATGCGGCAAAATTACGAGATGAGATGTTCCATCGTGATCGTCGCCACATTAACACTAGTTCAGATACTGAGGTTTTGTTGAATGTTCTAGCAGATGAAATTCAGAGATCGACGAATGGTATTGTATTAGATGCATCCTCTGCTTTTGATGCATTAGAAAGAGTATATGATCGTTTAGAGGGTTCTTTTGCGGTAGTTTCAATGATAGCCGGTCATGGCTTGTTAGCGTTTAGGGATGCTCACGGCATTCGCCCACTTTGTATCGGGAGAATGGATGTAGGACAAGGCAAGTCTCAATGGATGGTAAGTTCTGAGTCTGTAGCGATTGAAGGTATTGGATATGAGTTTGTTAGAGATGTTGCACCTGGTGAGGCAATTTTTGTAGATTTAGATGGTAATTTCGCCAGTAGACAAATAGTTGCTGATGCAGACTTAAATCCATGTGTATTTGAATATGTTTACTTAGCTAGACCTGATTCATATATGGACGGAATATCCATATTTGATGTTCGTATGAAGATGGGGGATTACCTAGCGAAAAAAATTCAGCGTGAAACTGATATCTCAGATATTGATGTTGTGATGCCAATACCTGATTCAAGTAGACCAGCTGCGATGCAAGTCGCAAAACTCTTAGGCATAGAGTATCGAGAAGGATTTTTTAAGAATCGTTACATTGGTAGGACATTTATCATGCCTGGCCAAGCAGTGCGTAAAAAATCTGTGCGACAAAAACTAAATGCTATGCATGTTGAATTTCAAAATAAATCAGTATTGATTGTTGATGATTCAATCGTTCGTGGAACGACTTCCTATGAGATAGTTCAAATGGCAAGAAGTGCTGGAGCCAGAAAAGTCATATTTGCATCAGCTGCACCGCCAGTTTGCTTTCCAAATGTTTACGGCATTGATATGCCGACAAGAGGAGAGTTAGTTGCCTATGGAAGAACCGTAGCTGAAATAAATGAATTAATTGGATCTGATCAATTAATTTATCAAGATGTTGAAGATTTGAAGCAAGCGATTAAGGATATCAACCCTATCATCAATCATTTTGAGGCCTCTTGTTTTGATGGTGTCTACATTACAGGTAATATCACAAATTCTTATTTGGATGCTTTAGAAGCCGCTAGGATGACTCCAAGCTCTGTTGAAGACCGTGCTGGAGATTCAGGAGATTTTTCAAGATCTCAATTAAATTTACAGCTTACTGGTCAAGATTAGGAAGATAGAATATGTCAGATCAACATCATAATGAAGATTTGCATCCTGAAACCTTAGCGGTAAGATCAGGTACATTACGAACTGAGTTTAATGAGCATTCAGAGGCGATGTTTTTGACCTCAAGCTTTGTTTATGAAAATTCACAAATTGCGGCTGATAAGTTTGCAAATGCAGAGAATGGGTTTATTTATTCAAGATTTACCAACCCATCAGTAACCATGTTTCAAGAAAGATTGGCTGCCTTAGAGGGTGCGCCAGCATGCATTGCAACAGCATCAGGTATGGCCGCAATATTTGCTTTAGCTTTAACGGTTTTAAAGGCAGGAGATCATATTATTTGTTCTCGTGCTGTATTTGGATCTACTATTCAAATGTTTAGTAATATTCTTTCGAAATTTCAAATTACTACTACTTACGTTGATCCAACCAATACTGCTGGCTTTGCAGAGGCTATGCAAGCTAATACAAGATTAGTTTATATTGAAAGTCCTTCAAATCCTTTGACTGAAATTGCTGACATCACTGCAATTAGCAAAATATGTAAAGCTGCAAATGCTTTATTAGTGGTTGATAATTGTTTTTGTACACCTGTATTACAGAAGCCTTTAGAGTTAGGGGCAGATGTGGTGATACATTCTGCGACTAAATTTCTTGATGGTCAGGGAAGGGTACTTGGTGGAGCAGTATTGGGTTCTAAAGAATTAATTTCAAAGATATTTGGATTTAATCGAATCACTGGACCTACATTGTCAGCTTTTAACGCTTGGGTTTTGTTAAAGGGTTTGGAAACATTGTCTCTGCGTGTTGAGAAGCAGAGTGATAATGCAAAAGAACTCGCTCAATGGTTAGAAAAGTGTGACATGGTTGAAAAAGTCTATCATCCTGAACTCAAGTCCCATCCTCAACATGAGCTTGCTATGCGTCAGCAAAAAAAGGGTGGAGCGATTGTATCTTTTGTTGTTAAAGGTGGTAGAGAGAATGCATGGAAAGTAATTGATGCGACAAAGCTATGTTCAATCACTGCTAATTTAGGCGACACTCGAACAACTATTACTCATCCTGCGACTACAACACATGGACGTATGCCAGTAGCTGATAGAGAAAAAGCTGGTTTAGTTGAGGGGTTGATTCGTCTTTCTGTTGGCCTTGAGCATGTAAACGATTTGAAAAATGACCTCAATAGAGGCTTATCTCTTATTAAATGAAAGGTATTCAAAATGAACATAGAAATCACTCAACACAATCCTCATTTTTCTACTGTTGGACAGATCAATCCTGAAGACGTAGTTCAAATAGCAGCGCTTGGTTATAAAAGCATTATTGATAATCGTCCTGATTTTGAAGGTGGTAATTCTCAGCCATTACATACTGATATTCAAAAAATAGTTCTTGAGAATGGTATGGAATTTGCTTATTTACCTGTCATTAGTGGGGCGATTACACCTGATCAAGTTCAAAAAATGGCGGACTTATTAGAAAGTTTACCTAAGCCAATTTTAGCTTTTTGCCGCAGTGGGGCAAGGTCAACAAACTTATATCATTTAGCAAATAGTCTTGGTTAATGCTGTTTAGAATATTTCTTTCTATCTCAATTATTTGTTATTTCTTCGGAAATTCAACTATAACGAGTGCGAATCAGTTTCATGATGAAGAACTTATTAAACTGGATGAAATTCAAAGCAAATTAGATACTCAAAGACAATGGGTAAATTACCGGTATGAAAAAGCTTTAGCTGATTGCTACAGCTTTTTTTGGGTTCAGCGTTGTTCTGATAAGGCAAGAATAGTTTTTTTAAATGAGACTAAGCAAATTCGTGATCAAGAAGTTGCCTTGCATAATCGCCAAAGAGAAGTCAATGAACTCATCAAAGATGAGAAGGACCAACAAAGATTTGCAGATTACGCTGACCCTCAAAAAGTAAAAGAAAGAGCTGAAAATCGTGCCAGTTTTGAAGAGAAACAGCGATTAAGATCTGAGAGAGAAGCGGAACTTGAACAAAGAAGAAAAGATGCTGATAAGCGTGCAAAAGAAAATCGCAATACTTCACCACTTGATTAATTTTGTCTAAAGCTAAAACACAATTTGTTTGTAGTCTATGTGGGGCAAGTTTCCCAAAGTGGAGTGGGCAATGCTCTGCTTGTCACGAGTGGAATTCATTAGAAGAGTTCTTGGAAAAATCTAGTTCTCAGCGATATATAGGAATTTCCAAAACAACTCCATTACAAAAACTTTCAGAAATTAAGTTAGAAGACTACGGTCGAATATCTACTCAGATTCCTGAGTTTGACAGAGTTTTAGGTGGAGGTTTAGTTGACTCAGGTGTGGTATTAATTGGTGGAGATCCGGGTATTGGTAAATCAACTTTACTGTTACAGACCCTTGCAAATCTTTGTCAATCTGGAGAGTCAGTTGTATACGTTAGTGGTGAAGAATCAGCTGCGCAGATTGCTCTTAGAGCTCAAAGAATAGGATCTTTTACTGAGGATCTTGAAGTTTATCCTGAAATTTTGTTAGAAAAAATAATTCCTAGTTTAGAGAGTATTCGACCTAGAGTTGTTGTTATAGATTCTATTCAAACTATTTATTCTGAGGCGCTATCATCGGCTCCAGGATCTGTTGCTCAAGTGAGAGAGTGCGCTTCACAATTAACGAGACTAGCTAAGTCAACTGGCATTTCTATTCTATTGGTGGGGCATGTTACCAAAGAAGGGAATATTGCTGGACCAAGAGTTTTAGAGCATATAGTTGATACTGTTTTATATTTTGAAGGCGATACTCAATCGTCTTACAGACTTGTTCGAGCCATTAAAAATAGATTTGGAGCTGTCAACGAGCTTGGTGTATTTGCAATGACAGATAAGGGTTTAAAAGGTGTCAATAATCCTTCAGCATTATTTATGTCCCACAGCAATAGCAATGTTTCAGGTACTTGTATTTTAGTAACCCAGGAGGGGTCTAGGCCTTTGCTTGTTGAGATTCAAGCATTGGTTGATCAGTCTCATGTACCTAATCCAAGACGTTTAACAGTTGGTCTTGAACAGAATCGCTTAGCTATGTTGTTGGCTGTCTTACATAGACATGCAGGTATAGCTTGTTTTGATCAAGATGTATTTTTGAATGCTGTAGGTGGTGTAAAAATTAACGAACCAGCCGCTGACTTAGCTGTCTTATTAGCAATTTATTCTTCTCTTAAAAATAAGCCATTGCCAAAGGATTTGGTAGTTTTTGGCGAACTTGGTTTAGTGGGTGAAATTAGACCATGTCCAAGAGGGCAAGAGAGATTGAAGGAAGCTGACAAATTAGGTTTTAAAAAAGCAATTATTCCTAAAGGAAATGTTCCAAAGCAATCTCAATTTGCTAATATGGAAATCATTGGTGTTCAAAGAATAGAAGAAGCTTTGCAAATTATTAAAGATATGTAATATGCCAGTTATTCCAAATTTAATTCGAGATGATTTCTTTAAATTCGTCAATATAACAACAAGGTGGTCTGATAACGATGTTTATCAACACGTCAATAATGTCGTATATTTTTCTTATTTTGATACTGCGGTTAATCAAAATTTAATTGAGCATGGACTTCTGGATTTTGAGAATGGTGAAGTTGTTGGATTGGTTGTTAATAATCAATGCCAATTTTTTGCATCAATTGCATTCCCGGATATCGTTACTGTTGGCTTGAGTGTAGAAAAGATTGGTAATTCGAGTGTTACTTATCGTCTTGGGATTTTTAAAAATGATGAAAATAAACTGTCTGCATTGGGTATTTACACTCACGTTTATGTTGATAGAAAAACGCAAAAACCAATTTCTATTCCTCCCAAAATTAGGCTCATGTTTGAGTCTATGCTCATAGAAAACAAATAAAAAAGGAAGCCTAGGCTTCCTTTTTAGTTGATAGTGAATATCAATTAATCAATATAAGAACCTGAGGCTTTAATAATAGGGCCCCATTTTTTGACTTCAGCTTCAACTTGACGCTTTAATCCTGCTGGAGTGACATCTTCAGGAGGTGCTATTTCAACATTGAGCTCATCTAGACGAGCTTTAACTTCTTTATCTGCTAGTGCAAATTTAAGAGCCCCGTTGAGTTTTTCTGTTATTGGAGCAGGTGTTCCTTTTGAAACATACATTCCATGCCATGCCACAATTTGGAATCCTTTCAAACCTTGCTCATTCAAAGTTGGAACATTTGGAAGGCTACTTAAACGTTTGATAGTTGTAGTTCCATATAGTTTTACTTTATCAGCTTTGATATGAGCTAAAGTATTTGTTGTTTGATCACATAATAAATCTACTTGCCCACCAAGGATATCTGTAATAGCAGGTCCAGTTCCTTTGTAAGGAACTTGAGTTAGAGGAATTCCAAGTTGACTTGTAAAAAGCATTCCGCAAAGTTGTGAAACTGCACCAGGTCCAGCATTAGCAAGAGTTACCTTATCCTTATTTTTTTGAATATAAGCTAATAACTCTTTAAAGTCTTTAGCAGGTAAATTTTTACGACCGATCAATGTCATTGGTACGTTGACTACTTGTCCAATGTATTCAAAATCATTTAGTGTGTCATATGGGAGTTTGGAATATAGAGCAGGGGCTGTAGCGATACCGATATGTTGTAAGAGCACCATGTAGCCATCTTTTGGAGATTTTGCAACTCTATTGGCTGCAATCGTTCCACCGGCACCGACAGTATTTTCAACAATCACTGTTTGACCTAAATATTTGGTCATTGGTACTGCAAGAAGTCTTGCTACGGCATCAGTTGGTCCACCTGCTGAAAATGGAACAACAATTGTTATAGGCTTGGCTGGATACTCATCAGCTTTAGCAATAGTGCTTGAAAATAATATCGTAAAACTTGTTAAAGATAAAAATAGTTTTTGTAAAAGGTTCATAAGCGTCCCATTTCCTTTGTGTAAGAGCATTAGAAAATTATTGTATACCTAATTGTTCAAGATTGATATTAAGGCAAATCCTCATAATGTATCAAGCAAACTTGTTCATTTCCGGCGGAAACTTCAAGCCAATTTACTTTTAGCATTGGGTAAGTTTTTTGAAAATTCTGATACTCATTGCCAATTTCAATGACAATCACACCATCTTTATTTAAGTAGTTTTTTGCTTGGTTAATGATTTTATGAACAATGAACATGCCATTTTCACCACCTGCAAGGGAAATATGGGGTTCATACAAATACTCTTGAGGTAATTGACTCATAGAGTGTGAGTTAACGTAAGGTGGGTTACACAAAATCAAATCAAACTTATCAAAACTTGATGGTGGGGGAAGTGCTTCAAACAAATCACCACAAAATAATTTAAGTTTATGATTAAGATCATATTTATTTACATTTAGCTCAGCAAGCTCAAGAGCAGATTTGCTAATATCTGTTCCACAAACATGGATGTCTGGGTAGTAGAGTGAAAGTAAAATTGCCAGGGATCCATTTCCAGTGCAAAGGTCAAGCGCGTTACCATTGGTTGGGATGTATAACTCCAGAGAGTCATCAAAAATGAGTTCAGCGATAAATGACCTTGGAACAATACTTCTTTCATCTGAGATGAAATCGTATCCCATTAACCACGCTTCTCCTAATATATAGGCAAGAGGCTTTCTACTTTCCATCCTTAGTTTAGCAATAGAGATAGCTTTTTCATAAGCTTCATTAGGGTATGGGTCTTCAAGAACATCAAGCGCAGATACAGGGGGAATATCAATGCAATGTGCCAAAATCCATAAGGCTTCGCTATCAGCATCAGGAGCCCCATGTCCAAAAGAGAGCTTTGCATTCGACAATAAGTCGCCTATTGCATCACATGCTTGATTAAAAGTTAATTCTGAATTTGTCACTAGTTACAAATTAAAGTTTCGAGGGTACGAAGATAGATGTTTTTTAATGACTCAATGTCATTTAGATTAACGTTTTCATTCACCTTATGAATGGATGCATTAATAGGGCCAAATTCTACAACTTGAGGGCAGATTTTAGCAATAAAGCGACCATCACTTGTACCCCCAGTTGTTGATAACTCTGGAGTTACACCAACTTCTTTCTGAATGGCAATACTCAATGCATCACACAAAGTTCCTTTGGGTGTAAGAAATGGTTCACCGCCTTGATTCCACGAAATTTCATAATCAAGTTGATGTTTTTTGAGAATATTCTCTACTTTTGTTATGAGGCTTTCAGCTGTGCTTGATGTTGCAAATCTGAAATTAAAATCTATAGTTGCCTCGCCAGGGATTACATTGAGAGCCCCAGTGCCTGAGTGAAAATTAGAGGTTTGCCAAGTTGTTGGAGGAAAATATTCATTACCTTGATCCCACTCAATTGCTGCAAGTTCAGCTAGGACTGGTGCTGCAATATGGATTGGATTTTTAGCCAAGTGAGGATAGGCAACATGCCCTTGAATACCTTTTACTGTAAGTCTTGCTGAAAGTGAACCGCGACGTCCATTTTTAATAGTATCACCAAATTTTTCGGAACTAGTTGGTTCACCAACTATGCAGTAATCTAATTTAACTTTTCTTTCATGTAACTTATTTACAACCACTACAGTTCCATCTGTGTTTTTCGGACCCTCTTCATCGCTTGTTAAGAGGAACGCAATTGAACCTTGATGATCTGGATAACGATTCACAAATTCTTCTGTGGCGATTACAAATGCCGCTAAGGAACTCTTCATATCAGCTGCACCTCGGCCAAACAAATGTCCATCTTTAATAAGTGGAATAAATGGATCGGTATCCCATTTATCTAATGGTCCGGGAGGAACAACGTCAGTGTGTCCAGCAAATACGAGGCAAGGCGAACCTGCAACTGCACCTTTACCTCTGCGAACGGCCCACAAATTAGTAACTCTGAAATCATCAGGGCCACTCATAATAGTTTCACAGCTAAAGTCTAAAAGCTTAAGGCGACTGGCTATAAGATTTTGTATCCCACCATCTTGTGGAGTTACTGAGGGATGAGCAATTAACCCTTGGGCAAGCAGTTGCGTTGGAGTTAGCGAATTACTCATAAATTTTTAAGGACCTCGTGATAAATATCTTCTTTAAAGCCAACAGTTATGTTTTTACCATTATCCAGTATAGGTCTTTTGATCATACTTGGAAATTCAATTAAGAGATCAACTGCACCAGAAACTGTTTGAGATTTTAATTTTTGTTCCTCGGAAAGATTCCTATAGGTCATTCCTGACTTATTCAAAATCTGAGTAATTTCATATTGCTCAAGCCATGAGTCAATGAGTTCTTTGGAAACTCCGTTTTTTTTAAAATCATAAAACACGTAGTCGATTTTATTTTCACTTAACCAATCACGTGCTTTTTTAACAGTTTGGCAATTCGGAATTCCGAATAAGGTAAAAGCCATAGTTATTATTAGTCTCTAAGAAGTTCATTGATTGCGGTTTTAGCTCTTGTTTGAGCGTCAACTTTTTTAACAATCACTGCAGCATATAAACTATATTTTCCATCGCTCGAAGGGAGTGATCCTGGGACTACAACGGAACCAGCAGGAACTCGGCCATAATGAATCTCACCAGTTTCGCGATCGTAAATTTTTGTGCTTTGGCCTATGTATACGCCCATCGACAACACACTGTTTTCTTCAATCACAACACCTTCAACAACTTCTGAGCGGGCTCCGATAAAGCAGTTATCTTCAATAATGACTGGTCCAGCTTGAACGGGCTCTAAAACTCCACCGATACCAACGCCTCCGGATAAGTGTACATTTTTTCCAATTTGGGCACATGAGCCTACCGTAGCCCATGTATCAACCATACTTCCTTCATCAACATAAGCGCCAATATTGACGTAAGAGGGCATGAGTACAACATTTTTACCAATAAATGATCCTCTTCTGGCTACTGCTGGAGGAACTACTCTAAAGCCGCCATTCACAAAATCTTCATGTGTATATTTTTCGAATTTAGTCGGAACTTTGTCAAAAAATTGTGTAAAACCACCTGCAGACATAATTTCATTATCTTGAAGCTTAAAGGACAAGAGAACTGCCTTTTTAACCCACTGATGAACTGTCCAAACTCCTACAGACTCTCTAGTTGCAACACGTAGTTTTCCATTATTAAGTCCTTCGATCACTTCTGAAACACTTGAGCGAAGGTCTTGGGAAGCATTCTGATTTGTAATTTGCGCACGGTTTTCCCATGCATTATCAATAATTTGTTGTAACTGTTCGATTGGAGTCATAGTTTGGAATTGTTAAGTTAATAGATTAATTTTATTAGATTGAATATTTTATATCTTTGTAGGTGATTCGGTTAAAAACTTCGAAACAATTACAAATATTGATATCATCATGCTTTACCAATGAAAAAGTAAATTGTTGTGAGACTCAAATCAATCAAATTAGCAGGCTTCAAATCTTTCGTAGATCCGACAAACTTTGATCTACCTGGACAACTTATTGGTGTTGTTGGACCGAATGGTTGTGGAAAATCTAACATTATTGACGCCGTAAGATGGGTGCTTGGAGAGTCTCGCGCTAGCGAATTGCGTGGTGAATCGATGCAAGACGTGATTTTCAATGGTTCTGGTTTACGTAAACCTGCTGGAAGGGCCAGTGTTGAGTTAGTTTTTGACAATACTGATGGTAAAGCACAAGGTCAATGGGCTCAATATGCAGAGATTTCTGTTAAGAGAGTATTGACACGAGATGGCGCTTCTAACTATTTGATTAATCAGCAAGTTGTTAGAAGAAAAGATATTCAGGATATGTTCTTGGGTACTGGACTTGGACCACGTGCATACGCGATTATTGGTCAAGGGACTATTTCAAGAATTATTGAATCTAAACCTGAAGAGTTACGTGTTTTCCTTGAAGAGGCTGCAGGTGTTTCGAAATACAAAGAACGCCGTAAAGAAACTGAGAGTCGCCTTGAAGATACGCAAGAAAACCTCACTAGGGTTAGAGACATCTTGCGTGAACTTGATGCTCAATTGGTAAAACTTGAGTCACAAGCCGAAGTTGCACAGAAATTTACAGAATATTCTCAAAGCATGGATGAGCAACAACAAATGTTGTGGTTGATGAGAATGCAAGAGGGTGAGCAAATACAGCGTCAGCAGTTAGATATTATTTCCCAACTGCAAAATGAGATTGAAGAAAAATTTTCTAAGGTTCGTTCTATAGAGTCAGAGCTAGAAAGAAAGAGATCTCTGCAATATGATTTACAAAACAATGTATCTCAAGCCCAAGGTGATTTATACGAAGTTAACGCAAGTATTTCCAAATTAGAGTCAGAAATTAAATTTGCGAATGAATCAAAGATTCGCTTAGAAAACCAACTTGAGGATTTAGAGAGTCAAGTGCTTCGTTGGCAAGTTCAATTTGACAGAGCAAATGAACAGTTTGAACAAATTTTAGAGAAAATTAAGTCAGCTCAAGTTAATGATGAGGCATGTAAATCGCAATTACTCGAGCATGAGGCTGAGTTGCCAAAGATTGATCAATCTTGGAGGAGTTCAGCAGATCAAGTCAATCATTTGCGTAACTTGTTAAACGATGTAGAAAAACAAAAAGCGATTAAAAATTCTTCAATTCATAGTACTAAGTCACAAATTGAACAATCGCATCAAAGACTAACAAGACTGAATATAGATTTTGAAAAACTCATCAAACCTAACACAGAGGGTTTACAGCTCGCCATCGATCGAAGTATAGGAGCTTTGAAGAAGAGAGATGAGGCTCAAATTGCTATGCAAAGTTCTGAGGCTGCTTTGCCGATTGCTGATAAACAAAGGCAAGAGTCTCAACAGGTTTTACAAAGTGCTAACCAAGCATTAAGTCAAACTCAAGCTAAATTAGCTGCTTTAAAAGGTATTCAAGAAAGGGTTCTTTCACAAGGAAAGCTTCGCCCTTGGCTAGATCAGCATCAATTGCAATCTTTGCCAAGATTGTGGCAAAAAATTCAGGTGGAAAATGGCTGGGAATCTGCAATTGAGTCTGTTCTAAGAGAAAGAACCGGAGCAATACAAACAGCAAATTTAAGCGACTCAATTCAGTATGTAGAAAAAAATCCTCCAGGGAGAGTTGCTTGGTTTGAAACTAACTCTGATTTGTCTTCTACAAAAACAATTGTGCAAGGCAATTTAACCCCTTTGATGAGTCGTATTCAAGTCAAAGATTTGGCTTTAATGCAACCATTACAAGAGTGGTTGTTGAATGTTTTTGTAATAGATTCTGTGCAAGAAGGTATTGCAAAGAGAAACGAATTACCACCGGGTGGTTTATTTGTTGCAAGATCAGGACATATCGTTTCTAGAGTTGGAATTCAGTTATATGCTCAGGATAATGAGCAAGCAGGTTTGATTGCTCGTGCGAAAGAGATCGAGGGTTTAGAGCTTCAAGTGAAATCTGAGGAATTAATATTAGAAGAGGCTCAGAGTGAGCATGCCAGAAGACAATCACTTTATCAGTCAGCTCACCAGCAAGCAGTTAATGATCGATTAGCATCTGAACAGATGGTTAAAGATGCCCATCGTTTTGAAATGGAAAAGATGCAGCTTGAGCAGGCAGAGCAAGAATATGCTTCTAAAGCCTCTCAGTTGCAGGGGATGATTCAAGAGACTCAGCAGTCCTTGGATACTTTGACTTCCTCTTTGGATTTATTAAATTCTGAGGTGGTTAATCTTGAGCAAGATATTGTTTTGGCGAAAAATAACTTTGATGCTTCCAACCTTGCCCATCAAAACTTAACGCAATCAAGAGATGAAGCTCTACGTTTACACAAAGATTTGTCTTCAAAAGCTCAAGAGGCAGCGTTTGAATTAAGAACACTTTTCCAAAGACAAAAAGATCTTGAAAATGAGATGAGAATGTCGACGGAGCAAATGGAGCAAATTAAATCCACGATAGAAAATGTTCAAAAAGAGTTACCTCAATATTCCAATAACGATCATCAGGAAGAGTTACAAAATCTTCTAGAGAGTCGTTCGCTTTGTGAGACCAATTTAGCTCAAGCAAGGACGATATTTGATGAATTGATGTTTGAGATTAGAAGTACTGATGAAAACAGAATGGTTTTGGAGAAATTCATAGAACCACTTCGGGAGAAAATTACTGCTGCTCAGTTAAAGGAGCAGGCTTCGAGATTAACAGTAGAGCAATTTTTAACATTATTAAATGATAAAAATGCAGATATTGAACAACTTAAAACTAAAGTTGATCCAGCTATTAAAGTTTCAGCTTTACAGTCTCAAGTAAATCAGTTGCAACAACAAATAGACTCATTAGGGCCGGTCAATATGGCGGCTTTAGATGAGTTAAAGACATCAAGAGAGAGAAAAGGCTTTTTAGATGCGCAGTCTGCAGATTTGAACGAAGCTATGATGACTTTGACAGATGCCATAATGCGTATCGATTCTGAAACAAGAACTTTATTGCAAGATACATTTGATCAAGTAAATAGCCAGTTTTCACAAATATTCCCAGCTTTATTTGGAGGTGGAAACGCTAAATTAGTCATGACTGGTGAGGAAATTTTAGATTCTGGGGTCCAGGTTATGGCTCAACCTCCAGGCAAGAAGAACACAACCATTCATTTGTTATCTGGTGGAGAGAAGGCTTTAACTGCTATTGCGCTAGTGTTTTCGTTATTTCAACTTAATCCGGCTCCTTTTTGCTTGTTGGATGAGGTGGATGCACCGCTTGATGATGCAAATACAGCAAGATATTCAGATATTGTTGCCAAAATGTCGCAAAAAACACAATTTTTGTTTATTTCTCATAATAAAATTACGATGGAAATCGCCAATCAATTGATTGGTGTTACGATGCAAGAGCAGGGGGTATCTAGAGTTGTAGCAGTTGACTTACAAGCTGCCACTGCATTGACCCAAAGTGGATAAAATGCCGGAAAGTTTTTTGCAATTGAAAGAACAGCTAGATCTTCAAAAAGCACTCTATATTGTTGGTGCGGTCATCATCTTTTTTTTGATTTTGAATAATTTCTTGAGAAATTTGAGATTAAAAAAACGCATGATGGAAAATATTTCTAAAGCTGCCATACAGGACACTTTAGAATCTCAAGAAATGCGTGAACCTCATTTAGGTCCCATTGAGGAAAATAATCAATTGGACAGGGTTGAATCGGTTCCAAATGCAAATATAAGTGAAGCTATTTCTAGCGAAAGTAACTCTAATTCCTCAATCAATAACCTTAGTGAAGCCGAAAAATATGTTTCACGCATGGATCCCAATATTGATTGTGTTGTCTCTTTGAGGTTTACATTGCTAATCAAAGGACAAGAGGTCATCGAAAAAATATCACATTGGCCCTCAAACCCAATATATAGAATTGCCTTTGAAGGATTATCTGAAGATGGTGATAAACAGGTTTGGGAAATGCTTGATGAGAATCATGAATATCGTGAACTCCAGTTAAGTATGCAACTTGCGAATAGAAGAGGTCCAATTAGTAAGGATGATTTAGCTGAATTTTTAGGTCTTGCATCCCAACTTGCACAAGATATAGATGCAGAAATAGATTTGCCGCCGATTCCACAGGTTCTTTCTCAAGCTGAAGATTTAGACCATTTTGCGGTTCAATGTGACGTTCAGTTGAGTCTCAATTTGGTTCCTAATATTATCAGTTGGGCAATTAAAGATGTTGAAACTTCTCTTAATAAAAATGGTTTTGTTTTATCGAGAGATGGATTATTTTTTAACTACTTTAGTCAGAATTATTTGATTTTTAAAGCACAGATGCCAAATCTAAATTTTTTAACGGATGACTTACAAACCCATCGAGTTAAAAGTATTTTGTTTGCAATGGATGTTCCTTTGGTTCCTAAAGAGTTAAATGCATTTTCTAAAATGTTTGAAGTTGCTATTACTGTTGCAAATGAGCTAGATGGTAAGGTTCTTGATGACAACGGACATGTGTTAGAAAAAGATTCGATTGATTTAATATCTGTGCAGCTTGAGCCGATTTATCAGATGATGACTGAACGTCAAATACCACCGGGTAGTGGATCTGCAGCTAGATTATTTAGTTAGTTTTTATGGACGAAGAAATCGCCCAACGCTATTTATGGCTTATTGATCAAGTTGCTTCTCATGATCAGGCTTATTATTTAGAAGACAATCCAATTGTTTCTGATGCCCAATATGATGAGTTGGTCAATGAAATCAAAGAGATTGAAAACAGTTTTCCTCATTCAATCAGCCCTCGATCTCCAACTCAAAAAGTAGGGGGGTACTCTAACAAGGTGTTTTCTCCTGTTACGCATGGAACGCCTATGCTTTCCTTGAACAATGCATTGACGGAACCCGAGTTAATTAATTTTGACAAACGTTGCAAAGAAGCTTTAGGGCTTCATGATATTGAATATTCTTGCGAGTTAAAGTTTGACGGCCTTGCTATTTCTCTTCTTTATGAAAATGGTTTTTTAGTTAGAGCAGCTACAAGAGGCGATGGATCTGTTGGAGAGAATGTCACTGATAACGTTAAAACAATATCTGCAATACCTCATCAGTTAAAAGGCACCAATATTCCTCAACGTATTGAGGTTAGGGGGGAGGTCTTTATGACGCACGAGGATTTTAGATTATTAAATGAAGAGCAAAAAAAGAATGGTTTAAGGGAGTTTGCAAATCCTCGCAATGCTGCTGCGGGAAGTTTAAGGCAGCTTGATCCTAAAATTACTGCACAAAGAAGTTTGTCTTTTTTTACTTATGGGCTTGGAGAATTATTACCCTCAAGCTGGTTACCTAGTAAACATTCTGATTTAATTCAGCAATTTATCCAAATTGGTTTGCCAGTCTGTGAACATCGATGTACAGCTCTTGGCATTAATGAATTATTGGTTTTTTTTCAATCTATATTAAATAGTAGAGACAGTTTACCTTTTGATATTGATGGTGTGGTTTACAAAGTTAATTCTTATGAAGACCAACAGAAATTAGGATTTGTTTCTCGAGCTCCAAAGTTTGCCATTGCACATAAATTCCCTCCTCAAGAGGCTTATACCAAAGTCTTGGCTATTGAAGTACAAGTAGGAAGAACTGGAGCAATAACACCGGTTGCAAGGTTAGAGCCTGTTAATGTTGGAGGGGTGACAGTAACGAACGCTACCTTGCATAATGAAGATGAGGTTCTTCGTAAGGACGTTCGTGTAGGCGATATCGTTGTAGTGCGTCGTGCAGGGGATGTAATTCCTGAAGTTTTGATGGCTTTAAAAGATAAGCGAATTGATGATTTACCGGTTTTTCAAATGCCACAACATTGTCCTATTTGTCAGTCTCAAATTGAAAAGCTTCCTGGTGAAGTGATAGCGAGATGTACTGGTGGATTATTTTGTAATGCTCAAAAACTGCAATCGATTATTCATTTTGCTCATAGAAGGGCAATGAATATTGATGGTTTAGGAGAGAAAATAGTTGAGCAATTGGTAAATGAAAGTTTAGTAAGAAACCCTGCTGATTTATATAAATTAGGTTTTAGCTCGCTGCTTGGCTTACAAAGAATGGGGGATAAGTTAGCATCAAACTTACTTGAATCTATTGAAAACTCTAAAAATACTACTTTAGCTAGATTAATTTTTGCCTTAGGAATAAGGCATGTGGGCGAGGCGACAGCTAAAGATTTAGCTTATCACTTTGGGTCGATGGATGCATTTATGGCAGCTGCTGAAGATGAATTATTAAAAGTACATGATGTTGGACCAGTCATTGTTCAATCGATTCATAATTTTATGTCACAGCCACATAATCGCGAAGTCATTGAGCAATTAATGGCTTGTGGTATTAATCCTCAAGAGGTGAAAAGGGAAGAGGTACATGAAAGTTTTTTTAAGAATAAAACTGTTGTATTAACTGGAACTCTTCCTTCTTTGACAAGAGATCAGGCAAAAGAGATGTTGGAGAAAGTTGGAGCTAAGGTTGCAGGATCAGTTTCTAAAAAGACTGATTTTTTATTAGCTGGTGCAGATGCTGGAAGTAAATTAGAAAAAGCTAATGAACTTGGAGTTAGAGTAATTGATGAGCAGGAGTTAATGAACTTACTTAATCAGGCTTAATCTGAAAGTGTTTCAATAATTTCTGTTTCAAGTTGAATTTGCAATTTAGGGTTGAGTTTTAGCTTATCACCATCAAGTAAAAGTATGTCCTCTACACGCTCACCCAAAGTATTGATCTTTGCATTTTTAAGAGAAATTCGATGATCAGCAAGAACCTTGGAGACACCGTACAAAAGACCAGCTCTATCGTTAGCTGTTAAAGATAGGATAAATAAATCGCCTTTTTCATCTGGGGTTAGAGTAACTCTAGGTTGCATTGGGAAGGTTCTAGATTGTCTTGAAATTCTTCCTTTTTGTGGCTTCGGAAGTGGGGTCTCCTCAAGCAATTTAGTTGCTAATCCATGCTCTACCATTTGAATGATTGGTCGATATTCAGATACCTGTATATTTTGCAAGTATGACACTTGGAAAGTATCTAGAGCATATCCGTGGTTTGTCGTATGAATAATGGCGTCTTGGATTGAAAAGCCATTTTGGTCAAAATACGAACAAATTTTGGCAAATAGATCTGATTGATCCTTAATATACACAATAACTTGAAGTCCCTCTCCAATGGGTGAAAGTCTTGCTTGAACGACTGGAACTGTTGAGTCAACTGATTTATAAAGATGTCTTGTAATCCATGCAATGTCGTTTGAGTCATGTTTTAGGAAAAAACCAACATCAACTTGTTTCCAAAGATTTAAATGTGCGTCCTCAGAAAGTCCGTGGAATCTTAATTGATCTAATGCGTCTTGCTGGCGAATTTCTAATTGAGAAGTTGTATCAAACTTAGCTCCACCAAAATACTTCAAAGTTAAGCGATATAAGTCTTCAAGTAACTTACCTTTCCAGGCGTTCCATACTTTAGGGCTCGTACCTCTAATATCTGCGACGGTGAGAAGATATAGTGCGGTTAAATGTCTTTCATCGCCCACTTTTTTAGCAAACATTTCAATGACTTCAGGATCTGAAACGTCCATTTTTTGAGCGATATGGCTCATTGAAAGGTGTTGAGCAACTAGAAAAGTAACAAGTTCAGCATCGTCTTTGGTTAAACCGTGTTGAGAAGCGAATAACTTAACGTCTTTTTTGCCAAGATCTGAGTGATCCCCACCTCTACCTTTAGCAATATCATGAAAAAGTGCTCCAAGGACTATGAGCCATGGCTTGTCAAAATTAGCAGCAAGTTCGCTACAAAAAGGGAACTCGTGTGATAGTTCTGGTACAAAAAAACGACGTACATTTTTTAGTACTGTAAGTATATGTTGATCTACTGTGTATACATGAAACAAGTCATGCTGCATCTGACCTACAATTTTTCGGAAAGGCGGAAGATAGCGACCCAGAACACTTGTTTGATTCATGATGTTCAAGGAGCGAAATACGCCTTTAGATGATTGGATAATTTCTATAAATTGTTGGCGATTAACTGGGTCATTTCTCCAGCGAGAGTCCATTAATTCTCTTGCGTTGTACAAGGCACGAAGAATTTGAGTTGAAAGCCCAGTTAAGCCCGAAGTATTTGCAAGAACGACAAATGTAGCAAGAATTTGGTCTGTCTTTTTAGTATACAAAAGGGGATCAATAATATCTAATTGGCCTTGACGTTCTATGAAGTTCTCAGAGATTGGCCTTATATTTTGAGATTCTTTGGGAAATAGTAAAGCTTCAATATTTTGGATTAAAACTTCATTGAGTTGCGTCACTGCTTTAGCAGCCCAATAATAGCGACGCATAATTTGTTCACTGGCTCTTTTATCTGGAGTATTTTTTAAACCAAATTTTTCTGCTAAAGGAGTTTGAATTTCAAATGCCAGTTGATCTTGACGACGATTACTGATCAAATGAATTTGCGCTCTGATTGTTTGTAACAACTTATGATTTTTAGTTAACTCGGATGCCTCACGACCGGTAATAATTCCTCGTTTATTAAGATCTTTAAAGGTATGACCGAAATTTGCCGCTCTGGTCATCCAGAGAATTACTTGAATATCTCTTAGTCCACCAGGGCTTTCTTTTACATTTGGTTCAAGAGCGTAGGGCGTGTCTTGATACTTTTGATGACGTTGTCGTAATTCTAAAAGTTTTTCAAGAAAAAAAGCCTTTGGATCTAAATCTGCAATGAATCTTTTTTGGAATGTGGTGAAAAGTTTTTTATTCCCAAGTAAAAATCTAGCTTCAAGGAGGGAGGTTCTAACAGTTACATCTTTTTTGGATTCCTCGATACACTCATTAACGTCCCTGACTGAAGATCCTATTTCTAGGCCTAAATCCCAACATAAAGTTATAAATTTTTCTAATTTTTCGTTAAAAATTGGATTAGAGTTTTCGACTGAAGTATTTAGCAGAATTAAGATGTCAACGTCAGAGAATGGAAATAATTCATTTCTACCAAAACCACCAACAGCTATCAGACTAGGAATGTTTTCAATAGGAATATCGCTTAGACCAGATTCTTGCCATGCTCTTTCTAGAACTTTCTCAGCTGCCTGGCTGAGACCTTTAGTTAGTTGGTGTACTTGTCTATTTGTAGAAAAACGCTCAAAAAGAGAAGATTTAAGTTCGAGAAAGTAATTCATACATTATTTACGATTTGGGAGGAAATGTTTCGCCAAAAATCGGCTTTACAATTTCTGGTGGCGGGGGGCATTTCTCAGAAAATGTTAATACTTCAACACCAGTAGACGTGACTAGAACGGTATGTTCCCATTGCGCTGAAAGACTACGATCTTTTGTTTTTACAGTCCATAAATCAGGCATGGTGCGAATTTCTCTTCGTCCTGCATTAATCATTGGCTCGATAGTAAAAGTCATTCCTTCAACCAAGATATCGCCTGTTCCTGCTTTACCATAATGCAAAATTTGAGGATCTTGGTGGAATACTTTACCAATTCCATGACCGCAATATTCTCTTACTACGGAATAGCCAGATTTTTCTGCGTGGTTTTGTATAACATGACCAATATCACCTAATCTAGTGCCTGGTTTTACTTGAGCAATTCCCAACCACATGCACTCGAAGGTAATTTGGCAAAGTCGGTTTGCCATAATTGAGGTATCACCCACTAAGAACATTCTGCTTGTATCACCAAAATAGCCATCTTCAGTAATCACAGTGATGTCAAGATTGACAATATCTCCTGATTTTAAAAGTCTTTCACCAGGAATACCGTGACAAATAACGTCGTTCACAGATGTGCAAATAGATTTTGGAAATGGAGGGTAGCCTGGAGGTTGATAATTAAGTGGTGCAGGAATTGTTTTTTGCACATCACGCATATATTCATGGCATAAGTGGTCGATTTTCTCTGTAGTAACACCTTCTTTAATGAATGGCGTAATAAAATCGAGCACTTCACTTGCTAATTTTCCGGCATGGCGCATGCCATTTAAGTCGGTTACTTCCTTAAAAATAGATTTCATATTGGAATTATGGCTCAAAGTAGACTATAATGCTAAGACTTTGTTGGCGGGAGTTGTATCTTATTCGACAAAGAATCACAAGTCAAATCATCCAGGGTGCCGCTTTTTAGCGTAATCAGGATTTGACTTTAGTTTAAACCCTTAGGAGAAATTTATGTCAGTGACAATGCGTCAAATGTTAGAAGCTGGTTGCCATTTTGGTCACCAAACCCGTTTTTGGTCCCCAAAGATGGCTCCGTATATTTACGGTCATCGCAACAAAATCCACATCATTAACCTTGAAAAAACTCTTCCAATGTACGAAGAGGCTATTAAGTTTGCAAAAAATATTGCTGCAAATAGAGGCACAATTTTGTTTGTTGGAACAAAGCGTCAGTCAAAAGAAATTATTGCTGAAGAGGCTACTAGAGCTGGTATGCCTTATGTAGATGCAAGATGGTTGGGAGGAACACTCACCAATTTCAAAACTGTAAAAGGATCTATCAAGCGTCTTAAAGAGATGACAGCTGCTCAAGAAAACGGCGATTGGGATCGTTTATCAAAGAAAGAAGCTTTGATGAATGAGCGTGAGATTGATAAGTTACAAAAATCTTTAGGTGGAATACAAGATATGGCTGGTATTCCAGAGGCAATTTTTGTCATTGACGTTGGATATCACAAAATTGCTTTAACTGAAGCTAAGAAACTTGGTATTCCTGTCATAGCAGTAGTGGATACTAATCATTCACCTGAAGGTGTCGATTACATCATTCCAGGGAATGATGATTCGAGTAAAGCGGTTACTCTTTATGTTAGAGGTATGGCTGATGCGATTCTTGAAGGAAAAGCAAATGCTGTAAATCAAGTTTTAGAGTCAATCAAAGAAACAACTGATGAAGAATTTGTCGAGGAAGGGCGGGAAGATTAATGGTAGCAATAACTGCAGGTATGGTTGGTGAGCTTCGGGCTAAAACTGATGCACCAATGATGGAGTGTAAAAAGGCGTTAACAGAAGCACAAGGCGATATGGCTCGTGCGGAAGAAATTTTACGCGTAAAGTTGGGAAGTAAAGCTAGCAAAGCTGCTTCAAGAGTTACAGCTGAAGGTGTTATCGCAGCTTTTGTGGATGGAACTAATGGTTCATTGATTGAAATTAACTGTGAAACTGATTTCGTTTCAAAAAATGATGATTTTTTGAAATTTACTCAGGACTGTGCACAATTAGCGGTGAAGAACTCTGTTGCTAATGATGACGTTGCCACATTAAGCAATCTTCCGTTGGATGGAAAAACTGTTGAACAAGTTCGTGCTGAATTAATAGGACGAATTGGTGAGAACATGTCTATTCGTCGTTTCAAAGTATTTGCTAGCGGTAAGTCTCTTGTTTATTATCTCCATGGAACACGTATTGGTGTAATGGTTGAGTACACAGGTAGTGAAACAGCTGCAAAAGATGTAGCAATGCATATTGCTGCTATGAAGCCAGTTTCATTATCAACTGCAGAAGTTCCTGCTGACAAGATTGCAGCGGAAAGAAGTGTTGCTGAACAAAAAGCTGCTGAATCTGGAAAGCCACCTGAGATTGTTGCCAAAATGGTTGAAGGATCTATCCAGAAATTCTTGAAAGAAGTTTCTCTTTTAAATCAGGCATTTGTGAAAAATGACAAGCAAACTGTTGAGCAAATGTTAAAAGAAAACAATACTACTATTCATTCATTTACGATGTATATCGTTGGTGAAGGAATTGAAAAGCGACAAGATGACTTTGCTGCAGAGGTAGCTGCACAGGTTGCAGCAGCAAAAGGTGGAGCTTAATAAGTAGTTTTTAAACAAAAATATGAGGCGCTTATAAGGCGCCTCTTTTTTGCCCTTTATAATGGTAGTGTGATCATAAAGAGAAAGAATCTGTATGCCAGGATATAAGAGTGTTCTCCTTAAGTTATCTGGAGAGGCTTTAATGGGTAATGATTCCTACGGAATCAACCCGACTACCATTGACCAAATGGTATCTGAAATTGCTAAGGTAGTTCAGCTTGGTGTTAAATTGGCAATTGTTATAGGTGGTGGAAACATTTTCAGAGGTGTAGCTGGTGGTGCAGCAGGGATGGATCGCGCTACTGCTGACTACATGGGAATGTTAGCTACCATGATGAATTCATTAGCTTTACAAGATGCTCTTCGACAAAAGGGAGTAGAAGCTAGGGTTCAATCAGCACTTCGAATGGATCAAGTGGTAGAGCCTTATATTCGTCCAAGGGCTATCAGGCATATGAACGAGGGCAAAGTTGTTATATTTGCTGCCGGAACAGGAAATCCTTTTTTTACAACTGATACAGCGGCAGCTCTCAGAGGTGCAGAGATGGGTGTAGACATTGTTTTAAAAGCGACTAAAGTTGATGGAATTTATAGCAGTGATCCTAATAAAGATCCTGACGCAACTCTATACGAAACGATTAGCTTTGATGAAGCTATTATTAAAAATCTTCAGGTAATGGATGCTACTGCTTTTGCATTATGTAGAGATCGTCAATTGCCTATTAAAGTTTTTTCAATATTTAAACAAGGTTCTTTGATTCGCGTTGTAAATGGCGAAAAAGAGGGTACCTTGGTTCATGTTTAATGAAGGAAAATTATGTCGTCTAGTGAAATTATTTCAACTGTAGATCAAAAAATGAATAAGTCTATAGAGGCTTTAAAAACCTCTTTAGCAAAAATACGTACTGGTCGTGCAAATACAGGTCTTCTTGAGCATATTCAAATTGATTACTACGGAAACCCTACGCCAATTTCTCAAGTAGCGGCTCTTGGTCTTGCTGATGCAAGAACAATTACAGCGACGCCTTGGGAAAAAAATATGGTCTCTGTAGTAGAAAAGGCAATTCGTGATTCTGATTTGGGTTTAAATCCTGCCACTCAAGGAAACGTGATTCGTATTCCGATGCCCGCGTTGACTGAAGAGCGTCGTCGCGACTTAGTCAAGGTTGTGAAGTCTGAAGGCGAAGACGCAAAAATCGCTATCAGAAATTTAAGACGTGATGCAAATGAATCTTTAAAAAAATTAACCAAAGATAAAGCTATTTCTGAAGATGAAGAGCGACGCTCACAGGATGACGTTCAAAAGCGCACTGATAGATTTGTTGCAGAAATAGACAAAATTATTCAGGAAAAAGAAAAAGAGATAATGACTGTATAGGCATTATATTTTGATGAAAACAACCTTGAAAAGTTCAACTATAGACATTCCTAATACGAGTGTCATACCTCGTCATATTGCAATCATTATGGATGGGAATGGACGTTGGGCTAATCAGCGCTTTATGCCAAGAGTTGCTGGTCATTCTAAAGGGCTTGATACGGTTAGAAAAGTAGTTGAGCTTTGTAAAGATTCAGGTGTTGAGTATTTGACCTTATTTGCTTTTAGTTCAGAAAACTGGCGCAGACCGAAAGACGAAGTCACCTTTTTGATGAACTTGTTCTTTAAAGCTTTGGATAAAGAGGTTGCAAAACTTCACAAAAACAATATACGTTTAAAGTTGATTGGTGATTTAAGTCAGTTTCCTGAAAATATTCAACAACGAGTTGTTGAAGCAGAAAGACTTACAGAAAATAATACTTCCCTAGTATTAACTGTTGCTGCCAATTACGGTGGACGTTGGGATATTTTGAATGCAATGCAAAAGGCGCTTGCTGAAAACCCAAGTATAGACCCTCTTAGCATTAATGAAACCTGGTTACATCCTCATTTAGCGATGTCTTATGCCCCAGAACCAGACTTATTTATTCGTACCGGTGGTGAACAAAGAGTTAGTAATTTTTTATTATGGCAATTGGCGTATACCGAGATGTATTTTACGGAAACTTTTTGGCCTGACTTTGATAAAAAAGCTTTTCAAGAAAGTTTAGATTGGTATCGCAAACGTGAGCGTCGATTTGGTCAAACAGGATTACAAGTATTAGAAAAAACCATCGTTAAAAATGCTTAAAACACGTGTTATTACAGCAGTGGTGTTACTAGCGTTTTTTGTTCCAGTTTTTTTGTTTGCGAGTCCCTTATTTATTTCAATTTTGATGTCCATTCTGATAGCACTAGGTGCTTGGGAGTGGGGGCGATTCATATGGGGTATGAAGTCTAGGAATCCCATTTACTATGCTTTGTTTTTATTCATTCTTTCTATTACTTTTGGTGCGCTTTTAATCAATTCAAAATTAGTTGCAATCACCCATCACATTTTGTATTCAGTTATGTGGCTTGGAATTCTTTTTTGGATTTTATTGATGCCGAATGTATTGAGAAAAAAATTAGATTTCTCGATCAATCAAAATAAGATTTTTATTGCTGTATCTGGATATATCGTGCTGTTAAGTGCTTGGTATGCATTTTTACTTTTATTTAGTAAAGGTTCAGTCTTTGTATTATCTGTTCTTTTGATAACATGGACTGCTGATATTGGAGCATATTTTGTTGGGAAAAAATTTGGCAAGCATAAGCTTGCGCCGCAGATAAGTCCTGGGAAATCTATTGAAGGGGCTATAGGAGGTATCTTGGCAGTTTGTTTACTAAGTATTTGTTTTTATAATTACAATACTTCATCGAGCGATTTTTTCAGTATGATTGGTAGTAAATATTCAGTATTTGTTTTGTTGCTAGTTTCAGTTTGTTTAGCAATGATGAGTATTCTAGGAGACTTATTTGAGTCACAATTAAAAAGGTTGTCTGGGATGAAAGATAGTAGTAATTTATTACCTGGTCATGGCGGTATTTTAGATAGATTAGATGCAGTTCTGCCAGTTTTGCCAATTTCTGCAATGATTGTTTTGGAATTATTTTGAGAAATTTATGTATCCTAGGGTCTACAGGATCCATTGGTGAAAATACCTTAGATGTAATTTCTAGACATCCTGACATGTTCAAGGTTAGGGCATTAACAGCTAATACACAAGTAGAGAAGCTGGCTAAACAATGCCATCAGTTTCAACCTGATATCGTAGTTGTAGCTAATTCTCAATTAGCGAATCAGCTTAAAGACTTAATTAATATAAAAGTTACAAGGGTGCTTTTTGGTCAAGAGGGATTAATTGAAGCTGCAACTTATCACCATGTTGATACGGTTATGGCTGCAATCGTTGGTGCAGCTGGTTTATTGCCGACATTAGAGGCTGCCAAATTAGGTAAACGAATATTACTTGCAAATAAAGAAGCGCTAGTCATTGCAGGACAGCTTTTAATGGATGTCATTGCAAAAAGTAAATCTGAGCTATTACCTATTGATAGTGAACATAATGCAATTTATCAATGTTTACAAACAAGTCAAACAGGAAATTTAAATGAAGTAGAAGAGTTACTTTTGACTGCTTCGGGTGGTCCTTTTTTAAATCGTCCTATTGAAACACTCGATAGAGTAAGTCCTGATGAAGCTTGTGCTCATCCTAATTGGGTTATGGGAAGAAAGATTTCTGTTGACTCCTCGACAATGGTTAATAAGGGTTTGGAGTTGATTGAGGCTATGTGGTTATTTAAGATACCTCAAGAAAGAATACAAATAGTCATTCATCCTCAAAGCGTAATTCATTCATTGGTTCGTTATGTAGATGGATCGGTATTAGCACAGTTGGGTGAGCCAGATATGAGAACACCAATTGCTTATGGCTTAGCTTGGCCTAATAGGATTGATTCGGGAGTTAAAAAGCTCGATATGATGAAACTAACAGAGCTTAATTTTAGGGCAGCAGATGTTGTAAGATTTCCAGCAATACCTCTAGCTAGGGAAGCTGCAAGATTAAAAGGGACAGCTCCAGCTATTTTTAATGCTGCAAATGAGATTGCTGTAGAAAGTTTTTTAAATCATGAAATCTTATATACTCAAATCGTTCAGACGATTGACAATGTACTAAATGAAATTTCTTCTGAACCTGCAAGCTCACTGGAACTTGTTTTAGAGATTGATCATCTTGCTAGAATAAAAGCAAAAGAATTTATTAAGAGAATATCAAATTGACTATTATTTCTTTTCTCATTGCGATTGTCCTCTTGGTGGGGTTTCATGAGTTTGGCCATTACATAGTCGCAAAATGGTGTGGGATAGCTGTAGAGCGCTTTTCTATAGGCTTTGGACCTGTCTTGTTTAGAAAGAAATCAAGTGCATTACTTTCTACTGAATTTGTTATATCTGCAGTACCCTTAGGTGGGTATGTAAAGATGATCGATACCAGGACGCATACCAATCTCAGTAATGTTGAAATTAATCATGCTTTTGATAAACAAGCTCTTTGGAAAAGATCCTTGGTTGTTGTTGCGGGTCCCGTTGCAAACTTCATTCTTGCACTTGTATTGCTTTTTTGTTTGTACTTAAGCAGTCCCTTGCAAGTTAAAGCCATATTAGATCAACCTCCAAATAATTCTATTGCTGCGGCTTCTGGACTCGTTGAAGGTGATGAGGTTCGTGGCTTTGCATTTTTACCAAAAGATTCAGACGGTGTTGATATGAGTATTGAATTCATGCAAATTGATAGTTGGAATCGATTGAGATGGAAATTGTTAATTGCCACCATGAAAGAAGAGGGCTTTGTACTACAAGTTGCCCATGCCGATAGTGGCGATTCGAGAGTTGTCTTTGATCACTCAGAAATAAAATCTATTGGACTTAAGAGTGATATGTTTTCTCAACTAGGTTTGGGGTTAAGTAGAGAAAGACCTCTTCCAACATTTCATCTTGAAATAGGAGTTGTTGAATCCTTTACGCGATCCTTAGAAAGAGTACATGACATTACTCATGTTTCTTTATTGAGTATTTGGTCATTAATTACTGGAAAAGCCTCTATTAATCAAATCAGTGGCCCGATAGGAATTGCAGGTATGGCTGGCCAATCAGCAAGTTCAGGCTTGACCGCTTATATAGGATTTTTAGTGTTAATTAGTATCAGTCTTGGAATCATGAATTTATTGCCTTTACCTATGTTAGATGGTGGCCAATTGATTTTTGATTTCGTTGAACTTTTGAGAGGAAAAGCAGTTTCTCTTGAAATCCGAGAAATTTTTACGAAATTAGGTCTTTTAGGAATACTTGCCCTCACAGGAATTGCAGTTTTTAATGATTTAACTAGGTTATTTCATGGATAATGGATAGTAGAATTTATAGTTGTGTATATTTACGTATTAATTAAACAAAAATCATCTTGAATTGAAGAGCTACATCGTTGAATATTAAGAAAAACAAGTTACATTTATCAATTGCTCTCGCTTTAAGCATTGGTGCTTTTGCTCCCACACAATATACCCATGCAGCTGAGCCATTTATTGTCCAGGACATTCGAGTAGAGGGTTTACAGAGGGTTGAGCCTGGTACAGTGTTTAGTTACCTTCCCGTAAAGGTTGGTGAGACTTTTGATGACTCCAAAGGCGCTGATGCAATCCGAAGTCTTTTCAATACGGGATTTTTCAAAGACGTTCAAGTCAAAGTTGAAAATAAAGTATTGGTCGTTCAGGTAGAAGAGCGTCCAACTATTTCCAAAGTAGACTTCACAGGAATGAAGGAATTTGAAAAAGATGCCATCCTTAAGGCATTAAGGGCTATTGGTTTGGCTGATGCTCGATATTTTGATAAGGCTCTGGTTGATAAAGCTGAACAGGAAATTAAAAGACAGTATGTAAGTAAAGGTTTTTACGACTCTGAAATCGTAACAACAGTTACTCCAGGTGAGCGTAATCAGGTTTCTGTTTATTTCAATATCGAAGAAGGTATTGTTTCCAAGATTTCTGAGATTAATATTATTGGAAATAAAGCTTTTGCTGAAAAAGATTTAAGAAAAGAAATGCAACTTTCAACTGGGGGATGGTTTTCTTGGTATACAAAGAATGATCGTTACTCTAAGCAAAAATTGTCTGGAGACTTAGAAAATCTTAGATCCTTTTATTTGAATCAAGGTTATTTAGAGTTTCGAATTGATTCTACCCAAATATCCATTTCCCCAGATAAAAAGGGAATGTATATCACCATAGTTATCAATGAAGGTGAGCAATATAAAGTCAAGGATATCAAATTAGGTGGTGAGTTGTTTGGTAAGGAAGAGGAATTAAAAGCCTTAGTTCCTCTTAAGCCTGGGGAGATATACTCCTCGGCAAAACTCAATGCTGGCACGAAGGCTATTGCAGATGCTTTAAGTGCTTATGGTTATGCTTTTGCAACGATTACACCGCAGCCAGACCTTCGTAAAGAAGAAAAATTAGTGGATATGTTGTTGGTTGTTGATCCCGGAAAACGTGCTTATGTTAAAAATATCGCAATTTCTGGTAACTCCAAGACGCGTGACACTGTTATTCGTAGAGAGATGCGTCAGTTAGAGAGCTCTTGGTATGATGGCGAAAAAATTAAACTCTCCAAAGATAGAATAAATCGTTTAGGTTACTTTACAGAAGTTGATATTGCTACTCAAGAGGTTCCTGGAACAAATGATCAGGTTGATTTAAACGTTAAGGTTACTGAGAAACCATCTGGTTCATTGAGTTTGGGTGCAGGTTTTTCTTCTTCAGATGGTGTGGTTCTTTCAGCTGGTATTAACCAAGAAAATGCTTTCGGTACTGGAACAAGTATTGGATTTAATATCAATACTAGCCAAATAAATAGAACATTGGTTTTGTCCCAATTTGATCCTTACTTTACTGAGGATGGTATCAGTCGCTATACCGATATTTATTACCGTACCTCTAGGCCCCTCTATTACTTGGGTGATTCTGATTACACCATCGTTAATACTGGAACCTCTATGCGTTTTGGTATTCCTTATTCAGAAAAAGGGCGATATTTTGTAGGTGCAGCTCTAGAGCGCTTGGAGCTCAATACAACGCAGAATTCTCCTTTAGGTTATCAACAATACGCAGCTACTTTAGGTGGATATGATCCAACGCTAGTGGATGGAACAAGTAATGACCCATATTTAGGACTTTATTCTGCAAGCTCTATTAACATACCTCTCACAATAGGTTGGTCTAAAGATGGTAGGGATAGTGCATTATTACCAAGTAGCGGAAGCTTCCAGGTTGCTAATGCGGAAGTTTCAATGCCTGTTGATCAGATGCAATATTACAGATTGTTCTATCAGCATCAATATTTTTATCCAATGACTAAGAACAATATTCTCTCATTGAGTGGGCAGGTTGGTTATGGAATGAGTTATGGTGACAAGCCATTTCCGATTACTAAAAACTACTATATTGGTGGTATTGGTTCTGTAAGAGGATATACTCCTGGATCTTTAGGTCCTCAAGTTTATAACTCAACCCTAGGTATCTACCAACCAACTGGTGGATCCTCCAAGGCAGTTTTTAATGCTGAGTACTCTTTCCCGATTCCTGGATCTGGCACAGATAAGACATTACGCTTTTTCTTCTTCTTTGATGCTGGTAACGTTTACGATGGTGCACCGAATGTCACAGATTTAAGATATTCTTACGGTATGGGAATTACTTGGATTTCCCCGTTAGGCCCTCTGAAGTTCAGTTATGGTATACCACTTAATACAACAGATTTGGATCATATTCAAAATTTCCAATTTCAAATCGGAACAACCTTTTAATTATTTAAGGACATTTGCATGAAGCTTTCTAAGATTTCTTTATTTGTAACTGCAGTATCTTTTATTTCATTAGTTACTTTTTCTAATGTATCTCTTGCTCAAGAAGCGGGAACCAAAATTGCTTATGTCAGCATCGAGCGGATTCTAAGCGAATCTAAAATGGCAAAAGATGCGCAATCAAAAATGCAAAATGAGTTTGGTGCAAGAGAAAAAGAAGTACGTGATGGAATATCTAAAATTAAAGCTCAGGCAGCTCAATTAGATAAAGATGCTGCCATTCTTCCTGAGTCTGAAAGAATTCGTAAGCAACGTGAATTAGCTGACAACGACAGAGAAATTCAAAGAAAACAGAGAGAGTTAATTGAAGATACTCAACGTCGTGGTGCTGAGGAACGTGCCAAGATATTTGAAAAAGCTAATCAAGTATTGAAGACCTTAGTTGAGCAAAAGAAATTAGATTTAGTAGTTCAAGAGGCAGCTTTTGTTAGCCCAAGAGTGGACATCACTAATGAGGTTATAGCAGCTTTAAATGCGAAATAAATTATCGTAAGAGATTAATTTATCCTAAGGATGCAAAACCAACCAACACCAATCATACTCGGTGAGCTAGTAAAGAAATTTGAGGTAGAGCTCGATGGTGATCCTTCCATCGAGTTATTGGGTTGTGCTCCTCTTGATATTGCTAAAAGTGAAAATATTTCATTTTTAGTGAATCCAATTTATCGCCAGCAAGCTATCACTAGCAAAACTGGAGCATTAATAGTTAATAAATCTGATTATGAATTTGTAAAAGAGACATCAGGTTCTTCTAAGTCTTATTTGATTTCTCAAAATCCTTATGCACTTTTTGCAAGGGTTGCTCAATATTTTGAAGAAATTAACAAAGTAGATACGCCGGCGCAGATTCATCATTTATCTGACATTCACCCGACTGCCACAATTCCATCTTCTTGTTACGTTGGACCTTTTTGCACTATAGGCGCTAATGTGGTTCTTGGAGAAAATGTACGCCTAATTTCAAATGTGTTTGTAGGTAATAACGCACAAATTGGGTCAAACACCACGATTCATCCAATGTGTGCCATTTATCAAGATTGTCAAATTGGTAAAAGATGTATTCTTCATGGCGGAGTCATAATAGGTTCAGATGGTTTCGGTTTTGCTCCTGACTTTTCTAAAAGTGGTGGTGAATGGGTCAAAATACCTCAGACTGGGGGTGTCATTATTGGTGATGACGTTGAATTCGGTGCATCTTGTACGGTTGATCGTGGCGCTATGGCGGATACAGTAATTGGAAATGGCTGTAAATTCGATAATCAAGTTCAAGTTGGTCATAATGTTAAAATTGGAGCTCATACGGTAATGGCTGGTTGTTCAGGAGTTGCTGGCAGCACAGAGCTTGGTAGTTTGTGCGTTATTGGTGGCTTCTCAAATTTCTCAGGGCACTTAAAAATTGCTGACAGGACCACAGTATCAGGTGGAACCTCCATTACTAAGTCGATTAAAGAACCAGGTGGGCATTACACAAGTGTTTTTCCCTTCACAAGTCATATGCAATGGGAAAAAAATGCTGCAATTATTAGAGGCTTAGATAAGCTTCGCCAACAAATCAGAGATTTAAAAAATATTAAGTAAAGAAGAGAAAAAATGTCGAATGAAGTAAATTTAGATATCAATAAGATTTTAAAATTATTGCCACATCGCTATCCTATTCTTTTAGTGGATAGAGTTTTAGAGTTAGATCCAAGAGTAAGAATTAAAGCCTTGAAAAACGTTTCAGTTAATGAGCCTTTTTTCCAAGGGCATTTTCCTGATTACCCAGTTATGCCAGGCGTGCTCATACTAGAATCTTTGGCTCAGGCATCAGCTCTTTTAGCTTTTTCTGAACAGAAAGACGACAACTCCCTTTATTTTTTCGCTGGAATTGATAATGCTCGCTTTAAAAAGCCAGTTATCCCAGGGGATCAACTTGTATTAAATGCCGAGGTAGAGAGATATAAGAGTGGCATATGGAAATTTAAAGCATTTGCAACTGTTGGTGATGATTTAGTATGTCAGGCTGATTTACTTTGCGCCTTGAGAAATAAGGAAGAATAAGATGACTCTCATTCATTCAACAGCAATTGTTGATAAAAATGCAAGTGTTGATGCAAGTGTAAAAATTGGTCCTTATGCCATTATTGGGCCTAACGTAAAAATTGGTTCCGGTACGACTATTGGCTCTCATACAGTCATTGAAGGTCATACGACTATTGGTAAGGACAATGTTATTAGTCATTTTTCTTCACTTGGTGGTGTTCCTCAAGATATGAAATATGGTGGAGAGCCAACTCAATTAATAATTGGCGACAGAAACACGATTCGAGAGTTCACAACAATTCATACTGGAACGATTCAAGATAAGGGTGTAACAGTTATTGGTGATGATAATTGGATCATGGCTTATGTGCATATTGCGCATGATTGTGTTGTGGGTAACCATACAATTTTTTCTAGTAATGCGCAAATTGCAGGCCATGTAACTGTAGAAGATTGGGCTATTCTAGGTGGTATGTCTGGTGTTCATCAGTTTGTCAGAATAGGACAGCACTCTATGTTGGGTGGTGCTTCTGCTTTGGTTCAGGATATTCCTCCATTTGTGATTGCGGCAGGAGATAAAGCCCAGCCTCATGGTTTGAATGCTGAAGGTTTAAAAAGAAGGGGTTTTGCAGCTGACACCATATCTGCTTTAAGGCATGCATACAAGATCTTATATAAAGATGGTTTAACTTTTGAGCAAGCAAAGTTAGCTATCCATGAAATGAAAGTTTCAGGCTTTGAAGGAAATGTACTGTCTGATGATGGGGTTTCAAAGATTGACGAGTTTTTAACCTTTATTAGTGCATCAACACGCGGCATCATCCGATAGATTATGTCCTCATTAATTGCTTGTGTGGCTGGTGAGCCTTCTGGAGATTTACTTGCTGCCGAGTTGATTAACGGCATTCGTCACCATCAAGATCTTCAAGATAGCCGTTTTTATGGCATTGGAGGACCAAGGATGCAAGAATGTGGTTTTGAGTCCTCTTGGCCTATGGAAGTCTTGAGTGTTCGTGGTTATGTTGAAGTCTTAAGTAATCTACAGCATATATTAAAAATCAGAAGAGAACTATTACAAAGAATTCAATCTGAGCCACCTGATATTTATATAGGAATTGATGCACCAGATTTTAATTTGAAGATAGAAAAACAATGTCGACAAATGAAAATTCCAACGGTTCACTATATAAGTCCATCTATTTGGGCATGGCGATATCATCGTATTAACGGCATTAAAAAAGCTGTTGATCATATGTTATGTATATTTCCGTTTGAACCAAAGATATACCATGACGTTGGTATGCAGGCAACTTATGTAGGGCATCCTTTAGCGAACAAAATTCCTTTGAAGCCAAATCCTGCTAATGCAAAGCTTGAGCTCTCAAGTAAAGGATTATTACAGTACGGCCCCATTTCTCCGGATGAAACAATTATTGCAGTATTGCCAGGTAGTAGAGAGTCTGAAATTAAATATATCGCTAAGGGATTTTTTGAAGCGATGACCATCATGCAAAAAACGCATGGTAAGAGTATTCGCTTCTTAACTCCTGTAGCAACTGAATTATTAAGACCTGAATTAGAAAAATTAAAAAAAGAAGCGTTAATAAAATCACCAGATATCAAAATTGAATTGATTACTGAAAATTCTAGCTTGATTTTGGAATCAGCTGATTCTGTTCTTATAGCAAGTGGAACCGCGACTCTTGAAGCAGCTTTGTGGAAAAAGCCAATGGTTATTTCATACTCTGTACCTTGGTTAACTGCACAAATCATGAAGCGACAGGGCTACTTGCCTTATGTAGGCTTACCGAATATTCTTTGTCAAAGTTTTGTCGTCCCGGAACTTTTACAAGAACAAGCAGTGCCTGAAGTGCTTGCGCGAGGAACTCTAGAATGGCTCGAAAGACCTCAGCAAGTTGAGTCTTTAGTTTCTATTTTTGAAGAGCTACATGATATTTTAAGAAAGCCTACTGAAGATCTGGTCGCCGAGGCAATTGCGCAAACCATCAACCTTAAATCAAAATAGGTCATTGATGGACATTATTTGTGGAATTGATGAGGCCGGAAGAGGGCCATTAATTGGTAATGTATTGGCAGGTGCAGTAATACTGGATTTAAAAAAGCCTATACCAGGACTAAAAGATTCTAAAAAGCTTTCTCACCAAAAAAGACTAGAACTCTATCAAATCATTACTGATCATTCTTTAGCGTGGGGTATAGGTCAAGCGACACCCGCTGAGATTGATCAGATCAATATTCTACAAGCCACTTTTTTGGCCATGAGAAGGGCCTTAGACAATCTCATTAATAAATTTTCCATTTCACCAGATTGGGTTTTTATTGATGGAAATCAAGATCCAAAACTTTCATTTCCAACCAAAACAATAATAAAGGGTGACGCTTTAGAGCCTTGTATATCTGCAGCGTCAATCTTGGCAAAAGTAACTAGGGATCAACAAATGTTAGAGTTGCATCATCTGCATCCTCAATATGGTTTTGACCAACATATGGGATATCCAACAAAAAAACATTTAGAAAGTATTGAAACTAATGGTCTTATTCCTGGGTACAGAATGAGTTTCGGCCCCATCAAAAAAGTTTTTGAGAGGGAGAAAAATGCTTGATCTGAATAGATATTTTCGATACATATCATCATCTAATAATGATTTAATAAAAGATATCAAGCAGCATCTTGAAGGTGGTGTTAAAGCAAATAAATTAAGAAAAGATTCAGGATTAAGTTGTATAGAGGGAATTCATTTATTAAGGGCATGGGTTGACTCCAAGCGTATTGAAGAATTGACTTGCGTAATAACATCAACTACGGATATCAATAATTCAGAAATAAGCGCAATCTTAATTGATCTCATTCAACACTGTGAGACGAACAATTTTTCTTATCCAGATTTAATTATCGTTGATGATTCATTAGCAAAAAATTTAAGTAGTTTGACAAATGGCCCTTTTATTGTTGGTCAAGTTCAAATACCTTCTGAGGTATTTTCTATAAAAGATAACGATAACCTAGTCATATTGGATTCAATACAAGATAGCGGGAATGTTGGAACAATACTACGTACGGCTTTAGCTGCTGGTTATAGAAAAATAATTTGCACACAAGGAACAGCCAATATTTGGTCAGTTAAAGTTCTGAGAGCTGCAATGGGGGCTCATACTCATTTAAATTTTATAGAGTCTATCAATCCGCAAGACTTATTAAATGATATGAAGCAGTCAATTTATGTAACGGCACTTGATCACGAAGCAGTCAGTTTATATAAATTGGGTGAAGCTCTTACTCAAGCCCATGCTTTCGTGTTTGGGAATGAAGGAAAAGGAGTTAATGATATTTTCATCAACTCAGGTATTAAAGTTTTTATCCCTCAGGATGATGGAGTAGAGTCTTTAAATGTTTCAGCTGCGGCTGCGATATGTTTATTTGAAGCCAGACGCATTAACTACTTAAAAACTCAATAAGCTGTTTTATCTGATTTAATAATCTGCAATATCGTAGTTGCAATTTCTTCGATAGACTTATGGGTTGATGAGAGCCAAGGAATATTATTTTTTTCCATCATGATTTGCGCCTCATTAATTTCATATCTACAGTTGTCTAGTGAAGCGTATTTACTTCCTGGACGTCTTTCATTGCGTATTTGTGACAAACGCTGGGGGTCAATAGTTAACCCAAATAGTTTTGAATAGTATTTTTTTAGTTCTGAGGGTAATTCACCGCGTTCAAAATCATCCGGAATAAGAGGGTAGTTTGCTGATTTAATGCCGTACTGCATCGCAAGGTAAAGACAGGTAGGCGTTTTACCACTTCTAGAAACTCCAACCAAGATTACATCAGCTTGTTCTAGATTTTTGTGAGATTGCCCATCATCATGAGCGAGTGAAAAATTAATTGCTTCAATTCTGTTTTTGTAACTTTCAGTTTCAATATTTTGGTGAAATCTTCCCATGGCGTGGGTGGATTTCAAATTAAGTTCTATTTCGAGGGGTGCAACAAAAGTATGAAACATATCCAAAACCATCGCATTGGAGCTATTTATTAATAAATTGATTTCAGCATTTACTAAGGTTGTAAAAACAATAGGTTTGACACCATTTTTAAGGTGATTTTGATTGATTTCAATAAGTGCCTGGTGTGCTTTTTCAATAGTATTAACAAAAGGAATGCGTATTTGTTTAAATTCTGTTTCAAATTGAGCCAAAATAGAGTGACTAAATGTTTCAGCGGTAATACCTGTTCCATCTGAAACGATAAAAACTGTGCGAGGATTATTGGGCATATTAAGATTGGCTGATAAAATTGTATGATTATTAAAGTATAGATTTTAAATTTAAGAGAGTATCTAATGACTATTGAGTCCCATCAAAACGCTTATATTATTCCTTTTGAAGAGTTGCGTATGTCAGACGTTGAAATCGTCGGTGGCAAAAACGCTTCATTAGGAGAAATGATTTCACAACTTCATTCTAAAGGAGTTCGTGTACCAACTGGATTTGCGACAACTGCGCTCGCATTTAGGGACTTTCTAGATCATCATCAACTCACTCAAAAAATCATTGACCGATTAGCGAGTTTAAATATTGATGATGTTAAAGCTTTAGCACAAGCTGGGCAGGATATACGTCGTTGGATAGTTGAAGTTCCACTTCAAGAGAGATTGGAAAATGAGATTAGGGCTGCATTTGCAAAGCTTGATGCTGATGGAAAAGGCTCATTTGCAGTAAGGTCCTCTGCGACTGCTGAGGATCTTCCAGATGCTTCATTTGCTGGACAGCAAGAGAGCTACTTGAATGTCGTTGGTATAGATGATGTTTTATTAAGAATTAAAGAAGTATTTGCTTCTTTGTATAACGACAGAGCAATTTCTTATAGGGTTCACAAAGGTTTCTTGCATGCAGAGGTAGCGCTCTCAGCTGGAGTTCAAAGAATGGTTAGGTCAGATAAAGCATCATCTGGAGTTATGTTTACTCTTGATACTGAGTCAGGATTTAAAGATGCAATTTTTATCACATCTAGTTATGGATTGGGAGAAACCGTTGTTCAAGGAGCTGTTAATCCTGATGAGTTTTATGTTTTTAAACCATCTTTAAGAAATGGTAAATATCCAATTATTCGTCGTAATTTGGGTTCTAAATTAATACAAATGAGATTTACTGAGGCAAACGAGGAAGGTCGAGTTAAAACGATTGACGTTCCGCTTGAAGCCAGAAATCGCTATTCCCTTAATGATGAGGATGTTATTGAGTTAGCTAAATATGCACTTATTATTGAAGAGCATTATCAAAGACCCATGGATATTGAGTGGGGAAAAGATGGTATTGATCAAAAAATCTATATTTTGCAAGCAAGACCTGAAACTGTAAGAAGCCAAGCCGGTAATCAGGTTGAGCTTAAATATAAACTTAAAGGTAATTCAGTAATCCTCACCCATGGTCGTGCTATTGGTCAAAAAATTGGTGCCGGTCCTGTAAGGGTTATTCAAGATCCATCAGAAATGGATAGGGTTCAACCTGGGGACGTATTAGTAGCTGATATGACTGATCCCAATTGGGAGCCTGTAATGAAGCGAGCTTCTGCGATTGTTACTAATCGTGGCGGAAGAACATGCCATGCTGCTATTATTGCTCGTGAACTTGGTGTGCCGGCAGTTGTTGGATGTGGTGATGCTACTGAAGTTCTAAAAGATGGCGCTATGGTTACTGTTTCATGTGCTGAAGGCGATGAAGGAAAGATATACGATGGTCTGATTGAAACAGAGGTAAGTGAAGTGCATCGTGGCACCTTACCTGAAATCCCTGTGAAGATTATGATGAACGTAGGTAATCCTCAGTTGGCTTTCAATTTTAGTCTAACGCCAAATCAAGGCGTAGGACTAGCAAGGCTTGAGTTTATTATTAACAACAATATTGGTGTTCACCCAAGTGCTATTTTGCAATACCCAAGTATTGATCAAGACTTAAAAATTGCTGTAGAAAGTGTTGCTAGAGGACATGCAAGTCCACAAGCTTTTTATGTAGATAAACTTTCTGAAGGTATTGCAACTATTGCTGCAGCGTTTTATCCAAAGCCAGTTATTGTTAGACTTTCGGATTTCAAGTCAAACGAGTATAAAAAATTGATTGGTGGATCAAGATACGAACCTGATGAAGAAAACCCAATGTTAGGGTTCAGGGGAGCATCCCGATATTTAGCAGCAGATTTCGCTAAAGCCTTTGAAATGGAATGTACCGCTATTAAACGAGTAAGAAATGATATGGGCTTAGACAACGTGGAAATTATGATTCCTTTTGTCAGAACTGTTAAACAGGCTCAAAAAGTTATTCAGTTGTTGGAGAGTAACGGTTTAAAACGTGGACAAGACAATTTAAGAATTGTAATGATGTGTGAAATTCCATCTAACGCAATTTTGGCTGAAGAATTCTTAGAGTACTTTGATGGTTTCTCAATTGGTTCCAACGATTTAACGCAATTAACCCTTGGTTTGGATCGTGATTCAGGTATGGAGTTACTTGCAATTGATTTTGATGAAAGAGATCCTGCAATTTTGTACCTCATTGAAAAGGCTATTAATGCCTGCTTGTCAAAGGGAAAATATATTGGGATTTGTGGTCAGGGACCTTCTGACCATCCTGACTTTGCAAGATGGTTAACAGCAAAAGGAATTACTTCAATTTCTTTAAATCCTGATACGGTTGTAAAAACTTGGGAAGACTTAGCTAAGTCTTCTTAAGCTTTTTCTTCAATCGTTGGAATTGGGCCTAATCTTTGAGGTGGAACAACCATCGACAAAAGATTAGGATCCATTTGCCAATTAGGCTCTTGAATTGATGTAACAATCTCAGTTAGTTTTGTACCCCAAAGATTCCTAATCATACTGAAATAGGGATTGGATTCGTCAATAGTTATAGCTTGATTCTTGGCAAAAGAATTTGTTGAATATACAAATAAATCCAACGGTAATCCAACTGAGATATTACTTTTAAGAGTAGAGTCCATTGAAATTAAAGCTACCTTAGTAGCAAGGTTTAAATCAGTATGGAAATTAATCACTCTGTCTAAAATTGGTTTTCCGTATTTTGCCTCTCCAATTTGAAAGTAACAAGTTTCGTATGTTGATTCCACAAAATTGCCTGCGGAATAAATATTGAAGAGCCTTGGCTTTTCGCCAACAACTTGTCCGCCAAAGATAATGCTGCAATTAAAGTCTATACCAGCGTTAGCTAAAGCTCTTTCATCACGTTCTTTGACTTTCCTGATAGCCATCCCGACAACAACAGCGGCATCATGCGAGCTTTTTGCGTTCCATATATTGACACCATCAAAAAGGTCTCCTTGATTTAAGATTTCTTTGATGGCTTGAGTTATAGCTAAATTTCCTGCACTTAAAAGAGTAAAGACACGATCATTAGACTTTTGATAAATGGTCATTTTTCTGAATGTACCGATATCATCAACTCCGGCATTCGTTCTTGTATCTGACAGGAATACTAAGCCTTGATCAAGGCATATTGCTACACAATAGGTCATTTGATTTTAAAAATAGTTATAGATAAACGTTAATTTAACATTTTTCTATGTGTACTTTTGTATTTAGCTCTTCGACTCCACCACCAGATCTTATTCCCTTGACTGGGGAAACATGAGCGTAATCTCTTCCGATAGCTAGACGAATGTGTCTTTCATTACTAAAGCAAGCATTGGTAACATCGATGCTATGCCAGACGGCATTTTCAATATCAAAACATACGTCTACCCATGCATGACTTGCAAAATCTGGGGAATTTTCATCATAAAAATATCCGCTAACATAGCGCGCAGGGAGACCTAAATAACGGCATATTCCTAACATGATATGGGTATGGTCTTGACATACTCCTGCTTGAATTTTCCAAGCTTCTGAGGCAGTGGTATGGGTGTCAGTAACTCCTTTTTTATAGCTAATAGTATCTTTGATACATTTTGCTAAATCTACAATGTTCTCTGGTGTTATAGAGGGGAATTTTGAAGAAAAATATTGAATCATTTCTTCAGAAGGTTCTGAAAGAGGAGTTTGTTGTAAAAGGCAAAATGGTGAAACTGCCAATTTAGAGTCATGAAAAATAAATTGGTCTTTGGTTAGAACCTCGCCCCTAGATTCTATTAACATTCCAGAGTAATTGGTATCTAAAACGAAAACATGACATACGTTACCAAACGCGTCAATGAATTCAGATAACTTGCTTGGAGCGTTAATTTTCCATCTTTCAAGGAACTGATTTGCTGTGTCCTGCGGGGTAAGTCTTAATTCTTGAATAGAATGATGAACCGATCTTTCGTAAAGATATTCAGTTCGATGAGTAATTGATAAGCGCATATATTTAGGCAGACAATGGTATTAGGAAAATACTACTGAACTCATCAGCGATATGATTGATTTTTTCAAGAAAGCGTTGGATAAATTGATCTAAACCTTCTGTATAGATATCATCAATGGTTGAATAATCAAATTCCGACTTTAGTTTGCCGATTAATCGTTCGATTTCTTTAGATTTATTATTTTTTAATAAAGTAATAATTAAAAGAAGTTGATCAATACACCTCGTTAATGATCTAGGTAACTGTGGGTTAAACACGAGTAACTCAACAACTCGTTCAGGAGTAATTTGATCAGAGTAAGTTTGACGGAAAATCTCAAATGCAGAGACAGATCTTAATAAAGAGACCCAATGATAAAAGTCAAAAGTTTCCGTTTTACCTTCAACTTTTAAAAGGCTATGTTGATTAACATGATGCTGACTTTGTTCACCCGAAAAACGATATTTAGCTTTTAAAATCCTTGCTGTGTTATCAGCTCTTTCAAGGTATGTGCCAAACTCCATGAAATGTAGAGCTTCATTGGAAAGCATAGTACCGAACACAACACCACGGAATAAGTGGCACCTGTATTTAACCCATTCAAAGAAGGCAGAGGGGTCATGAGCAGAGCTCTCGGGTAAAAATTTATGAAGATCAAGCCAACTTAAATTCTGAGTTTCCCATACTTCAGAAGGAATTTTTCCACGAATAATGCGGGCATTGACCCTAGCAGCATTAAGACAACTAACGATACTAGAAGGATTATCATCATCAAAAATCATGAACTTAAGAATGTTCTCACGATTATATTCAGTGTATTTGGTTTCAAATAACTTTTCTAAAAGAGAGACATTTAAAAGTTTTCGCCAGCTTTCTTGCATTAAATCAGAAGGTTGTGGCATAAGAGAGGTTTGATATGCAACATCCAACATTCTTGCAGTGTTCTCAGCTCGCTCTGTATAGCGAGCCATCCAATATAAACAATCAGCAGTTCTACTTAACATTATGACTCCAATACCCAGGTGTCTTTTGTACCACCACCTTGAGATGAGTTAACCACCAAGGAGCCTTCCTTCAAGGCAACTCTTGTTAGACCGCCTTGAACCATCTTAATTTGCTTACCCGATAAGACTAAAGGTCTTAGGTCGATGTGTCTAGGAGCAATGCCTGCTTCTACAAAAGTTGGACAAGTCGACAAAGCTAGGGTTGGTTGGGCAATATATTTATCTGGATGAGCAGTTAAATATTTTCTAAAGTTTTCAATCTCTTCAGAAGTTGCTACTGGTCCAATAAGCATTCCATATCCACCGGCTCCATGAGTTTCTTTTACTACTAAATCTTTTAGGTTAGCCAAAGTGTATTGAAGATCTTCTTTTTTACGACATTGGAATGTAGGTACGTTTTGTAAGATTGGTTTTTCATTTAGATAAAACTCAATCATAGAGGGGACATAAGGATAAATCGATTTATCATCAGCAATTCCGGTACCAATTGCATTAGCAATACCAACATTTCCAGATCTATAGGCATTTAAGATGCCAGGAATTCCAAGAGTTGAGTCAGAGCGAAGAGCTAAAGGATCTAAAAAATCATCATCAACTCTTCGATAAATAACATCAACTAATTGAGGTCCTTGAGTAGTCCTCATAAAGACTTGCTCATTTTTGACAAATAGGTCTTTACCTTCTACAAGTTCAACACCCATTTGTTGTGCTAGATATGAATGCTCAAAATAAGCCGAGTTATACATTCCTGGTGTTAAAACCACAACATTTGGTTTGTTTGGACTAGAGTGAATCGCTGTTTTTAAGCATTCCAGTAATAGGTCAGGATAGTGTTCAACTGGCGCAACTCGGTGTTTTTCGAACAAGTCTGGAAATAGTCTCATCATCATTTTACGGTTTTCAACCATATATGAAACACCAGAAGGTACGCGTAAGTTATCTTCTAGAACGTAATATTCGCCAGCACCAGCCCTAATGATGTCTATGCCTGCTATATGGGCATAAATATTTCTGGGGACTTCAACGAATCTCATCTCAGGTCGATACTGAGAATTATTAAAAATTTGTTCCTTTGGGATGAGGCCCGCTTTTAATATTTTTTCTTCGTGATAAATATCATGCAAAAACATATTTAATGCTTTTACACGTTGTTTTAAACCGTCCTCCAGTACGCTCCACTCTTTTGCAGGAATAATTCGTGGAACTTGGTCAAAAGGAATGGTTCTCTCAGTGCCTTTTTCATCACCATAAACTGCGAAGGTAATACCTATTCTACGAAAAATAAGTTCAGCTTCTTCTCTTTTTAGAGCGAGGTGGGAATCACTTTGGCGTGATAGCCACTCATTAAATTCTCTATAATGTGGACGGGGTTTGTGTCCATCATCAAACATTTCATCAAAAGGTTTTGTCATAACTACAAAATAATGGATTCATGTGAACAATTCATTATGATGTGTACCAAAATGGGTTATGAGGCACTAAAAAAGTGCGAATATTACTGATATTTGCCTCTACTAATTTGAGCTTTTTCTCGATTCCAGTCTCTTTCTTTCTCAGTTTGGCGTTTATCAAACTGTTTTTTCCCTTTTGCTAGGCCAATTTCACATTTAACTCGACCTTTTGAGTAATGGAGATTAAGAGGTACAAGGGTATAGCCTTTTTGTTCTGATTTTCCGATAAGTTTATTAATTTGTTCAGAGTGCAAAAGCAGTTTTCTTGTTCTGACTGGGTCTGGATGAATATGTGTAGAAGCTTCCGGAAGGGGACTGATATGTGAGCCTATTAAAAATAACTCAGCATTTCTAATTACTACATACGCTTCTTTAATATTACTTCTGCCTGCTCTAATAGCTTTAACTTCCCAGCCCTCAAGCACCAGACCTGCTTCAATGCGGTCTTCAATAAAATAATCAAAAAAAGCTTTTTTGTTTTCAATAATGCTCATTTACCCATTATATAAAGAAGTTTCCGAAAAAGTTGGAGTTGTTTTTCTAAATCCTTGATAATAGGGTGATATTGGAAGAATTATGGCAAACGTACAAAAATCTTTACTCATACAACATTCAGCACAAAGAATGTACGACTTAGTGACTGATATTGAAAAATATCCTGAGTTTTTACCCTGGTGCGGTGGTGTTGAGATATATCAATCTACCCCAGAGCTTATGGAAGCGAAGATAAATATTAACTTTAAGGGTGTAAAGCAATACTTTCACACCAAAAACTTTCAAAAAGCTCCAACTAATATTGATATGACATTTGTGTCAGGACCTTTTAAAAAGTTTGAAGGTCATTGGATTTTTACTTCTTTAGCAGAAGATGCTTGCAAGATTGAATTTTCTCTTCATTACGAGTTTTCTAATTTTGTTCTAGATAAATTGATTGGTCCCGTATTTAGTGTTATTGCTAACACTTTTGTTAATGGTTTTGTAAAAAGGGCTAATGATTTGTATGGGGAATGAAATAAAAGCTCAAATTGAAATAGAGGTATTTGATTCTAGGGGGGAGCCAGCGAATCAGATGCATTTCAAATTACCCTTAGAAGATGGAAAACTTCCATGTATTTTTGATGCTCTAAAATTCGCAAAAATTGTAGATCGCATTGATGATCCAATTTTTCAAAAAAAGGTATCTGTTGGTGTTTTTGGAGTTGCTTTAGGACCCAATGATCCTATTTATGATGGTGATCGAATAGAGCTTTATCGACCGATTCTAATAGATCCCAAGAAAATTAGGCGGAAAAAAGCTAATCAGAATAAGGATGCTGAATTAAAAAATAAAGCAAAACTTAGAAAAGAGCGCAAAGATTTGAGAGAAATCTGAAATTGTGTCTTGAAGCATTTATAATCATGTTTTGTGTCTAGGGGTTTTTATGCGTCTTATAAAAAAAGCACTTACCTTTGACGATGTCTTATTGGTTCCGGCATATTCGTCGGTATTACCTAGAGATACGCAATTAGGTACTCAACTCACACGCCAGATTTCTTTGAATATTCCTCTGGTTTCAGCAGCTATGGATACTGTAACTGAGGGAAAGCTTGCTATTTCAATGGCCTCTGAGGGAGGGATTGGAATTATTCATAAGAATTTAAATCCTTCTGAACAGGCGAGAGAGGTTTTAAAAGTTAAGAGATATGAATCCGGAGTATTAAGAGATCCAATTACGATTCCTCCGACTATGACGGTTAGAGAAGTTATTAATTTGTCTAGGGAACACGGTTTTTCTGGATTTCCAGTATTGGAAGGTAAAACCGTTGTAGGAATTATCACTAATCGTGATTTACGGTTTGAAGAGGATTTAGACGCCCCAGTTAAAAGCAAAATGACACCTCGTGAACGTTTAGTAACAGTTCAAGAGGGTGCTAGTCTTGAGGAAGCTAAAAGATTGATGAACAAGCATCGTCTCGAGCGTGTTTTAGTTGTAAACGATGCGTTTGAATTAAGAGGACTTGTTACAGTAAAAGACATTATGAAGGCTACTGAACACCCGAACGCATCTAAGGATACTATGGGTCGCTTAATAGTTGGTGCTGCTGTTGGTGTTGGTCCTGACAATGATGAACGAGTTGATTTGTTAGTCAAAGCTGGTGTTGATGTGATCGTTGTAGATACTGCTCACGGACACAGCCAAGGAGTCCTTAATCGCGTTAAATGGGTGAAAAATAATTATCCTAACGTCCAGGTTATTGGTGGCAATATTGCAACTGGTGAAGCTGCATTAGCACTTGTTGAACATGGTGCAGATGGTGTCAAAGTTGGTATTGGACCTGGTTCTATTTGTACAACTAGAATTGTTGCTGGTGTTGGTGTTCCTCAAATTACAGCCATTGAGAATGTTGCCAATGCGCTTAAAGGCACTGGTGTTCCTTTAATAGCTGATGGTGGTATTCGTTACTCTGGCGATGTATCAAAAGCATTAGCAGCTGGTGCTCATACGGTTATGATGGGTTCAATGTTTGCAGGAACTGAAGAAGCTCCTGGAGAAGTATTTTTATTCCAAGGTAGATCATTTAAGAGTTATCGTGGAATGGGTTCCGTTGGTGCTATGAAAGATGGCGCGGCTGATCGTTATTTCCAAGAAGACAATAGTGCAAATGTTGATAAATTGGTTCCTGAGGGGATTGAAGGTCAAGTACCTTACAAAGGTAGTGTCTTAGCGATAGTTCATCAATTAACTGGTGGTGTAAGAGCATCCATGGGTTATTGTGGTTGTAAAACTATTTCTGAACTTCATGACAAGGCTGAATTTGTAGAAATTACTTCTGCTGGTGTTCGAGAGTCACATGTACACGATGTCATGATTACTAAAGAAGCTCCGAATTATCACATTGATTGATACACATAAAGAATTTACTAGTGCACGATAAGATACTTATTTTAGATTTTGGGTCTCAAGTTACCCAACTAATAGCCCGCAGAATTAGAGATTTCAATGTACTTGCAGAAATCTTTCCATATGATATTGAGCCCACTCTCTTAGAGGGTAAGTTTAAAAACGAGGGTTTTAAAGGCATTATCCTTTCTGGTGGACCAAGTTCAGTTACTGAAGAAGACTCTCCTCGTGCACCAGATAACATTTTTACTTTGGGTGTTCCTGTTTTTGGAATTTGCTATGGTATGCAAACTATGGCTCAACAATTAGGTGGTCAAGTTCAATCAGCAGAATCTTTAGGTAAAGCAAGGGAATTTGGTTACGCTGAAGTTAGGGCAAGAGGACACACTAAATTATTAGAAAATATTGCAGATGAAACTAATAGTGAAGGTCATGGTTTATTAAAGGTATGGATGAGTCATGGAGACTCTGTGACTGAGATGCCTCAGGGATTCAAATTAATGGCATCAACTGAATCTTGCCCCATAGCTGCTATGGCTGATGAGTCTAGAAATTTTTATGCAGTACAGTTTCATCCCGAGGTTACACACACTCTTCAAGGAGTGGCCATTCTTGAACGTTTTGTATTAGATATTTGTCAATGTATACCGGATTGGAAGATGGGTTCCTACATTGAAGAAGCAATTCAAAAAATTCAGGAGCAGGTTGGTACTGATGAAGTTATTCTAGGACTTTCTGGTGGAGTTGATTCATCTGTAGCTGCAGCATTGATTCATAAAGCAATAGGAAATCAATTAACTTGTGTTTTTGTTGATCATGGATTATTGAGACTCAATGAAGCAAATTTAGTTATGGATATGTTTGCAAAAAATTTAGGTGTCAAAGTAATTCATGTTGATGCAACAGATCAGTTTATGGGGCAGTTGGCTGGTGTTTCTGATCCAGAACAAAAGCGCAAAATAATTGGTAGAGAGTTTGTTCAAGTATTTCAAACAGAATCAGCAAAAATTAAAAATGCAAAATGGCTTGCTCAAGGTACTATTTATCCAGACGTCATTGAGTCCGCTGGAAAAGGTAAAAAGGGTACACACACTATAAAAAGTCACCATAATGTAGGTGGCTTACCTGATGATATGCATTTAAAATTACTTGAGCCTTTAAGGGAACTGTTTAAAGACGAAGTTCGCCAATTAGGAATTGAATTGGGTTTGCCTAAAGAAATGGTTTATCGACACCCATTCCCAGGACCTGGTTTAGCAGTCAGAATACTTGGCGAAATCAAAAAAGAGTTTGTATCTCTATTGCAAAAAGCTGATGATATTTTTATTGAAGAGTTGAGAAAGACGGTTGATCCTTTAACGAATCGATCTTGGTATGACTTAACTAGTCAAGCTTTTGCGGTTTTTCTTCCCGTAAAATCAGTAGGTGTGATGGGGGATGGAAGAACTTATGATTATGTTGTGGCGCTGAGAGCTGTTCAGACACAAGATTTTATGACAGCACACTGGGCCCACCTCCCGCATGATTTATTGTCAAAAGTTTCCAATAGAATTATTAATGAAGTACGAGGCTTAAATCGTGTTGTTTATGATATTTCAGGAAAGCCACCTGCAACCATTGAGTGGGAGTAGTTTTTATAACCTAAGTCGTTGATTTATAACGATATTTTACTTACACAAAAGTTTCACGCTTCTTGTAAGTGCTTGTTTTTATTAGGCGCAGAGTTTACACTTACACATAAAGCTACACAAAACTGTAGCTATTCAAAAACGTAAGTGACGTGAAGCTCATATGCCACTCAAAAAACAGCCATTAAACGACAACGAAATTCCAATATACGACGAAGCGTTAATCTACCAACGTGGTGAGTATTGGCAGATGCGTATGTGGCTTACTAAGGAACGCAAGTACGCTCGTTTTAGCTTAAGAACTAGAAATAGAGACACAGCAATAGACAAAGCTAAGAAGCATTACCACGAGCTAATGGCACAGCAATTGTCAGGTAAAACATACTTTTCAATGACAACTAAGCAAGCTGTTGAGGAGTACGTTAAGCAACGACAGAAGGATATGGAGGCTGGCTTAATTGTTAAGGGTAGGCTTAGCACAATAAAAACACACTTAGAGAATTGGCTTAAGTACGTAGGTAAAGATACAAAGATTAAGGAAATGGAACGTAGTGACTGTGAGAACTACTTTCATAATCGCACTAAAAATAAAAAGAAGTTACCTGTTGGACGTACCACAGTACTTAACGAACAAAGTAGTGTCAACGCAATGATGAGTTGGCTACACAAAAGAGGTGAGGCATATATAGAAGCATTTGACTTTAAGAAGTTACCTAAAGTTGATACAGGTGACGAAAAGAACAGACGTAATACATTTACGGAAGAAGAAATAAAGTTAATTAAAGAAAAGCTTGATAAAGACATAGTGGAAGGTAAGAAAGACTTAAGCTTATACGGAAACTTAAACAAAGTCATAACAGCCTATTACTTACACATAGCAATAATAACAGGCTTACGTAGAGGTGAACAATTACAGCTACGTTGGAGTGATGTACAGTGGCTAGAAAAGTATATTAAGGGTGAGGGCGACAAGCAAGAAGACATTCCATACAGTCTTGTTAAGCTAACTATTAGGGGCATAACTACAAAAGTACGTAAGACAAGAAGCTTTGTTGTTAAAGATTGGGAGTACTTTAATGAGTTGTTTACGTTCTTACAAGCTCGCTATGCTAAATCGCACAAAGAAAACAAAAAAGCTGTGCCATTTGCTAAGACACTAGTGTTTAGTACAGACGGATTTAGTGCTTTAACACCGCGTGTAATCTTGTACCATTTTGACGAGGCATTGACAGAATGCGAAGTTGAAAATAGAGATACTAGAGACTTAGTACCTTACAGCTTCCGACATTACTTTATTACGGATATGATTAATAAAGGTGCTACACCAACACAAGTAGCTGAAACTTGTGGCACAAGTACAGCGCAAATTGAAAAGACTTATTACCATACAACTGAAGCAAAGATGATTATTAATGCGTTGCCACAGTTTGAATATAGGGACGGATTGCTAATTCCTAAGTAACGAATGGGTACCGAAGTAAAATCACCAAGGTGATTTGATAAGTACTTCACCTAAATTTTTCTTAGCCCTATAATCTAAAAATTAAGAAACCAATTTGAGAGAAGAAGGAAGTTATATGGAAGTAAATATTGTTAATTTTGAAGAAATTAAAGTAGCGATTATTGAACATAAAGGTTCACAAGACAATGAATACGATACTGTACATAAACTTATCAAGTGGAAAATTGAAAAAAAGTTAATTGATACAAAGAAATATAGAAACTACGGTCTTCACTACACTAACCCAAAAATTACAGATAAGAATAAACACAAAGTTGATTTTTGCTTATCAGTTGACTTTGAAGTTGATGAAAACGAATACGGAATTAAAAGTGGTTTAATTCCAAATTTAAGATGTGCTGTAGCAAGAGATATTGGTTCAAGAACAAATAATAAAGCGGTAGTTTATTTGATGGAAGAATGGTTACCGAGTAGTGGTGAGCAAGTTGCTAATTTCCCAATAATTTTCCACTACGTCAACGTTGGGCCGAATGTTAAGCCCGAAGAAATGATTACGGATGTTTACTTGCCTTTAGCATAATGAAAAACTAAGAATATGAATATACTAGATTAAATCACTTTGGTGTGATATCTAACTACTAATTAAAAACTGCGTGGTAATTTTTTTAGGCTAGCAATACCATTTTTACTATGCCTGTCAGTCCCATGCTCGTCGTTTTTTACAGCGTCTATATTCTTGTCTAAATAGCCCGTTTTCGGCGCATTAAGCGCATTTTGTTGCGTTGTTTGGGTATGGCTAGGGTGTAGGCTAGGCATAGGCTTTGCTGTGCTACGTATAGGTTTTATAGTGTTATCAGCGTTAGGGTTAGCTAGGGTAGGGTTGAGGGTTGGTTTATTAGCTGTTGGGGGTTGAGGTTTTTTAAGTGGGGGTGGGGGGCTAGCGTAGGGTGCTTTAACAGCTTTACGGCTACGTGGCTTAAGCTTAGCTTGTGCCTTACGCTCAGCTTCCGCACGTTTCTCTTGTTCTGCTTGCTGTGCTATTGCCGTCCAAGTGTTGTCAATTATTTTGCGTAGTAAAGCTAATTGTGCTTCAGCATCTGCAAACTCGTAAAGTCTCATATAATTCTCCTATTCTTATATTTAACTAATATTGAGAGACATTATGTTTAAGAACAGAGTTATAAAATCTGAATTAAAAACCGTATTGCCTGAATTGGGAAAATTATCCGTTAACAAAATTAAGCTGCTAAGTACTGGAAAAAATATAACTTCTTGGGAGAATTATTTGAATGACTCATTGAAAGAATCTGAAAATAAATCAGAAGAATTCGATGTTGAAATAATTAAAGAAAAGTATTCAAAGTATGTTGAGTCAAGTAATAAGTGGAAGTTTAGATTTACAAAGTTAGATGAGATTGAAATAATTAACTGGGATCCAAATAAAGCTATTTTAAGTGCAGACTGGAATGATGAAATAAAGTATCAAAAAGATATTATTTTAGAACTCTATGAGGAAAAAACATTCCCGCTTGGTAGGCACATAAGATTTTATGCTGACCTATATGTAGTGGCACAGATTTATATTGAACACGGAGGGCCAGACCATATTATGAGCGGTGCTAGGCCAGGAACACACGAAACTTGGATGGCAAAAGGTCACAATGAAGATATTACTTTCGATAAAAAATTAAACCAATTGAAAATTGGCGAAGCTTTATTTCAAGTAATATCTTAAAAGTTAAATTAAGCTTTTCAATTTACTTATTAAAGCCAGCACGTAACTTATCGCTAGCATTGGCAATAGCATCGTCCAATTCGCCTGCAATTACTGCATCTTTAAGCATAGCTAAAGTAGCAAGTAATTCATCGCCTGTGCTCAACTCAATACAGTTAGCACCTTTTGCATTAAGTGTAAGCGTCTTGCTACCATAGCGTACAGCTAAGTTAATCTTATTGTTTGCTGTAGTCCAATACCATTCTTTTACTCGTTTGGTAGTTTCAACAGCTACACGTTCACCGCTATCGTTAGTCACAGTCTTAATCCGTTTAGGCGCATACAAGCGTCCTTCCTTTTGTGCTGTAGCAAGCTGTAGTTGTTCATCTAGTTTCTGTGCAAGCTTAGTTCTACGCAAAACAATAGGACTGACTGCACGTTCACGTTTGCTTGTAATAAGCTTAAGTTTAGCAATTGAAGACATAAAAACTCCTTTTAGTTAAGTGGACTTTTACTGTAACTTCAGAATTACTTAATGACAACCTAAAGGAAAATTTCTTCTATCCTTTGGTTTTGCATAAATACATATATGCGAAACTACACAGCACACGATATTAAAGACATGTTTGACAGCTATAAACAGCACGTCAGCCACGTTATTGTCGCGCACACTTATCACCGTCCATACGTTGCTAATACAAACGTAGGGCGTTTTAAGAATGTTAAAGCTGACAATTACATTAAGCAAAAGCTTGTACAGACAAGTAACGATACACGTTACGCACTTAATTGTTTCAACAAGCTAATCTATCCAAATGCAACCAATAAAGTAGTGCGTACGCCTGATATTTACAAACCTTTGGCGTTTGTAACCATTGAAGGCGCTAAGGAAACTACAGATAGAGCGCAAACAATTCACGTTAACATCGCATTAGGAAATTTACCAAAGGCACTTACAACAGAAGATATTGAGACAGTATTTAGGCACGTTTGGCACGATAAGGCAAAGCAAAAAGACGATGTATGGGTACAAGAATTTAACGAAGACGACTGGAACGGCTACATGGTTAAGGAAGGACAGCGTCAAGTTAGTAGGGCTTGGGATGAAAACAGCTTTTGGGATGTAAGCAATTGCTGGATACCACACACCGCACTTAAAGCAGACTGAAGTTACTTTAAGTACTTGCATAACTACGCACTTTAGGAGTGCGTAGATTTTTGTCATGCTTAAAATTAATCAACACTTAAAGCTGACACTGAAACAGTCAGAACTGTTAAAACTACAGAACTAGAGCACAGCTACAGACAGTAGCTGACTGAATTAAACAAGCTACAAACGCTTAAAACAAGCTGAGCTAAGCTTGGGTAGCTGAGCTAGCTAAAGACAGCGTGTAGGGCTTATACGCAAGTCTTGTCAAAAGTTGCAAAAGAGCCACAAAATTAAGATAAATACAAAACCAAAGCTTTTTGCTAAAAGCTTTGTTTTTAACTCAAAGATACGTTAAGTCTTTGAAATCATTGGAGAAAATACATTGAAACACTTAGGTGAAAAATCGGTAGGAATTAAGAAACAAAGAAAATACACTTTAGACATTGAAAAGCTTACTTTAAGGAGAGCACTTTTGTCTAAACAAGCCAAAACACTAACAGCTACAGAAACACGTAGAGTGCTGGACTACTTGGCAACACGTCCACACGCAGAACGCAATAGAGCAATGTTTCTAACAATGTTATATGCGGCAATAAGAGTTAAGGAATGCGCTAGTCTGCGATATGCGGACGTATTAGACGCAGAAGGAAAGATTAAAGCTGAGATTTACTTAAGCGCAGAACAGACTAAGGGTAGTAAGACTGGGACTGTATTTGTAAGCGATAAGCTAGGCAAAGAGCTACAAGCTTACGTTCGTGCTGTGCCATGTAAGTCAATTACGGACAAGCTTTTCTATTCACAAAAGCGTCCAACAGAGGGATGGAACAGCAATACTTTATGCCAATTCTTTCATCACTTATTCCGCAATGTTGGGATAGATGGCGCTAGTTCACATTCACCACGACGTATAGCTATTACCAATTTAGCCGATAAAGGCGTATCTGTTAGGGTATTACAAAGCATTGCGAGGCACGCTAATATTAGTACAACTCAGTGCTACATAGACGTTAATGATGCTATGAAGCGTAAGGCGATTGAGCTGATTTAATTTTGGCTAAGCTTGTCGGCTTTAATCTGCTGTTTAATCATATACCGAAGATTAGGGTACACAGAAATGTTGGGGCTTGTGTGAAGCAAAACAGCCAAGTCAAGCACACGACGTTTCCACCAATCAGTCCTACTTGCTTCATTCCAAGTAACAATGTCTAAATCGTCACGTGCTGGAGGCATTTTGAATTTGCTAAGATTGGTTTGATTAGTAACTAATCCCTTACTAAACAACTCAAAGTATTCAGCGTAATGATGGTGCGGGCGAGTTTGTAAGCCAAAAAATATAGCAACGCTATTGTTCATATTAAACGCCTGTATATTTGGCGATAAGAAGAACAATATGCGTGACGCAAGATTAAGACGATTGGCGGCAGGATTTCTAACCAGTCCTTTGCTTAAGCTTTCTAAGCACTTAACCGCAACTTGATGTGAGCTAACTCTACTTTGACTTTTAAGTGACTTTTGAAAGAGTGGATAAACATCTTTATACAGACTATTAATCCCCTTTCTTAAGTCCATTTCAGCTATGCCGCGAAACAGCATCTTAATGCCACAAGCTAAGATTAGTTCACGTACATCAGCCACGAAAATATCGGGTTGGAATTTTTTCTTATTCTTGTGGAAGTGATAAAAGTTAAACGCAAACCTGCTCATTAAGTTCGCGTCGCTAATAGGATACAAGTCGCCAGTCTTAAAATTCACTCCATACCAAAGTGCTTCAGCACAAAGATTAGCTCTATTAAGTTCAGATTTAGTGAACTTAGGAATAGGCTTACGAGGAATTTTAGGAGCTGGCATTGATGTTCCTATCTCGTTTAAGGCTTGCGCTTAGCAACAACTTTTTTAGCAACTGTGCCACGTTTCTTACGTGTAGCAAGAACGCCCTTAAAGTCACTAGTCTTAAAGCCAAACAACTTAATATCTTCCTTTATCTTCGCAAGTACGTTAGCATGCTCTTTAAGCATCTCGCTTTCAAGTTCGTCTGCCAGCTTCTTTTGTTCTGCCTTAATCTGTTCAATGCGATTCATAGCTTGCTCCTTTTTGATTGGATAATGAATATTACTTTATTGATTTTTTAAGTATAGAAACTACTTTGGGTCCGACAATGTTGTTTGATATGTATTCACTTCCATCTATGCTTAAGTGTCCATAATCAATAGCAATTAGTTTCTCGCCATTGGTTGTGTCTGTGTAGCGTAAACAACCATCTTTATTACATAAAGCATCTACTACAGATATATATGGGATGTTTATTTTTCCAAAGTCATTAGCCAAAATATTTTCGGCTGAGAATAATTGCTTATCTACTCCTCTCATAGAGTATTTGGGCAAATCATAGATGTTGTAGATTTGATTGGAGAATATTTCTCTGCTTATTTCATTGGGCAAGCCATCCGTCCAAACAACAAATTCACCTATAACCACAACTTTACTATGGGAGTTGATTGATTTTATTTTCGACAAATAGTCTTCATAGTAAGAGTTGTAGGAGATTTTTGGATTGTTTCTAAAACCCCATTCTAAAATATAGGATGAAACTAATATTAAGTCAAAATTGTTATTGTTTATAACATCATTAATTTTCCTGTTTATTTGTTCGCATCTTTCGGTGGCCGTAAATGTATTTTTATTCGGAAAATATTCGACAAGCGGAAGACAGTAAGCACTTGAAAGCATACTTAAAGTAATGTCATTATTTTCTAAATAATTTTTTAATCCGCCATATAGAGATGCTGAATGAGAGTCGCCAAGTAGGAGCACATTAAATCTCTTATTCATCGAGTTGGATGTACATTTATTGATATCAAAAGTTTTGACATCCGTGTTTAACAAGAAGCAGTTGTCTCCATTCATTAAGATTTCAGAACCTTTGGAATTAATGTTCTTTAATATAGGAAATCTATTTTCAAAACCATCATTTTTATATCCTATAAACCCAACCGTGACGAATGCCAATGTAAAGATTATGCTGAAAGAAAATACTTTTATTCTGCTTATGGCTAACTTATTTCTGAACGGATTTTCAACATATTTCCAGCTAATATAACCAAGCATCATTGTGCTAAAACACAAGGCAATAAGAATCACAGTTGGCAACTGACTGCCACTTATTGTTTTAGCAAAAGCAAGCATAGGCTGATGCCATAAGTAAGAGCTGTAACTAATTAATCCAACGCTAACAAATAATTTGCTACCTAAAAGCTTTCCAACTAAATTTTGAGCGTTTGAATAGAGAATAATTAAACCAGCACCTATTGTTGGAATAAGTGTGTAAAGACTAGGGGATGGAGTGTTCTTATCGAACGCGAATATTGCGTAAAGAACGAGTGCTAAACCAGCTAGACTGACTGACTGACTGACTGACTGACTGACTGACTGAAATTATACTTCGATTGTGATTAATGTACAAAGATATTAAAGCACCTATAAGTATCTCAAAAGCACGTGTTGGTAACAGATAAAATGTAAAAGAAGTGTGTGTTGTTGAGCCCCATTGAGCGGCAATTACGCTAATAATAGCAATCAACGTCAATAATGAAGTAATCCACTTCTTACCCAATTTCCAAGCCAGCATTAAGAACATAGGAAACAAGACATAGTACTGTTCTTCAACAGCCAAGCTCCAGGTGTGGAGCAGTGGCTTAAGCTCAGAGGCGGTATCAAAGTAACCGCCTCTGAGGTAAAAAAGCACATTAGAAGCAAAAAGTGGAACAGCTACTAAGCTTTCTGAAAATCTTTTCAAGTCTTGCAGTGGCAACCAAAACCAAGCAAATGGGAGCGTACACAGCATCACAAAGAAGAGGGCTGGTAAGATTCTTCGTGCTCTTCGTTCGTAAAAGTTAAGCAGTGAAAACGAACCTTTGTCCATCTCATCTACGATGATGGTAGTAATTAGATATCCACTAATTACGAAGAAGATATCCACGCCTACAAAGCCGCCACTAAAAGTTGTGAAGCCTGCGTGAAACAAGATGACGGGTAGTACAGCTAGCGCCCTTAGTCCGTCTATCTCTTTTCTGTATTTCATCATCAACAATCCTGTTAAAATTTATATGCATTTTATACTGTGAGCTATGCTGTGTCACGTGTATGATGACAAATAATTGAGAACACAGCGTTTTAGTTGGGTTAGCACTTAGCCGACGCAACCTGTGTAAGTTAAGCGCCACTTAAGTGTTGATATCAAATTGGAAAAGCAAATTGCTAAACGGAGTACTTTCTAATCATAGTTACACAAAAGTTACACGCTACTTTTTGGGTGGTTATAAGTGCTTGATTTAGTTGACTATTTTAGTCGTGTAACTATTGAGTGGAATAATTTATTCCTAATTTGCTCAAGTTATGAGTCCTATCCCGAATACTCTTTGAGGCTATGAGCACCCTTGAAACTCACCTTTCACATCCTAAATATCGATCAGATATTGATGGTTTAAGAGCTGTTGCCGTTCTTGCAGTTGTTGCATTTCACGCATTTCCGGATGCTATTCAAGGTGGTTTTATAGGCGTGGATATCTTTTTTGTAATCTCTGGTTTTCTTATTTCTACGATTATTTTTGAGAACTTAGAAAGAGGAACCTTTAATTTTTATGAATTCTATGCACTTCGAATTAAACGGATTTTCCCTGCACTCATTCTTGTATTAGTTTCTTGTTTAATCTTTGGCTGGTTTGAGTTTCTTGCAGAAGAATATAAGCAGTTAGGAAAGCACATTGCTGCAGGATCTGTATTTATATCAAATATTGTTTTTTGGAATGAAGCAGGTTATTTTGATAACTCTGCAGATACTAAGCCATTGTTGCATTTGTGGAGCTTGGGAATTGAAAAGCAATTTTATATAGTTTGGCCGCTTTTGATATGGTTTGCTTGGAAAAGAAAATTTAATTTTTTAACAATAACTCTTGTGGTTTTTGCTATCTCTTTTTTGCTTAATATCAAAGGTGTCCTTATTGACCCCGTTGCAACATTTTATTCACCTCAAACTCGTTTTTGGGAGTTGTTGAGCGGAACATTATTGGCTTGGTATAGCCTACATAGAAGAGGAGTAATCACTCTCAGAGTTGTAGAAATTGATAGCTTTGTTCATCAATTTTTTAAAATAGAAAAGGTAAAAGTTCCAAGAAATTTATTATCAAATATTTTTTCCTTCTCTGGAATTTTGATATTAATTTGTGGAATTTTTTTGATGAATAAAGAACTAAGTTTCCCCGGAAAATGGGCCTTAGTTCCAGTTTTGGGAACTCTATTGATTCTAATTGGTGGTTCTGCGACTTGGGTAAATCGCTTTATTCTTTCTAACAAAATTGCAGTATGGTTTGGCTTAATTAGTTTTCCCTTATATTTATGGCACTGGCCTTTACTTTCATTTGCAAGAATATTAGAGGGTGATGTACCTAGTCTTGAGATACGTATCTATATAGTACTTTTATCTGTTGTACTTGCTTGGCTGACGTATCAAATTGTTGAACTTCCTATTCGCTTCGGCAATCAAAGTAATAAAAAGGTTTTAGTACTTGTTTTGCTTATGAGCATTCTTGGAGGTATCGGTTTTTATGCCTATCAAAGAGACGGCTTGTCATTTAGGTTAAAAAATATTACTCCTGAAAAAATACTGATTAAAAGAAAAGGCTTAGATACTCTTTTAGCATCACTTGCTTGGTATCAGGGTAAAGATAATTGGTTATTTCTTGGAGATAATTTCCAAAAATCTGTTTCTAAACTCACGCTTAAAATTAAACCCAAAGAAAGTCGTATCGATGCTACGGAGAGAGAGTTTTCAGAACTTGCAAAAGCAGGGTTTGCTAACAATGTCAAAGTAATATTAGTTATTGGTCCTAATAAGGAAAGTATTTATCCTGAATTTTTACCAGACAATGTTATTCCATCTCCTCAAAAATACAGTAGTTTCTTTTTGGATAAGATTCACAAAATTCCAAACCTTATAGTTTATGACCCAACTGAAGACCTTATTCAAGCTAAAAAAAATGAAGGTTATTTGTACTATAGGACTGACACACATTGGAATAATAAAGGTGCTTTTATAACATTTTCAGGTTTTTCAAAGCTTTTAGGCACACCTTTACCTAAACTTGATTTAATACAAAGTACTTCACCCTTTGGTGGGGATCTTTTAGAAATGACTAATCAAAAAGACTTTCCTCTAAATGCAGATGATAGCTGGGATGTAGTATGGAAAAATAAATCAATCATTTCTGAAACAGAAATCCCAAATGAGAAGTTAACAATTTTCGGTCCTACAACAGTAGTTATCAATGAAAATGCAATTTCCGACAAATATGTTTGGGTATGTGGGGATTCTTTCTCAAAAACTTTAAGACAATTTCTTAATGCAACTTATAGGGAAGTTCGTTATGTTGGTCATTGGTCTGATAAGTTAAAAAGTATGCCTGAGGAATTATCCAAAGCAGAGCGCAAACCAGACATCATTATTGTTGAAAAAGTGGAACGCTATTTTAACTAAAACACTTTATTTATTGAGCCAAGAGCATCTTTCAAGCCAAAACTCGACTCTTCGAGTTGGAGCCTCATTACTATCGAACGTAAATGTGGAGTTAATAATATTAAAATCATTATCCAATGAGATTGTTAAATCTCCCCAATACTGATTATCCATATTTCCTATGTTGTAAGCGATATTTATTTCATAGGACCTTGCTTTAGATTCATATAGTCGGCTATATAAATTTAAGTCACCGATTTTCTCTTTCAAGTAAATGTCTAATTTGTCACTTGCCAAATGTCTATAGGGAAAAACCAGTTTTCCATCTTTAGTAACTGACATGGTGGAGTCATGGAATCCATCACCCAAAGTCAATTCAACTCCCCATTTTTGTTTAATGTGAAGTAATGTGTGTCTAACATAGGTTTCTTTTTCAGATTGAAACTTGAAAAGTTCAATAAATTCTTTTAATTCATCACAATCGGGGGGGACGTTTAGGATTCGATGTGACATAGAATTGATTAATGATGAGTTTATAGCGGTCTAAAAAAGTATTTACTAACGTATTATTCTAACAATATCATGAACTTATACTTTTTTAATCTATTTGTAGTATTTTTTATTTTGAATATAAGTGGCATTGTTAAGTTTTGACTTTAACTTTATTAAGCCTGATTAAGCTAATTTCTACAAAGTCAGGTCCAAGTTTAGTGAATTAATGGCGCGAACAATTGCATATACTCAATTCGACGAGAGGTCTTCTTGGTTTTATGAAGCTATTGGAGTTTCAGAGGGCATGATGGGAAGAACAGTTGGTGCTGGCCAAGTTTATTTAGAGGCAACAAAGGATGCCAAAGGTCAATGGTTACAGGGTGGTAAGACTTATACTATTCATGTACCTGCTAATGTCCCAGTTGCTCAATTTTGGTCATTTACCATTTATGATAATGAAACTAGAAGCTTTGTTAATACTGGAACACTCCCAGATAGATCCTCTAGAAGTAATATTCAGAAAAACGCCGATGGTACTGTAGATTTATATTTTGGACCAAAATTACCTGCAGGGAAACCTGAAAGCAATTGGATTAAAACCATTCCTGGAAGAGGGTGGTTCAGTTATTTCAGGTTATATGGACCACTGCAAGCTTATTTTGATAGGTCATTTGTTTTGTCTGATATCGTTGAACTAAAGAGTAATTAGACAACAGTCTAATTACTTAAGTTTTATCAAACTACATAGCCAATAGATTTTCTGATCTGTAGAGATTCATCACCAACTAATATATTAGCCAAAGTAGTTGCTAATTCTTTATTGGCTGATGAACTACAAATGCCAAGACAATAATCGGTATTTAGAGCTACTTCATCTGGTAATAGACCAATTAATGTAACGTCTGGACTAATGTTAATTTCGGTAGTTTGTGTTCCACCAACGACATTATTGTCAGGGTCTAGAGACATCATATGCATGGCTGTTGCGCCATTAGGATAAGTTCTAAATTTTGATTTAAGCTCCTCATCAAGACCAAGGGTCTTCATGACTTTCATAAAATGTATTCCAGCTGTAGATTTTTCCATATCCGGAAAATACAGAGCAGGCGCTGATCTAAATATCTCTCTAATATCATCGATTGTTTTGATACTTGGAATAGATAAAGTTCTACTTTTAGGAACTGCGATACCTGTTGGAACAATTCCTAATGATCTGATTGACTCTTTAATGACATGGCCTGATGTAGCTAATTGGTCTACTAGGGCTTTAGATAAGATAACAATATCACAAGGCTCACCCTGTAAAACGAGATCTCTCATTGCACCTACTGCACTGAAGGTGCCATTAATTTTGCATTCGTTTTTATTCTCAAAATCTGCTTGAATCCCTTGCACTACACCAGCAGCTGCACCGCCACTCAATATTTTTAGTTCTAACATCTTCAATTCCTAAGTAAGGTTAATCAGGTTTTATGCCAGCAGATTTAACAATTGCGCCCCATTTAGCAATATCGGCATCTAAATATTTTTGAAACTCATTGGGACTCATTATCAAAGGTAAAGCTCCTTGTTTAGCCCAAGTATCTTTGACTTCCTGCTGACTAATAATTTTTCTAATTGCAGTATTGAGAGTATTAATAACAGAGTTTGGAGTTCCTTTGGGAGCCATAATACCAAGCCAAATAGTTGTTTCATATTTTGGTACGCCAGCCTCATTAACAGTTGGAACAGATGGAGTAATAGCTGAACGGCTTTTTCCAGTAGTGGCTAGGGCAATTACTTTATTTTCTTTTACGTATTCATTCATAGTTGTTACAGCATCAAACATCATGTCTACTTGACCACCCAATACATCTGTTCTGGCTCCAGAGCTTCCTTTGTAAGGGACATGAATAATATCTAGACCAGCCATTGATTTAAATAATTCTCCAGCCATATGATAAGGAGTTCCGTTACCGGATGAAGCATAGTTGTATTTACCTGGTGATGCTTTTACCAAAGAGATTAGTTCAGACAGAGATTTGGCAGGTACTTTAGGGTTAATAACCAAAATAAGGTCGGAGAAATTAATAGGCGCGACAGCAACAAAATCTTTCATTAATTGGAAAGGTTTATTGGGTACTAATGACTCATTAACAGTTTGAGTATTAGACATCATTAGTAGGGTATATCCATCAGCGGGTGATTTTGCAACAAAGTCTGTACCTATGATGGATCCAGCTCCTGGTTTGTCCTCAACAATAAAGGATTGTTTTAATTCATCTTGGAGGCGCTGCGCCATAAAGCGAGCATAATTATCAGCAGGTCCACCGGCTGCAAATGGAACAATAATTTTTACTGGTTTAGTGGGGTATGTTTGTGCCCCAGAGAATGTTGGTATCAACAGTAAAATTGTTATGAAACGAATTAAATATTTCATATGTCTCCCTCGTATAGAATTAAACTTCTAATCCAATAATTTAACACTTTTACCTTATTTTTGATGGAATCCCTTATTTACGCAAATGACCAAAACCTTCGCCAATTGGCAGGAAATTGTTTGCTTGAGACTGATCCTCTTAAAAAATATGAATTTATGAAAGAAATTGAATATGTTCAAAATAACACTTCATTCAAAATCATTTGTGATGAAGATGTTTTTTTAGATGAGGATTTGGTTCCAGGTCGACCATCTAAGCCAGTTTTAGTTAGACCGCTAGATGTTAAAAAGAGGGCAATGCATACTATAGAGGGAAGAGCAACCGCTATACATGCTCTTGCACATATTGAATTTAATGCTATTAATTTAGCACTTGATGCAGTGTGGCGTTTTCCAGGAATGCCAGAAAGTTATTATCTCGATTGGTTGAAAGTCGCTTACGAGGAAGCTAAACATTTTTTCTTACTCAATCAACATCTCAATACTTTAGGATACAACTATGGAGATTTTCCAGCGCATGATAGTTTATGGGAAATGGTTGAGAAAACTAAGGATAATACTTTAGCTAGGATGGCTTTAGTTCCAAGAACAATGGAAGCTCGTGGATTGGACGCGGTTCCTCTGATAAGGGCAAGGTTTTTACAAGTGAAGGATTTTGAGATGGTCAAGATTCTTGACATCATTCTTCATGACGAAATTGGGCATGTTGAAATTGGTAATAAATGGTTTAATTTTTTATGTAGTTCACTAAATCTTGATCCTATTCACACTTACTCAAATTTAGCTAAACAATATAAAGCCCCATCTCTTAGAGGTCCATTCAATATGGAAGCAAGAAAAAAAGCTGGTTTTACTGATGATGAACTAATTGAACTAACAACAATAATGGCAGCTAATTCGTGAAAAAAATTAAATTTCAAAATCAAAATGACATATTTGAAAAAGTAGGTCAAGAAATTGCCGTAAGTGATTGGCTCACAATTGAACAGGATAGAATTTCTACATTTGCCGATTGTACGATTGATCATCAATGGATACATATCGATGTTGAGCGTGCTCAAAAAGAATCAGTTTATGGCAATACTATTGCACACGGTTTTTTAACCTTATCACTAGTGCCATATTTTTTGGAGTCTTGTATTGAATATCATTTTGCAAAAAGTACGATTAACTATGGTTTGAATAAAGTACGATTTCCTCATGCGGTTACAGTTGGTAGTCGCATCAGGGCAAAATTCAAAATCATAGAACTACAAAATATTGAAGGTGGGGTTCAAATAGAGTGGGGTATTCAAATTGATATAGAGAATATCGAAAAACCTGCTTGTGTAGCAGATATGTTGATCCGTTTATATTACTAAGTTACCAAAATATATTTGGAGTCAATCAAGCTTTATCAATGCCAAGTTCTACTAATTTAAAAGTACCCATGGCCTTTGCAACTATTTCACCAGTGATGTCAGTAACAGTTGCTTCGCAAAAATGAATAGATCTGCCACCTCGTAATACTTTACCTCTTGCGATAAGCTTACTCTTACCACCTTTCATAAAGGCAATAGACATGTCTATTGTAAGACCAGCACCAGGATGTTGTGCTTTTGATTTTGCAGACATAGCCATTGTGAAGTCAAGCAAGGTCATCAATATCCCACCATGAGATACTCCCATTGGGTTGAGATGATGTGCTTGCAATACTAATTCAGCTTCAACTTCACCTTGTGCAATTTCTTTTGCTTCAACACCTAGGTGGGCTATAAAGGGTACATGAACTCCGAAATATTGTTTTTCCATTAAATGTCCTAGCAAACCTCAAAAAGCCCAGCAGCTCCTTGACCACCACCAACACACATAGTAACTACTACAAATTTTGCATTTCTTCTTTTACCTTCAATTAAGGCATGTCCTACCATTCTTGCACCAGATACACCGTAAGGGTGACCAATTGCAATTGCACCACCATTAACGTTCAGTATTTCATCAGGGATACCAAGCTTGTCACGACAATACAAAACTTGAACCGCAAAAGCTTCATTCAATTCCCATAGACCGATATCAGATACTTTTAATCCAGTTCTTTCAAGTAGTTTAGGAATTGCATATACAGGTCCAATTCCCATTTCATCAGGTTCACATCCAGCAACTGCAAAACCTCTAAAAATTCCAAGGGGTTCAATGCCACGTTTTTGAGCTAGGGTTCCATTCATAATTACACAAGCACTTGCACCGTCAGAAAATTGACTTGCATTTCCGGCAGTAATAACTCCTCCTGGAAGAGCAGATCTTATTTTTGAAACGCCTTCTAGGTTGGTTTCTGGGCGTATACCTTCATCTTCACAAACTGTTACATCTTTTGTAGAAAGTATTTTTGTCATGGGATCTGCAACACCCATAGTTACTTTAATAGGAGCAATTTCTTGATTGAAAAGTCCTTTTTCTTTTGCTTCAAAAGCCCGTATTTGGCTTCGAACCCCATACTCGTCTTGAGCTTCTTTACTAATTTTGTATCGTTTAGCTACTTGTTCAGCAGTTTGAAGCATGGACCAATACAACTCAGGTTTCGTTTTTTGAAGTGTGGGCTCAAGTAACATATGTTGATTCATCTCAAGTTGGACACAAGAAATAGATTCAACTCCACCAGCAACCATAATTGGAACTTGGTCTACCAATACGCTATGGGCTGCCATGGCAATTGCTTGAAGACCTGAAGAGCAAAAACGATTTACTGTAACTCCACCTACTGAAACTGGTAAGTTAGCTTTGATTGCTATTTGTCTTGCAATATTTAAGCCGGTTGCACCTTCAGGATTTGCACAACCCATGATGACATCTTCAATTTCGGATGGGTCTATTTTTGCTCTATTAATTGCTTCATGAACAACATGCCCTCCTAAAACTGCCCCATGGGTCATATTAAAGGAACCTTTCCAAGATTTGGCTAGGGGAGTGCGGGCCGTAGAAACGATTACTGCATCAGTCATGGTAACTCCAATAAGAAAATTAATTGCCAGTGAGACTTTTTGATTGAGCTAAATAATCTTGTAATAATTTAGCGGGTATCCAGAACTCATCTTTAGTTGATTCATAAAATTGTTTACACATTTGAACAACTTGGAAAAGTCCAATTTCGTCAGCATATTTGAGAGGGCCTCCCCGATAAACTGGGAACCCGTAGCCTGTCAAATAAACAATGTCTATGTCAGATCCGCGTTGAGCAATACCTTCCTCAAGTATTCTGGCACCCTCATTGATAAGGGCTAATATACAGAACTGAATAATCTCTTGGTTAGATATTTTTCTTGGAGTAAAACCGTTCTTGCTTCTAAAATCAACAAGCATTTGCTCAAGCTCTGGATCAGGAATAGGTTTTCGGTTTCCTTTTTCGTAAAGGTACCATCCTTTACCAGTTTTTTGTCCATATCTTCCAGCTTCACAAATAATATCGGCAAATTTTGAATATTTCATTTGGGGGTATTCAATGGCACGTCTTTTTCGAATTGCCCAGCCGATATCATTGCCAGCTAAGTCACTCATTCTAAAGGGACCCATCACCATACCAAACTCTTCTAATGCTTTATCGATTTGCCATGGAGTTGCCCCTTGTTCAAGAAGGAACATAGCCATACGAAGATATTGTTCTACCATTCTGTTACCGATGAAACCATCACAAACTTTACAAACTACTGGAGTTTTTTTGATTTTTTGGGCTAGTTTCATTACGGTTGCTAAAACTTCGTTTGAAGTTTTTTCACCGCGAACCACCTCAAGTAATTGCATTACATTAGCGGGACTAAAAAAATGCATTCCAATAACATCATTGGGACGACTTGTAAAATTAGCAATCTTATTCACATCCAGGGTAGATGTATTCGTTGCAAGAATTGCCCCTGGTTTAATGACCTTATCAAGTTTTATAAAGACATCTTCTTTAACTTGTAAGTCTTCAAAAACAGCTTCTATAACTAAATCAACATCTTTTAAATCGTCATAGTTAATACTTGTTTGAAGAAGTGACATCCGTTGCTGCATTTTTTCAATTGTTAATTTACCTTTTTGAATGGTACTTTCATAATTCTTTTGAATTGTTGTAAGACCTTTTTGTAATTGGTTCTCTGATGAGTCCAGAATGATGACGGGAAACCCTGCATTGATAAAATTCATAGCTATTCCTCCCCCCATGGTACCGGCTCCGATAATGCCAATTTTTTTAATCTCTTTGAGGGTTGTATCTGCTGGAATATCAGAAACTTTTGCTGTATTTCTTTGAGCAAAAAAAGCATAACGCATTGCTCTAGAAACTGAAGTATTCATGAGCTCTAAAAAAAACTCACGTTCTTTGATGATTCCTTGATCAAAGGGAAGTGTAATGGCAGCGGATATCGCATCAATTACTTTTTGTGCTGCTGGATATGGAGCTGCAACAGATTTAACTGTGTTTCTACAAAACTGAAGAAATCCCTCATGTGATGGGTAGTCTATGCGAATATCGCGTATTTTTTTGAGTGGTTTTTTATCAGCAATGATTTGATTGGCAAATAAAATTGCTGAGTTCAAAAAATCATCTTCAAATAATGCATCTAACAGGGGAGTTCCCTTAAAAGAAGCTGCTATTTGAGGATCGCCTGAGAGAATAAAGTTGAGGGCATTTTCTACTCCAATAACTCTAGGCATTCTTTGAGTTCCGCCTGCACCTGGTATTAATCCGAGTTTAATTTCAGGGAGTGCTAAAGATGCTTTTGGGTGTGCAACTCTGTAATGACATCCCAAGGCTAGTTCCATACCCCCACCCATACAAACCCCTTGAATTGCAGCTATTACTGGCTTGCTTGAGCTTTCAATTACTCTAATTACGGATTGAAGGTGAGGCTCTGTTATAGCCTTTATGGTTCCAAACTCTTTAATATCTGCCCCACCAGAGAACGCTTTTTCTGAACCTGTCAAAATAATTGCATCTACTTGATCATCTTGAAGTGCTTTATCGATACTATTGACTATTGAAACACGAAGGTCATAACCAAGACCATTTACAGGAGGGTTATTGAGTGTAACTACAGCTACTCGATTCTTTATTTCATAATTTGTATGTGTCATATTTCCTCGTATTTAATGGTCAAACTCATGCAAGCTGAGTATTAACTTGAATCACGACTTTACCAACAGCTTTTCTAGAGTTTAAATGCTCAATAGCAGCCACTGAGTCTTCAAAGCTAAAAGTTTCTGTAATGAGTGGATTAATCTTATTTTGCATTATTAGTTCCATCATATAGTTCATATTAGCAATATGGTCATTGGGGTTTCTACGCACCCAATCTCCCCAAAAAACGCCAATGATATGTCGCTCAGACAATAACGCTAAGTTAAGTGGGATTTTTGGAATTTCGCCAGATGCAAAACCCACAACCAAATGACGTCCACGCCAAGATAAGCTTCTTAATGCAATTTCTGAATAGTGTCCCCCAACTGGATCGTAGACTACATTACAGCCTTGTTGATTCGTTAACTCACGAATTCTTGCTTTTAAGTCTTCTTTATCATAGTTGATGACTTCGTCAGCCCCTAATTGTTTACATACTTCCAACTTTTCATCTGACGAGGCACAAGCAATTACTCTTGCTCCTAGATGCTTAGCTAATTCAATAGCAGCTGAACCAACTCCTCCAGAGGCTCCAAGAATAAGAATCGTTTCATCTTTTTGGAGCTTTGCTAAATTATTTAATGCGTGCCAAGAAGTACCGTAAGTAAGGGTTAATGCTGCAGCGGTTTTAAGTGATATGGAATCAGGTAAGGGAATAGCTAAATTAGAGTTAATGATGATTTGTTCTGCAAATCCCCCATAACTAGGAGCACAATATATGCGATCACCTACTTTTAAGTTTTCAACATTTGTGCCAACTGCACGCACAATTCCAGAGACCTCGTGTCCTGGAGAGAAAGGGAAGGGTGGTTTAGTTTGGTAAAGTCCTTGGACCATTAGTGCATCAGGGAAGTTAACCGCAGCATAAGCAACATCTACTAAAACCTCATTCTCTTTAGGTTGAGGAATATTTACCTCTTTAATTTTTAAATCATGAATGGGGCCAAATTTCTCACAAATAATTGCTTTCATATATTTACTTTCAGATTCTATTTTTGAATTATTCTCTTAGTACGTTGTTCAATTAAGGTATTTATTTTTTGATGAGGAATAATATAAAGCTCATTTTTCATTATTCCGGAAAAGGATAAAGCAGCAATTTGTTGGGCACTAAGTTTGCCTGAATTAACAGCATTTACCATTTGTTCTTCATACAATTTGCTAGCATCACTTTTTAAACAATCTTGAGTGCCATACTTTTCAAGACGATTTCGAGACGACTCATGTATTTGTGTTGGAACCCATGCTGGGCATAATATTGAAACCCCAATGGGTGCATCAATATCAATAAGCTCTTGATGCAAGGTTTCTGATAAGGTTACAACCCCATGTTTTGAAGCATTGTATGCAGCCATACCAGGTGTACTAATCAAGCCTGCAGCAGAAGCAGTATTCAAAATATGTGAACGATTATTTTGTTTTAACATCTTAGGAACAAAATATCTTATTGCATTTGAAATACTCATTAAGTTAACGTTAATTAGCCAATTCCAGTCTTGGGTAGTGTATTCCCAGGACAATCGATTTAGGCAAACTCCTGCGTTGTTACAGAGGAGTTCAACAGATCCAAAACTTTCAAAACTTTCATTACACAGATGTGCGACATCTTCCTCAGAACTAACATCGGTCTTAACCAATTTAATTTTTTTATCTGGTAAAGACAATACAGATCGCGCGTTCGAAAGGCCATCATAATCAATATCTGCTAAAACCAAATTCATATCCAATACACTTGCTTGCTTAGCAAGTTCAAGGCCAATACCACTTGCTGCGCCAGTTATGACTGCAGTCCCATTCTTTAGATTTAGTTTGCCAGTACTCATCGTATCAATTCGATAGTACCTAAATTAGTAAGGTGTGGTACGACATTGTATAGGTCCTTCTGGGAAGCAAATAATACCTCGTCATGCCAATTTCTATCATTTAATAATTTCCCAACTCTTGATTGATTAAGGAGTTCAATAGATGAACCACTTGAATGAAATATTTGGGCTGCTTTAGCGCTATCTGAGAATTCAGCTTCTGGGAAGGAGTTTAATAACTTTTCTACAAAATAACCTGCACCGTAAAAATCTTCAATATTGAATTGATCATTTGATCCAGAACAGACAATAATGATGTTTTCGTTTTGATAATTACCTTGGATGTACTTCACAATAGCATTAGCATTTAATAGTGAACCTACATAAGTCTTTTTTGCATTTTTGCAGTCATTTAATGCAACAGTTCCATTGGTGGTGCAATACACCAATTGAGTATCTTCCAAGCCTGACTTTAAAAGAGCTAGGGGAGTTGGTTGAATAAAGCCTGGTAGAGTGTCTGCGTTTAGCTCACCAGAGTATTTAAATATAACGCTACTATTTTTAGATTGAAATTCAAGTGCTTCATCATAGTTTCTTACTGGCACAATATATTTACAACCATTAGCTAGGGCCGTAACAATAGAGCTAGTAGCAATTAATATATCAAGAACAATTACGAGTTTGTCCTCAAGTTTTTCTTTGTTTATTTCTGATTTATTGGTTAAAACATGTATTTTGGTCATGTCAGTTTGTGTTTGGACGTTTTTCAAACATATTCCATGCCTCTAATGTTGTTGTTAGGACATCATCTTGATTAAAGCAACTCCAGCGTGTGAAGACCATTCCCAGATGAGGTTTACTATTAAGAGGTCTTGTCTCTAAAACTTCAACAATAGTTTTTAAAGTGTCCCCAGGTCTAACAGGTTTAATCCACTTTAAGCTTTCAAGCCCAGGCGATCCTACTGAGGTAGAGTTCGTCATAAAAGTATCTGCGACCATTCTCATCATAAGAGAGCCAGTTTGCCATCCACTAGCTATAAGGCCTTTATAAGGGGTTTTAGCAGCTTCTTCATTACTAATATGAAATCTTTGTGGATCGTATGATTTTGCAAAATCAATAATTTCAGATTCTGTAATTGTTTTTGGTCCACAGATAAATTTTTGACCAACATAAAAATCTTCCCAATAATAAAACTGTGTCATTTGTATTCCTTTGTTATGAATTAACTTTTTTGAGTCTTTGTAATACTGCAAAAACACCACTTGATTTCAAGATCATTTTTTCACCGACTTTAAGGTAACAATCAGCGAAGCTAATTTTTGCTCCAATTTTATGAATATGCATTTCAGTATGAACCCAATCCCCGGGTCTTGGACTAGCAATAAAGTCTGAGCTTAGATGAACTGTTACCAGTTTTTGTGGTGGATCGGTAGCGCGTGAAAGGTTGTATCCAAGGGCTGAATCAGCCATAGAAATTAGCATACCACCATGAGCTAGTCCCCATATATTTGTATGTTTTTCATCAATATGAATACCAAAAACCTTTTCAATTTTGCCGTTTTCTTTTTCAACATCTTTAAAATACCAAGGTCCCAGCATAGTTAGAAACTTCTCATTATCAGCTGACATTAAATGGGGCTTGAATCCCTCAGGAATATGGAATTGACTCATTTGTACTATTGGATGGGTTTGAATGTATCTTTGTTTGGTGGACGTTTTTCTATAAACGCATTAAGGATTTCTTTAGCAGCAGCTTGTTGTAATAACTTTTGAAACTCTTCGACTTCATTTTGTATTGTTTTTTGAGTCTGTGATTTCTGATTTTCTTTGATAAGTCTCTTACTTGTTAATAATGAGTAATAGGGTTTATCCGCCAGTCTTTTACAGATATTCAAACCATTAAGTATTAGTTCATCTTTTGGGTGTATAGAATTTAGGATGCCTGCTTTTAAGGCTGTTTCACTATTAAAATAATCACCGAGCAGTAAAAGTTCGTTAGATAACTTTTGCCCAGCAATATTTGGCAATATTAAACTTGATGCACCTTCAGGACAAAGTCCAAGATTTACGAATGGAAGTTGAAATTTGGCATCTTGAGAGGCAATTACAAAGTCCGCATGGAGTAGAAGAGTCGTGCCAATACCGATGGCTTGACCACCTACTGCGCAAACTAATATTTTTTTCAAACAGGAAATAACTCTCAGAAATTTAAAAGCTGATGAAGCCGCGTCTTGAGCAGGGCTTATAAATTCACTTAAATCATTGCCAGATGTAAAAAGATTATCTTGTCCATGAAGATATACGACTGAAATTGAAGTACTTTCATCAGCATAAGCTAGATGTTCAGTTAATAAATCATACATTTGAGAAGTTAAGGCGTTTTTCTTTTCAGGCCTAAATATTTCAATTTCAAGGATATTTTCATGAAGCTTTGCCTTAATGTTTCCATTATTTTCAAATGTTTTCATAGATTTATATTCTAATAATTTAATGTTTGATGATTTCTATTATCAATTAAATAATATTTTGAGTGTTCAAGTTTAAAATACCACTCATGTATAACGTTAAAGAAATATTTTCAACTCTCCAAGGAGAGGGGACTCATGCTGGAAGAGTTGCTATATTTTGTCGCTTTACTGGATGTAATCTATGGTCCGGTAGGGAGGAAGATCGTAGTAAAGCTATTTGCCAGTTTTGTGATACTGACTTTGTCGGTACAGACGGTTCTGGTGGTGGAAAGTTTCAAAATGCGGGTGATTTAGCACAAAATATTCTCAATGAGTGGTTAACTATGAACCGGTCTGTTAACCATCGTTATGTCATTTTTACTGGTGGTGAGCCACTTTTACAGCTTGATGATGACTTAATTAAAGCATTAAAAGAACATCATTTTGAAATTGGTATTGAAACAAATGGGACTATTGCTCCTCCACATGGCATTGATTGGATTTGTGTAAGTCCCAAAGATGGAAGTGAATTGGTATTACTTCAGGGGAGTGAAATCAAATATATTGTCCCTCAAAATGATTTACTATTTAGTAAAGAAAAGATTATTCAGAAGTTAAAGCGTTTTGAGCAAATGAATTTCAAACACTTTTATCTTCAAGCTATGGATAGTCCTTATAAAGACAGGCATTTAAAGTTAGCAATCGAATTATGCAAAGAACGTCCAATTTGGCGTCTAAGTACGCAGCAACATAAATTTTTGAATCTTCCCTAGAAAATAATGCATCTATTTCACATTACAAGGCGTCTTGAGTTCGATGCTGGTCACAGAATTCCAAATCATCATGGGCAGTGTCGTCATTTACATGGTCATCGCTATCAATTAGAGCTTACATTGCAAGGAAATATCAATGAGACTGACGGAGCTTCTGATGAAGGCATGGTCATGGATTTTGGATTAATAAAGCAGATCATCCAAAAAATCATTATTGATCCTTGGGATCATTCTTTTTTTGTCGCTGATTCCGACCTGGATCTAATTCAGTTTTTAGAAACGATACCCAATCACAAAACAACCATTATTAAGGGTGTTCCAACAGCTGAAAATCTTGCCAAGAATGCTTTTGATTTACTTGCTCCTGTTATTCAAAAGCAATATGGAAAAAGCTTAAGACTTCACCAGTTAAGACTATATGAAACTCCCAATTGTTGGGCGGACGTATTTTATGAATCAAATTGATCATGATTATTGGATGCGTATTGCTCTTGATGAGGCCAATTTAGCTTCCAAGGAGAATGAAGTACCTGTTGGTGCAGTTTTAGTTCATAATAATCAAGAACTTGCAAGAGGTCATAATCAACCTATCCAGCTTAATGATCCAACAGCACATGCTGAAATCATGGTTCTGCGCAAAACTGCTTCACAATTACAGAATTACCGTTTGCCTAACTTAACTTTATATGTAACATTAGAACCATGCATGATGTGTGCGGGTGCAATTTTTAATTCTCGTGTTTCTAAAGTTTTTTTTGGCGCCAAAGATCCTAAGACTGGGGTTGCTGGTAGTGTCCTAAATGTTTTTGAAAATGATAATTTAAACCATCATTGCCAAGTTGAGGGTGGAGTTTTATCGAATGATTGTGCTCAGATACTGAAGGATTTTTTCAAAGTAAAAAGATCTAATCCCATTAAAATTTCAACATGAATTCAAATCACCAATCTATTTATTGTTTTGCTCCCTCTGGTAGAGTGATTGATTTGGATTCTGTTTTACTTGGTGAAGCGTATCTTAAGGAGCGGGGCTTTAAAGTTTTAAATACTGAGAGTTCTCAAAGGCAGTATGAGCGATTTGCTGGAAATGATGAGCAAAGAATTCATGAAATCAATAGCTTATCTACGATAACTCATAATTTAGATGAATGTATCGCTATGTCAATTAGAGGTGGCTATGGAATGAGTAGATTACTCTCTAAAATTGATTGGGATGGTCTAGCAAAGGCTGTTGATGGTGGTTTAAAGATTGTTGGTCATAGTGACATAAGCTCTCTTAATCTAGGCTTATTTGCTAAAACAGGACGAGTAAGTTATGCAGGACCTATGTTGAGTTACGATTTTGGTAAGAGCTCTTCTGAAATTTCTCCATTTACCGCAAAAAGTTTTTTTGACACTATGGCTACTACAAATATCCATGCAAAAATTATAAGTAGACAAAATTGGTTAAACACGAATAGTTTTCAGTGTGAAGGAACACTCTGGGGTGGAAATTTAAGTATTATTAATAGCTTACTAAGCACTTCATATTTTCCAGATAAGTCATTGATTAAAAATGGAATATTATTTATAGAAGATATTAATGAGCATCCGTATCGTATCGAACGACTTCTTTATCAATTACTTCATGCTGGCGTCTTACAGTCACAACAAGCAATCGTTTTTGGTGATTTTTCTGGATATAAATTAAGTTCACTTGATGCTGGATATGACCTTGATAAATGTATAGCTGTCATAAAAAATGAATTGAATGACATGGGTTCCAAAACTCAAATATTGAATAATCTTCCATTTGGTCATTGTTTTGATAAGTTAACTTTACCCATAGGGAAAACGGTTCAAATTAATGCAAATTATGATGGGTTTGAACTTAAAAGTATTTAAAAACAACTATTTAATGTATTAATCAAATGCTAAAATAACGTTTTAGTTTTTTTATATTCCCTTCTGAGTTTCCAAGTGCTAGCAACTTCCAACATTACAATGCAATTCGGGCAAAAGCCCCTTTTTGAAAATATTACAGTTAAATTTGGCGGTGGTAATCGTTACGGTTTAATTGGAGCCAATGGTTGTGGTAAATCAACCTTCATGAAAATTTTGGGGGGTGAGTTAGAGCCTTCTTCAGGTCATGTCATGTTAGAGCCCAATATTAGATTGGGTAAATTACGTCAGGATCAATTTGCATTTGAGGAGTTCAGGGTTCTTGATGTCGTGATGATGGGACATGCTGAAATGTGGGCTTCTGCACAGGAGCGGGATGCAATTTATGCAAATCCTGATGCTACTGAAGATGATTACATGCAAGCAGCAGAATTAGAAACTAAATATGCCGAATATGGTGGATATACAGCTGAAGCCAAAGCAGGGGAGTTACTTCTCGGAGTTGGAGTTCCTATTGAGCAACATCAGGGGCCTATGAGTGCTGTTTCACCCGGTTGGAAATTAAGAGTTTTATTAGCCCAGGCACTTTTTGCTGATCCAGATGTACTTTTACTGGATGAGCCTACTAACAACTTAGATATTCATACAATTCATTGGCTTGAGGACGTCCTCAATGAGAGAAATAGCACAATGATCATCATTTCTCACGATCGGCATTTCTTGAATTCCGTTTGTACTCACATGGCAGATATGGACTACGGAACTCTCAAAGTTTATCCTGGTAACTACGATGACTATATGTTGGCTTCGGCTCAGGCTAGGGCACAACAAATGTCAGATAATGCCAAGGCTAAGGACAAAATCGCTGAATTACAAGACTTTGTTCGTCGATTCTCTGCAAACAAATCTAAAGCTAGACAAGCTACTTCAAGACAAAGACAACTTGAAAAAATCGAGGTTGCAGACATTAAGCCATCGTCTAGGCAAAATCCATTTATACGTTTTGAGCTTGAAAAAGTACTACACAATATTGCTGTTGAGTGTGATGGTATTACAAAAGTATATGACCGCACTATATTTAAAAACTTAAACATAACAGTGCAACCAGGTGAAAAAATCGCAATCATTGGTCAAAATGGTGCTGGTAAAACCACCTTGCTTAACACTATATTGAGCGAGCGATTTAATGGGATTGCTGCAGATCATGGTACTGTTCGTTGGGCAGAGCATGCTAATGTTGGCGTTATGCCACAAGATACCAATGAAAGCTTTCCAAAAGATATGATTTTGTCTGATTGGATGAACCAATGGGGCAAGCTGGGTGATGATGATCAAGCTATTCGAAGTATATTAGGTCGTCTTTTGTTTTCTGGTCCAGAAATTACAAAGTCAGTTAAAGTGATTTCTGGAGGAGAAAAGGGCAGAATGATATGGGGTAAATTGATGTTAGGCCGTCACAATGTCTTAGCTTTGGATGAGCCTACCAATCATATGGATATGGAATCAATTGAAAGTATGCAAATCGCCTTAGAGAAGTTTAAAGGCACACTTATTTTTGTTTCCCATGATCGTGAGTTTGTATCTGGACTGGCTAATCGTATTTTAGAGGTCAAGATGGACGGTACTGTAAATGACTTCTCAGGAAGCTATGAAGAGTATTTAGTTAGTCAGGGTTTAGAAAGTTAAGCTTAATCTGGGTTTTTAAAGCGCATAGCGGAACCTTCTTCGGTTATTCTTTGCCAAACTTGTTTTTTTTCAGTAGGGCTCATTGCAACCCAATTAGATACTTCTAATATGGTTCTTCCGCATCCTTTGCACACATCATCAAACAATGTAGAGCATATTCCGATGCAGGGTGAATCCACATTTTCTGTATTACTTGATCCAAAATCATTGCTCATGAATGCGTTCCTAATTGAATAAGTTCAATTTTGTAGCCATTTGGATCCTCTACAAAGGCAATAATCGTATTTCCACCTTTGACAGGTCCAGCTTCTCTGGTTACTTTTCCACCTTTTTGTTTGATGAGATTACAAGTTTCGTGAACATTTTCTACACCTAAAGCAATATGTCCATAATATCCACCGTGTTCGTATTCATAAACGCCATGGTTATAAGTAAGTTCTAGTTCAGCTTGTCCTTCTTTATTACCGGTACCATATGCCAGAAATGCTAAGGAATAATTTTGTTCAGGCCTAACAGTAGTGCGTAGAAGATTCATACCCATGACGTCAGTATAAAAACGTATTGATTCATCGAAGTTATTTACTCGAAGCATTGTATGTAGGAATTTCATTTATATACTTTCTGTGACTTATATCTTATTTAACATAATAATTATTATACGCAAATTAAAATATTGGTATTTAATTTTGAGAACTTACTAATCTTGGTTTTAAAACATAATCTTCGCCATACAATTTCTTCCATCTTGAACGCAGGCCATCGCCAATTTCCTTTTGGTTATTAAGATAAGCAAAATCAATTGCTGTGTAATTTTGAGTATTGTGGAGTGCTAAGTTAGCATCGTGGTCAAGTAAAAATTTAACAACTTTAATGTGACCGTATCTAGAAGCTAACATCAATGGTGTTGAATTTGAAGGACTTAAAGCATCAACATCTACTTCTTTAGAAATTAAATACTCAACTACATCCAAATGACCACTTGTTGCAGCGTAATGTAAAGGTGTCCAACCCTCTTTATCTGGCTCTGCTCCAAGATCATCTACCATGTGTTTAATTAAATCGAGCTTACCCTTTAATGCGAGCATCATAAGTGCATTTTCAGAGTAATTATTTTCCATATCTATATCAATATCAGGAACTTGCAAGAGGTATTTAAAAACTTTGTAAGAATCTTCTTTAACAGCAAATGGTAAAGGTGCATCCCCATATTTACTTAGAGTATTGACGCTTAAGTCTTTGTTACTTAATGATTTTTTTACACCATCAACATCATCAAATGAGATTTTTCGATAATAGGCGTCGATTTCAGGAATAACCTCTTCTTTTTCTTCCGATTGAGAAAATGCTATTGAGGAGGAAAGGAATGAAAATATAAAAAATATAGAAAATAAACGAATCAATTTCATAATTTAAAAAGCTTATAAAAGTTTTGGGTGGTAATGTGGCCAATTTCAGGTGTTGTTACACCTTTAAGGTCTGCAATATATTCAGCAACGTGAGAAACCCACGCAGGTTGATTAACTTTCCCTCTGTGGGGAACTGGAGCCAAATATGGAGAATCTGTTTCAATCAGAAGACGATCTAATGGAACATATTTACAAGTTTCTTTGATTTCTAAAGCATTCTTAAAAGTAACAATTCCAGAAAAAGAAATGTAAAAACCTAAATCCATAGCCAAACGTGCAACCTCTTTTGATTCAGTAAAACAATGCATAACGCCTCCAACTTGATCCGCTTGCGTAGTTTTTAAAATATTGATCGTATCTACAGAAGCATTTCTTGTATGAATAATTAAGGGCTTTTTGGATGTTTTGGCTGCTTCAATATGTGTCCGAAAGCGTTCTCTTTGCCATTCCATATCTTCGTATTGACGGTCAGCCATCCTGTAATAATCCAACCCTGTTTCACCAATGGCGATTACTTTTGGGTTTTTTGCTTGTTCAACAAGCCATTCTTGAGTGGGCTCTAAGGTGTCCTCATAATCTGGGTGGACACCAACTGATGCGTACAAGTGATCGTATTTACTTGCTAAAGACAATACATTCGTAAATCCAGGAATGTCTACACTGATACAAAGTGCCTGATTTACCTGAGAATTTTTCATATTTAGGAGTATTTCTTCTAAATTACTTGAAAAATCATCGAAGTCTAAATGGCAATGGGAGTCGATAAACATAATATTTAAAATAAATTTTTGTAACGAACTATGGTAGCTTCTAATTGAACCTTTGGAAATAAAGGGTGATTTACCAGTTTCATGTCATTGTTCAGGGTGCTAAGGAAGTTTTGCACATCAATTTTGTTCAAAGACTTGCAATGAGAACTAATTTGAGATTGATACTCTGGGAAAAACTTTGCACCTTGACCAAACAATTGTAAATTGATATCAATAGTCCATTTTAAAGTGCAATTAAGAATATCTGATAAAGAAAAATCAGAAAGTAAATCTATGATTTTATTAGGATTTACTTTTTCAAATTTTGAAAGTTCCTCAATAATCTTTGATTGGTCAACTGTATTTTCTTCAATAGAACTTAAAACCTTTAATGGTGCACCTGAATGCAATGCAAAGCGATGCTCTATATTTTCCCGAGTGTATTTATTGTTCAATTGTTGACTTAGCCAATCTACCGATATGTTCATTGATGGCTTTGGAACGTTAAATACTTGGCAACGTGACCTTATTGTTGGTAAAAGTTTTTCTTTATGATGGGTTATTAGAATAATAAATAAATTGATAGAGGGCTCTTCAAGGGTTTTTAGCAAGCAATTTGCGGCTTCAGTTTGCATTGATTCTGCTGGATATATTAAGACAACCCTCTTCCCTCCTCTGTAGGAACCTAACTCATTACTAGAAACTATGTTTCTAATTTGATCAATTCTGATAAATTTACTTAACTTTTTTTCCTCAGAGTCTTCCGAGGATTTTTGATCTTCCATTTCAAAAGGCAAAATATGCTTAAGATTTTGAGGAACAACTAAAAAAAGGTCTGGATGATTGCCATTTTTTACCCAATTGCAAGCTTCACAACTTTCACATGGTTTTGATGAACTTGATTCACAAAGAAGAAATTTACAGAGCTCAAATCCAAATTGAAATTTTCCAATGTCTTTTTGCCCAGAAATGATTAAAGAGTTAGGAATCTGATGATTTACAAGATTTTCAAATGGTTCAACTAACCATGGAAACAAATTAAAGTACTGCTTTTTCTCAGCTATACTCATAGATTGTTAACAATTGAACTAAGTTGTTCACGAATATTTTCAATTGTTAAACTTGAGTCAATAATTACAAATCTCTTAGAGTCTGCTGATGCCCTTCTCAAATATTCCTGACGTACATTATTAAAAAAGTCATGATCTAACTCTTCAAATTTATCAGGATTTCTTGTTGCAGATCTTCTTTTTTCTGCTTCTGTAGCTGATAAATCAAATAGAAAAGTGATCTCAGGTTGTAATAAAAAGGACTGACTATGATTAGAACGCCCTTGTACCCAGCTCTCTAATTGTTCAAGTTTAGAAATCGGCAGACCTCTTCCGCCACATTGATAAGCAAAGGTTGAATCTGTGAAACGATCCGAAATAACAATATCACCATTATTGAGAGCTGGTTCAATGATTTTTGCAAGATGTTCCTGACGACTTGCAAACATCAATAATGCCTCAGTATGGATGTCCATAGATTCATGGAGAAGAATTTCTCGGAGTTTTTCCCCTAGGGGGGTACCGCCAGGTTCTCTCGTTAAAACAATATTCTTATTAGGAAAACGTTGGGCTATTTTGTCTGCGAAAAATTGTATATGGGTGCTTTTTCCTGCACCATCAATACCTTCAAATGATATGAATAGACCCGCAGAATTTGGATTATTTGTGTTCATAAAAGTTTATTTTAGATATTCTACAGCAATAAAATTGAAGCTAAAACTAAAAAAACATTAGATAATAGAAGTCAATGAATAATACTATGACATCTTTAAAAACATTACTTCCAAATTGGGCTTTAATACAAATTGAAGGTCCTGACTCAGGGGCCTTTTTGCAGAATTTACTCACAAATGATGTCCTGAAAATGGATGTAAATAGCTCAAAGTTAGCTGGCTTTTGCACACCCAAGGGAAGACTCTTAGCAAGTTTTTGGATTACACGCTCCGAAAGTAATTTTTATAATTTATGGATAAGCAAAGACATTGCAAATGAGTTTATTCAAAAATTAAAGTTATTTCGTTTAAGATCAAAAGTTGAAATCAATCTAGTCTCAGAAAGCTTGTATATAGTAGGTGAAGTAAACGATAAGCCCTTAATAGCTTTAGAAGATCTTTCGTGTGAGCTGAATCCAGTTTCATACCAAAACACTTTGTACTTTAGAAGATTGTCTCTCATTAAAGAAAACGATGTTGGGTTAGACAACTCTTTATGGAATTTATTGGAAGTTTTGAGTGGTGTTCCTAGAATAACTACTGCTACTAAAGATCTTTTTGTCCCACAGATGATTAATTTTGAAAGTGTTGGTGGTGTCGACTTTAAAAAAGGATGCTACCCAGGTCAGGAAGTTGTTGCACGAAGTCAGTATTTAGGAACGATTAAACGACGCTTAAAACTTGGGGTCTTTGAGTCAAATCGCCACGATTTAATGATTTCACCTGGTATGGAAGTTTTTATGGATAGTGATCAAGACCAGCCCTGCGGCGTAGTGGTTTTATCTAGTTATGATTCCATACAAAAAAAGTATTATCTTCAATTAGAGTTGAATAATAAGGCGCTTGATTCTGAAGTTCATTTTTCAAAGTTAGACAGCCAATTATCTGGAAGTATTATTATTCAAGAACCACCCTATTCATTGTTGATTGTTTAATTTATGTGTTTAATTCTCTTTGCTTGGAATTCTCATCCTGATTATTCATTAGTCGTTGCGGCTAATAGGGATGAGTTTTATGAGAGGCCAACGACACCTTTGGGATGGTGGTCTGACTCTTCAACTGTATTAGGCTCTCGAGATAATGCCGATGTCATTGGTTTAAAGGGAACAGCTCTGGGTTTATCTGTAGAGGGAAGATTTGCTGCCTTAACAAATATTAGAGCTCCAAGTGAAAAAAATCCAGATTTAAGAACACGTGGAGAATTAACTGCTAAGTTTCTTTCTCAAAAAACGAGCATTGAGGAATTCATTGCTTCTAATCAGAAGTCTTTCATGCAATATAACGGCTTCAATCTCCTAACTGCGGATCTCAGCAAACCAGAAAATCATCAGTTATGTTGGATTAGTAATCGTATTCTTATTGGTGGAAAGATAAGGCAGCGTAAAACTGTAAACCCTGTCAGCATTGAACCTGGAATTTATGGTTTATCAAATGCAATGTTAGATACTCCTTGGCCTAAAGTGAGAACTGGAGTAGCGCAATTTGCCCAGGCTATTGCAATGGATCAGGGAAGTTTTAATCATCCTGAACACTATTTGAAGTTTTTAAAAGATGGGAATTCTTATCCTGACTCAGAATTACCATCTACTGGAGTAAGTCCTGATTGGGAGAGAGCGTTGTCCCCTATTTTCATTAAAACTCCTCACTACGGTACGCGCTCAAGCACATTACTAAGAGTACGTAAAGACGGAAATTTTCAAATGCTAGAGAGAAGGTTCGATCCATCAGGGGAGAATGAGACAAACTCTTTCGAAGGCCAATTTATTGGATCTGAGCAAATAGATCAAGGGAATTAATAGTTTTAGTTTTTGCGGTTTCTCATTGGTAAGTTTTTGAAATACTTAAATGTACCTGTAGACTGGCAGCAAATTTTGTCATTAGCATCATAAATCCATGCCTCGCAAAATGCCATTGTCGTAGATTGATGAATTGTTTTTCCAATCACACGAATATTGCCAGTAGCGGCTTGCATGAAACTATTTTTTAATTCGATTGTTACAACGCTTCGATCATCAGGATCAGCTGAGCGAGCAGCGATTGCCATTGCTGCGTCTACTAATGCTAGTAAAACACCCCCATGTGCAACTGACCATGAATTAGTATGTTTTTCTTCAACATTTAACTGAATTTCACTGGTGCCACCTTCCATCTTGTGTAATTCGACACCTAGAAGATTTAAAAAAGGCACATCAAGTTTTAATGGTGGATTCATATTGTTGGTAATTTATAGTCTTTAAAAAGTTCTCTTAATTTTAACTTTTGCATTTTTCCAGTGGCTGTTAATGGAATCTTATCTACGAAAACTACATCGTCTGGTATCCACCATTTAGCGATTTTTCCCTCAAGAGATTTTAAAATATCAACTTTTAATTCCGCATCTGAAACTTGGATATTTTGTAACTTTTCAATAACTAGCAAAGGTCTTTCATCCCACTTGGGATGCGCCACAGCTATGCACGAAGCCATTGCAACGCTAGGGTGACCCGCTACGATATTTTCAATATCGATTGATGAGATCCATTCCCCTCCCGATTTAATTACATCTTTGCTCCTATCGGTAATTTGCATTTGACCATCTTCATCGATATTAGCAACATCACCAGTAGGGAACCAACCATCATCTAAAGCTGAGTCTTCAGATTTAAAGTATTTTTGTATAACCCATGGACCTTTAACATAAAGATTACCACTGGCTATTCCATTATGAGGTAATTCCTCTGAGTTACCATCAACAATCTTCATGTCGACGCCAAATACCACCCTACCTTGCTTTTGAATTATTTTGTCTTGTTCTTCTTTTGATTTAGAAAGGTCAGTTGATTTCAATCTTGCAACTGTACCTATCGGAGAAAGTTCTGTCATTCCCCAAGCATGAATAACCTCAACACCATAATCTTGAAATGTTTTCATCATTGCAGGAGGACAAGCTGATCCACCAATTAAGACTCTTTTAAATGAAGAGAATTGAAGTTGATTTGATTTCATGAACTGTAATACACCTGCCCATACAGTTGGAACGCCTGCAGATAAGGTTACTTTTTCTGATTCTATTAATTCAAAAAGAGATTGACCATCCAACTTTGCGCCTGGGAGAACTAATTTTGCCCCTACCAAAAGGGAAGAATACGGAAAACCCCACGCATTCACATGAAACATGGGAACTACTGGCATGATCGTATCTAAAGCGGATAAACACAATGAATCAGGCAAAGCAGTAGCATAAGAGTGTAAAAGTGTTGATCGATGGCTATATAAGGCTCCTTTAGGATTCCCAGTCGTTCCAGATGTATAGCAAAGACTTGAAGCAGTCCGCTCATCTAGTAAAGGCCATTCAAAATTTCCTGAATATTGAGAAATTAGTTTTTCATAATTAGTAAAAGCTTTGTTTTCAGGTTGTAATGACTCGTCAATCAAACAAACCCAGTGCTTTACCAATGGACAAAGTGGAATTAATTTTTCTACTAAATCACTGAAACCAAGATCAAAAAATACTAATTTATCTTCTGCGTGCTGAATAATATAAGCTATCTGCTCAGGAAATAATCTAGGATTGATAGTATGACAAACCAGACCGCTTCCTGAAACACCATAATATATTTCTAGGTGTCTAAAACCATTCCAGGCTAATGTACCAATTCTAGTTCCTGTCTCAAATTTAAAGGTCTCTAAAGCTTGAGCTAATTTTTTGGCACGAATTTCTAAATCGGTAGTTTTATAGCGATGTATATCACCTTCAATTCTTTTTGAGATAATTTCAGTCTTTGAATGATGTTTGGATGTAGAAGTCAAAATATTTGAAATCAACAACGGGCTATCCATCATTTGACCTAAAATAGCGCTAGTCTGTAATTTTGAATTCATAAAGTGTCTCCGGAAAATTCTAAGTTACTCTAATTTATATCTTTAAATTTATAATAATAGCTTCTTCCTAAATAATAACTTCTTATATCAGTGAATATGAAAAAAAGAGATGAAGACTACAAAGCAACATTAAGCCCAATTCAATATGAAGTTACGAGAAAGGCTGCTACAGAAAGACCTTTTACTGGGAAATATTGGGATACATGGACTAAAGGTTCATATCACTGCATTTGTTGTGGCACAGAGCTATTTCAATCAGAAAGTAAGTTTGACGCTGGGTGCGGATGGCCAAGCTTTTTTGTACCCTCAGAGGGAGCACCAATTGAGGAATTGAAAGATTTTTCTCATGGCATGGTTCGTACAGAAGTTAGATGTAAGGAATGTGATGCGCACCTTGGTCACGTTTTTGAGGATGGCCCTGTGCCAACCGGATTGAGATATTGTATTAATTCTGCCTCCCTTAATCTAAAGCCCAAAGAATAGTTCAGAATGAAACTTTTAAATGAATTTTTGCCAATTTTGGCATTCTTTATAGCTTTCAAAACCTTTGATATTTATGTAGCTACTGGGGTCGCAATAGGTATAACTCTCCTTCAAATGATATGGCTAAAGACAAATAAAAAGCCAATATCTAAGATGCAGTATTTCAATTTTTTTGTGATTTTAGTTTTCGGTGGTTTAACAATCTTTCTTCACGATAAAACATTCATTATGATTAAGCCGACCATCTTGTATTGGAGCTTATCATTTGGACTTGCTGTAAGTTTTTTTGTGTTTAAAAAAAATCTGATTGAGCTTATTCTTGGTAAAGAGATCCCACTTAAAGACGATAGTGAGGGTAAAGTTTGGCCAAAGGTTAATTTTGCTTGGGTAATTTATTTTGCAGCCTTAGGTGCTTTAAACTTATTCGTAGCTAAAACTTATTCAGAGGAAACTTGGGTTAACTTTAAATTATCTACAATTGGCCTCTTATTAATTTTTATTATTTTTCAAGGCATTTGGCTATCAAAGCATATAAAATCTGAGAGTCTTGAATCTTAATAAATATGAACACAGTACATCCCCAAATTTTAATTTATGAACATGAGCTCAAAAAGCATCTTGAGCCTCAAATTATTCAGATTGATGATGATTCTCACCATCACGCTGGTCATGCTGGTAATACATCAGAAGGCGCAAGCCATCTAAGAATGCTCATTGTTTCAGAAAAGTTTACTGGCTTGACACGTGTGGCAAGACATCGTTTGGTGTATGATATCCTCGGTAGTTGGATGAAAACAAACATACACGCTCTTGTTATAAATGCTAAAACCCCATCGGAAAATGAAAATATCTAATTTTGTAAAAATTCTATTTGTAGATTTAATTCTTATTACTTCTTCTCTCTCATTTGCACAAAATGCTGCTGTTGTGAATGGCACTGCAATTCCTCTATCTAAATTAGATCGCTTGGTTCAAAACTCTGGACAACAAAATAGTCCTGAGATTAGAAATAAAGCTAGAGATGTTCTCATTACTAAAGAATTAATCAATCAAGAAGCAAACAAAAGAGGAATTACTAAAGACCCTCAAATTCAAGATGCAATTGAGCAAGCTAAACTAAGTGTTTTAGTTTCTGCAGTTTTTGAAGATTGGATTAGTAAAGAAGGAATTAAAGATAAAGACCTTCAAGCTGCATATGATTCTATGAAATCCCAAATGGGTGGCAAAGAATATAAAGCCAGCCATATCTTAGTAGAAAATGAAAAGTTAGCAAAAACACTACTCACTCAAATCAAAGCTGGTGGTAATTTTGGTGAATTAGCAAAAGCAAATTCTCTCGATAAAGGTTCTGCAGTTAATGGTGGTAGTTTAGATTGGGTATCCCCTTCTTCTCTTGTTCCAGAATTTTCAAATGCTATGGTGGCTCTGACACCTGGACAAACTAGTTCCGCACCTGTGAAATCACAATTTGGATGGCATATTATCAAATTAGACGACGTGAGAGATCAAAAAATTCCAACTTTGGAAGAAGTTAAACCACAGTTAATTCAAATGTTGTCGCAAGATCAAAACTTCCAGAAAACTAAATTTGTAGAAATGATGGAAAGCTTTAAATCTAAAGCCAAGATACAGTAACAGTTAAATAATTAATTTTTTTTCTGCTTGAAGATTATTTTGTTTTAATTGTTTAACCCACTTCTTGGTTTTTAATCCCCACTGTTTTTTAATATGTGTGGCTCTAGTTTCAAGGTCCTTCCAAGAGATATCTATCGGAGGACCTTTGAAAGCTAATGCAATAACATTGCAATCATGAACTTCTTTAAATAGTAAAACTCTATTATCAAATGCATCGCAAATATTATTGATGTTTTTTAAATAACTTGGGTGTCTGCTAAACAGATTGACTGACATAACTCCAACCGTTTTAAGTGAATTAAAACAGCCTTTATAAAATTCAGCAGAATTTAATGCTGGTCCAGAAGCTTCACCATTGAAAACATCTACCTGAATGGCGTCATAAGATAGAGAGTTATCAGATGACTTTACAAAAGATAAAGCATCTTCTTGAACGACTTTCATTCTAGGGTTTTGTGAATCTAGTCCAAACATTGAATTAGCAGCAATAATCACAGCAGGGTTAATTTCTACAGCTACTGTTTGAATTGTGTCATTAAGTCGATTACAAAATTGGGTTAAAGTTCCAGTACCTAAACCTAATTGCAATATCTTTGTATTTGAAGGATCTAAAAAAAGAAGCCATGCCATCATTTGTTGGGCATATTCTAGTTCAATATCATATGGTTTTTTTATACGCATGGCACCTTGTACCCAAGGTGTTCCAAGGTGTAAATATCTAATCCCGTTAACTTCGGAAAAAGTTACAGGTTCAAAATTAATATTATTCATTTAAATTTATTTCAACCAAAATCTAGCATTGGTAAACATTTTCATCCAAGGACTTAGGCCATCTTTGAAGTTGACCCATTCTTGTGGATACCAACTCATTTGTGGGATTCTAAAGACTCTCTCTGGATGAGGCATTAATACAGTAAATCTTCCATCAGAAGTAGTTACACTTGTAACACCTCCAGGTGATCCATTTGGATTAAGAGGAAATTTATCTGTGGCTTTGCCGTAATGGTCTGTGTACCTGAGTGAAACCAAGCCTTTATTTTGTAGATTTGATAGAGACCCTTTAGAAGAAAAATTAGTAAAACCTTCACCATGAGCAACTACAATTGGTAACTGACTCCCCTCCATACCTTTAAAGAAAATAGAAGGCGATGGAAGCACCTCTACTTGAACAAAGCGAGATTCATATTGTTCGGACATATTCTTTGTAAAGTGAGGCCAATCTTCAGTTCCAGGAATAATTTCAGATAGCTTACTTAACATTTGACATCCATTGCATACACCTAAGGCAAATGTATTTTGTGACTCGAAGAAATCTTGGAAACTATCTCTGAGTTTTGAATTAAACAAGATTGACTTAGCCCAGCCCTCACCTGCTCCTAGGACATCGCCATAGCTAAATCCACCGCAAGCGACAAGTCCTTGGAATTCTTTGAGATTTTGTCTAGAACTTAAAAGATCCGACATGTGAACATCAACTGACTCAAAACCTGCATGGTGGAAAGCATAAGCCATTTCCTGATGAGAGTTAACTCCCTGTTCACGAAGAATCGCTATGCGTGGTCTATTTTTATTAATAAACGGATGTTGTGTAATTTCGTTAGGATTAAATAAAAGTTTCGGACTTATGCCTGGATCAGAATTATCCTCAACCAAGGATTGTTCGCTCAAAGCACATTCTGGATTATCTCTTAAAGAAACAATTGCAGAACTAGGCTTTTCCCAAAGCTTTTGTAGCTCTGATCGTGGTGATTGAAATATTTGTTGAGCATCACGCCAAATTTCAATTACATCTTTTTTATTCACCTTACCAATGACATTGGAGTATGGGCTTAAACCATGCTGTCTAAGGATACTGAAAACTTGATCACGATCTTCTCTTCTTATTTGAAAGATAAGCCCTAGCTCTTCATTAAATAAAGCTCTGAGGGTTTGTTCATTTCTTCTTCCAGATATTTGTTTTGTCCAGTTCTTTGCATCACCATAATCTGATTCATGCCCTTTTTCTAAAACTAGCAAATCAATATTTAAGGCTACGCCAAGGTGAGAACAAAAAGACATCTCACAAATAGCGCTAAACAATCCACCATCTGAACGGTCATGATAGGCTAATACATGATTTCCATCTTTAAGTTTTGTAAATGCTTCGAATGAGTTCTTTAGAAGCATAGAATCATTGACATCAGGACAGATAGATTCATCTTGATTGTAGATGTTGGAAAGTATGCTTGCACCCATACGATTCTCACCTTGTCCTAAATCAATGAGAATTAATTCAGAGTCAGGAACATCCTGCAATTGAGGCGTTACAGTTTTTAATACATTTGCTACTGGAGCGAATGCGGAAATAATTAATGAAACTGGCGATGTTACTGTTTTTGATTCAGCCTGATCTTGCCATTGTGATCGCATGGACAAAGAATCTTTTCCGACTGGGATTGAAATTCCTAATGCTGGACAAAGCTCTAATCCAACTGCTTTAACAGCGTCATATAGTTTTGCATCCTCACCATCAGTTCCGCATGAGGCCATCCAGTTCGCAGACAACTTAATATCAGAGATACTTCTAACATCGCTACTTAATATATTGGTAATAGACTCGCCAACAGCCAATCTTGCAGCTGCAGAAGAATCGTAAATAGCTATAGGAGTTCTTTCGCCCATAGCCATAGACTCGCCATGGAAGTGAACATAATCTGACATCGTTACAGAACAATCAGCTACTGGAATTTGCCATGGACCAACCATCTGATCACGATGTGTTAAGCCTCCTACAGAACGATCACCAATGGTAATTAAGAATGATTTACTCGCTACAGTAGGATGTTGTAATACTTTATTTATCGCGTCAGTTAGGTCAAAAGAGGACCAGTCGGACTTCTTTCGCGGTGTTTCGATATGTTGAACAGTTCTGTGCGTCAGAGGAGGTTTACCAAGTAGAACTTCCATAGGAATATCGATTGGAAGGTACTCACTATTTGAAGAATCAAATTTAGTATCTAAAAGTTTAAGCTGTCTTTCCTTAGTAGTTCTTCCAACTACAACAAATGGACAACGCTCTCTTTCACATATTGATTGAAATAGGTCTAAGCTACTTTCTTGAATTACTAGAACATATCTTTCTTGTGATTCATTACACCAAATTTCTGCGGGACTCATTCCGGTTTCTTCAAGAGGAATCTTCCTAAGATCAAACACTGCGCCTAACTTCGCACTATCTGCTAGTTCAGGAAATGCATTAGATAAGCCCCCTGCTCCAACGTCATGTATGGAAACAATTGGATTATCTTTACCATATTGAATACAAGAGTTAATAACCTCTTGAGCTCTTCTTTCAATTTCAGGGTTTCCTCTTTGAACAGAATTGAAGTCAAGGTCTTGAGCGTTAGTGCCAGTATTCATTGAACTAGCTGCTCCACCACCCATTCCAATTTTCATTCCAGGTCCACCTAGCTGTATTAGCAGATCCCCTTCATGAATATCTTTTTTGTGGGTATGTTCATCTCTAATGCTGCCTATACCACCTGCAATCATGATTGGTTTATGGTATCCCCATCTCTTACCTGAAATAGTTTGTTCAAATACTCTAAAGTAACCACTTAAAATTGGACGACCAAATTCGTTATTAAATGCTGCTCCTCCAATCGGACCTTGAATCATGATTTCAAGGGGAGTTGCAATACTACTTGGCTTTCCATATGGATGCTTTTCCCAATCCATTGGCAAGCTTGGTATATGAAGGTTAGAAACAGAAAAACCAGTTAAACCGGCTTTTGGTTTACCACCTATTCCTGTAGCCCCCTCATCACGAATTTCACCACCGGCTCCTGTAGATGCTCCAGGGAAAGGAGAAATTGCCGTAGGATGATTGTGGGTCTCAACCTTCATCAAAGTATGGACGAGTTGTTTAGACTCTTCATATACTCTAGTTGTAGATGATGGAGACCATATGACAGATTCGGTACCCTCCATAATTGCTGCATTATCTGAGTATGCAACAACGGTTCCTTCAGGATGTAAACGGTGTGTATTTCGGATCATTCCAAATAAGGATTGATCCATATCTTGCCCATCTATTGTCCAAGATGCATTGAAAATTTTATGCCTACAGTGTTCACTGTTTGCCTGAGCAAACATAATTAATTCAACATCAGTAGGATTACGTTTTAGTTGTTCAAAATTTTCTTGGAGGTAATTTATTTCGTCATCCGATAATGCCAAACCTAAATTTTTATTCGCATGATGTAACGCTGCTTTTCCTTCGGAAAGAATATCTATTGTTTTAAAGCTTTGATCAGGAAGTATTTGATATTGGTATTGAAGATCTGAGGAATCTAAAAGTATAGATTCAGTCATCCTATCGTGAGTATGTGCATAAATTGTTGATAATTCGTCAACAGTTAATTTCTTGGAAGTTTGAATAACAAATTCTATTCCTCTTTCCAAGCGTAAAATTTGAAGATTACATAGTTTTGTTATTTCTGTAGCTTTACTAGACCAAGGAGATACTGTTCCAATTCTTGGTGTTACATAGTAATGGTATTTGCCTTTAGATTTATTATCTTCTGGGCTAGAAAGATTTAAAAGTTGATTAATCTGATTTAATTCATTTGGATTAAGATTGGCTTCAGTCCATATAAAATACTGGAAATAAGCATCTATGGAATCTACTAATATTTTGCTCTTACGCAAAGAATCTAGAAGATTTTTTTGGCGAAATGTGGATAGTGCTGAGGGACCGTGTAAATGTGTAAATATAGGCATAACAAGATTATACGAAATGCCAAGCGACTTCAGTTAAATGATGATTGGCTTATCAGGTAATTCATTCGGAGTAATGACCTCAGCTGAAAAGTGATATCTTAAAACCTGATGAATACGTTCAATTCCATGCAATACTCCCTCTTCGAAATTGCGGCCCCTTAATAATTCAGCCATTTCGTTTGAAACAGTTCTCCAATAATCTTCGCCAGCTAAATTATGGATATTACGATCTGCAACAATTTCAAAATCACGATCAGCCATTAATAAATAAATTAATACTCCATTATTGTTTGCAGTATCCCAAACTCTAAATAAAGAAAAAACTTCTAGGGCTCTTTCTCGAGGAGTTTGTTGGTTAAATAAGGCTTGAGGAGAAAGAGATGTTTCTACGATAAAACGAATTTGGCCGCTGTGAGAAACCTCACTTTTAGCAATTGCAGCTTCAATTTTTTTTAAAGATTCATCGGTAAATACATTTTTTGTTGCTCGATTCGACGCAAATAGATGCTTAAGTAATCTTTTGATAAATTGCATTACCATCCTCCAGATGAACCACCACCACCAAAGCCACCACCCCCACCACCAAAACCTCCGCCACCGCCAAATCCACCTCCAAAACCGCCACCACGACCGCCATAACCACCACTGGGGAAGATAATTGGTCCGCCTCGCCCTCCAAGACCACCTAATAATGAGGCAACAAAACCTATGAGTCCGGCAATGATAGCTATTCCAATAACTCCAGTAATTGTGAAAGCTAGAAAACCAACAACACCACCAGTAGTTAAGCCACCAAGAGTCTTTCCTAAAATTTTCTTAAGAATATTCCCTAAAAAGATTGACATCATAAAAGCAATTAGAAGAATACCCTCCAAATCGCTATCATTTTGTTGAGTATTAGCTTGAGGTCTCTGGGGGGGAGGAGGTAACTCTTCACCATCAATAACTTTAATTAATTGATCAACACCAGATTCAATACCTTCATAAAATTGACCGAGTTTAAAAAGTGGCGTTATTTTTTCTGCAATAATTCTTCTGGCTGTAACATCATTTACCGCCCCTTCTAGCCCATAGCCAACTTCTATCCTTAATCTTCTGTCGTCTTTTGCAACAAGGAGCAAAATACCATCATCAATTTTCTTTCTACCAACTTTCCATTTTTCAACAACTCTTAAGGAATATTGCTCTATCGCTTCAGGTTGTGTTGTTGGAACGATGAGAATTGCAATTTGACTTCCTTTACGTTGCTCAAATTGGCTTAATTTATTTTCTAGGTTTGATATTTGATCCGCACTAAGCGTGTTGGTTAAATCTGTAACTTGATGCTGCAAGACTGGTATTTTGACTAAATCTGCATCTCTTGCACTACTTTTCTCATATACAGCCCCACGATTTAATCCTGCATTTTGAGCGTATGCAACATTAAATACTATAAAAAAAGAGATTAAAAAAAGTGCTAGAAATCTTATTTCTAGCACTTTAGAGGCATTAAACATAATTTATTTAGAGTTATTAAACTGAACTGTAGGTGGCTTGGAAATTGCAGCCTCATTTTCTACAGTAAAGTTGGCCTTAGCTTTGTAACCAAAAATCATTGCGGTGATGTTATTTGGGAATGTTCTAACAGCAAGGTTGTACTCTTGAACTGACTTAATATAGCGATTACGAGCTACAGTAATTCTATTTTCAGTACCTTCTAACTGAGCTGAAAGGTCTCTAAAATTCTGGTCAGATTTTAAAGCTGGGTAATTTTCAGCTACTACCATTAATCGAGACAATGACCCTTTCAATTCACTTTGAGCAGCTTGATACTTTTTGAATGCTTCAGGATCATTGATTAACTCTGGAGTTGCTTGCATAGAGCCAACTCTTGAACGCGCTTCGGTGATTTGGGTTAATACTTCTTTTTCTTGTGTTGCGTAACCTTGAACCGTAGCAACTAGATTAGGAATTAAATCTGCACGACGTTGATATTGGTTTAAAACTTCAGCCCAATCAGCTTTGACTTGCTCATCAGTAGTTTGAAAGGTGTTATACCCACAGCCATGAAGAAATAAGGTACTTAAGGCTACTAAAAAAATTATTAAATTGCGTTTAATAAATGTATTCATAAATTTCCTATTTAAATAAATAAAGAACAGTCTTTAATTTATACCCTAATGATGACATTTAATCGTTTTTCAAACATTCGCTCATAAAAGCCCTAAAATCAGCTTGGTTTCTTCCCTTCCCGAGGCCAGAACATTCTTTCATTTTCATTTGTTGAGAAGTCAATTGTTTACCATTTTTATCAAGGTCATTCGGACCAGGTTTTAAATCTCCAATTTTTGCTCTTGCAGCAGCTCCTTCAGCAGCGGCTGAACCTTTAGGTAAATTTGCTGAAGGTGTTTTAACAGATTTTTGGACAGGTTCTTTAGCAACTTCAACTTCTTTTCTTTGAGGAGCTGTTGCTGTTGATTTTTCTTCTTTGGCTTTTGTAGTTTCTTTTAAAACTTCATTTTTTTTGTCGGCTGCAACTGAATCAGTTTTATTTACTATTACTTGTTTTTCATTTGTAACTTTTTCAGATTTCTCTTTAGCTAAATTTTCTTTATCTTCCTTACTCTTAGTAGCTTTTTCAACTTTATCTTCTTTTGCTTTAGTTATTTTTTCAGATTTTTCATCAGCTACAGGAGCAACTTTATCTTTTGTGGATTTACTTGCCTTATCCTCTTTTGTCTTAGCTATCTTATCTACTTTTTCCTCAGCTACAGGGGCAGCTTTTTCTTTAGTTAATTTACTAGCTTTTTCCTCTTTTGCCTTTGCGATTTTGTCAGCCTTTTCTTTTGCTGCCAATTCTTTATCTTCTTTAGCTTTAGCTAGCTTATCGGCTTTTTCTTTAGCTGCAGCCTCTTTTGCTTCTTTAACTTGAGCAGCTTTATCAGCTTTATCTTTTGCGGCAGCTTCTTTAGCTTCCTTTGCCTTTAATGCATTCTCTTGTTTTTTTTCTGCAGCAGCTTTTTTTTCTTCATCGATACGTGCTTTTTTGTCAGCAGCAGATTCTTTATTTTCAACTGCTACTTTAGCTTGTTGATCCGAGGGTTGAGCTGAGTCTTTTGCAAAACTTATTGAAGACATCATTGAAATTGCAATTATAAATAGTAACTTTCTCATCTTTTTTCCTTAATATTTAAAGATTTTGTCGATTAACCTAGACTAGCATTCCACTCTTTAACACTAAAACTTTATCACATTGTTGAGAAATATCTGTGTCGTGGGTAACCACAACGATGGTGGTGCCATATTCACTATTTAAATCAAATAATAGCTCGACAATGCGTTGCCCATTTTCAAAATCTAAGCTTCCTGTTGGCTCATCCAAAAAAAGTATTTTAGGTTTAGTAATAAATGCCCTAGCAAGAGCGATTCTTTGTTGCTCTCCCCCAGATAAAGTATTGGGATAATGCTTGGATCTGTCTGATAAGCCTATTTTATCTAACAACAATTGAGCATTTACTTGCTCAGTAGGGTTGATCTTTCCGGAAATTTCTAAAGGAAGACAAATATTTTCTAGAGCATTTAATTCTGGAATTAATAGAAATGATTGAAAAACAAAACCAACATTGTTTTTTCTTAATGATGATCTTTCATCCTCACTCAAATCTTTTAATTCATTCCCAAATAATTTCACAGATCCATCATATTCCGGATCTAATCCAGCCATAATACTCAACAGTGTAGACTTTCCAGAACCTGAAGCTCCTAAAATGGCTAAAGTTTGATTACTCTCAATGGTAAAGTCTAAGTTACTTAGTATCTTCAATTCACCAGAAGGTAATTTAACGGATTTACAAAGATTGTTTACTTCTAAAAGATTTTCTACGGGCATATATTAGGAATGAAAAAGTCTCAACTCATTATCTTACAAAAAATAGTATTTTTATCTTTATTATTGCTATGCGTATTTAAAGTACATGCTAATAGTAAGCAAGAACAAAGAATTCTTGTACTTGGGGATAGCATTTCAGCTGGCTATGGTTTACCAGCTAATACCGGGTGGGTAAATCTTTTAGATCAATATTTAACAAAAGAAAAATATACATTTTCAATGTTAAATGCAAGTATTAGCGGTGAAACATCAGCAGGCGGAAAATCTAGAATTAAGAAACTGATTCTGGATTTTAAACCCACCGTCGTTGTCGTTGAATTAGGGGCAAATGATGCTTTAAGAGGATTTCCCTTAAAAGCCAGTAAAGAAAATTTATTAGATATTATCAATATTTGTAAAGCTAATAAGGCACAGGTTTTATTACTCGGTATGAAAATTCCTAGTAATTATGGAGCTGAATATACCAATCAGTTTTCAAAAATGTTTGTAGATGTTAGCAAAAGCACCCAATCTACACTTGTACCATTTTTTCTTGAGGGAATTGCTACCAATCGTCAATTATTTCAGGATGATGGCATTCATCCTAATTTAGAGGCACAGCCAATATTACTTCAAACTATGCTGCCAAGTTTAGTAAAAATCTTAAAATGATTTCAAGATTTTTACTTGGGAATTGGTACGCATGTTTGCGAAATATGCAGACAATTCATTCTGGATGTTTAATTCAGCAATTTGCTTAGTAAGTTCTATTTGAGCCTTAGTATTAACTTCCTGAGAAGGTCTGATTTGATTAATACGATAGATGGCAATACCTGAGCCTGGAATTCTTGCATTAACAACAATAGGAAGCTTTGATGTATCAACATTGAAGACTTTATCAAAAGGTTCACCTGATAAATCTAAAGGTTTTATGCGGGATACCCAAAATGATTTTGAAAACTCCTTACCTTGAATTTTGGTATTTGGATCTTTGATTAAGTTATCAAAATTGGTATTTCCATTTTTTAATGCTAAATCTTCAGCTTTTTTCAAACGAACAATTTTTTCTATATCACTTTTAACTTCGTCAAAATTCTTTGTTTGAGGTGGGTGAAATTCACTAACGTGAACAGAAATTAAATCACCATTTTGCAATTGAAATGCCTCTGAATTTTTACCAGATTTTAAGATCTCATCCTTAAAGATATTCAATAGCGTTTTTTGTTCATTTAGAGGATGGTTTTTAGGCAAGGATTTCTTACCAGAAGTTGTCAGTTCATTTTCTTTAAGGATAGATAGCTTTAGCGCTTCCGCAGCAGGCTTGAGACTGTCCGGTTGTTCGTATACTAAGTTAGCAAATAGATCTGCTTTTTTAGAAAATTCTTTATCATCAGATGAATCACGATGAAGGATAAGATATTCAACATTTGCTGTAGGATTTGTTTGAAAATCACTTGGATGAGACTGATAATAGTCTTTTAAATCAGCATCATTGATTTCAACTTGTTTCAAAAAGTCACTTGCTAAGAAAAATAGGACTTGAACTTCTCTTTCTGTTGAGTAAGCAGATATTAATTGTTCTGCAACTTTACTTGAATGAATTATTTGCTGATTAGGGGCAATAGCATTTTGTAAATCACTGCCCATTAATTCAGATCGCTTTATATTTTGAAATTGGGAAATACTTAAACCATTGCTTTGAAGAAGTTGACGATATTTATCAGCATCGATTGTTCCATCAGATTTCTTTAATGCTTGAATTTCCGGAAACTTATTTAATTCTTTAGCAAGACGATTATCAGAAACTTGCAATCTTAAATGCTGTAATTCATTTTTTAGTAATTTTTGTTGAATAATTTGATTAAGTACATTAACTTTAAAAGATGGGGAATTCGCTAACTCCAACGGGATTCCAGATCTTTGGGCTTGATTTTTTACTGCGTTGTCTAATTCGTTAACAGATATAACATCCTGACCTACTTTTGCTACGTCAGTTTCTTTACTACCCATATTGGTGTAACTTTGAACTCCAATAAATACAAACGATGGCAGTATCAATACCAAAAGGATAATTTGTAGGATTTTTTGGTGAGTGCGAACGTAATCAAGCATGAGGTAGGTTTCTAATTATTAATAATAAGAGTATAAATGAGGTGGGGAAGTATGTGGTGGGTGCTGACGGGATCGAACCGCCGACATTCTGCGTGTAAGGCAGACGCTCTACCATCTGAGCTAAGCACCCTTCTAATATTCTATTGATAACGAATAATAATTTATCTTTGAATACTACTTAATACGAATTTGAATAAATATATGTATTAAGAAAGTCTTCTATTATATATTAATTAGAGAGCTTTTCCAACTTTTTTAATGTTTGAGTACTTCCTCTGATTCAGTTTTGTTGTTTGTATTTTCTTTGGCAACAACGACTTCTTCATCTGCCAAGGGTTTGGGAATTGTCTCTAGAGCCATCTCTAAAACTTTATCAATCCACCTTACAGGAACAATTTCAATTGAATTTTTTACATTGTCAGGAATCTCAGTGAGATCTTTAACATTTTCCTCTGGTATCAATACTGTTTTAATACCGCCGCGATGAGCAGCTAACAGTTTCTCCTTAAGTCCTCCAATTGGGAGAACCTCTCCTCGAAGAGTAATTTCACCAGTCATCGCAACATCTGCTCTAACTGGAATACCCGTGAGGATTGATACTAAGGCAGTTGAGATTGCTATACCAGCAGAAGGACCGTCCTTAGGTGTTGCTCCCTCTGGAAAGTGAATATGAATATCTTTTTTCTCAAACATTTCCTCACGAATGCCTAGTTGGCGAGAACGTGACCTGACTACAGATCTAGCAGCTTCAACGGATTCTTTCATAACATCACCAATAGAACCCGTTCTAATGATGTTACCTTTACCAGGCATCAGAGCAGCTTCAATTGTTAATAAATCACCGCCTACTTCTGTCCAAGCAAGGCCAGTAACTTGGCCTAGTTGATTTTCTTTATTAGCAAGACCAAAATCATAACGCTTAACTGAAAGGAATTTTTCAAGATTACTTGAATCAACAATAATTGGAGCTTGTTCTTTTTTCAAGAGCAATAACTTAACTACTTTACGGCAGATCTTGCTTATTTCTCGCTCGAGAGCCCTAACTCCAGCTTCTCTAGTGTAGTAACGAATGATGTCCTGAATCGCAGATTCTTTAACTTCTATTTCACCGTTCTTCAGACCATTATTTTTAATCTGTTTAGGAAGCAAATATCTAGTTGCAATGTGTGTTTTTTCATCTTCTGTATAACCTGCAAGACGAATAACTTCCATCCTATCCAATAAAGGACCAGGAATATTTAAAGAGTTCGAAGTGGCAACGAACATCACATCAGATAAGTCAAAATCTACTTCAACATAGTGATCTTGAAAGGTATGATTTTGTTCTGGATCCAAAACCTCAAGCATGGCACTCGCAGGATCGCCTCTGAAGTCCATACCCATCTTATCAATCTCATCTAATAAGAATAAAGGGTTTCTAACACCTACTTTTGTTAAGCTGGTTAATATCTTACCGGGCATTGAGCCAATATATGTCCGACGATGACCACGAATCTCTGACTCATCACGAACACCACCCAATGCCATGCGTACAAATTTTCTATTTGTAGCACGTGCGATAGATTGACCAAGAGATGTTTTACCAACTCCAGGAGGACCAACTAAACAAAGAATAGGTGCTTTTACTTTTTCGACGCGTTGTTGAACTGCCAAATACTCCAAAATTCTTTCTTTTACTTTATCAAGTCCATAGTGATCATCGTTTAGAACGGATTCAGCATGGTTGAGATCATTATTAACCTTACTCTTCTTTTTCCAAGGAAGATTAATTAGGGTATCAATATAATTTCTAACCACTGTGGCTTCTGCTGACATTGGTGACATTAATTTGAGTTTTTTTAGTTCAGACTCCGCTTTTTTAAGAGCGTCTTTTGGCATCTTAGCTAATTTGATTTTCTTCTCTAACTCTTCGAGGTCAGCACCCTCTTCACCTTCACCGAGTTCTTTTTGAATAGCTTTAACTTGTTCGTTTAAATAATATTCACGCTGACTTTTCTCCATCTGTCTCTTAACACGGCCGCGAATTCTTTTTTCGACTTGGAGAATATCAATTTCACTTTCAAGTTGCCCCAAAAGACTTTCTAAACGTTTAACAACGTCATTCATTTCAAGTAACAACTGTTTTTGGTCAAGCTTAATTGGTAAGTGAGCACAAATTGTATCTGCAAGACGACTTGCGTCATCTATGCCAGTCAATGAAGCAAGAATTTCTTGAGGAATTTTTTTATTTAATTTAACGTATTGGTCAAATTGGGCAACAATAGCTCGTTTCAGAGCTTCAGTTTCTGACTGATCGATGCTTGGAATACTTTGTGGTGTAGCCTCACAATTAAAGTAGCCTAGAGAGTCTTCGATTTGACTTACATCTGCTCTTTGGGTTCCTTCAACTAGTACTTTTACAGTACCATCTGGCAGCTTCAGCATTTGAAGGATGTTAGCTATACATCCAACTTGGTACAAATCTTGTACGGTTGGTTCATCTTTAGAAGCTGTTTTTTGAGCAACTAAAAGAATACTTTTCCCAGTTTCCATGGAAGCCTCCAAAGCTTTGATAGATTTGGGACGACCAACAAATAATGGCATTACCATGTGAGGAAAAACTACCACATCTCTTAAAGGTAGTAGAGGTAACTGAATTGGTTCAGTTGGTAATAGTAAATTGCCAGGCATATTTAAAATCTCCAATTAGGCGAAAGCATCAACATTCATTGTATATCATCAACTTAGTGCCAAATTTCGCAATTACAAGCCTAGAATACACTTTTTTATTTACTTTTAGAATATCAAACCTCGTAGTATCTGTTTTTTCTCTATTTCGATACTGAAATCATGCAACTGAGGTAGAAGTATGATGGACGATTGTAGGTGAACCACCTTCAACACAATTTGCATCAATGATGACTTTTTCAATTGTTTTTTGAGATGGTAATTCATACATAACGTCTAGCAACATATTTTCCAATATGGAGCGTAGTCCTCTAGCACCAGTATTTCTTTCCATCGCTTTTTTGGCAATTGCCTTCAAAGCTTCATCTCTAAACTCTAAAGTAACATTTTCCAATTGAAACAATGCTTGATATTGCTTAACAAGTGCATTTTTAGGTTCTGTAAGAATTTGAATAAAGGCAGCTTCGTCAAGTTTACTTAGCGTTGCAGTTACTGGTAAACGTCCGATAAGTTCTGGAATCAAACCAAATTTAATTAAATCATCAGGTTCTACATTTTCAATTAGATCAGCTAAATCTTTTGACTCTTTACTTTGAACTTTTGCGTTAAAACCAATACCTGCTTTTGAAGATCTTAAATTAATGATCTTTTCTAGGCCGTCAAAGGCTCCGCCACAAATAAAGAGTATGTTGGTAGTGTCTACTTGAAGAAAATCTTGATTGGGATGCTTTCTTCCACCCTGTGGCGGGATAGAAGCAATGGTTCCCTCAACGAGTTTTAGAAGTGCTTGCTGAACCCCCTCACCCGATACGTCTCTGGTAATAGAGGGATTCTCTGATTTTCTGGAAATTTTATCAATCTCGTCTATATAGACAATGCCTCTTTGAGCTTTGTCAATATCGTAACTGCAAGCTTGTAGAAGTTTTTGAATAATGTTTTCAACGTCTTCGCCCACATAACCAGCTTCAGTTAATGTAGTTGCATCAGCCATGACAAAAGGAACTTCTAAAATACGAGCTAAAGTTTGTGCAAGTAAGGTTTTACCTGAGCCAGTTGGGCCGATAAGAAGAATATTACTTTTAGCTAGCTCTACACCATTAATAATGGCTGTTTTGCGTGTTGATGGATTCTCTTTATTTTTCTGCTCTACAAACTGAAGATTATTTAAACGTTTATAGTGGTTATAAACTGCAACAGCTAAGGTTTTTTTTGCTTGAGTTTGCCCGATCACATATTGGTCGAGAGTAGATTTAATAAATTCTGGAGTCGGTAATTCAGATTTTGAATTCGATAAATTATTTTGCTTGAGACTTTCAGCGCCTTCTGCAATAACTTCATTGCATAAATTTACACATTCATCGCAAATAAAAACGTTTGGACCAGCAATCATTCGAACGACTTCATCATGGCTTTTGCCACAAAATGAACAAATTAGATTTTTGTTAGAGTTATCGCTACTGCTGGTCATAAAATAAATTATCTTGAAGTAATTACTTGGTCGATTAAACCGTAATCTTTAGCCTGATCTGCAGACATGAAATTATCACGGTCTGTATCTTTAGCAATAGTTTCAATAGTTTGCCCAGTTCTTTCTGACAAAATTCTGTTTAATTGCTCACGTAAATACAGGATTTCTCTTGCTTGAATTTCAATATCAGAAGCTTGTCCTCTAGCACCACCTAATGGTTGATGAATCATAATTCTAGAATTAGGTAGAGCAAAACGCTTACCCTTTGCTCCAGCTGAAAGCAAGAAAGCACCCATACTAGCTGCTAATCCCATGCACAGAGTACTAACATCAGGCTTAATAAAATTCATCGTGTCGAAAATCGCTAAACCAGAAGATACTGACCCACCTGGAGAGTTTATGTAAAGAGAGATGTCCTTATCTGGATTTTCGCTTTCTAAAAATAGTAGCTGCGCAATTACCAAGTTAGCAGTATGGTCATTTACTTCACCCACTAAAAAGACAACACGTTCTCTAAGTAATCTAGAGTAAATATCATAAGCTCTCTCGCCTCTTCCAGAGGTTTCAATAACCATTGGAACAAGACCTAGATTTTTCGTTTCTATACGCTCATTACTATTTTCATTTTGAAACATATGAATATCCTTTTGTAGTAAATCAAATATTACTTGATGGTACTCAACTCTTCAAAACTTACGTTTTTATCAATTACCTTAGCCTTTGATAAAACATAATCAACAACATTGTTTTCCATTACCAAGGACTCGATATCTCCTAAACGACTTGGGTCACTGTAATACCAACGAGTAACTTCTTTAGGATCTTCATAACTAGCAGCTTGTTCATCAATTTCAGCTTTAATTTGATCTGCAGTAGGTTTTAAAGACTCATCTTTCACCAACTGATTGAGAATTAAACCTAGTTTTACACGCTGTTGTGCTTGTGTTGTGAACATACCTTCAGGAATTGGAGCATTTTTAGCATTTGGAACACCGCGTTGCTCGAGATCATTTCTTGCCATTTCAATTAAGCGACCTTCTTCTTGGCTTACTAAAAATTTTGGTAAGTCAAACTCAGTAACCTTCGCAAGAGCTTCTAAAGCTTGTCCTTTTAAGATGCCTTTTTTTCTTCTATCAATTTCGCGTTGTAAGTTTTGGCGAACTTCTGCTCTAACTTTATCCATTCCACCCTCTTGGATACCTAAACTTAAAGCAAAATCATCATTTAATTCTGGTAAATGTGGCCACTCAACTTTTTTCATTGTGATTTTGAATTCTGCAGTCTTACCAGCTACTTCTTTGCCATGGTAATCTTCAGGGAAATTCAATGGGAAAGTTTTTTCTGTACCTTTAGTTAAGCCTATAGCAGCAGCTTCGAACTCGGGCAACATTTGACCTTGACCCAATATAAAACTAAAGTCATTGGCTTTACCGCCAGCAAACTCTACACCATCAATTGAACCTACGAAATCAATAGTTACTTGGTCTCCAGATTGAGCTGATAGATCATCGCCACCATTTCCGTGTCCATGTTCTTCACCTCTTTCGTGATAATGAACACGTTGCTTTCTGAGTAGTTCGATTGTTTTATCAATTTCACTCTCACTGACTTCAGTATCGTAACGAGTAATCTCAATTTGGCTAATATCGCCTACTTTAACTTCTGGAAATACTTCAAAAAATGCATCAAAAATGATGTTTTCTGCATCTAGTTCGCTTTTTGGTTCTAAGCGTGGTTGTCCAACTAATTCAATTTTTTCAGATTCAGCAAATTCAAAAAATTGATTAGAAGCGTGATCAAAAGACAATTCGAAATCAACTTGCTGTCCATACTGTTGTTCAATCATTTTGAGTGGAACTTTACCAGGACGGAATCCGGGCATTTTTAAATTTTTGCCCAATTGTTTTAATTTTGACTCTCTTTTTGGTAAAAGCTCAGATTTTGAAAACTGAAGAGAAACTTTTCTTTCTAGGTTGCCGATATTTTCGATTTGAAGTGACATATATGTTTTTAGTAGTAAATCAAGTTAATCATTTTTTGAGAAAAGGAGTAAAAATCATAAATTCATCATTTGAATAAATCATCGTAAGAATTTAATATCTTGGTGCGAGGAGGGGGACTCGAACCCCCACACCATTTCTGGCGTCAGGACCTAAACCTGGTGCGTCTACCAATTTCGCCATCCTCGCAACTTCAATTTCTCAAAGTAATCCAATATTTTACAATGTCTTGAGATTTAAGGACATAAATTCTCAATCTATCAAGTATTTTAAGAGTTAAAAAATGGATAGTCCGTGTACCCTACTTCATTTCCACCGTAAAAAGTCTCACGTTTATATGGGTTTAGGGGGGCATCGATAGTAAATCTTTCAACTAAATCAGGATTTGAAATAAATAATCTTCCGTAAGCAATCGCGTCAGCAAGATTATCACGTAGAGCATTTTCACCTGTTTGACGATCATAACCACCTGCACTAATGAAAATCCCCTTAAAAACTTTTCTAAATATTTCAGATGTTAATGGAGCGTCTGTATTGATTTTATCGTCACCACCTGCGCTGGTAGAGCGAGGTTCAATAACATGTAGATATCCAATCTGGTGAGAATTTAGCATTTCAATCACAAAAGTAAATAATCCTTGAGGATCTTCATCGGCTATATCCCCAAAACTGCCATATGGTGATAGACGAACGCCGATTCTATCAATATCAAATACAGTTTTAACTTTAGTTAGAATAAGATCAAGCAATCTAGATCTATTCTCAAAACTCCCCCCAAAGAGATCATTTCTTTGATTTGTTTTTGTTTGTAAAAACTGATCTAACAAATAGCCATTTGCACTATGTATTTCAATGCCATCAAATCCAGCTTTTTTAGCATTTAATGCGCCTTGATAAAACTCTTCTACAACACGATGAATATCTTCTAATGTCATTTCTCTTGGCGTTTCATATGGTACAAAACTCCAATCATTTGTAAAAGTTTTTCCGTATGGTTTAATTGCTGAAGGAGCAATTGGCAAACCTTCTTTCTCATGAAATGAACTATGAGAAGTTCTCCCCACATGCCATAACTGTGCAAAAATCTTGCCACCTTTTGCATGGACTGCCTTAACGATTTTGGACCAACCATCAACTTGTTCATTTGAATATATACCAGGAGTTGCAGGATATCCTTTACCTAAAGGACTTACTTGCGTTGCCTCAGAAATAATCAATCCAGCGCTAGCTCTTTGTGAATAATAAATTTCTGCGAGAGGATTAGGTACATCATTCGCTATAGAGCGCATGCGTGTTAATGGTGCCATGATCATTCTATTTTTTAATTCAAGAGAACCAATACTTAAAGGCTGTAATAATTTCATATTTTGATTTGTAGACATTAAAGTTCCTATTAAACTGATTGAAGTAAAACTACTACTTGAGTTTCGATTGCTTCTGAATTTCCCAAATATCCTAATCCCTCATTTGTTTTGGCTTTGATATTAATTCTTTGGGGATCTAATGCGACCAACTTCGAAATTGTGTTAATCATATCAGGTAGATATTTCGCAAGCTTCGGTGACTGACAAATTACTGTCGCATCAATATTCACAATCATAAAACCCTTTTGAGATATTAATTTATAAGTATCCTGAAGAATTAACTTGCTATCTATATTTCTATAACGTTCATCATTATCTGGAAAATGCTGACCAATATCTCCTAAACCTGAAGCTCCTAATAACGCATCTGTAATTGCATGTAAAAGTGCATCAGCATCTGAGTGACCTAATAAACCAAGATGATAAGGAATCTCTATTCCACCCAGTATCAAAGGACGATTTGGAACTAATCGATGAACATCATAACCTTGACCGACTCTTATATTCATTTCTTGAGCAATCATTTTTTTCATCATAAAAAAATCCTGTTGGTATGTAATTTTGAAGTTTTCTAAAGAACCTAAAACTACTAAAGGAGAATATCCTAGTGCTTCCATAGCGCTGGACTCATCTGTTATCAAAGTACCCTTCTCTAATGCGTTTTCAATCGCAATTTTCAAATCACCTAACCTAAACATTTGGGGTGTCTGAGCAAGCCATAAAGATTCACGGTTAATAGTAGATTCAATTTTTTTACTAGATTCTTTGGTTTTCTTCACAGTATCAGAAACTGGTAAAGCCAAAATGCCTCCAATACAGTCCTCTTGAGATTGAACTTCATAAATTAAACGATTTACATCCTCAGGTGAAATACCAGGTCTTGCTGCATCATGAACAAGAACCCAATCACGCAAAGAAACTTGTTGTTCAATCATTAAACGCAAGGTGTTCAAAACAGTTTCTGCACGTGTTTGTCCACCTGTAGGGGTAATATTTAATTTTGTTGAAGTTGAACTAATTGGAATGTTTTCTAGAGAAGAAGTTGCAACCCAAATAGAATTTATGGAGGAAAGCTCATCAAAAAGATCAATCGAGTAATCAATAACTAATTTATTTCCTAATTGTTGAAATTGTTTAGGAACATCATTCCCAAATCGAGAACCACTACCTGCACATGGAATTAAAACATGGCATTTTGATTCAATTACATTCGATTGCATATTGATAATCTCTAAAGTTTTTCCAAAATAATCTATCAATTCTATAATGTTGCTAATGACGCATAACAATGTAGTAGAAACTAATACACTCCAAAATACCTTACTATCTCCCCCCATACCTGGTCCGGAGAGTGGTAAACGATTTACTTTAAATTATTGCATTGGTTCAAGTGACGCAGGAATTATTGCAGAAAACGCTCAGAAGTACCGCGAATCCTTTTCAATAATGGTTGTAATCTGCAGTGAACCAACTGTTGCACAGCGCTTATCCCAAGAAATACCTTTGTTTGATGATACTTTAAGGGTTTCATTACTCCCTGACTGGGAAATATTACCTTATGACCAGTTTTCTCCACATCATGATTTAGTTTCAGAACGCCTTAAAACATTACATGAAATGATGAGTGGGCTTACTGATATCGTTATTGTTCCCATAAGTTCAATTATCACAAGACTATCCCCCCCTGAATTTTTAGCTGCTAATACCTTCTTTTTTAAACAAGGGTCAAGCTTAAATGAAGCAACTTTAATTAGTCAATTACAGCAAGGTGGGTATGACCCAGTATCAGCAGTCGTAAGACCTGGTGAATATAGTATTCGTGGTGGACTAATTGATTTATTTCCTATGGGAGCAACACTTCCTTTCAGGATAGATCTTTTTGGGGACACAATTGATCAAATTAAAGTATTTGATCCAGATACGCAAAGAAGCTTATATCCAGTCAAAGAAATCAAATTATTACCTGGACATGAATTTCCGTTTCATGAACAAGCCAGAAAAGACTTTCGTGGAAAATGGCGTGAAGTCTTTGAAGGTAACCCAGCAAAATGCCCGCTTTATAAAGACGTTGGATTAGGTATACCTGGCGCTGGAATTGAATCCTACTTACCACTTTTTTTTGATAATACTTCATTAATTTTTGATTATTTTCCAAAATCTAACAGTCAAGCTTGGATTTGGGGAGTTGGGAACATACAGCTTGCAATTAATGAGTTTTGGAAAGGAATTAATGAAAGATATCAATTCCTTTCTCATGATTCTGAGCACCCTTTACTTCAACCTCAATTGCTTTATGCCAATGAGGAAGATATTTTTGCCTTTTTAAAGTCCTATCCAAGAGTTTTTCTTGGTTCGAATGATTCAAGCAAAGAAAATCCTTTCTTCGAAATACCTCCCCCTGTAGCAGTTGTTAGAAGAAATAAGGATCCAATTTTTGAATTAAAAAACTATATAAGAAACACTCATAACAGAGTCTTAATTTGCGCAGATAGCCCTGGTAGAAGAGAATCAATCAAACAGCTATTAGAAGATTCAAGTTATCAAGATCCTGAAGATAAGGTTAACATTCAAGAATATTCAAATATTCATGATTTTGTACAAAGTAATTTTCCAGTTGGTCTTGTTGTAGCTCCATTATTTGATGGTTTTGTATCTAAACAACAGAACTTAACCATTCTCACAGAGACTGAAATATTTGCCAACTCAGCTGAACAAAGAAAAGCTGGAAAGGTTGGAAAAAAAGATCAAGCAACTAATATTGAGTACTTAGTAAGAGATTTATCTGAACTTAAAATTGGTGACCCAGTAGTACATTCTGAGCATGGAATAGGCAGATATCAGGGTTTACTGATTCTTGATTTAGGGAATGGGGATGAGGAGTTCTTACACCTCCGATATGCTAACAGTGCTACTTTGTATGTTCCAGTTCATCAATTACATCTTATTTCACGTTATTCAGGCTCTGATCCTGAAAATGCCCCTTTACATAATTTGGGTTCTGGACAGTGGGAAAAGGCTAAACGTAAAGCAGCACAACAAATTAGAGATACCGCTGCGGAACTTCTTAATATATACGCCAAGAGAGCTTTACGAAAAGGACATGCTTTTGAGTACTCAAGCCATGACTATGACGCGTTTGCAGAAAGCTTTGGTTTCGAGGAAACGATAGATCAGCAAAATGCTATTAATGAAGTAATCAAAGATATGACTAGCGGTCAACCAATGGATCGACTTATCTGTGGTGATGTTGGGTTTGGAAAAACTGAAGTTGCACTTAGAGCAAGTTTTGTTGCAGTTATGGGAGGTAAACAAGTTGCAGTTTTGGCACCTACAACTCTATTATCTGAACAACATGCTACAACATGGAAAAATAGATTTGCAGACTGGCCTGTAAAAATAGTTGAAGTTTCTCGATTCCAATCAACCAAAGAAATCAAAGCGGCTCTTGAAGCTTTAGAAAATGGCGATGCAGATATTATCATTGGCACGCATAAATTACTTTCACCAGATATTAAATTTAAAAGATTAGGGCTGGTTATCATTGATGAAGAACATCGTTTTGGAGTCCGGCAAAAAGAAACATTTAAAGCGCTTAGAGCTGAAGTTGATGTTCTGACTCTTACTGCTACCCCTATCCCAAGAACTCTTGGAATGGCACTCGAAGGACTTCGAGAATTATCAGTCATTGCAACAGCACCTCAGAAAAGACTTGCGATTAAAACTTTTGTCAGACGTGAAGGCGACAGTGTTATCCGAGAGGCTATCCTTCGTGAGTTAAAACGAGGTGGGCAAGTTTACTTTTTACATAATGAAGTAGAAACAATTGAAAATAGAAAACAGTATCTTGAAAAATTGATTCCTGAAGCACGGATTGGGGTTGCACATGGACAAATGCAAGAACGTAACCTTGAGCAAGTTATGCATGACTTTGTATCAAAACGTTGTAATGTTTTGTTGTGTTCAACTATTATTGAAACTGGAATAGATGTTCCATCAGCAAATACCATCATCATGCATCGTGCTGACAAATTTGGATTAGCCCAACTTCATCAGCTTAGAGGACGTGTAGGAAGATCACATCATCAGGCATATGCCTATTTATTAGTACCAGATCCTGAGGGTTTAACTAAGCAAGCGAAACTTAGATTAGACGCAATTGTATCTATGGAAGAACTTGGTTCAGGTTTTTATCTTGCAATGCATGACCTTGAAATTAGAGGTGCCGGTGAAGTTCTTGGGGATAAACAATCTGGAGATATCCATGAAATTGGTTTTCAACTTTATACGGATATGCTGAATAAAGCTATTTCAGATCTTAAAAAAGGAAAAGAGCCCGATATACTTAGTCCGATGCACGCAATTACAGATATTTCATTAGGTTGCCCTGCTCTCTTACCAAATCAGTATTGTCCAGATGTCCACGAAAGGCTTTCTTTATATAAACGTCTTTCAAGCTCAAAAACAAATGAAGATATTGACGATATCAATATTGAGATTATCGATCGCTTTGGAGAACTGCCAGATTCAGCACAAATTCTTCTTGAAAATCATCGATTGAGACTAATAATGGAAGAATTAGGTATCAAAAAAATTGAAGCATCTACAGAAGCAATTAAAATTCAATTTATTCCTAATCCACCAATTGATTCAATAAAAATTATCCAACTGATCCAAAAAGATAGATTTATACAATTATCTGGCCAAGATAAACTGAAAATATCTCCTAATCCCTCGCATGCATTTTCTCAAATCAATCAAAGAATCAATGCTCTTAAAAAGCTTCTTGCTTCTCTTCACTAATTTATGACAAAAATTATTTTTACCTCTCTAAAGGAAATTCCTTCAAATTTAATTTCCTCTATTGCTGAACATTACCATCATGAAACTATATTAAATATATCTTCAAAGACTATTGAGATGGTATTTAAATCAAACTTCCAAAGTAATGATAAGAAGATGATTCAAGATTTAGCAGAAAAAAATCAAACTGATGTTATTTTCCTAAAAAATGAATATATTCCTAATGAAACAAAAGTTTTTGTATTTGATATGGACTCTACCCTCATTAATATTGAGTGTATTGATGAAATAGCAAGGGAATGTGGGAAGGTTTCTGAGGTAAGTAAGATTACTGAAGCTAGTATGAGAGGTGAAATAAAAAACTTTAATGAAAGTTTAATCGCCAGAGTCAAATTATTAAAAGGCGCATCTTCTGAAATACTAGAGAAAGTCTATCAGAAAAGCTTACGCTTAAACCTTGGTGCGGAAAACCTTATTCAATTCGCACATCAACATGGCATTAAAACTTTATTAGTTTCTGGAGGATTTACTTTCTTCTCAGAGAGAGTTAAGCAAATGCTTGATTTAGACGAAGCTCATTCTAATACCTTAGAAATAGTAGATGGCGTAATTACAGGTGATGTTTTAGGAAAAATAGTTGATGGAGACCAAAAGGCTTATCTTGTTGAAGAGTTTTGTAAAAAACATCAAGTTTTAACTACTTCTGCTGTTGTATTCGGTGATGGATCAAATGATTTAAAAATGATGGAGTTAGCTGGCTTATCACTAGGATTTAGACCAAAGCCCATTATTAAAGAAAAAGCCGACGGAACATTAAATTTCGTCGGCTTAGATGGCATTACAGAATTTTTAAGTTTTTATGCTTAGATTCTTTCAAAGATAGCTGCAATACCCTGCCCGCCACCAATACACATTGTAACTAAAGCATATTTTCCATTGGTTCTATGGAGCTCATAAATAGCCTTAGTAGCAATAACTGCACCTGAAGCACCAATTGGATGTCCAATTGAAATAGCACCACCATTTGGATTTGTCTTAGACATATCTAATTCAAGTGCTTTTGCAACAGTCAAAGCTTGAGCTGCAAATGCTTCATTAGATTCAATCACATCCATCTGTGAAAGACTTAAACCAGCTTTGGCTAGAGCTAAACGTGTTGAGGGAATCGGGCCTTCACCCATAACATCATTAGGCACACCAGCTACTGCATATGAAACTAAACGTGCGATTGGCTTTAGTCCTGATTTTGCTGCTGCTTGAGCTGAAGCAAGAACAAAGAAAGATGCGCCATCATTAATGCTTGATGCGTTACCTGCTGTAACTGTACCGTTTTCTTTTAAGAAAACAGGCTTAAGTTTAGATAAGCTTTCTGCAGAAGTTTCAGCTTTAACGCCTTCATCAGTATCAACAACAACGTCGCCTTTTCTAGTTTTTACAGTAATTGGAACAATTTGTTCCTTAAAACGACCTTCTGCTATCGCAGCTGCAGCTTTTTGATGAGATAGAGCTGCAAATGCATCTTGTTCTTCTCTAGTAATGTTCCATTTTTTTGCTAAATTTTCAGCTGTAATGCCCATATGACCGACACCGAACGGATCAGTCAATGGTGAAACCATTAAGTCGATTAATTTAGTATCGCCCATTCTGGCACCAGAACGCATTGCTTGAGAGCCATAGAGTCCTCTAGACATCACTTCAACACCTCCACCAATTGCGTAATCGCAATCGCCAAGCATAATTTGCTGTGCTGAGGTTACGATACCTTGTAGTCCAGAACTACATAAACGATTCACAGCCATAGCTACAGAATCCATTGAAAGGCCAGCTTGAATAGAAGCTACACGGGCAACATATGGATATCTAATTTCAGTCGGAATACAGTTTCCAACCGTTACATAATTAATTAAAGCGGGGTCAACTTTTGATCTAAGAACAGCCTCTTTCATAACTGTTCCAGCTAAATCAGCTGGTTCAATTGAACTCAATGAACCATTAAAGCTACCCACAGCAGATCTCACGGCACTTAAAACTACGACATCTTGCATATATCCCCCTTAAGATAAATTTAACTTCAATATATATTACAAATCCTAACTTCTATAGTTTAAATCATCATATCGACACAATTAAGTCATGTCCTTTTGTATCTAGAACTGTTGCTTTAATAAACTCACCTGAACGATATCGTTTTGATGGGCGATCCGGTTTGTCAATATAGACTAATCCATCTATTTCTGGAGCATCAGCAAACGTTCTTCCAATTCCGCCATCTTTATGAACTGAGTCAACCAGGATGCGAATTCTTTTGCCAATATATCTTTTTAGTTTTTCAGTAGAAACTTGCTCAGCAATACGCATAAACTCGGCTCTACGTTCTTCACGAATTTCTTCATCAACAGGATTAGAAAGTTCGTTTGCTTTGGCACCTTTTACAGGGGAATATGCAAAGCACCCTACTCTATCTAATTGGGCAACTTGAATAAAATTTAATAAGTCATCGAACTCTTCTTTGCTTTCGCCAGGAAAACCCGCAATAAAAGTACTTCGAATAATCAAATCAGGGCAAATTTCTCGCCACTGATCTATTCTATGTAATGTTTTCTCTCCACCTGCTGGCCGCTTCATTCTTTTGAGTACATCTGGATGTGAGTGTTGTAAGGGGATATCAAGGTATGGAACTAATCCATTATTATGTTCCGAAAAATCACTCATTAATGGAATAATTTCATCAACATGAGGATATGGATATACATAATGCAAACGAACCCAAGCATCGTTTTCTCTGGCTAGCTCTTTTAGCGCCTTTGCCAAATCAAAAAGTCTTGATTTTATCGGGCGACCATTCCAAAACCCTGTACGATACTGTATATCTACACCATACGCACTTGTATCTTGAGATACAACTAAAAGTTCTTTTACACCAGATTTGAAAAGCTTTTGTGCCTCAGATAATATTTCATCAATAGGTCTAGAAACGAGATCTCCCCTCATACTTGGAATGATACAAAACGTACAAGTATGATTACACCCCTCAGAAATCTTCAAATAAGCATAGTGTTTAGGGGTAAGCTTTACCCCAATTTCTGGAACCAAATGAACAAAAGGGTCATGTTCTACTGGCAAATGCTGATGGATCGCATCTAGTACCTCATTAGTAGCATGTGGTCCAGTTACCGCAAGAACTTTGGGATGATGTTTAAGTACAGTATTTTGACCATCGATTTCTGTGTTTGCACCTAAACAGCCAGTAACTATAACTCTTCCATTTTCTTTTAATGCTTCACCAATTGTTTCTAGACTTTCTTGTACCGCAGAATCTATAAATCCACACGTATTAACCACAACGATTTCTGCATCATCGTATTTAGAAACAATTTCATATCCTTCAACACTTAATCTAGTAAGAATAAGCTCAGAATCAACCAATGCTTTAGGGCATCCTAAAGAAACAAATCCGACTTTTGACAATATATATCCTTAAGATTTAAATGGTTTGAATGGAAAACCAGGAATTATAGATGGAGATTTATTTTGAAAATTTTCCCAAAACTGGGATCCAACATTATTAAAAAACTGTAGTGGATTTAATAATTCTTGAGGAGGTCGATTATTAATAAAACTTCCCCATGCCTCTGGAGAGGATAAGCTACCAATTTTTTGACAATGTGCAATATATTGATTCTGTAAATCAACAAATTGATTTAAGTTTTCTTCTAGAAAAGGAGACATCATTCCTTGCAATGAATTTCCATAAAATCGGATCATTTGCATAAGGATTTGCGTGGAAAACAATGGCTGTCCAGATGACTCTTCTTCTAATATTATTTGCATTAATATGCTTCGTGTGATTTCTTCACCTGTTTTAGCATCAAGAACCACAAAAGGTTCCTGGGTCATAACTAAACCTTTGATATCAAATAAGGTAATGTAAGTACTATGCTTCGTATCGTACAAACGCCTATTAGGATATTTCTTTATGATTCTGTAGCCGTCAAAGGGGTTTGAATTAGCTTGTTCACTTGTAGATTTAGCCGAAGAAGTAGCTTTAGAAACAGCAGACTTCTTCGGTACTGTTTTGCGGACAGGTTTGGGAGTGCTTGAATTCACCATAATCTATATTTAGAAACCTAATTAAACGTTATTGTTTCTATTGTAGTCCGATTATGTATGTAAACAATTAGCTCATATGTAGACCACCATTTAAAGAGAAGTCTGCACCAGTAGCAAATCCGCCATCCTCAGAAGCTAACCAAGCCACTATGGATGCGATTTCTTCTGGTGTTCCTAATCTTTTAACTGGGATTGTATCGATGATTTTATTGAGAACGTCTTCCCTAATAGCTTTCACCATGTCAGTACCAATATACCCAGGAGACACTGTATTAATTGTGACCCCTTTAGTTGCAACTTCCTGAGCTAGAGCCATAGTAAACCCACGTAATCCAGCTTTTGCTGTGGCGTAATTTGTTTGCCCAAATTGACCTTTTTGGCCGTTAACAGAAGAAATATTAATAACTCTACCCCAACCCTTTTCAACCATACCATCAATAACTTGTTTCGTAACGTTAAATAAGGAATTTAAGTTCGTATTAATAACAGCTTGCCAATCATCTGGGCTCATTTTTCTAAAAACAGTATCACGAGTAATACCCGCGTTATTGACAAGAACATCAACTGCACCAATTTCAGATTTGACTTTATTAAATGCTGTAACAGTACTAGTCCAATCACCTACATTTCCCTCTGATGCAAAGAAGTCATAACCAAGAGCTTTTTGTTCACTTAACCAACGATCTTTTCTAGGTGAGTTTGGCCCACAACCAGCAATAACAGTAAAACCGTCTTTGTGTAATTTTTGGCAAATTGCAGTTCCGATTCCACCCATACCACCTGTAACATATGCTATTTTTTTACTCATCATTTCTCCTTAAATGTTTGCTTTAAACCTTGACAGCCTTCTCTTTAACGTAAGTTCCTGGAGCTGGCTCAATAACCTTATATTTATTACTACCTAATACTAATTTTGCTTTAATTTTTTTACCACTTTGAGTAGAAAGCCAATTTGAAAAATCTGGCCACCAACTTCCTTCAATAGATTTAGCCCCGTTATACCAATCTTGGGCATTTTTAGGAAGCTTATCTGAGACCCAATAATTTCTCTTTTTCTTTTGCGGAGGATTAATTACACCTGCTATATGACCAGATGCTCCCAAAACAAAACGTTTGTTTCCATTCAAAATTTGAGTAGATGTATAAGCTGATTTCCAAGGTACGATGTGATCTTCCCTAGACGCATAAATATATGAAGGGCAACTAATTAGTGAAACATCAATGGGCGTGTCACACATTTTTAGGCAATTTGGCTTCTTTAAGTCGTTATTAAGATACATGTGGCGTAGATAGTACGCATACATAGGTCCAGGTAGATTGGTAGAGTCACCATTCCAAAATAACAAATCAAAGCTAGGTGGATTTTTTCCTAATAGATAATTAGAAACAACATAATTCCAAACTAGATCATTTGGTCTTAAAAAAGAGAATGTATTTGCAAGTTCAACACCGCTCAGTAGCCCAAATTTATTGTTTTTTCCACCAATAGTATTTTCACGCAGTTCTACCATTGATTCATCAATAAAAACATCCAAAATACCAGTGTCTGAAAAGTCTATAAACGAAGTTAGCAAAGTAACACTATTAATCACATCAACTTTTCTTGCCGCTAAAACGGCTAAGGCACAAGAAACTAAAGTTCCACCAACACAAAAACCTAAGATATTGATCTTGGATTGCCCAGAATTTTCCACACAGACTCTAATAGCTTCAATCACACCAACGCCGACATAGTCATCCCAAGTGATTTTGGTCATTTCTAGATCTGGATTTTTCCATGAAACCATATATACAGTAAAACCCTCGGCAAGAAGGTATTGCACAAATGATGTTTGAGGTTGAAGGTCTAAAATATAGAACTTATTAATGCAAGGCGGTACCATCAAAAATGGTCTTTCATGCACTGTTGGAGTTGTAGGTTTATATTGAATTAACTGAAACAAAGAGTTTTGATAAATTACAG